>Ga0302324_100028672_pt1 | contig 10576 bp, 3 predicted proteins | sample Palsa_T0_1_FD_201949 | JGI IMG/M metagenome (GOLD analysis project Ga0302324, IMG submission 201949) | Peat permafrost microbial communities from Stordalen Mire near Abisko, Sweden - Palsa_T0_1 | ecosystem: Environmental > Terrestrial > Soil > Palsa > Peat permafrost | place: Sweden: Abisko... | reverse complement strand
TGTGGTAACGACTTGCTTGCCGAATTGAGTAAGGTAGTACTTGTAGCCGTGTGCGATTTTCTTGATCAGGCAATGCAAGCGGAGTGGTTTGAGCAGCCGGGAGACTTGGCCGCTGGTTTTGTCCGAAAGGAAGCGCCGCAGGGTCTTGTTTTGCATGCCGGCGATGTTGAACTCGCCGCGGGCGATGGTGCAAAACAGGTCCTCGTCGTCGGCATCGAAGAAGTTGAAACCGGGGTACGAGCGGCCCTCGCGGTGTCGCGGCTGCGACGGCTTGTCGAGCTTGTTGCGCCCGTTGCGCGGGTCTTCGATGGCAGACAGAAATTCCAGGTAGCGGCGGTTTGCTGCGGCCAGCAGTTCACGCATCGCGGGCAGGCTGTAAATGGTCTTCTGCATGGCGGCCCATTTGGTTTCGCGCGAGCCGTCGCGATGTTCTACCTCGCGGTAGTGCTTGAAAAAGGTGAGGTCGTTGACCGTGCAGTTCGTCCTTGGCCTTCCTACGCGAGACGCACCAATGACGACATCGAGATGGAAGCCGTGCTGTTCCGCTTCGCACAGTCGTGATTTGTGCGGATGATTCCATACGTTACGCAGCGCCATGTAATCGGTAAGTGTTCTATTTTGATCTTAATGCACGTCCAGCCGTGCAGATTTAGTCGGCCCAGCCAGATTCGCTAGTCGTGGTAATCACTGCGTTTCTTATCGTAGATAAGAAACATTTGGGCAACCCCAGCCTCAAATTCTGCTACAAATACTACAAGGACTTCGACCGCCTTCTTGAGGCCCGTGCATACAGGAACTAAGGTCCTACTTTTTGAATTTTGGTGAACTGTGCAGCTTTGGAGCCCAAACCGACCCCCTAGTCGCTTCTGGGCAATTCTGTTTGCCGCATTGGCGTTATGTGTTTTTCTATGGGGCCTGCAATACAAGCTTTCCCTTTACGATCCCCCGCAAACTGATTCTCATCATGTGCCGATGGCCAAGCTTCTTTCTAAAAACGAACAGTCCAATACAACTGACAAGTCGATCGACTCACAAAGCACTCCTACTATTAAAGTTCTGTTCGCGGTCTTCAGTGTTGCTCTTTCTAGTCTCCTGATTGTCTGCGTATTTTGCCCGCCAGGATTGAACCACCGCGAGCGCGTACAGAATCCGTCTCTGCCATTGCAGCAAGCTCTTCTTGAATCGTTCTTCTTTCGACCCCCTCCCATTCTTACCTAGCCGTCGCTCCATTGCAAATGCCGAGGCATCCACTCCTAGAAAGAGTTGGATGTTGTGGGTTGTATTCTCTGTCAGAGCCTACTCCTGTCAGAGTTCTGTCCTACAGCTCTGCGCTCCCGAAAACCTAATCCCATGAGAGGTGCATTCAAGCTATGCGAAAGCAGACCTCCTCGATTTTCGTCCCGGGCATGATGCTTCTTGTCGTCACCTGCATCGTTGCCTGTCATTCAGACAAGAAAAGCTCCGAGGCGAAAGCCGATGAAATACCGTCTGCCCAAGTGGCTACGGCACAACGGGGAAACCTTGCCCACACATTGAGCCTTGCCGGGCAGTTCCAGCCTTACCAGGTTGTTGACGTTCACCCCAAAGTCACGGGCTTCATGGTAAAGATCAATGTCGACATCGGAGACAAGGTGCATCAGGGCCAGACTCTCGCGGTGCTTGAAGTTCCTGAGTTGACCGCTCAGTTGAGGGGCACCGGCTTCGAGATCCAGCAGGCTAACGACGATTTGTTGCGGACGCAACATGAAATCAAGCGAGCGGAGGCAACTCATTCAGCGCTGCATGCCGACTATCAAAGGCTATTGGAAGCATCAAAGGCGCAGCCTGGCCTGGTCGCGCAACAGGAACTAGACGACGCACAGAGCAAAGACCTCTCGTCGGAGTCCCAGGTGGATGCCGCCAAGGCTGCTGCGGCCGGGGCGCAGGAGCACACTCAAGTGGCTGGCGCGGAGAATGAGCGTGTGCAAGCGATGCAGAACTACACTAACGTGACCGCACCTCTTGACGGTGTCGTGGTCTGGCGCTATGCCGACACCGGTGCGCTGATTCAGAGCGGCACGAATTCAAACGAGCAGGACATTCCGATCGTGCGCCTATCGCAAAGCGGTCTGTTGCGCCTGCGGATGCCGATTCCTGAGAACGATGTGCAGTTTGTGCATACCGGCGACGAGGTGCAGGTGAGAGTGGATGCAATTGGGCGTTCGTTTACCGGCAAGATTGTTCGGTTCACTCGCGATGTGAACTTCGAAACGCGAACGATGGAAACGGAGATCGACGTTGAGAACCGCGACCTTTCGATCTCTCCGGGCATGTACGCCAATACTCAAATGCAGCTGGCACATGCGGATAACGTAACGACGATTCCTGTAGAGGCTTTGATCCTTAAAGGGGACAAGCAAACCGTCTATTCGTTGGACGCAGACAATCGCATTCGCATCCGCAATGTGGAGGTCGGTCTTCGCGGATCGAAACTCGCCGAGATCAAGAGCGGCCTTGAACCGGGCGACCGTGTGGTTTTGGGCGGGCAGGAGAACTACACCGAAGGCGAGCGCGTATCACCTATTCTTTCCCCGGAACCCGCTTCCGATGTTATGCGCGAGTCGGGAGGCGTAATCGACTTGAAGACAGATGCAGAAGGGGACAACGGAGGAGCTAAGTAATGCCGAGGTTTGCCCTCAGATATCCGTTCTTCATCATCATGTTATGTCTGATGGTCTCGCTTGTGGGGGCAGTCAATACGGTTCGCATGCCCGTTGATCTATTCCCGAGGATCGATATGCCCGTCGTTGTTGTGGCGACCTTTTACAACGGCATGCCGCCGCAGCAAATCGAAGCCGACATTACCAATACCTTTGAGCGGTTTTTCACGCTTGGCGCAAATATCGACCATAGCGAATCGCGTTCGCTTACCGGCGTAAGTCTCATCAAGATCTACTTCAAGCCGGGAACCGATCCTAACGCGGCACTTAGTAATATAGCCAATCTTGCCATGGCCGATCTTCGGCGCTTGCCGCCAGGCACCTTGCCTCCAGTGGTTTTGGGCATGGACGCCTCAACGCAGCCGGTGTGTCTGGTGACGTTGAAGGGGCAGGGACTCAACGAAACGAATCTGAAGGACATGGCGCAATTTCAGGTGCGCAACCAGATCTCAAACGTCCAGGGCGCTTCGGTCCCGCAGCCCTATGGCGGAACCTACCGGCAGATTCAGGTGTATGTCGACCCCGTGAAGATGGAGGCGCGCAACCTCAGTCTGAACGATGTGGTTGAGTCTGTTAACAGCTCCAACCTGATTCTGCCAGCCGGCGATGTACGAATTGGCACCAAAGATTTCAACATCTACGCGAACAGCCAATTCCCCGACGCCAATTCCATGAACCAGATGCCGCTCAAGTCAGTCGGCAACGCCTCAGTTCTGGTGGCCGACATCGGCAAGGCAGAGGACTCGGGCGCGCTCCAGTACAACATCGTGCGCATCGATGGGCAACGGTCGGTCTATATACCGGTATTCAAGCAGGGCGGCAACAGCAACACCATTACCATCGTCGATGGCATGAAGACTGCTATCAAACATCTGGTTGACATCCCGGCCTCTCTGAAGACAGCAGTCGTGTTCGATCAGTCGATCTTTGTAAAGCTGGCCATCAAGAATCTCGTCAAGGAAGCAAGCATCGGTCTGGTGCTCACCGGCGTCATGATTCTGGTGTTTCTCGGGAGCCCGCGAGCAACCTTCGCGGTTCTGCTGTCGATTCCGCTTTCAGCGCTGGTTTGCCTCCTACTAACCAGCGCCATGGGCGGATCGATCAACACCATGATTCTCGGCGGCCTGGCACTTGCATTTTCGCGTCTCATTGACGACTCCGTCGTGGTGCTGGAAAACATCTTCCGGTATATGGAGATGGGGTTTGCTCCGAGAGTTGCGGCAGAAAAGGGAGGCATGGAAGTGTCACTTGCCGTGCTGGCAGCCACTTCAACTACCTCCATCGTCTTCTTTCCGGTGAGCTTCCTCTCCGGCATCAGCAAATATATCTTCACGCCACTGGCGCTCGGAGTTGTGCTTTCGATATTTGCATCGTACTTCTTCGCCATGACCGTTGTGCCACTCTACTGCGCGAACTTTATCCGTCTGCGGGACGAGGCCGAAATCGCAGATTTGAAGCCGGGTTTCTTTGCCCGCTTTGAGCACAAGTTCAACGAGAAGTTCCAGCGCATGCTCAATTGGTATGAAGGTCTGGCGATGCGTGCAATGCGGCGTCCCGGCTTCACGGCGGCAATGATTTTGGGCGGGGTTGTACTTACGCTGCTAGTACTGTTCCCATTTCTCGGACGAGCCTACTTCCCGCGCACCGATCCCGGCCAGTTCGTCATCAATGTGCGCATGCCGAGCGGTACGCGCCTGGAAGTCAGCAACGACTACATTGCCAAAGTTGAAACCATCATCCGCAGCGTAGTGAAACCGTCCGACATGGACATGATTGTCTCAAACATCGGTGTTTATCCCGATCTCTCCGCCATCTACACTACCAATGCCGCGATGAACACGGCGTTCGTGCAGGTCAGCCTGAAAGAAGAGCACAGTATCCCCAGCTACGAGTACATGCGGCGCGTCCGCGAGAAACTCTCTCGGGAGATGCCAGAGCTCACTGCCTACCTTCAAGCGGGAGGCTTGGTAGACAGTGTAATCAATCAGGGTCTGCCCGCACCGATCGATATCCAGGTCAGCTCGATGGATATGGATGGAGCTTACGCACTGGCCAAAGAGCTCTCCCAGAAGATCGAAGCGATGCCGAATGTGAGTGGCGTTTATATTCCGCAGGATATTGACTATCCGGGCATCGCGCTGAACATCGATCGCGAAAAAGCCAGTTTGATCGGCCTCTCCGCCAGGGAAGTTGTGGAGAACGTTATTACTGCAATGACCTCCGATGGCATGGTCGCTCCTAGTTACTGGATCGATCCGAAGAGCGGCAACAACTATATGGTCACAGTCCAATACGCGAACAAGTTAATAGACAACATGTCGATGCAGAACCTCGGCAACATCCCTCTGCGTGGCGCCCGCCCTGCAGGGTACAGCCCAGCGCAACCGGCCCACGAAGATTCCAGCAATTCGCGGGAGTTCTGGAACGGGGACCACACAGCCGGATATACGCCACTGAGTTCGGTCGCGAGTATCAAACAAATCACGACCCCGACGGAAGTCGATCATTACCAGATTCGGCGCGTAATCGATATCTATGTTGCAACACGAACGGAGGCGCTTCAAGGGGTAGGAGGAAACATTCGAAAGCTGTTGACGAACACCAAAACGGACAAAAACACGGTTCTGAATCTGCGTGGCGCCGTTGTCAGCATGAATCGGTCGTTCACGGAGTTTGGCCTTGGGCTCATTGTTTCCGTGTTGATGGTCTACCTGATCCTAATGGCCCAATTCAGATCATTCATTGATCCATTCATCATTCTGATGGCCATTCCGCCTGGTCTGGCGGGCGTCGTCATGATTCTTCTGCTGACGGGAAGTTCGCTCAACATTATGTCTTTAATGGGTGTGATCATGATGACCGGCATTGTGGTCTCGAATAGCATTCTGATCGTCGAATTCGCCGGAACCCTGCACAAAGAGGGCAAGACCCTGCTGGACGCCGTCGTCCAGTCCTGCAAGATACGCCTGAGACCCATTCTGATGACATCCCTGGCGACCCTTCTAGGCATGATTCCGATGGCGCTAGGAATGGAAGCCGGCAGCGAGCAATATGCGCCGCTGGCTCGCGCCGTCATCGGTGGCCTTGGGGTCTCGGTGATCGTAACAGTCTTTCTTGTGCCGGCAGTCTACCTAGTGGTTCACGGCAGGCGCCAGAACATCTCCGCGGTCGAAGGGGAGGTGTAGAGAATGACCAATCGTGCAAAGTATTCGCTCGTACTTTCTAACGCAGCTCTCTCGCTTCCCACCAGCCGCTTTGGCTTTGTGTCCGGCCGGAGCTCATCCATGAATGAACCGCTAGCTGATGCGCCGCAGTTCTGCCTCAGTGCGAGAATGCGACATGGTGTTCAAGCATCGCGCTGGGAAGGATTTGAGCTGCTCGAATATGCTGCCCGCAGTCACAGAGTCCCTGAACAGCCGCGGACTCTGCATGCGGATGCTGAACAATTGGCAATCTACGGGGGTGGCAACTAATGCCGAAGTTTGCTCTTAAGAATCCTTTCTTCATTATCATGCTTTGCCTGATGGTGTCTCTCGTGGGAGTGGTCAACACGGTGCGCATGCCGGTCGATCTGTTTCCAAGAATCGACATGCCGGTAGTCGTGGTTGCGACGTTTTACAACGGCATGCCGCCCCAACAGATCGAAGCAGACATTACGAATACGTTTGAGCGGTTCTTTACCCTCGGCGCCAATATCGATCACAGCGAGTCGCGCTCGCTAACCGGCGTTAGCCTGATCAAGATTTACTTCAAGCCGGGCACCGACCCCAATTCGGCATTGAGTAACATTGCAAACCTGGCGATGGCAGATCTTCGGCGCCTGCCACCGGGAACGCTGCCGCCGGTTGTGCTTGGCATGGATGCCTCGACGCAGCCAGTCTGTCTGGTGACATTGAAGGGGCAGGGACTGAACGAAACTAACCTGAAGGACATTGCGCAGTTTCAGGTGCGCAACCAGATATCGAACGTTCAGGGCGCCTCGGTTCCGCAACCCTATGGTGGAACCTACCGCCAGATTCAGGTTTATGTTGACCCGCTGAAGATGGAGGCGCGCAATCTCAGCCTGAACGACGTTGTTCAGTCTGTTAACAACTCGAATCTCATTCTGCCGGCGGGAGATGTACGCGTTGGGTCGAAGGACTTCAACATTTACGCCAATAGCCAGTTCCCCGACGCCAATTCCATGAACCAGATGCCGCTGAAGTCGGTGGGAAACGCCTCCGTTCTGGTGGCCGACATCGGCAAGGCGGAGGACTCGGGCGCCCTTCAGTACAACATCGTCCGCATCGACGGGCAGCGTTCTGTCTACATACCGGTCTTCAAGCAAGGCGGCAATAGCAACACCATCACCATCGTTGACGGAATGAAAGCCGCCATCACGCATCTGGTCGACATCCCGGCATCACTGAAGACGGCGGTAGTCTTCGACCAGTCAGTATTTGTCAAGCTCGCGATCGGCAATGTGACGAGGGAAGCCGCGATCGGACTTGTGTTGACCGCAGCCATGATCCTGATCTTTCTTGGGAGCCCGCGCGCTACGATTGCCGTATTGCTTTCGGTTCCGCTTTCGATGGTGGTCTGCCTGCTCATCACCAATTCCATGGGCGGATCCATCAACACCATGATCCTGGGAGGCCTTGCGCTGGTTTTCTCCCGGCTCATCGACAACGGCGTCATCGTGCTTGAGAACATCTTTCGGCACATGGAGATGGGCGAATCACCGGCCGTTGCCGCAGAACGAGGCGGAACTGAGGTCTCGATGGCGGTCCTTGCCGCTACCTTCACCACCTCCATCGTGTTTTTTCCCGTCACTTTTTTTAGCGGTATTAGCAAGTACATCTTCACTCCGTTGGCGATGGGTGTCGTGTTCTCGATTTTCGCATCGTACTTTTTCGCCATGACAGTGGTGCCGCTCTATTGCGCCAACTTTATTCATTTACACCATGAGGGCGAGGACCTCAAGAAGCCGAGGCGCGGCATCTTCGCCCGTTTCGAGAGAAATTTCAACGACAAGTACGATCGAATGCTGAATTGGTATGAGCGTCTTGCCAAGCGAGCGATGAAACGGCCCGGCTTGACGGCAGCAGCGATTCTTGTTGGCGTGGTGCTCGTGCTTGCGGTCACGTCTCCATTTCTGGGCCGCGCCTACTTTCCGCGCACTGACCCTGGACAATTCGTCATCGATGTGCGAATGCCCAGTGGCACGCGGCTCGAGGTGAGCAACGACTATATCGCGAAGGTAGAGAATGTCATCCGCGGCGTAGTTAAACCCGCTGACCTGGATATGATCGTCTCCAATATTGGCGTGTATCCAGACTTATCCGCTATCTACACCACCAATGCCTCGATGGATACTGCGTTCGTGCAGGTAAGCCTGAAAGAGTACCATAGCATCGGCAGCTATGTGTATATGCAAGACGTGCGCGAAAAACTCGGACGCGAGATGCCCGAGCTTTCGACTTACTTTCAGGCCGGGGGCCTGGTGGATAGCGTGGTTAATCAGGGTCTGCCCGCCCCGATCGATATCCAAGTGAGCTCGATGGACATGAATGGCTCATACGCATTGGCAAAGACACTCGCACAAAAGATCAAGACAATGCCGAATGTGAGCGGCGTATACATCCCTCAGGATCTGGACTACCCCGGCATTGCGCTAAACATCGATCGCGAGAAGGCCAGTCTGATCGGCCTTTCTGCCAAGGACGTGGTGGACAACGTGGTAACCGCCATGACTTCAGACGGTATGGTCGCCCCCAGTTACTGGATCGACCCCAAAAGCGGTAACAACTACATGGTGACGGTCCAGTACGCGAATAGCTTCCTCAACAACATGTCGATGGAGAGCTTCGAAAACATTCCTCTCCGCGGTGTTCGGCCATCTGGTTACAGTCCAATGCAGGAGGCTCACGAGGAGTCCCGCGAAGTATCGAGAGGTGACCACGCCGAAGGGTATACGCCTTTGAGTTCTGTCGCAGACCTCAAGCTGATCAACACTCCAACAGAGGTCGATCACTATCAGATTCGGCGCGTGATCGATATCTATGTTTCCACCAAGACAGAGGCGCTGCAAGGGGTCGGAAGGGACGTCGGCAAATTGTTGGCCAATACCAAGACCGACAAGAATACTGTGCTGAACCTACGCGGCGCGGTGGTCAGCATGAACCACTCATTTGCCGAGTTTGGCATCGGGCTCATTATCGCGGTCCTGATGGTTTACTTGATCCTGATGACGCAATTCACATCGTTCGTCGATCCATTCATTATCTTGATGGCAATTCCGCCGGGACTGGCTGGGGTTGCGCTGATCCTGCTGGTTACGGGCAGCACCTTGAACATCATGTCCTTGATGGGCGTAATCATGATGACCGGAATCGTGGTATCGAACAGCATCTTGATCGTGGAGTTCGCCGGGACCCTGCACAAAGAAGGAAAGACCCTCCTGGATGCAGTCGTCCAATCGTGCAAGATCCGTCTGCGCCCCATCTTGATGACGTCGCTGGCAACGCTGTTGGGAATGATTCCGATGGCGCTTGGGATGGAAGCTGGCAGTGAGCAATATGCACCTCTTGCCCGCGCGGTTATTGGTGGCCTGGCAGTGTCTGTCGTCGTAACCGTTTTCCTGGTGCCGGCGGTTTACCTGATCGTTCACGGCAAGCAGGAAAAGAACTCCGCGGCTGCGGGAGAGGCGTAAGAATCATGAGACGACTAAGGACAGCACAACTCCAGGCCAAGTTCCTCTTTGCGCTTGCAATTGTTCCCGCCAGCTGCCTGCATGGACAGACGATAGACAGTCGGGCGCAGTTGCCGGATGCACCGCAAGCTCTTCCCATCCTGCTTGCGCAGCAGAGCGCAACGCCAATGGCGCAGACAATGAGTCAGGCCCAGCCCGCGTCGCCGGTGAGTCCTTCTGCCGATGAACATCCGCGCCTGACCCAGGCGGATGCCGAGCAAATGGCGATCAAGAACAACCCAAGGGTTAGCCTTGCCCGGCTTCTTGCGCTGGCCCAGCACCAGGTGGTTCGCGAGGCGAGATCGGCGGAACTTCCGACTGCGAATGCGGCCATCACCGCGGAGCAAGCCGAAGATGCATCGCGGATCTCCGCCGGATCGTTGACATCGTCTCGCCTGTTCGAACACGCCGGCGCCGGGGGGAATTTCACCCAACTGATAACGGACTTTGGGAAAACCGGGAACCTGATTGCATCTTCGAAGTTGCAGGAGAAGGCGCAGAACGCGAACGCACTTGCCACGACCGAAGACATTATCATTGCCACGGATCAGGCATTTTTCGATGCTCTCCAGGCCCAGGCACTTCTGAAGGTCGCAAGCCAGAACACGAACATGCGACAAAAGACGCAGTCACAGATCAGTTCCTACACGAAGAACAAGCTGAAGTCCACGCTCGATCTGAGTTTTGCAGATGTAACCTTATCCCAGGCCAAGTTGCTCGAACTCAACGCACAGAGCAACGCGGACTCATCGATGGCAGCACTGGATGCGGTCCTCGGCCTTGATCGGCAGGTAACATACGATCTGGTTGAGGATACCAGCCCATTGTCCCTACCGCCGCAAGATGCCGATCCCCTCGTACAACTCGCCCTCCAACAGCGGCCCGATCTTCAGGCACTGAAGTTGAGTCAACAGGCAGCGGTCAGGTTCAGCCACGCCGAGCGCGATCAGAAGTTGCCAACGATAACTGCGGCGGGAACTGTTGGAAGCGTGCCAATACGACCTGCGACCTATTACGTCCAAAATTGGTGGGGGGGGATCGGAGTCAACATGAATATTCCGATCTTCAACGGCTTTCTCTATTCGGCCCAGGCGAAGGAAGCGGCCATTCGCGCCCAGGCGGATTCGGAGCAGAGCCGCGATCTCGG
>Ga0302324_100028670_pt1 | contig 10577 bp, 10 predicted proteins | sample Palsa_T0_1_FD_201949 | JGI IMG/M metagenome (GOLD analysis project Ga0302324, IMG submission 201949) | Peat permafrost microbial communities from Stordalen Mire near Abisko, Sweden - Palsa_T0_1 | ecosystem: Environmental > Terrestrial > Soil > Palsa > Peat permafrost | place: Sweden: Abisko... | reverse complement strand
GTCTTAAGAACCCTCTAACAGCACAGCCTGGTACGCCTGTCGCAGCCTTCTCCGTCGTCCTCTATCGCCACAAAGGCAAATCCGACGACGCCGGCCTTCGAATGTTCTACCCGGGAACATTTGCCCTGATAATCATGAGGAGATCTAATGCTCATCCACATTGCAGCCTTGTTCGACAAGCGTTGGGTCCGGCATGTCAAACTGCATGGCAACTTTCTTTCCCTGGTCATCTTCCGCTGTTATGGCAACGGTATGCGCACGAAGTATTTCCTTCAGCGAGTGTTTAGGAATGGAGGCAGAGATTTTGTCCGATCTCGGCGCCCATTGTTCATCCACTTCCCTTTTTGCATCGTCGGTGCGATATCGGACGACGACCTTGGGGAAGTAGGAAATGCCACGGATCTCTTCCGGCTCAACGTAGACGACTTTAAGCGTGCTTCCGACGATAAGGTTCCCGGTCAGGAATGTAGCCTTGCCACGGGGAGATTCGTCAGCCGGGATGCAGTTCACGACGAAAGCGGGACGATTAGCGACTGCCTCGTGTGATGACGTAAGGAATTGGCCCTTCAGCGTAAATTGCGAGTAGGTATACGCGTCCGCGGTGTTTGTCAGTTGCGATTGGCGCCACGCATGGGAACGTTGTTGTGGCACTGACTGTGCGACGCCGAATGCAGGACACGCAAGCGACACGAGCAGAAGCATTGGGTAGATTTTCATGGTTCTGTCCTCCTGGTTCGGTAAGCTGAATGGCCGGTCACTTCATGCTGTAGCCGAGTGCCTCAAAGCACGCCGGCTCGCCAGCACCCTGGGTCGCAGACGCGGCAGTTTGGTGGCCCCACGACTACGTTAGTCTGTGCTGTCTCTATGACTCACCTCACTACGACGAAGTCCGTTAGCTTCCAGCCTACTGGCTCACGATTAAAAAGTACTTAACGCCACATTAAAAAAGCATTCATGCTGGTATCTTGAAGCGACCACATTCGGTTGGCCTGTCTCTTGTGCACCAGCCTATCGGCTGTACGTGCGCACCTAGTTGCTTAATACGGAGCCTCGATAGTGAAGGGGCCATACCTCGCCGTGTCAGGTGCCGATCGCTTGACGTCTAACAGCTTGCGTGGGCCGCGACTCGCAGCCGGTTCTGTTCTGTACGGTGACGAACCGACTTAGCCCACCACGAGCGCGTAGTTTGCAGCAGCCGCTAAGATGACGGCGGTCACAAGACGATTATGAAAATCCTTTCATCATTGACTATCGTGGTGGTTGATTCTCCTAAGGAATGAAACGATGAAACAATACTCACTGCTTCTGCTCGTGCCGCTGGCGTGGGGTTCTCTAGTATTCGCGCAGCCGGCGCCGCAACAACCCCCATCTGCGCATGCGTGGCGGCAAGCGCAAACCAGCGATGCCGCGCACACGTATACCTTCACGCGCTTTACCTTAGCCGCCAAAATGACGACGCGACACGATAACCTCCCTAATCGGGCTACCTTGGTTGTAGATTGCATCCCCGGGAATGGATCTAACCCTGCCAACGGTAGGTTTCTGGCCGCAAATTTTCTTGTCGGAACCACCCTGAAGATTATCTACGTTGAGCCAGAGGAGATTCGGGGAACGTCCTATTTTCCAAAGGTTGTGGTGCGATATCGTGTGGACGATGCTAAAGATGAACAGGAGGAACAATGGTCGGCGGGAACGGCCAAGACTTCTGCCTCCATCCCCAAGGATTCGCTGAAGAAAATTCTTCGTGCGCATACCGTTGCAATGACGGTCGATGATGACCACGGAACACCGCTGATCCTGCAGTTTGACATGCCCGACCCAAGGCTGGTCGAAGACGCTTGCAACGTAGATGAGCACAAGGAGTAAGACACTGCCGGACCGTCGCCGCTATTCCCGTTAAGTCGTTGACGGTTATCGGTTCGTGCATCAGTCGAACTTCAAGCAGGCATTCGGCAACGCGGGCCATTGTGCAGCAGCGCAGAGAGCCCGCGCGCTAGGTCGTGTATGTTGAATATTCGACTCGTAATCTCGAGATAATCGCCGATCTATCGGCGAACGTCCCTAGACTGCTGCCTTCGATGCCGAGCGGTGATCCGCTAATGATAATGTCTCCGGAAGCATCATGCGCAAGCGTGGGCTGTGCGCACGTGTCTCAGGCATCCGATCCGGTTCCGTGCTCTGTGGATTCCGCGTCGATGGATCCGAATGCTCGTTGCTCCGATCTAGAAGACTATTCCAGTTGTCACCCGTGCCCTAGGGCTGCGTCCAAATAATGGGGACGGGCGCGGATAAGTCGCCTCGGCGCGTCCAGATGTCCTCCTACAACGCCATAAAGCGGCGAGGATTCATTCCGCCCGCACGCAATAGCCCACGCCGCGAACGGTATGGATCAGCTTACGCGCAAATGGCTCGTCCACTTTTCGTCGCAAGTAGCGCACGTAGACATCGACGATGTTGGTCACGCCCTCGAAGCTCTGATCCCAGACGTGCTCGAGGATCATCGTGCGAGAGAACACGCGGCCCGGCGAGGACAGCAGGTATTCCAGCACTGCGTACTCCTTGGCGGTGAGCTCGATGCGTTGGCCGTCACGGCGCACCTGCTGGGTCGTGCGGTTGAGCTCCAGGTTGGCGATCCGTAAGACGTTAGTGCGTGCGAGTGGAGTGCGGCGCAGCAAAGCTTTGATGCGCACCACGAGTTCGGCGAAGTCGAAGGGCTTGGTCAGGTAGTCATCCGCTCCGCCCTCGAAATGCTTCACCTTGTCTTCGGTGGCATCGCGCGCGGTCAGCACCAGGATCGGCAGGGCGGGATGGGAGTCGCGCACGCGCCGCAGCAGCTCGGTCCCGCTGACCCTGGGCAGCATGAGATCGAGAATCAGCAGATCGTAGGGGTAAGTGTCGATGAAGCGCTGGCCCTCATGGCCGTCGCCAGCCAAATCCACTGCAAAGCTCTCGGCGCGTAGGCCGCGCGCGACAAACTCCGCCAGCTTGCGGTCATCTTCGACAATCAACAATCTCACCGCAGGGCCACCTCGGCTACAGATTAGAACAAGACCCGCAGCGCCGTGAGCGTCAACGCACAGGCAGCGGATAGGTCCATGAAATCAAGACGTCGCAAGCGCCCCGGCACCGACGTCATCGGACCGACACATTGCTGTCTTATGGTTGTCATACGCGCACAAGACACTGCACCGCGCTCCTGATGAAGTTCGGGGCAGGTGTTTGGCGCGACGGCGTACACGGATGTACCAACGTCACAACAGTCAAGACGCGGTAAGCCGCTGGCGCACACCGGCCAGCCATTCGGGCACCGATTCCGGCAGACCATCCGCCTGCGAGCTTGGTGATGCCAAATGTTGTACAATAGAGACATTATTTACTTGATTATTATGGGGCTGCACTGGCACATGTTATTTAAATCCAACAATTTTAGTATCGAACATTACAAGCTATCAGGAGCACTACGGTGACTAAACCGAACGCGCCCTCCAGTGAGGGGAAGACCAATACCACCGGCAATCGCGCACTCGCATTGCTGGCTGGCGCTTTGATCGTGGGAAGCATGTTGAGCGCCACCGGCGTGGCCCAGGCGCAAAGCGCCATGGGCCCCATTCCTCAGCCTGCCGACGGCAGCCTGACATTCCACGGCGTGACGCTGTACGGCATCGTCGATATCGGCCTGCAGTACGAGTCGCATGGCGCGCCCTTCAGCGATTACTTTCCTGCCGGCAGCGCCGACGTCGTGCAGAAGAACAGCAATGCCTCGCAGACTGGCGCCACGCCCAGCAACTTGAGTCAGTCCCGGGTGGGCCTGCAGGGCCTCGAGTCGCTGGGGGTCGGGGACTGGTATGCGGTGTTCAAACTGGAGACCTTCTTCAACCCGCAGTCCGGCGAAATCAGCGATGCCTTGAAGTCGCTGGTGCAGAACAATGGCCGTACCGCGGCCACGCAGACCACGAACCTGGATTCGAGCATCGCCGGTCAGATCTTCCAGCAGTCCTTCGTGGGCCTCAGTTCCGCGACTTTCGGTTCGTTGACCTTCGGTCGCCAGAACACCTTGCTGGCCGACGGCATCGCCAAGTACGACCCTCAGGGCGCCTCACAGGCCTTTTCGCTGATCGGATTGTCGGGAACCACGGCCGGTGGTGGCGACACCGAGGATCGACGCGTGGATTCATCGTTGAAGTATGTGGAGAAGATCGGTCCGGTGCATTTCGGCGCCGAGTACAAATTCAACGGTGCCAGCGGCGCTGCCAATACCCTGGTTGAAGCCGATATCGGCGCCGAATATCTGGGCGCATCGGTGGACGCGTATTTCGCCCATGTCAGGGACGCCATTGCAGTCTCCGCGCTCTCTGCGGCGCAGGTCGGCACGTTGCCCGGATTGGGATTGTCACCGAGCAACTCGTTGGCGGCAACCGTCTCGGACAACACCAGCTACAGCATCCAAGCCATGTATAACTTCGGTGGGCCGAAGATTTACGCCGGCTACGAGCACATTCAGTTTGCCAACCCAACGACCCCGCTGCCGGTCGGTTTCGACGATATCGGCGGCTACAAGCTGGCGGTGGTCAACATTACCGCCTTCCCCAACGACAAGACACTGCAGGTCTTCTGGGCCGGCGCTAAGTACACCGTGCTGTCGAATCTGGATCTGACCGTGGCTTACTACGGCTACAAGCAAAACGCCTACGGCACCGGTGCCGATACCGGCTGTTCCACGACCGTGTCCGGCACCTGCAGCGGTACGGAGACCTCGTTCTCGTTCTCTGCCGACTATCGCTTCACCAAGCGCTTCGACATCTACGCCGGTGCCATGTACACCAATGTGGCGGGCGGTCTGGCGAGCGGCTTCGACTTCAGCACCAACGACGTCGATCCGACCATCGGTTTCCGGTTCAGATTCTAAGACTCAGCGCGCGGTCTCATGGCCTTAGGATTTAAGGCCATGGGACCGGCTGCCGCGCGGCAGCTAAGGCCGAAACCCCCGGCCCAAAACAAAAAAGGCACTCGCCGCCGCGGCTGGTAAGCCATAGAACATCAGTATAAATTGGCCAAAAGGCCTGGATGGGCCATTTGGGGCGCACTTGAGGGGGAGGTTCCTGCGATGAACGGTACACAAAGCAAGCGTGGCGCCTGGAGCTGGTGGTATCTGCTGTTCGTAATCCAGTTTGTGGCCGTGCTCTGGCCGCCATTTTACAACAGTGCCGAGCCGGCATTCATGGGGCTGCCGTTTTTCTACTGGTATCAGCTGCTGTGGGTGATCGTCAGCGCCGTCATCACTGCCGTTATCTATCTGGCCACGGTCGAATAGCCGCAGAACAAGAACGAACCCCGGGGGAATGTCGTGCAGGACGTGAACTGGATCGCGCTGAGCATTTTCGTGCTGCTGTTTGGCTTCATTACCTGGCTGGGTTTCGCCGCCGCTCGTTGGCGCAAGGGCGATCTGGACCTGCTGCACGAGTGGGGACTGGGAGGAAGGCGATTCGGTACAGTGGTCACCTGGTTCCTGGTCGGCGGGGATCTGTATACCGCCTATACCTTCATTGCAGTTCCGGCGCTCGCCTTCGGCGCCGGTGCGGTGGCGTTCTTCGCCGTGCCGTACACCATTGTGATCTATCCGTTTCTGTTCGTGGTGTTTCCTCGCCTCTGGCACGTCTGCCACAAGAAGGGCTACATCACCGCTGGAGATTTCGTGCGCGGCCGCTTCGGCAATCGCTGGCTGGCGTTGGCGATTACGATCACCGGAATCGTCGCCACCATGCCGTACATCGCCTTGCAGCTGGTGGGTATCCAGGTCGTAGTCGGCGCGCTCGGCATCTCGGGCAGCGGATGGGCGGCCGATTTACCGTTGATCATCGCCTTCATGGTGCTGGCCGCCTTCACCTATTCGAGCGGCCTGCGCGCGCCGGCATCGATCGCGATCGTCAAGGATATCCTCATCTATATCACCGCTTTCGCCGCCATCATCTACATTCCGATCCAATTGGGCGGCTTCGGGAAAATCTTCGCGGCCGTGCCGGCAAAGAAGATTCTGCTGGCGATGCCTGGGCCTCACACCACCGGGGCCTACGGCGCCTACGCCACCTTGGCGCTGGGCTCGGCATTGGCATTGTTCCTCTACCCGCACTCCATGACCGGCATTCTGAGCGCCAGCAGCGGCAAGGCCATCCGGCGCAATGCGGCCATGTTGCCGCTCTACTCCTTCATGCTGGGCCTGCTGGCGCTGTTCGGCTTCTTCGCCATCGCTGCCGGCGTCGACAAACTTCCCGAATTCGCCGGTGGCTTCAAACAGTTTGGTAACAACTTCGCCGTGCCGGCGCTGCTGCTGCACAGCTTTCCGGCCTGGTTCGTCGGCATCGCCTTTGCCGCGATCGGCATCGGCGCCCTGGTACCGGCGGCGATCATGTCGATCGCCGCGGCCAACCTGTACACGCGCAATATCCACCGCGAGTTCATCAACAAGAATCCGAGCGATAAGCAGGAAGCGCAGATGGCCAAGTGGGTGTCGCTGCTGGTCAAGCTCGGAGCGCTGGTATTCATACTGTTCGTGCCGACCAAGTACGCCATTCAATTGCAGTTGCTGGGCGGCATCTGGATCATCCAGACGCTGCCAGCGGTCATGTTCGGTGTCTTTACGCGCTGGTTCAACAGCTGGGCGCTGTTGATCGGCTGGGCCGTAGGGACCGTTGCCGGCACCTCGATGGCGGTAGCGGCGAATCTCGCGCCGGCTTATCCGCTGGCGGTGGGCGGCTACAGCTTTCCGGGCTACACCGCCTTCTATACGCTAGTGCTGAATCTAGTCATCGCCATAGTGCTGACGCCGGTGTTCAACATCATGAGTGCGCGCCGGACGCCGCTCGATGAGACCGTCGCGGCGGATTATCTCGCCTGAGATCCCCTGCGGGCGTTGCCGGGTTGTGCGGGCGCGTTAGTGCGGCCAGCCCGGCTCTGTCATCGCCCTGTAACACACGCACGGCTGAATACGCTCGCGAAGGCCCGACCCTCCATATGTCAGGAGAATGCTCTGTGCAGCGATATTTCAGAATGATGACGACCCCATTGGCCCTGGCTTTGATCGCTGTCTTCTCGCAGCACGTGTCGGCAGACGATATCTCCGGTGCCGGCGCGACCTTCCCGTATCCCGTCTATGCGAAATGGGCTGAGGCCTACAAGCAGCAGACCGGTATCGGCTTGAATTACCAGTCCATCGGTTCCGGCGGCGGCATCAAGCAGATCGAGGCTTCCACCGTGACCTTCGGCGCTTCGGATAAGCCGCTCGAGCCGGCGGATCTGAAACAGAACGGCCTGGTGCAATGGCCGCAGATCATCGGCGGGGTCGTGCCGGTGGTGAACATTCCCGGCATCAAGCCCGGCGATCTGGTGCTCGATGGCGCTGCCATTGCCGGCATCTATCTCGGCGAGATTTCGCGCTGGAATGACCCGGCGATCAAGAAGCTCAATCCGACACTGGCGCTGCCCAAGCTCGACATTGCGCCGATCTATCGTTCCGATGGCTCGGGCACCAATTTTCTGTTCACCAACTATCTGTCGCAAATGAGCCCGGCATTCAGCAAGAACATCGGCGCCAACACCTCGGTGCAGTGGCCGGTGGGCATCGGCGCCAAGGGCAACGAGGGCGTCGCGAATCAGACCACGCAGACCAGCGGCGCGATCGGCTATGTCGAATACGCTTACGTCAAGCAGACCAGCATGAACTATGCGCGTCTGGTCAATCGCGACGGCAAGCCCGTGGCGCCCGAGGCCAAGGCGTTTCAGGCGGCGGCCGCCAATGCCGACTGGGCCCGCGCCGAGGGCTATTATCTGATCCTGACCAATCAGTCCGGCGCGGCCAGCTGGCCGATCACGGGGGCCAGCTTCATTCTGATGCACGCCGACAGCAAGGATGCCAACACCGCCGCGGCACTGAAGTTCTTCGATTGGGCCTTCAAGAGCGGTCAGCCGCTGGCCGAAAGCCTGGATTACGTGCCGTTGCCGGCGGCCGTGGCCAAACTGGTCGAGACCACCTGGCAGGATTCGCTTAAAGTGAGCGGCAAGCCGGTCTGGCCGCCGAAGTAAGCCTCCTCGGCAGGCGCTGGTTGCCTTTGAGGTATTGCGCGCATGTCTGCCGTCACGATCCCGTACAAGCTGCAGCTGCGGCGCGAAGCGCGCTCGGAACATCTGTTCCGCTTCATGACGATGGCAGCGGCGCTGCTGGTATTGGCACTGCTGGCCGGCGTACTGCTGGCATTGCTGTATGGCGGCTGGCCGGCGCTGAAGACCTTCCGCTTCGGTTTCCTGACTTCAACCATCTGGAATCCGGTCACCGATCAGTTCGGAGCGCTGGCGCCGCTCTACGGCACCGTGATCACCTCATTGCTGGCCATGCTGCTCGCCGTGCCGTTGGCGTTCGGCATCGCGATATTTCTGACCGAGACCTGCCCCATGTGGTTGCGCAGCCCGATCAGCACCTGCATCGAGTTGCTGGCCGCGGTTCCGAGCATCGTGTTCGGCATCTGGGGCCTGTTCGTGCTGGCGCCGGTGTTGCAGCACACGGTGCAGCCATGGCTGATCGACACGCTCGGTGACCTGCCGGCGATCGGCAAGCTGTTTCGCGGCCCCCCGTATGGCATCGGGCTGCTGACCGCAGGATTCGTACTGGCTTTAATGGTGCTGCCGTTCATCACCTCGGTCATGCGCGAGGTGTTTCTGGCCACACCGCGTTCGTTAAAAGAAGCCGCGTACGGTCTCGGCGCGACCCAGTGGGAAGTCATCTGGGACGTGGTGCTGCCCAACGCGCGCGCCGGGGTGGTCGGCGGCATCATGCTCGGTCTGGGCCGCGCATTGGGTGAGACTATGGCGGTCACGTTCGTGGTCGGTAACGCTCACCGCATTTCCGGCTCGCTGCTGGCGCCGGGCACGACTATCTCGGCCAGCATCGCCAATGAGTTCACCGAGGCGGTCGGCAGGCTCTACACCTCCTCACTGATCGCGCTGGGACTGCTGCTGTTCGTGCTGACCTTTATCATCATTGCGGCGGCGCGGCTGCTGCTGATGCGGCTCGAAGCGCGCGGCGCGCACGTATGACGGGCAACCTCAGACGTCGCCGCGTTATCGCGGCCATCGCGCTCGGCGCCTCCGGCCTGGCGACTTTGCTGGGATTGGCGGTGCTGGCGGCGATTCTGTGGACGCTGTTCTCACGCGGCCTGGGCGGTCTGTCGTGGCAGGTGTTCACGCAGACCACGCCGGCGCCCGGCAGCAGCGGCGGCTTGATCAATGCCATCTACGGCAGCATCGTCATGACCCTGCTCGGACTGGCGATCGGTGCTCCGATCGGCATTCTGGCGGCGACTTATCTATCCGAGTATGGGCGCGGCGCCAGGCTCAGCACAGTCATCCGCTTCATCAACGACGTGCTGCTCAGCGCGCCTTCGATCGTGATCGGTCTGTTCGTCTATACGCTGGTGGTGCTCACCATGGGGCATTTCTCGGCGATCGCCGGGGCGATTTCGCTCGGCATCATCGTCATTCCAGTCACCGTGCGCACCGCCGAGGATATGTTGCGCCTGATTCCTTCGAGTCTGCGGCAGGCTTCAGCCGGTCTGGGCGCGCAACCGTGGCGCACGATCACCAGCGTGGTATATCCGGCGGCGCGCAGCGGCCTGCTGACCGGCGTGCTGCTGGCGCTCGCGCGCATCAGCGGCGAGACCGCGCCATTGCTGTTCACGGCGTTGAACAATCAATTCTGGAGCGCCAAGCTCAATCAGCCCATGGCCAATCTGCCGGTGGTGATCTTCCAGTTCGCCACCAGTCCCTACAAGAACTGGCAGTCTCTGGCCTGGACCGGGGCGCTGTTGATCACACTGTTCGTGCTGGTGCTGAGTATTCTGGCGCGGCTGATGTCCAATCTGTTCGGGCCCGACGAGAGCAGCATCGAATAGCCACTACTCACAGCTGCCGCAGCCGCTGCAGGTAGGCGCTGTCCGGCGTTGGCTGGCCGAGGCGCTGAGCCTCGTGCAGCACTGAGGCGAGCACTTCGATCATGCGGTGCTCGGCCGCGTGTGCTCCGCCAGCGAGCGCGGCAAGCCGGCGATGGATGTCGGCAATGCCTGCGGGCCGGTCGGTGCCGATTTGCTCGCGCAGCGCCAGGTGCAGGCCCATATGCAAAAAGGGATTTTCGCGGCCGCCATCGGCGCCAAACTCCTGCCTGAGACTGGTTTCATCCTGCAACATCTGCTGGTATTCGGGATGCGCGGCAATGATGTCCGCGATCTGTGCCTCAAGCGGCTGCAACGGCAGGCGCTCATGCCACTTGCGCCAGACCTCGCGATAGGCGCTGCGCAACTGCTCGCGGCTCTGATCGGCGAACAGGCTCACGGCATGGTCTTGTGCTGGTATTCGCACCAGCGTGAGATCGGGCACTGCGGACACATGGGCGTGCGGGCCTTGCAGGTGTAGCGACCCAGCAGGATCAGCCAATGGTGTGCGTCTTTGAGAAACTCTGCCGGAATCACCTGCAGCAGTCGATCCTCGACCACACGCGGATTCGCGCCGCGGGCCAATCCGGTGCGGTTGGCGAC
>Ga0302324_100028669_pt1 | contig 10577 bp, 6 predicted proteins | sample Palsa_T0_1_FD_201949 | JGI IMG/M metagenome (GOLD analysis project Ga0302324, IMG submission 201949) | Peat permafrost microbial communities from Stordalen Mire near Abisko, Sweden - Palsa_T0_1 | ecosystem: Environmental > Terrestrial > Soil > Palsa > Peat permafrost | place: Sweden: Abisko... | reverse complement strand
TCATGTTGGTTCTGGGCTATGCGGGTCACCGAAGACACGGCTGGGCTAATGATCCTGAAGCAAAGCTCAAGTCACGCCTTCAACACTCTCTCAGTCATTCGACGATTTTCAGCGCGCTGACGTCATTCGGCAAGGATGTCGAGGATCTGCCGCTCAACTTGTTTCCCCTCGACGGTGTGGGACACGATAGTGCCGCCGCGATTTTGCAGGACGGCGAACTTGTCGCCGCCGCGGCAGAGGAGCGTTTCTGCCGCCTCAAGCATGCGACGGCCCGCGGCGGCCGCACGCTCGGGCCGCGCCAGGCCGCCGAATTTTGCGTCCGGCAGATCGGCGCGTCTTTCGAAAAAATCGAGCATATCGCGTTTTACTGCGACTTTTCCGCCGAAGCGTTACGGCAGCGGATCGGCGCGATAAAGCCGCATCTTGCCGAGCCTATCCGGCAACGCGTTCTCGAAGGTTACGAGGCGGTCTATACGGGAACGGTCGCGAATGAGCGAATTACCGAAGAAATCGGTGAACTTTTCGAGCATACTTTCGATCACGCGCAAATCCATTTCGTGCCGCACCAGCTAGCTCATGCCGCATCCGCCTTCTACTCGTCGGGTTTTGCGGAAAGCGGAGTGCTGACCCTCGACGGCTTCGGCGAAAAGTCGAGCTCGATTTTCGCGATCGGCGGTCCGGAGGGGCTACAGATCCTCGAGGAGACCTTGCTCCCGGGTTCGATCGGCATGCTTTACATGATGCTCACCGCTTATCTGGGGTTCAGGCCACTTGACGGCGAGTACAAGGTGATGGGGCTTGCCTCGTACGGAAACCCAAAGACTTACGCCAAAGAGTTCGCAGAGCTTCTCGGCGTGCAGGCCGACGGCACGTGTCGCACCGGAAAATTATTGCATGCGGATTTCGGCGCCTATATCGAGGGCCTGTTAGGACCGGCACGAATGCCGGGTGGCCCGGTCACGCAGCGCGAGATGGATGTCGCCGCCGCGCTGCAAAAAGGCTTCGAAGAGGCCATGCTCCTGCGCGTGGCATATTTGAAGGACAGATATGCCATCAAGCGCATTTGTCTGGCGGGCGGTGTCGCCCTCAACGTCGTCATGACCGGCAAGCTCGCCCGCTCGGGCCTTTTCGAGCAATGCTATGTGTTTCCGGCGTCCGGCGATGACGGCGCCAGCGTCGGGGCCGCACAATATGTGTTTCACGAGGTTTTACGGAAGTCGCAGCCCGGCAAACGCGTCCCAAGCATGTATCTTGGCCCCCAATTCACTCAGGAACAGGTCGCGGCGGCCCTCAAAGCACAAGTGGCGAAGCTCGACTTTCACAAGGTCGACGGCATCGAGGATTATGTCGCCGACGCGCTGGTGGAAGGAAAGGTGATCGGCTGGTTCCAAGGACGCATGGAATTTGGCCCGCGCGCGCTTGGTAATCGGAGCATCCTTGCCGATCCGCGGACGGATGAAATGCGCGAAATCGTCAATGTGCGGGTCAAGCTCCGGGAGGAATTCCGGCCGTTTGCGCCCGCAGTACTCGCCGAACTGGCAGACGATTATTTCGACATGACTGGCGTTCCTCAATCGGCTTTCATGGAATTTGTGGTTCCGTCAAGACTGCTGGCCCGCGAGAATGCCAAAGCCGTCGTCCATATAGACGGGTCAGCGCGCATCCAGACGGTCAGGTGTGCCGACAACAAGCCTTTCTGGAAAATCATCGAGGCCTTCCGGCGCAGGACCGGAGTCCCGATCGTGCTCAATACGTCTTTCAACGTGCGTGGCGAGCCCATCGTCTGCTCCCCAGAAGACGCAATCCGTTGTTTCCTGTCGACGAATATCGATCTGTTGGTGATCGAAGGCTACGCGGTTACGAAAAAGGCCGGCAAGGTCCTGGAGGAAAATTTGGCACAGCCGGCGATTGACGATTGAGCCGTGACGGGAAAATTGAGCGCGGGTTGTGGTACTGATCGACGTAATTTACACGCTGGCCTATCAGTATCGTTGTTGGCGAGGGAAGCGTCGGGGCGGCAGCTTGAACACGAGAAAGCGTTCAGGTGATCGCGGGAAGGCGTCTTTCGGTCGGCGATGCCGAGCTTAAAGACGCAGCACCCATCAACCTCAAATCATCTTGCTCGTGCTAATGCTCGGCTCCCTTTTAAGCGAGCTTCTCAGGCCGCCGTTCCGACGTGCTGCAGCCTTGAGATGAAGTCGTATATGTCCTCGGCCGAACGGGGACGGCTGATCAGATAGCCTTGCCCTTCGGTGCACCCGGCCTCCCGCACGAGATTGAGCTGCGTTGTACTTTCAATCCCTTCAGCTGTCGTCTCGATGCAAAGCGCCTGCCCCAGCGCTGCGATGGTCCGAACGATGACGGCGCTCTCGGAATTCAAATCAGAATCCGCGATAAAGGATCGATCGATCTTGATCCTGTCGAAGGGAAACTTGCGCAAATAGCTCAGCGACGAATAACCGGTCCCAAAATCATCCATCGCAATTCTGATACCGAGGCCGCGCAATTGATGCAACATGGCCAGAATAGACTCATCGTTCTGCATCAATGTGGCTTCGGTGATTTCAAACTCCAAACGGCTGGCCGCGAGCCCGGACGCGGCCAGCGCACTAATCACGACAGACACGAACGCGCGGTTACGGAACTGCAGAGGCGACAGGTTGACCGAGAGCCGAATGGAAGTGGGCCATTTTTGCGCCTCCGCACAGGCCCGGCGCAGTACCCATTCGCCGAGTGGAACGATGAGTCCGGTTTCCTCGGCAATCGAAATGAATTCGGAAGGCTGAATCGACCCGCGTTCCGGATGCGTCCACCGCAGGAGCACCTCCGCTCCCACGATTTCGTTAGTGGAGAGGTTGATCAGCGGCTGGTAATTGAGGTGAAACTCGTCGGCAGTCAGCGCCTTGTGCAAATCGATTTCAAGGACGCGCCGCGCGTGGATTTCTGCGTCCATTTGGGGATCAAACAGGCGCCAGTTATTGCGGCCTTGGGCTTTAGCCCGGTAAAGGGCCAGATCCGCGCATTTCATGAGTTGATCGGCGGTGCTGCCATGCTCTGGCGCGATCGCTATGCCGATACAGATGCTTGAATGAATCTCATGCCCATCAATCAACAACGGCGACGACATTGCTCGATTGAGCTGAGACGCCAATCGTTCGGCGTCTTGTGCGTCCGACGTCGGATGAATGATCGCAAATTCATCGCCGCCGAGACGGGCAAAGGTATCCTCGCTTCCGACGACCGCGCGCAAGCGCCTAGCAATTTCCTGCAAGACCTTGTCGCCGGTGGGGTGGCCAAGCGAATCGTTGATCGCCTTGAAATTATCAAGGTCGAAGCACATCACGGCCGTTGCCGCATTTCCCTCCGCGACGCGAGCCAGACTTTCCGCCATCTTTTCGCCGAACAGGAAGCGATTTGGCAGATCAGTCAGCGCATCATGCCGCGCTATGCGGGCGATGTTTTCTTGCGCCTGATAGCGTTCCGTAATGTCTTCATAGGTGCCGACCCAACCACCGCCCAGCATCGGTTGATGGCGCACCGCCACCACGCGGCCATTGGAGAGCTGACGATGCAACTCCGGCTCCTTGTTTTCGATCAAACGTTTCTTGAAATCTGCAAACATCTCTTCGGCGGAAATGCCATCGCGGTGAATGCCCCGCGCGACACTGCAGCGCATCAGCTCCACTAACGGCGTCCCCGGCAACGCGTCTGCGAAAGTCAGACGGTACATTTCGAGATAACGTCTATTGACGACGATCAATTTCAATTCGTCGTCGAAGGCGCATAGTCCTTGCGCCATGTGGTCAAGCACCGCATCCAACAAACGATTGCGCTCATGCAGGGCGTGCTCGTGGCGAAGCTTCACGGTGACGTCCTCATGCTCAGTCATCCACCCGCCATTTTCTAGCGGAATGACATGAGTTTCGATGATACGGCCATCGCGCAGGCGCTGTCGTTCCGTTACCTCCTCATCTTTAAACAATTCGGCAAGCCGCCCTGCCGGATTTGTCATTTCATCGACTTCGAATCCGAGCTTCATTGCGTTCTGAAAAACGCTCAGGAAGCTCATGCCAGGCCTTATGATTCCGCGATCATATCCGTATATTTGAAGGTATCGCTCATTCCACATAGCGAAATTTTGCTCCGCGTCGAATATACAAATACCGCGCGAAGCGCTTTCGATCACTGGTTTGAGAACGTCTATTTCGCCTTGAGCTTCGGATTTTTTCGAAAGCTCATCGCACGTCAAAACCCAGCCGCCGCCCTCCGTCGGCCGGAAGTCCAATGCGATGACCACGCTTTTGTAGAACTTCTGATGCAGGCGAAACGGTTCGCCTCGCCGGCACATGCTTGTTATCTCGTGCCACATCTCGGCCGATGCCGAGCTCGGGGACTCTTTGATCGCGTCAAAAGCGTCGAAGACGACGCCGAGCGATGCACCGAGGTGAATGAGGCCGGACCTAATCCCTATGATCTCGGCAAAACGTCGATTGAAAAGAACGACACGAAAATGAGTGTCGATGACGCAAAGGCCTTGCGCCATTTCGCTTAGCGCAATTGCGTGCAGCGAAAGCAGGGTGTGAAGGTCCTTGTCAGCATACTTGTTGGACGCTTCTTTAACGGCCGCTTTCATGCGTATTTCGATCTGTCAGGCGGAAGAACATATGTCGCAATATCGACCAACATTGTGGTCGACAACCCGAAATATCGCGTTAATTGAATAGACTCACTCATAGGTTACAAATGACTAATTATGAGTTCCGGAATCGCTGAACTTAAATTGCAAAATGGTCAGTGCCGGAGGACGTTCGCCATCGTCCGATACAATCCGATAGCCCGAATTAGGACGCACTTAACCACGCCCTCCCCGACACGGAAGGAGACGCTTGGGTGCCGCGTACCACGACGACCGCGCACGCTCAACCTCACGCAAGAATTCCTAGGACAGATGTTTGGAGCTGAGCGGACAACGGTAACTGTCACTGCCCGCGCGCTTCAAGCCGCCGCCCTTATCAAGTATTCACGGGGTCGAGTTACCATCCTTGACCGTGGCGGGCTCGAAGAACGGAGTCGACATCGATCATTATCTGTTGAAATTCGGCAAATTTCTCTGGGGCGCACCACATAATCGATACTCGAACGACTGGCTGCTGCATCGGGTAAATTCGCAAGCCTTAACGCAATGCGTCCGCGCGAGACCTTCTCGCGCAACACGATGGCAACGCGCGAGTGCAGGCCGATCATGTTAAGCGTGTTCTTGCCCATATCTATTCCGATAGTGGTCACTGCGTGAAGCGTGGACATGCGAGGCATGGAGCTGCTCCTTCTCCTGATAAGCCTCTGGCACACACTCTGAGTGCCATCGGGGGGAGGAGCGCGGCCGGTCCATCCTATTCACGTCACTTCGCGACTACACACCAGTTCGTTCGCTATCAGGGGTGGATGGCTCCCGCTGACGGCATCTAGGTGCCAAGGTGTGAAGGCTGTCAGGCGTTCACGAGCAAGGAGCCACCCATCATGAAGATTACTACGATTGGTCTGGATTTGGCCAAGAGCATCTTTCAGGTTCACGCGTTGATGCGACCGGTCAGGTCGTTGTCCGCAAGTCTTTGCGACGGGCGCAAATGCTGCCGTTCTTTGCCAAGTTGCCTTCGTGCCTGGTCGGGATCGAGGCGTGCGGCACGTCGCATCACTGGGCGCGTGAGCTGATCAAACTCGGCCATGAAGTGCGCCTGATGCCGCCGGCTTACGTCAAACCATGTGAAGCGCGGTAAAACCGACGCTGCCGATGCCGAAGCGGTAAGGCGGCCGACGATGCGGCTTGTGCCGGTGAAGTCGCCTGAGCAGCAGGCGGCGCTGTCGATGCATCGCACGCGCGCTCTGCTGGTCAAGCAGCGCACGCAGATAGTCAACATGATCCGTGGCTTGCTCGCTGAGTTTGGCATCGACATCGCCAAGGGGCTCGGACGGGCGCTGCTGATGGCGCGACGGATCGTCGATGGTGAAGCACCAGACGTGCCGATTGAAGCCGCGAAGATCGTCGGCACGCTGTCGCAGCAGGCGCTCGATATCCACGCTCGGCTTTGCCAAATCGACCGCGATCTACTCGTTTGGCAACGAGGCAACGATATCGCGCGGCGTCTCATGACGATCCCCGGCATCGGGCCGGTCGGAGCGACGGCACTTGCCGCATCGGTTACCGACCCGCATCAGTTCCGTTCGGGGCGGCAGTTCGCCGTCTGGTTGGGACTGACGCCACTTCAGAAGTCGAGCGGTGGCAAAGAGCGGCTCGGCCGGATCACTAAGATGGGCGACAAGTACCTGCGTAAGCTGCTCATTGTCGGCATGACCTCACTTGTGAGCCGTGCAAAGTCCAGGCCCGAGAAGATCGATCCACGGTTAGCCAATCTACTCGCGCGAAAGCCCGTGCGGGTCGCGACCGTCGCGATGGCAAACAAGACAGCACGCACCATCTGGGCAATCATGACACGCGGCGAAATCTATCGTGCCGGCCACCGGCCGGTACTGGCCGCATAAGTAAGGCAATGCACGAATAGCTGAAGAGGAGATCAGCTTCACGAGGTTGCGAGAGCGATGCGACGTGATGGCAAACCGGTCAGACCGGGAACAGGGACAACCCACTTCGTTTCCAAGGCGTCATAGCCTGAATAACAACCCTTATCGGACATGGCGCGATGTCTGCCCTTGTGCCAGTTTTCGGAGGGCCAAAACCGACATATGGATGGGCGCCTTAACCGCACGCCTGATCCAGTAGGGTTTTCACTTAGCAGATAAACAGTTGCCGTTGAAAAAAGGGGCGACCTACGATACCGCTACTGAAGCCGCGTTCTCCCGCAAACGATAAAACTCTATCGCCATTTTCGCAGTCTTTGTCTGCAATTTCATAAAGTTGCAGTGCATCTGCTGAAGCTGCTGGGCAGAGATGGTCCCTCTTAGCCCGAAAAGTGACTCCGTTGTTTCCCATTTTAGGCCAGCGGCTTTGCAGACTATCAGTAGGTGCTGTCCCAGCGGATCCATTAGGGACCTCTCGATTACGCCAATCGGCAAGCGAGACAATAACGATAGTGCAACGATAGTTTCATCAAACTCGTCTTTCCGCGCAAAATCAGCAAGTACCTCTTCGTCCACGGCACCATTTGCATGCAGTGCCTCCACCCGGGCGCTGGCAATTCTAAAGTTCTCCGATCGTTGCCGTGTTTCAGACTGCAAAAGGTCTGCCGCCCGAACCGTCATGTTACGCAGAAGCTTTACTCTCTTCCGGTCTAAGCCTTCCAGACTATCCGACACAGCCGCGGAGGCCTCGGACAACAGCTGTAACAGATAGCGTCGTGGAACCTCAGGACGTAACCATACCCGCATCGCAAGTTCCAGGTTGTCTTGCGACCGACTGACTAGAGCTGAGTAGCCAACGTCAGAGAATTCTGCGCCAAGATTGGAAGCAGTACTCAAGACGACTTCACTATTGCCTCGCTCCACAAGAAAGTCGGTCACTTTGCTGGACAGAGTGTTTCGCTTTGAGATGGCCATAAGATGTTGCTGGCCATTGGCGCTCCCGCTCTCTAATAAAATGTTGTCGTCCAGTCTCTCTGAGTGTTCTAACATGGGACCAGCGACCTCAATCGCCTCGTCGAGGGCCAAAGTCCTAAGGACTCCTGTCGGAGCGTTTGCGACGCCAGCCAACTCGGCTGCAATCTTTGAACGTGCGGCAACAGTTACTTGACCAATGATTCGGCCCATGACGTCTTCAAAGAAGTCCACTTGGTCCTTTGAAAAAAAGCTCGATCCGGCGACAAATAGATCTGTGACTTCACATAAAACGTCAGCGCGCCGGGCGATGTTGGAGTTCGCAACGAGCGTCTCCAAAGTGGCAATGAGGTCAGAGGGTCCGTTCATATTCAAGCCCGCCACATGCGATCCAGCTCACGACGCAAACTGCCTCTCGACTATTCTAGAATAATCAAATTTCAGCGCTTCTGCTGGTTCTGGTCGTCCAAACAAGTAACCCTGGACGGCCTGTACACCGGCAGCGCGAAGCAGCTCGAGCTGTTGCTCTGTCTCAACACCTTCCGCTACGACTGTAATGTCCAGGCTGTAAGCGATCGCCATCACGGCAGATACGATTGCGGCACATTCGCTTTTGCGCGTTAGGTTCTGCGTAAAGGATCTATCGATCTTGATCTTATCGAAGGGGAACCGCGTTAAATAATTGAGCGATGAATAGCCCGTTCCAAAGTCGTCGAGAACAATGGCAATGCCTAGCTTCTTCAACTGCTTTATAACGGGGATAACGCTCAAATGATTTTCGATCAAAACGCCTTCGGTGAGTTCAAGCTCTAGGCGTTCGGGTGGTAATCCAGTTTCGACGAGCACGCACATCACGATGTTGATGAAGTCTGGCTTCGTGAGTTGCAACGGAGAGATATTGACCGCGAGCTTGATGTGAGGCGGCCACTCCATGGCGGCGGTACAAGCTTTTTGTAGAATTGCATTACCAATTGCCGCAATAAGACCCGTATCTTCGGCAAGTGGGATGAATTGCTCTGGTGGCACAAACCCTTTCGTTGGATGCGGCCACCTCGCAAGCGCTTCAAATCCGCGCAGTGTTTGGGTACGCATATCGATGATCGGCTGAAAGTACGCCTGCAATTTATCCTGAGTGATTGCGGCTCGCAGATCCCGCTCTAAAATATGCCGCTGCTCTGCATTTGCCGCCAACTTGGGATCAAAGAAGCTATAGCCGTTGCGACCCTCGGATTTTTTCTGGTAGAGCGCCAGGTCAGACTTCTTGATAAGATCGCCGGCGTTATCCCCGTCGCAGGGGGCTAATGAAATACCGATCGAAACGCCAATCGCAACGTTGCTGCCCTCTAGCTCAAAAGCTTGGCTAAACGCATCTACTAAACGTTCGGCAAGAACAGTGGCGTCACGGATTGGTACATCCATACTGCGCTGAATAATGGCGAATTCGTCGCCACCCAGGCGGGCGAGAACGTCCGTCTTTCCGACGGAGTGCTTTAGGCGCGCTGCTGCCTCTTTAAGAAGGTCATCTCCCGCAGCATGACCTAGGGTGTCATTTACCTCCTTAAATCGGTCCAGATCTAGCATGAAAACTGCAAATCTCGTTCCATCCGATTTGAGCTGCCGAAGTTCGTTTTCTATTTTCTCCATAAATAGCGCTCGGTTTCCCAGACCTGTCAGCAGGTCGTGGTGGGCCATATATCGGACGCGTTCACTGTCCTTCGTGCTCGCGGTTACGTCCTGAATGACACTGAGCAAAAATTGAGGGCAACCATCATTTCCGCGGAGCACAAGCTTCTTAGCAAGTACCGTGCGCTCGCCGTTGGCCGGCGTAATAATTTCGTGGGTGAGATCGCTTCCTCCGGCTTCTCCAACAATGGTTCGCAGATCATGGGCAGTGATTCTATCTGCTGTCTCCTTTATAAAAATGTCGTACGCGGTCCTACCGAGGGCCTTTTCACGGCTAATGCCCCAGAGTTTCTCCGCCGCCTTATTGAGGAGCGTATATTTTCGGCTCTCTACGTCTTTGACGATCAGGCTAACGGGCACGACCTCGACTATGAGGTCCAAGAACTTACGACTGTTGTCGCGTTCCTGTTCGGCGATCTGCCTTTCCGTGATGTCTTCATGTGTTGCGACCCATCCACCACCGGGCAATGGATGATTTATGATTTGGATTGCTCGGCCGTCTGGTGTCTTAGTTAGTGCTTGACAAGCTTTCCCTTGGGCAATGTTGTTTGAAATATTAAAACAATAGGCATCGACGTCGCCGTCGAACGTACCTCTGAGCTTGCGCAGTTGAATCAATTGTCGAAAGGAGCAGCCCCTGATATGGTCAGGTAATAAGTTGTAGAGCAGTAAGTACTTATTATTGCAGACGACAATCCGTTCATCTTCGTCGAATGCGACTACGCCGAGCGAGATATTGTTGATGACGTCAGTGAGCAAGCGTCTGTAGGGCCTGCTCAGGTAGCCGCCCACACGACGGTTCAGAGCGCTTGCAATTCGCCTAAGGGTACTTTTTGGCATCGATCACCCTACATACGTGTATGATTGGGCGGTGGAGACTGCGTTTAAAAGATGAGTTAACTAACAATTAACGAGCATCAACTTTTGGTCTATAGACACTATCGGTGCCCGCAGGATTTCAGAGAGACCGCCGCGCGACGGTCTTTCTGTTTTGCGCTCATGTTGCAGTGCTGGAGTCTGCTTGTGGCCCGTTTCGTCACTTAGTGCAGCGCAGCGATATGTCTGCGATTGGGGGAGAAGCGGACATCACGTGACCCTCTGAGATTGGTCGTTCGTGACCCGATGTATGGTCCGGCCGTGCGTTGCAAGTGGACTTCGTCGAGTTGGCTGTGAGCGGTCTTGCATCAATGTATCCGGCCTTTGATTGGAGCGTGTTTGCTCCGGGCCATCATTGCCGCGCTTCGATATCTTGCCCAGGATCGTGCGGTCACCCGTCGACATCTGCTTGGGCACCAGTCCGAGCCAGGCGCCGAAGTCGCGGCCTTTGGAGAACCCATCTCCAGTGCCCA
>Ga0302324_100028665_pt1 | contig 10578 bp, 9 predicted proteins | sample Palsa_T0_1_FD_201949 | JGI IMG/M metagenome (GOLD analysis project Ga0302324, IMG submission 201949) | Peat permafrost microbial communities from Stordalen Mire near Abisko, Sweden - Palsa_T0_1 | ecosystem: Environmental > Terrestrial > Soil > Palsa > Peat permafrost | place: Sweden: Abisko... | reverse complement strand
TTGAGATCATAGCCGCCGGTGTCAAAACAGACACCCTTGCCTACCAATGTCACCTTTGGCGCCTTGGGATTGCCCCAGATCAGATCGATCAAGCGAGGAGCGCGAGCCGAACCCTGACCTACAGCCTGGATCAAGGGATAATGTTGGGCGAGATTCTTGCCGTCGACGATGCAGAATTTAGCGCCGTGTTTTTTGGCCAGCGCGACCGCGGCGGCGGCCAACTCCTCGGGCCCCATGTCATTGGGTGGGGTATTGATCAGGTCGCGGGCGAAAATGACATTTTCTGCAATGCGGCTGATTTCTTCGCCGTCCACTCCGGCGGGCAGTACCAGCTTTACGGCGCGCTTAGTCGGCTTTTTGTAGCGGGAGTATTGGTAGAGACCCAGCGCCCAGGCCAGAGCCGCATTGGCGCCGCCACAAAAATCTGGCACTTCACCCAACTGATAAAGGCCATCGGGCAACTTTTCGGAAAATTCCGCCAACGCGAGCGCGTCTTTGCTTTTCCCCAAGCCTAACACGGCAGCTGATAGCCCAGATTTACCAGGAACAAGCCGCATCTCGCCTTCTTTGGCAGCGAAGCCGCTGGCTCTCAGATAAGGAATGTCGGCAAGAAACCCTTTGAGGTCCTTGGCTGCCACGGCATGGAGGTGCACGGCTCTTTTGCCCGATTTCGCAAAGCTCGCATGCATGATTGGGTCTTACCTGGAAACGCGATGGACTTTATGAATCTCGCACCAGTCCCGCAAGCAGCAATGGGCAGCAAAAGTAGATCTGCGAAGCTGCAAACTAGAATTGTGTCGACCATGCGATCACAGAATGAGGAGAGGCCATGTACACCCTGATTGTCGGCACCCAGTGTTGGTCGAGCTGGAGCCTAAGGCCCTACCTGGCGCTGATGGCTGTGGGCGCGCCATTCAAGATGGACGTGATCAACTTGCGAGAGGTGCCGGGCACCAAAAACGCTATCCTTAAACATTCCCCATCAGGCAGGGTGCCGGTGCTGGAATTCGACGGACAGGCAGTGTGGGACAGCCTGGCAATCTGCGAAACCTTGGCCGAACGCCATCCCGAAGCACAGCTTTGGCCCAAAGATGCGAACGCGCGCGCCAAGGCCCGCGCTTATTCGGCCGAAATGCACTCCGGCTTTGCTGGTGTGCGCCAGCAATTGACGATGGAGTTCGGCCGCATCCTGCCGCTACCGGAACTCAAAGAAGAAACTCGAGACCAGATCGGCCGCATTATCGGCGCCTGGGAGGACGCCCTGGCGACCAGCGCTGGCCCATTCCTGTTCGGAAATTTTTCCATCGCCGACTGTATGTACGCCCCGGTGGTATCGCGCTTCAGCACTTACGGCGTCGAAGTGCCGGCGCTAAGTGTCGCTTATATGGAAAAGATCTGGGCGCTGCCCGGTATGCAGAACTGGCTAAAAGCGTCACACAAGGAAATTGCGGACGGACTTCCCACCTATCTGCCCCCTTAATGCCTCAGCGCCTTGGATCGCGTCCTGCATCGCTGTAGAAGCGAGCAGCGCCCGGATGCAGCGGCGCGGGCGGCGATAGCGCCGCGGTGCCCAGTCCAATTTCCCGCGCGGACGGATGGCTGGCAGCCAGGCTGTTGTAATTCTGCGGGCTGAACAGCGCGCGGGTAATGCCGTAGACCAAGGAATCAGGCTCACTATCTCGCACGATCCACAAGGCTCGCGCAGAGACGGTAGCGATGGGGCCATTGCCGACATAGGCGCCGGCGGGAATGACGCCTGATGAAAGTGCCGGAACCGTTTTGAGCAACCTATCCCGGTTCGGCCCGTCGATCGGCACCAGCCGCGCTTGGCCACGCGTCATCAGATCGCCGACCGGATCCAGAGGCACCCCGCCTACCGCGAAGAAGGCGTCAAGCTTGCCCTGTTGCAAAAGTGTCGAGGCATCGAAGACATCGTCATGTGAAGTTTTCATCGCGGTTTCTGGCAGTCGCCAGGCTGCGAGAATTTCCCGCGAAGTGATGCCCACGCCGGAACCGTCGCTGCCCAGCGAAACACGCTTGCCTTTGAGGTCGGCAACGGAATTGATTTTAGATTTCGTCGCCACGACCAGATGCACCTGCTCAGAAAAAAGCGAGGCGATCACTCGGACATGTGATTGCGGGCCCAGCTTCTTGAATAGGCCTTGGCCCTTAACGGCGGCTGCAATTACATCGCTTTGCGCAAGTCCGGATTCGACATCGCCACGATTGACCGCGATCAAATTGTCCACCGCGCCCTCCGAAGTGCGAGTCGAGACAATTAGGCCGGGGGGGCCACAGACATCTTCATCCGCGCAGCGATCCACACCAGGCGGATGGCTGACCAATCCGGCTATCGCCTCGCCCACTGGAAAAAAGGTTCCAGCGGTCGAGCCTGTGGCAATCTGAAAGGAAATCCGATTGGGCGGGGAATCGGCGGCGCCCGGAAGAACAGTGAATAACAATCCAGCCATCATCAATACCGGAAGACCGGCCACAGTGAACAGGACTGGAAAAAACTTCTTCATGGTGCCTTAACCAATACCCGCATTGCGACGGATTTTGGACAGCTCGCCGGTGATGGCGTCATGGGCGGAAACTTCTAAAACCTTTCTCTTATATGCACGAACATGTTTAAGGGTTTGTTGACCGGGGTAGCGGCAAAATGGCGATTGAAGAGTGGCTTTAAGGGCTCCCCATGCTTCGTTTCGTACCCCGACTGACAACTGTATTTCTGTGCGGCGTGGCGCTGGCAGGATGCGCCGCAACTGCTCCGCCCAAGCAAGCGGTCGAAGCGGCAAAAGAAAAGGCAGCCGTGGCTGACAACCTGCCCACCGACCTAGAGGGCGGCATTCGCCAAGCGCAGTTGCTGCGCGCGGCGGGTAAGTATGATGAGGCCATTCATATTCTTTCCCAGCTGATGCTGGCAGCGTCCGACGATCCGCGCGTGGTTGCCGAATATGGCAAAGCGCTAGCGCAGGATGGCCGTGCCCAGGAAGCAACCGAGTTCCTCAACCGCGCCATTGAGCTTTCCAACAATGATTGGACACTCTATTCGGCGCTCGGCGTTTCTTATGACCAACTCGGCAACCAGGCCTCGGCGAAAGTGGCCTATGAGCATGCATTGGCGCTGAAGCCCGATGAAGCCAGTGTGCTGAATAACTATGCTCTGTCGCGGATGCTGGCGAGCGATACCGACGGCGCAAAAATTTTGATGGCGCGCGCCCAAGCTGCAGGCGGCGCCAGTGACTCCAAGATTGCGGCCAATATCGCCTTGGTGAATAAGCTGGCTCCGACCAATACAACAACTATCGCTGCCGCGCCCCCGCCGGCCGCGATCGTTGCCCAGAATACGCCGCGTCCGAGCCAGCCGCAGGTCGTGCCGGCTCAGCCGATACCTGCTCCGACACCAGTTGCAAGCGCTCCCCTTCCAGCCGCGCAGGCGCCCACGACTATGGCCCAGAATGCACCGCATCCGCTGGTGCCGCCGCAGCCCCAATCGAACCATCAGCCGCAACAATCCGGCGGCGTTGTGATGCAAAATGTGCCTGTCGATCCTTTGGCCGGTCCCGTCAAGGTGGCCAGCCATAAGCTCAAGCCGGCACCCAATGCCAAACCCGCGAGCCAGACGGCAGATGCCCTTGTCCCGCCCGTGATCACGATTGATCCCAACGCGGGCGGCTCCAAGTCTGCCAGCGCCAAGATCAAGGTCGCGGACGCCAAGAACACAGTGCCGGCGCTGCGCCTCACTGCTGACGCGCGTAGCCCGTAATCAAGGGAACGTCCCGATTAGGCTGCCACCACAAGCTTGGCCGCTTGCGTTGCGAAATAACATGTAAGCGTCTTCGCTTTTGGCACTCCCAATGAGCCGTTCTGCCTATATCCTTCTTAGGTGAAGGGTGGGCGATGGACGCGATAAGGCTCGAACGCGCACTGGCGGAAACTGCCGAAGTGAGGGCGCTGATCAGCGCACTGGATGCCGAACTGTGCGCCAATTACACGTCGGAGCAGCAGCACGGCATCTCCTTTCCGGCGCTCTTTGAGCCGCCTGTCCGCTTCTTCGTTGCCCATACCTCGGAGGGAGCTCAAGGGTGTGGCGGTGTGGCGCTATTTGATGATTTCGCCGAATTGAAGCGGATGTTCGTTCGCAAGGACGCGCGCGGCAGTGGAGTAGCGAACGCGCTCATAAAACAGCTGATGCAAGAGGCGACAAACGCGGGATTGGGGCTATTGCGGCTAGAAACCGGAGTCGCCCAACACCGAGCAATTGCCTTCTACCGGCGGCATGGCTTTGTAGATTGCGCGGCGTTTGAACCCTATTCCTCCATGCCGGCGACTTCAATTGCGAGCAGCCTGTTCATGGAAAAGCCAATTTATCCGCAGACGATAGACGCAAGGAACAGATAGCCACTGCGTATTGGCGTGCCGGGCCCAAATTTAGTCGAACAACGACAAGGTCAAGACGCATATATGCGAGGGCCATGGCCATTAGCGATGGCATCTTGTTTGATTGCAACGGATACCTGATTCAGTGGGTCAGATGAAGCAGCTTCATGATTGCCGGCCCAATGATGACCACAAAGAGGCACGGTAGGAAGAATAGGATCATCGGCACGGTGAGCTTAGCAGGGAGCGAGGCGGCCTTGCGTTCGGCTTCCTGCATGCGCATTTCGCGGTTTTCTGTAGCTGTTACCCGTAGCGCCTGGCCCAAGGGCGTGCCGTATTTTTCGGCCTGGTTCAGCGCCACTGCCACTGCTCGCACACCTTGATGACCGCAGCGTTTGGCGAGATTATCGAAAGCCTGGCGACGATCGGGCAGGTAAGAAAGTTCGGCGGTGGTTAGCGCCAATTCCTCAGCCAACTCGGAGGACTGGGTGCCAATCTCAGCCGCCACCTTGGTGAAAGCGCTTTCGATCGACATGCCGGACTCGACGCAGATCAGCATCAGGTCAAGCGCGTCAGGGAACGCGCGCATAATAGATTGTTGGCGGCGGGCGCTGACATTGGTGACCCATAGATCGGGCAGGTAATAGCCGAAAAGCGCGCCGGCGAAGGCGATCGAAACCTTCATCATGAAGGCATAGTGGAAATGGGTGACCACAAACAGATAGAACAGCGTCACCAGGAAAACGACCGGCGGCATCACAAAGCGGAAGAACATAAAGGCGATCAGCGGCGCCTGGCCGCGAAAACCGGCCTGCGCCAACTTTGCTTTGCTGTTTTCCGACTCCAGCATACTGGTGAGCTTGAAACGCTCCAGCGTGTTCTTCATGTAACTGGTTGGTTCCACGCGAAGCGCGCCGCGCTTAGCATTAAGCGCGGCATGATGGCGTGCGCGCAGTTCTTCGCGCCGTTGAGCCACGGATTTGAGTCGCGCGCCTAGCCCGTCGCGTTCGGCTAGTGGCAGGCCAAGCGTCACGATAGTGGCGAATGCAAGCAGCGCCGCCAGCGCTGTCGCCAGGAACGACTTGTCGAACAGGATATCGAGGATGCCAACGCTCAGCATTGCGGATCCATCATCACGTCTTGAAATTGATCATTTTGCGCATCACGAGAATGCCGATGGTCATCCAAGCTACGCAGCCGGCCAGCATCAAATTGCCCATTTTTTCCGTGAATAGCAGGGTTATGTAGGAAGGCGTGGTGAGATAGACCAGGCCCATCACACCCGGCGGCAGCGAACCGATGATCATGGCTGAGGCTTTGGCTTCCGACGACATGGCGCGGACTTTACCTTCAAGGCGCTTGCGGTCGCGGAGCACCGCAGCAAGATTGCCAAGGGCCTCGGACAGGTTGCCACCAGAACGCGACTGGATCGTCATTACGATGCTGAAAAAGCCCACTTCGGGTGTGGGCATAGAATCATACATGCGCTTGAGGCCCTGATCGAGCGTCACTCCCACTTTTGAGCCTTCAACCAAGCGGCCGAATTCCCCGCCCACTGGGTTCGGCGATTCCTTGGCGACGATGCGCAGGGCCTCGTTGGTCGGAAGGCCCGATTTGACGGAGCGCACGATCACATCGATGGCATTGGCGAATTCGTTGGTGAATTTCTTGCGCCGACGATTGGTGAGAAAAGACAAAACCCATCGCGGCAGCCCGAAACCCATGGCAAATAGCGCCATGCCTGTCACTAGCGGCGTCTGGTGGCTAAAGTAACAGAAACCCGCTGTTACCAGGCCGATGACGCCGCATATGATCCAGTAACTACGGGCCGTAGCGTTGGGAAAGCCGGCCTGCTCAAGGCGCCGGCGCATGGTGGGCTTTTCTTTCTTGCGCGCCTGGTTTTTTTCAATGTCCTTGAGCTGAGCGGCAATATTCTTGGCTCGCTTCTGGGCGGCATCTGCCGAATCGCGACCCACGCGCAACTGAGCGGTTTGTTTGGCCACCGCAGCGACGCGTTTTTGCGAACGTTCATTGCCGCCGGAGAAGGCAAACACCGCCCCGCCCACCGCCAGTACCGCGAGCAGGAGGAAGACGATGATCATTGATTGACCTTATCTAGCGCGTCGGCCAGTTCGCGTTCCATGTTGTAATAGCGCGCGCGCTCCCAGAAATTGGGACGCACAATGCCGGTGCCGGAATGCTTGCCTTTGAGACGGCCGGTTTCGTCCTCGCCGAGGATTTCGTAGGTCACCAGATCTTGGGTAATCACCACATCGCCTTCCGTACCGATCACTTCAGTGATCTTGGTGATACGGCGCGAGCCATCGCGTAAGCGTTCGGCCTGGATAATGATGTCGATTGATCCGACGATCATCTCGCGGATGGTCTTGGACGGAAGCTGAAAGCCGCCCATTGTAATCATCGATTCCAAGCGGCTCATCGCCTCGCGCGGGGAGTTGGAGTGCAGCGTGCCCATCGAGCCGTCATGGCCCGTGTTCATTGCCTGGAGAAGATCGAAAGCTTCGGGTCCGCGCACTTCGCCCACGATTATCCGTTCAGGGCGCATACGTAGGCAGTTCCTCACCAGGTCACGCATGGTGATCTGACCCTGCCCTTCCAAGTTCGGCGGGCGCGTTTCCAATCGCACCACATGAGGCTGTTGCAGCTGAAGTTCGGCGGCATCTTCGCAGGTGATTACGCGCTCTTCCGAGTCGATATAGGCGGTCATGCAATTGAGCAACGTCGTCTTGCCCGAACCCGTACCGCCGGAAATCAACACGTTACAGCGGCAGCGGCCAATGACCTGCAGCACCCTGGCGGCATCCGGACTGATGGAGCCAAACTTCACCAAATCGTCGAGGGTGAGCTTGTCCTTCTTAAACTTACGGATGGTGAGGGTGGCGCCATCCAGTGACAGTGGCGGAGCGATGACGTTGACGCGGCTGCCGTCCAACAAACGGGCGTCGCAAATCGGCGAGGATTCGTCGACGCGGCGGCCTACCTGACTGACGATGCGCTGACAGATATTCATCAGTTGGGCGTTGTCGCGAAACCGGATATTGGTGAGCTGGACCTTGCCACCCACTTCGATAAATACCCGGTTGGCGCCATTGACCATGATGTCGGCAATGTCGTCCCGCGCCAGTAGAGGCTCCAACGGACCGTAGCCAAGAACGTCGTTGCAGATGTCCTGCAGTAGGTGTTCCTGCTCGGCGATGGACATCACCACCGCCTTGATCGAAATGATTTCGTTGACGATGTCGCGGATTTCTTCGCGCGCCGAATCCGGATCGAGCTGTGCCAATTGCGCCAGATCGATTGTGTCGATCAGGGCGTTAAAGATGGTGGACTTGATCTGGTAATAATCTTCAGAGCGATTGTCGGCCAACACCTTGACCGGCGCTGATGGCTTGGCCGCCTGTTGCGCGACGATTGGAGCAGGTTTCGATTCGGCCGAAGTCACGCGCGGCGGCGCGTCCGGCGCGGCTTTGCCGGCACGGGCGGCGGGGCTGCCCTGAAAAATTGGCTCGCTGGTGGTACGCTTACCGAACATGGCTTTTAAGCCTTACGCCTGCTTCTTGATCTTGAGGAATGACAACAGCGAAGCCGATTGCTTTTCATTTGCGGCCGTAGGAGTGCGGCCGGTGAGCGCGCGCGCCATCCGGCGCACGGCTTCCGAACCCGCCGCCTTCGGTTGGAGCTCAATTAGCATCTGGCCGTTATTGGCGGCTTGACCAAACAATGCGGGATCGAATGGCAGCACCGCGATCGGATCGGTGCCCATGGTCTCCGCGAAATCCTTGGCCGGAATTTCCGGGCGCTTGGGCGTATTGGCCTGGTTGATCACCAGGCGCGGCGGCGTGTCATTGGGCCGGGAATTCTTGACCAGTTCGATCAAGTTTTTTGCGTTGCGAAGGCTAGCAAGATCGGGCGTGGCGACAATCACAATTTCATCCGCTGCGATCAGGCAGGATTTCATCCAGGGGTGCCAGGCATGGGGCAGATCGATGATCACGCAGGGTGTGGATTGGCGCACCGCGTCTATCACCGCCTCGTAAGCCTCGGGTACGGCATCATAGTCGCGTTCCACGGCAGCGGGCGCAGTGAAAAGCGAAAGATGTTCGCCGCGTTTGATCAGCAGGCGATCGAGCAGAACATCGTCCAGCCGTTCCGGTGCGCTGAGCGCGTCGGCAACGCCTTGGCTGGCCTCGTCGTTGAAGTCCAGGCCCAGCGTGCCGAATGGCAAGTCGAAGTCCACGATGGAGGTGTTGATGTGCAATTCCTCGGCGATGCACCAGCCGACGTTATGAGCGATAGTGGAAGCACCCGCGCCCCCACGTGCGCCGACAAAAGCAATGACGCGGCCGATCGGGCTGGCGCCCGGATCGAGATAAAGCCCGGAAATCACCTCAATCAACTGCAAGGGCGACAGCGGCGCGACCAGATATTCAGAAGCGCCGCGGCGCATCAATTCGCGATACAGTTCGACATCGTTGGTCCGACCGATCACCACCACCTTGGTAGCGGGATCGCAAACTTCGGCCAGTCGTTCCAACTCGTCGAGCGCAGCTTCGCCGTGCAGACGCGTCTCCACGATCAGGAGATTGGGCGTGACCTGGCCATTATAGAATTCCACCGCCGCATTGATGCCGCCCAGCTGGACGGTCAAGTGCGCCTTGGAGAGCCTCCGGTCGGCGCCTGCCCGTTGCAGCGCTGCTCCGGTATCCGGAAATTCGCAAAAGGCATGAATCGAAATGCGCGGCACCGGCCGCTCATGGGGCGCAGCACCAAATGGCTGGCCGTCTTCCGGACGTTTACTCATGCGGCCCTCGTTGTTATTGCGTCGTCACATCTGACGATGTGCCGGATTGTTCATTGCCAATATCAGCCTTGTTCTTTGCGGAGGAGGTGATCTTGCCCTGTTCGTAATTGTTGATAACCGTTGTGCGGCGCGCAGAATTGGAGTCATCCATGTCGCGCGGCTGAATCAGGTCGCGCGGATCGGCAACCTGAGCGGCGATATTCTGCTGTACTGAGCAGCCGAAATTCTTGGGCGTATCGTTATCGCCGGTGAAGGCCAAATCCTGGGACCAGTCACCGCATTTGTCGGTGTGGGCCTGGTAGGAAACATAGTTGATCTCTATCCGCATGTCGCCGTCGGGCGCATCGTGGGTGGCTACCATGATGTGGTCCTTGGAAACTCCTAGATCGTTGATGCGCTGCGCGAAGAAGCCGATCATCGCCTGGGAATTCACGCCAGACGGCGCGCTCACCGCGATGGAACCGTTGCCATGAGATTCATAGTCGGCAATGAAAGCGGCGAAGCGGGCCTGATCGGCGGGCTGTATGCCGGAATCAGCGGGCGAATAATAGAGCTTGAGAGACTGGTAGGATGGTTCAACTGTTATAGGATGGTTGAATGCGCCATCCTCAGACATATGCGTTGCATCCGGAGCGTGACTAGCACAGCTTCCAGCCATCAGGCCCGAGGCTAGGCACAAAGCGCGGAAAAAGATTTTGCTGTCCATCTTTTCCTCCTATCGAACCACAAAGCCGACTGGGGCGGCGGCCTGGGGCGTCAATGGTGTACTTGTCTGCTTGTAAACAGAGTTCAGACGACCCAGCAGCAGCGTCTCCGGATCGCTAGGCGTGACAAAGCCGTCAGTGGGCGCGGCATAGGCTGCTTCGGCGCCTGGCGTGGCGAGATAGGCACTGACCATCACCACCAGTTCGGTTTCATCGTTCTGGAAATCACGCGAGCGGAACAATGCTCCCAACACCGGCATATCCTGCAGGCCCGGGAAGCCGTCGATCACCTGTTTGGTTTCATGTTGCATCAGGCCGGCGATGGCGAAGCTGCCGCCAGACGGCAATTCCACAGTGGTTTCGGCCCGGCGCACCGAAAGGGCCGGAATGGTTAGGCCGGCAGTCTGGGTTGTGACGCCGTTGACGACGCTGCTGCCGCCCTGAAGGGTATATGCACCGGTGTTGGTCAGTTCAGAGTCTTCGGTGGAAATCTGCAGCGAAATGCGGTTGGGCGAGAGCACAACGGGCGTGAAGCTGAGGCCAACGCCGAAAGTCTTGAAATCGACCGTGATGTTGCCCTGATTATCCTTGGCCACCGGAATCGGGAATTCGCCGCCGGCAAGGAATTTGGCAGTTTCGCCAGAGACCGCGGTGAGATTGGGTTCAGCC
>Ga0302324_100028664_pt1 | contig 10578 bp, 4 predicted proteins | sample Palsa_T0_1_FD_201949 | JGI IMG/M metagenome (GOLD analysis project Ga0302324, IMG submission 201949) | Peat permafrost microbial communities from Stordalen Mire near Abisko, Sweden - Palsa_T0_1 | ecosystem: Environmental > Terrestrial > Soil > Palsa > Peat permafrost | place: Sweden: Abisko... | reverse complement strand
CGACAACGCGAAACTGCAACTGGTGTACTGCAAGATTACCTCTCCGTTAACCGGCCGAGTCGGGCTGAGGCTGGTGGATCAGGGCAATATTATTCACGCGACCGACGTGAACGGGCTGGTGGTGATTACGCAATTGCAGCCGATCGCGGTGATCTTCAACATCGCCGAAGACAGCCTGCCGGCGGTGCGCAAGAAGATGCAAACCGAAACGCTGCGCATCGACGCCTATGATCGCGATCTGAAGAAAAAGCTCGCGCAGGGCAAGCTGCTGACCATCGACAATCAGATCGACCAATCAACGGGCACGGTGCGGTTCAAGGGCGAGTTCGCGAATGAAGACAACGCGCTGTTTCCGAACCAGTTCGTGAACGCGCGGCTGCTGCTGGACACGCGGCGCAATACCGTAATCATTCCGACGGCGGCAATCCAGAGGAGCCCGCAGTCGACGTTTGTTTACGTGGTCAAGCCGGACAATACGGCGGAGGTTCGCACCATCGTCAGCACGCTGACGGAGGGGGACGAGGCGGCGGTCGACAGCGGCCTGGAAGCGGGCGAGATCGTGGTGATCGACGGCGTCGACAAATTGCAACAAGGAACCAAGGTTTCGGTGCGGCTGACTGGAGCCAAGGCGACTCGCGGTTAACGAATGAGTCCTTCGCGCCCGTTTATTCTGCGGCCGGTGGCAACCGCCTTATTGATGGCGGGATTGCTGCTGGTCGGCGCCGTTGCGTATAAGCAACTGCCGGTTTCGGCGCTGCCGCAGGTGGATTATCCCACCATTCAGGTGATCACGTTTTATCCGGGCAGCAGCCCGGACGTGATGGCGTCGTCGGTGACGGCTCCTCTCGAACGGCAATTCGGGCAGGTGCCGGGACTGAACCAGATGACGTCGACCAGCTCCTCCGGCAGCTCCGTGATCACGCTGCAGTTCGCGCTCGAGCTGAATATCGACGTGGCGGAGCAGCAGGTGCAGGCGGCGATCAACGCGGCATCCAGTTTCCTGCCGGTGGATCTGCCGAATCCTCCGATTTACAGCAAGACAAATCCGGCGGACACGCCGATTATCACGCTGGGCTTGAGCTCGAAGACCATGCCTCTGTCGAAAGTCGAAGACTATGCCGACACGCGGCTGGCGCAGAAAATTTCGCAATTGCCGGGCGTCGGCCTGGTGACGATTTCCGGAGGGCAGAAGCCTTCGATACGAATCCAGGCCAATCCGATGGCGCTGTCGTCGTATCACTTGAATCTGGAAGATCTGCGGGCGGCTCTGGTGGCGGCCAACGTGAATCAGGCCAAGGGCAGCTTCGACGGGCCGCAAAATGCCTACACCATCGGAGCCAACGATCAGATTCTGACCAGCGCGGATTATAAGCCGCTGGTGGTCGCTTATCGCAATGGAGCTCCGGTGACCTTATCGGACGTCGCCGATGTGGTCGACGAGCCGGAGAACCTGAAGCTGGCGGCCTGGATGAATGAGACGCCGGCGGTGATCGTCAATATTCAGAGGCAGCCCGGCGCGAACATTATCGACGTGGTCGACCGGGTGAAAAAGCTGCTGCCCACGCTGCGGGCTTCGCTGCCGAGCGCGATCGAGACTACGATTCTTACCGACCGCACCATAACCATTCGCGCCTCCGTGGCCGACGTGCAGTTCGAGCTGATGCTGACTATCGCGCTGGTGGTGATGGTGATTTTCCTGTTCCTGCGGACGCTGGCGGCGACGGTGATTCCCAGCGTCGCGGTGCCTTTGTCGCTGGTGGGAACGTTCGGCGCGATGTACCTGCTGGGATACAGCCTGAACAACCTGACGCTGATGGCGTTGACGATTTCGACCGGCTTTGTGGTCGACGACGCGATCGTGATGATCGAGAATATCGCGCGCTACATTGAGGAGGGCGAGGCTCCGATGCAGGCGGCGTTGAAGGGCGCCGAGCAGATCGGATTCACGATTCTTTCGCTGACCGTTTCGCTGATCGCGGTGCTGATTCCGCTGCTGTTCATGGGCGACATCGTGGGCCGCTTGTTCCGCGAGTTCGCCATTACGCTGAGCGTAACGATTTTGATTTCGGCGGTGGTTTCGCTGACGCTCACGCCGATGATGTGCGCGCGGCTTTTGAAGCACAAGCCGGAATCGGAGCAGGGACGCTTCTATCGCATCTCGGAGTACGTGTTCACCAGCATCATCGCGTTCTACGGGCGCACGCTGCAGGTGATCCTGCGCCATCAGTTCCTGACGCTGATGGTGGCCGCGGGAACGCTGGCCGGAACGGCGATCCTGTTCATCCTGATCCCCAAAGGATTCTTTCCGGTCCAGGACACGGGCGTGATTCTGGGGGTTTCGGAGGCGGCGCAAACGATTTCCTTCCCGGCCATGTCGAAGGCGCAGCAGGAACTGACGAAAATCATTTTGAAGGATCCGGCGGTGGATAGTCTCTCCTCGTTTATCGGAGTCGACGGCACCAACACGACCATCAACAGCGGCCGCATCCAGATCAATTTGAAGCCCATCGAGGAGCGGCGCATCAGCGCGAGCGATATCATCCGCCGGCTGCAACCGGAGCTCGCATCGGTCGAAGGAATCACGCTTTACATGCAGCCGGTGCAGGATCTGACGGTGGAGGATCGCGTCAGCCGGACGCAGTATCAGTACAGCCTGGAAGATCCGGATGCGAAAGAATTAGCGGTCTGGGTGCCTAAATTTATCGCGAAAATGCAAACGCTTCCGATGCTGCGCGACGTGGCGAGTGATCAGCAAAACGGAGGCTTGCAGGCCATGCTGGTGATCGACCGCAGCACCGCGTCGCGCTTCGGCATCACGCCGGCCATGGTCGATAACACCTTGTACGACGCGTTCGGACAGCGGCAGGTGTCGATCATGTTCACGCAGTTGAATCAGTATCGCGTGGTGCTGGAAATTAAACCGGATCTGCAGCAGAATCCGCAGGAGCTCAGGAATATCTACATCCGCACCTCGCAAAACAGCGTCGCGCCGCCCAGTTCCAGCCAGACAGGTTCGGCGCAGAGCGCTTCGACCGCGGGCGGATCCGCGTCGACGGCCGCTGTGGTCCCCACCTCCGGCGGGCAGGTGCCTTTGAGCGCGTTCACCCATTTCGAGCCCGGCACCACTCCATTGGTCGTCAATCATCAAGGGCAATTTCCCGTAGTGACCTTGTCGTTCAACCTCGCGCCGGGAGCATCCATTGGGAATGCCGTGGATGCGATCAACGAGGCGAAGAAGGAGCTCGAACTTCCGGCCAGTATTCAGGCGACATTCCAAGGCACCGCGGCGGCGTTTCAAGCCTCGCTCGCCAATGAATGGATCCTGATTCTGGCTGCGCTGGTCACGGTTTATATCGTACTGGGCGTCCTTTACGAAAGCTACATTCATCCGCTGACGATTCTCTCCACTCTGCCATCGGCCGGCGTCGGAGCGCTGCTCGCCCTGATGCTCTGCCACGAGGATTTCAGCGTGATCGCGCTGATCGGGATCATTCTGTTGATCGGTATCGTGGAGAAAAACGCCATCATGATGATCGACTTCGCGCTCGAAGCGGAGCGCAAGGAAGGCAAGGAGCCGCTCGAAGCGATTTATCAGGCCTGCCTGCTGCGCTTCCGTCCCATCATCATGACGACGCTCGCGGCGATGCTGGGCGGAGTGCCTCTGGCGCTCGGCACCGGCACGGGAGCGGAATTACGCCGTCCTCTGGGCATCGCGATCGTCGGAGGGCTGATCTTCAGCCAGCTGCTGACGCTCTACACGACGCCGGTCATTTATCTTTTCTTCGATCGCGCGGCGCGGCGCGTCACCGGACGCAGCGGCGCGGGATTGCTTTCTCACGATGGCCACATCGACAGCGGCCATACTGATAACCGCCAACCGCCCGGCGGCGGCCCAACACCGGAGCTTGCATGAACATTTCCGAACCGTTCATTCACCGCCCTGTCGCCACCACGCTTCTGACCATCGCTCTGGGGATGGCCGGAGGAATCGCCTACTTCGCGCTGCCGGTGGCGCCGCTGCCCGAAGTCGAGTTCCCCACCATCATGGTCTCCGCCGCACTGCCGGGCGCGAGTCCGGAGACGATGGCATCTTCGGTGGCAACTCCTCTCGAACGCCAGTTTGGACGCATCGCGGGCCTCAACGAGATGACCTCCTCAAGTTCGCTCGGCAGTTGTCAGATCACCATGCAGTTCGACCTGAGCCGCAATATCGATGCCTCCGCGCGCGACGTCCAGGCGGCCATCAACGCGGCGCGCGGCCAGTTGCCGCCTAATCTGCCGCAAAATCCGAGCTGGCGAAAAATCAACCCCGCCGATTCGCCCATTCTGATGATCGGGCTGACTTCGGATACCATGCCTCCCGGCACCGTTTATGACGTCGCCGCGTCCATCCTGCAACAGAAGCTGGCGCAGATGAAAGGGGTCGGTCAGGTCAGCATCGGCGGAGGCGCGCTGCCCGGGGTTCGCGTCGACGTCAATCCCACGAAGCTGAACAAATTCGGACTGGGCCTCGAAGATATCCGCGCGATGCTGGGCACCGCCAACGCCAATCGGCCGAAAGGCGAGTTTCACGATATCAACCGCGTGTGGTCGATCGGCACTACCGATCAGTTGCGGCTGGCCGCGCAATACTCGTCGCTGGTCGTTACTTATAAGAATGGCGGCGCGGTCAAGCTTTCCGACGTCGCCACCGTTACCGATTCCGTCGAGGATATTCGCAACATCGGCTATGTCGATGTCCACCAGGCGATGATGCTGGTGATCTTCCGGCAGCCCGGCGCGAATATTATCCAGACCGTCGATCGCGTGCTGGCCGCGCTGCCGCAGTTGCAGGCGGACGTGCCGGCGGCGCTGCACATGAAAGTCATTCTCGACCGCACCACGACCATTCGCGGATCGGTAACCGACGTCGAGATTTCCATGGGCATTTCCATTGTCCTGGTCATCATGGTGGTGTTCCTGTTTCTGCGCAGCGTGCGCGTCACTTTGATTCCCAGCATCGCCGTGCCGATTTCGCTGATAGGTACGTTCGGGGCGCTGTACCTGTTCGGTTACACCGTCGATAACCTGTCGCTGATGGCTCTTACCATCGCCACCGGCTTCGTGGTGGACGATGCCATTGTGGTGATCGAGAATATCACTCGTTATCTCGAAGAAGGCATGGAGCCGATGCAGGCGGCGCTGAAGGGCGCTTCCGAAATCGGCTTCACCGTGCTCTCCATCAGCGTCTCCCTGATTGCCGTATTCCTGCCGATTCTGATGATGGGCGGCATCGTCGGCCGGCTGTTCCGCGAGTTTGCGGTGACCCTTTCCATGGCCATCATCATCTCGCTGGTGATCTCTTTGACTACCACGCCCATGATGTGCGCGCGGCTGCTCCGCTCTCATGAGGCGGAACGCAAGCATGGCTGGCTGTACAACCTGAGTGAACGCGGCTTCAACGCGATCCATAAAGGTTATGAACGGTCGCTAGGCTTTGTTTTGGAGCACCAGTTCGCGACCTTGGTGGTGATGCTTTCAACACTCGGGTTAACGGTCTATCTCTACATCGCGATTCCCAAGGGATTCTTCCCGCAGCAGGATACCGGCCGTCTCAGTGGTCAGATGCAGGCGGATCAGGCGACCTCGTTTCAAGCGATGAAAGACCGCATGCTGCAAGCGGTGAAGATCATCATGGCGGATCCGGCAGTCGAGACCCTTAACGCGTCCACCGGCGCCGGCGGATGGGGCGGGGGCGGCACCAACGCCGCGCGCATGTTCGTTACCCTGAAGCCTCTCGAAGAGCGCAAAATGAATTCCGACCAGGTGATTGCGCGGCTTCGCCCCAACCTGGCGAAAATCGCCGGGATCAGCGTCTATCTGCAATCGGTGCAGGACCTGCGCATCGGCGGCCGGTCGAGCGGAGCGCAATATCAGTACACCATGCAGAGCGACAACGTGAAGGATCTGAACGAATGGGCGCCGCAGGTGTTCCGCAAACTGAAGACACTCACGGAGATCGCCGACGTGAACACCGATCAGCAGGATAAAGGTCTCGAATCCACGCTGGTCGTCGATCGCCGCACCGCCGCGCGCTTCGGCATCACGCAGCAGAATATCGACGATACTCTCTACGACGCTTTCGGCCAAAGGCAAGTCTCTACCATGTATACGCAGTTGAATCAGTATCACGTGGTGCTCGAAGTCGACCAGCAGTTCTGGCAGAATCCGGACGGCTTGCGCTACATTTACGTCGAAGGGCCGAACGGCCAGCAGGTGCCCCTCAGCGCGGTCACGCACTATGTGGGCGAAACCACACCCCTGTCCATCAATCACCAGGGCCAGTTTCCCGCCGTGACTCTTTCCTTCAACATTCCGGTCGGCCTGGCGCTGGGCGACGCCGTGCCTGCCATCGAGCGAGCGGAGCGGGAAATCGGACTGCCGGCCAACGTAAAAGGAAGTTTCCAGGGCACCGCGCAGGCCTATCAGGAGTCGCTCTCGAATGAACCGGTCCTGATTGCGGCCGCGCTGCTCACCGTCTACATCGTGCTCGGTGTGCTCTATGAGAGCCTCATTCATCCGATTACGATTCTCTCCACTCTGCCTTCCGCCGGAGTCGGCGCGCTGCTGGCGCTGCGCATGACCGGCAATGAGCTGAACGTGATTTCCCTGATCGGGATCATTCTGTTGATCGGCATCGTCAAGAAAAACGCCATCATGATGATCGATTTCGCGATTGGGGCGGAGCGCAGGGACAACAAATCGCCCGAAGAGGCCATCTATCAGGCCTGCCTGCTGCGCTTCCGCCCGATTACGATGACCACCATGGCCGCGCTGCTGGGCGGGTTGCCCCTCGCGCTCGGTACCGGCGTGGGAAGCGAGATGCGCCGGCCGCTGGGTATCGCGATCGTGGGAGGGTTGTTGTTCAGCCAATTGCTGACGCTGTACACGACGCCGGTGGTTTATCTGTACCTCGATCGGATGCAGTTGCGCTGGCACCGGTGGAAGAATCGCGCACGCGGAGCGGCGCCAGCGCCCGCCGAAATTTAAGATGGGCTTGATTAAAGAGGTTAAGTCATGCTAAGAATCGATATCACACTCGAAACGGACCGCGATACGACGCTGGCGCTGGCGGGAAAATGCAACGGCACTTCGCTTGGTGAATTGCGCCGGGCCATCGAACGCGCCCGCCGGTCCCACAAGCGGGTGGTGATCGACCTGAGCGAGGTAACCTTATTAGATCGCCCGAGTTTGCAGTTTTTAGCCGCACAGACGCGAGAGGACGTCCAATTGACTAATTGTCCGGAATATATTCAGCCGTGGATTTATCGGGAGGAGAGTTCGTAATGAGAGGTTCGGCAAAGTGGTCCGCGGCGGCCACACTGATGCTGTTGTCGGCGTCCTGCGTGGTGGGTCCGAAATACGCCCGGCCGAGTTCTCCAGCCTCCCCGAATTACAAGGAGGCCGTCCCCGCTTCGTACAAGGAAATGACGGGATGGAAAACCGGGCAGCCTCGGGACAGTGTGACTCGCGGCAAGTGGTGGGAAATTTTTGGCGACGCGGATTTGAACGCGCTCGAAGAACAGATCGACGTCAACAGTCAAACCATCGCGCAGGCCGAAGCGAATTATCGCGGCGCCCGAGCCGCCGTTAGAGTCGCGCGCGCGGGACTTTTTCCGACCCTCACCACCGGCCCGGCGGTTACCGGAACCCAGAGCTCCGCCAACTCGTCGGCGGCCAGCACCGGCTTCAAGCCCAGTCCTTTCGCCATCGCCCAGATCCCTTTCGACGCGAGCTGGGATGCCGATATATGGGGCAGAATTCGCAGAATGGTGGAAGGAAGCATCGAAACGGCGCAAGCCACCGCCGGCGATCTGGAGACGATGCGGTTAAGCCTCCAGTCCGAACTGGCGCTCGACTGGTTTCAGATGCACGGACTCGATTCGCAGAAAAAACTGCTCGACGATACCGTTACCGCTTATCAGAAGGCTCTCGACCTGACCGTGAACCGCTACAACCAGGGAGTCGCGTCGCAAATCGACGTAGTGCAGGCGCGGACCCAGTTGGAACAGACGCGCGCCCAGTCTACCGATACCGAAGTGCAAAGGAACACTTACGAACACGCCATCGCAATTATCATCGGCAAGCCTCCGTCGGCGCTCACCATTCCCTTTAAAGTAATGAATACGCCGCCTCCGCCGGTTCCGGTCGGGATTCCCTCGCAGCTTCTCGAGCGCCGTCCCGATATCGCCGCCAACGAACGGCGCGTCGCCGCGGCGAATGCCCAGATCGGCGTGGCGCAGGCCGCCTTCTATCCCGACATCACTCTCAGCGCCGCGGGAGGACTCGAAGGAACCAGCATCGTCAACCTGTTTACTTGGCCGAGCCGTTTTTGGTCCCTGGGTCCGACGGTGTCGTACACCCTCATCGATTTCGGAAAACGCCAGGGCACCCTCGAACAAGCCCAGGCATCCTATGATGCTTCCGTTGCCGTTTATCGCCAAAATGTCCTGACCGCCTTCCAGAATGTAGAGGATAATCTCTCGACTCTGCGCGTGTTGGAGGAGGAATCAAAACAGCAGGCTGCCGCGGTGACGGCGGCCGAACGATCGCTCGAACTCGCCATCAACCAATATCAGGGCGGCATCACGGCGTATCTCCAGGTCATCACGGCGCAAGCCATCGCGCTATCGAATGAAGAGACCGCGGTACAGCTTCTAACCCGCCGTATGGTGGCGTGCGTATCGCTGATTCAAGCCATAGGCGGAGACTTCAACGTGTCCGGCCTCCCGACTCCTCAGGAAGTCGCGCCCTGGAAAGGCGTCCAGAAAATCAATCAAAAAATCCCGGCCGTGACGCCCTAAAGCTCATTCCCCCACCACCAATACCGGCGCCCGAGCTTCATGACGTACGCCGTTAATCGTATTCCCGAAAATCAGATCCTTTAACCCGCGATGCCCGTGCGCGCCCATCACGATCAGGTCGGGATGAATCTCCCGGGCCGCACGGACAATTTCATCTTTCGGACTGCGGCCGTGCGCCACCGTCAGCTCCGCCTGAATCCCCTCGCCGGCGAGAGCCTCCACGATCCCCCGGAAATAATCCTCGCCTTCGTGAACCTCCGCGTCCGATGCCAGCGGGCCGAAAAGAGCGCTGGTCGCTCCTTCTTCCACATGCACCAGGTACAGAATCGAGCCATGCACCCTGGCCATCGCCGCCGAATGCGCAATCGCCGCCCGGTCCCGCGAAGAGTGATCGAGCGGGACCAGAATCCGGCGATACACCGGCGCCGGCAGATCCGCGGCGACCTTGATTCCTTCGCCCTTGCTGTCGCGCGCGCTCACTTTTCCTCCCGCGAAAGTGATCCATCCCAACAATCCGACAATCGCCAGGATCACCGGACCGGCCAGCAAAGCGTGCCACACCGCCGAGCCCATCCAAGGTATCAGCACGCTGCCTGCGTACCAGAAGTTCAGCCCCAGAATCACCACCGCGACGCTCCACGCCAGCGCCTTCACCCAAACGTGATTGGCGAACTCCCCCATGCGCTCCTTGTCGCTCGTGAAACGGATCAGCGGAATGACCGCGAAGGGAAGCTGCATGCTGAGAATAACCTGGCTCAGGATGATCAACTGCAGCGTGCCCTGCGGCCCCCAGAAATAAACCGTGATCACGGCCGGGATAATCGCCAGGAAACGCGTAATCATCCGCCGCAGCCACGGCCGGAGGCGCAGATTCAGAAATCCCTCCATCACGATCTGCCCCGCAAAAGTCCCGGTTAGCGTCGACGATTGTCCGCTCGCCAGCAGCGCAATGGCAAACAGTCCGCTCGCCACCGCCGTTCCCAGCAAAGGCGTCAGCAACTCGTGCGCCTGCTCGATCTCCGTCACAATCACGTGGTGCTTGAAAAAGACCGCTGCCGCCATAATCAGGATCGCGGCATTGACGATCAACGCGCCGTTCAGCGCGATCACCGAATCGGCCAGATTGTACCAGCAAGCCTCGCGCTTTTCCCCGATCGTCCGCCCGATTCGCCGGGTCTGCACCAGCGCCGAGTGCAGATACAAGTTATGAGGCATCACCGTCGCCCCCAGAATCCCGATGGCGATGTACAGGCTCTGTCCGTTTAACCGCGGCACCAGTCCCGACATGATTTCGTGGACCACCGGCTTGGCGAACGCCAGCTCCACGCCGAAGCACCCGGTCATGATCGCGATCAATAACAGGATCAGCGCCTCAATCAACCGAATCCCGTAGCGCGAGAACCACAACACCAGCACCGTGTCGAGCGCCGTCAGCGATACCCCGATCACCAGCGGAATCCCGAACAAAAGATGCAGCCCGATCGCCGCGCCCAGAACTTCAGCCAAGTCGCACGCCGCAATCGCGATTTCGCACAGCACCCACAATGCGTCGCACACCGTCTTCGGATACGATTCCCGGCAGGCCTGCGCCAAATCGCGCCCCGCGACGATTCCCAACCTGGCCGCGAGCGTCTGCAGCAGGATCGCCATCAGGTTCGACAGCACCAGCACCCATAGCAGGCCGTACCCGAACCGTGCTCCGCCTTCCAGGTCTGTAGCCCAGTTTCCCGGATCC
>Ga0302324_100028658_pt1 | contig 10579 bp, 3 predicted proteins | sample Palsa_T0_1_FD_201949 | JGI IMG/M metagenome (GOLD analysis project Ga0302324, IMG submission 201949) | Peat permafrost microbial communities from Stordalen Mire near Abisko, Sweden - Palsa_T0_1 | ecosystem: Environmental > Terrestrial > Soil > Palsa > Peat permafrost | place: Sweden: Abisko... | reverse complement strand
CGAAACACGTCGAGGGCCGTGGTTACACCATTGATCGCGATGCGTCCAGTGTTGTCCGCGGTGGTGATGGTGAAGGGACGGGCGCTCTCGGCCTGGGACAATCCACTCACTTCGATCCCGGCGGGAGCCATCCAGATCCCGGCCAGCACGAATCGCTGCCGCACATCTTCGCCGGATGGGCCATAATCGCCCGGGCCGAAGGCATTGAGAGGATTGCAGACTCCGTTGACATAATCGAAGAGCTCGCCGAGCACGCACCCCCAGGTCTGCGCCTTGGAAAATGTATAGTTCGCGATCAAGTTGAGGCGGTGAGTCACGTTCCCCTGTAGATGCAGCAACAGCCCGTTGTAACTCGACCGATTGTCGGAGTGATACACATTCAAGTCGGGAACGTAAGTTGACTGATCTGGATCGGTCGCCGGGAGTTGCGGCGTAAACAGGTTTGTGCCGCCGGTATAACGATAGGCCCGGTATCCATGATTGCCTTGTTCGTGCATATAGTCCGCACTGACCGACCAATCGGCATTGAAAGCGTGCTGGACGCCACCCGAAATATGGATCGCATACGGGGTCCTGTAATAGGGATCGATGAGGTTGGCCGTTCCGCCTGCCGCATCGCCGGGAATGCAACCCGCATTCTCAGGACCGCCAGGATCCTGCACCGGATCGACGCAAGGCCCAGGCGGCGCACTCAAAGCCTGAAAGGCGGTGGCCCATCCGTTTTGCGCAAGGTCGTTGAAGTAAAGCCCAAAACCTCCGCGGACGACCGTATTGCCTCGATTGCCTGGCGCATAGACAAAGCCCAACCTCGGCGCAATTTGCTTATGGTCGTCGTGAGGGACGCGCTCGGCAAGTGGTATGCCCAGTGCAGCGAGTGTGATGTATCCGGGGTTTTCGGTCTGAATTCGCCCCGAGCCCTCAAACAGCCCGTAGGTGGTCGAGTAGCGCAAACCATAGTTGAAAGTCAGGTGATGAGAAACCCGCCATGAGTCCTGAGCATACATGGCAAGACGCTGCACGTTTTGGGAAAACCCACCACCCAGGTTGGAGGTCGAGGCGCCATTCAGCAGATCATTCTCGAATTGAACTGGATTACTTAGATAGTAGGTTGGATTCTGAGGAAACTGATACAGGGTCTCTGTGTTGGCGGGGAAGGAACCACCCAATACGGGTTCGTGAACAAAATTGACCCCGAATGTCACCGCGTGAGCGCCGGTCGCGTGACTGACATCATACCGGGATTGATACTTCTGTTGGTTGCGCTCGGAAGGGAAGTAGGTGATCGGCGTCGCAAACTGGTTGTCTCCGAAGGTTTCAAATCCAGAGATGGTAAGCGCCGTCGAACTGAATGGAAATGCAAGAGCGAAGCCAAGGTTCGAATTGCGGGTTTGCGTCAGGTGAAGAACGCTCGTATTCAACGTGAGCTTTCCTATCCAAGTCGGTGAAAAAGCAAATTGGTTCCCTAACACCAGGCTAAAGTAGTTATTGTGAGTAAGCAGGCCGGTGGAGGGCAGAGTTCCTTGCTCAACCAGGCTGTTATGAGTGGTATAGCTGTCAGAGGAACTCCTGAGGAACCACTGGGACTTCGAAGATTGTGCCAGATCAAAACGCAGCGATCCGAAGTAATCCAGAAACGGTATTGGAACCGTCGCCGGCACCTGGATCGATGTCACACTGGGAATCAATCCCTCAGCGGCAAGTGTCGCCAGCGCATCGAACTGGTCAATGCTGGCAGGGCTATAGGCAATGCTCGCGTCTTCGTTGACATGCTCGAACGCAACGAAGCCCCATAGTTTGTCTTTGGTTACCGGTCCACCCAACGTCCCCACATAATTTTGCCGAGAGAACGGCTGCTTGGGATTTGGGGCGGGATTCTCGATAGGATAGCGAGCGTTCAACGCCGCCGCGCGTTCATAGACTGCCGCACTGCCGTGCCAGTCGTTGGTGCCGCTCCGAGTGGTGATGACAATGGAGCCGGCCGTGGTACCTCCGGTATCGGCGTCTTCCTGACCGGTGCGAATCGCGAATTCCTGAATGGAGTCTGGAGAGTAGTTTTGCAGGAAGCCGCCGATATAGTCGTCGGAGTTATCGCCTCCGTCGACGGAGAGCTCGTTGTTCAAGCCAGAACTGCCGCCAGTGGAAACAGCGGTGATCCGGGCCTTGGTGGGATCGGACGGCTCGACTGGCTCGGTGCCCGGAGCCAGGTAGGCAATGTTAGCGAAGCTTCTGGCTGGAAGCGGGAGATTGTCCAGGTCCTGCCGGGTGGCAATGGCCTGATGAACATTGCTCGAGAGATCGATCGGCTGGCTGCTGATAGAAGAGTTATGCGCCTGGACGCCGACACGCTGTTGTAGTTTCGCCGGTTGCATGGTTACCAGGATGTCTCGGGTGGTACTCACCACGACAGATATGCCGGCCGTTGCGCTGCTAAACCCGCTTGCGTTGACGGTGGCAGTCCACAAGCCGGGGGTCAGGTCATTGATACTGAACTCCCCTTGTGCGTCGGAGATCGTCCGCCGCAGGAGAGAAGAGTCGTATCGGCGCAGCTCGACGGTGGCAGCTTCGACCCTGGCATGCGAAGAGTCCTGCACGATTCCGTGCAGGCTCCCACTGGAGTTTTGCGCGTGGCCGGCGACGGTCAGCAGGACATACGCCAGCAGGGAAACAACCGCCGCGAGCACCGGCTGGCAAGCTGGCTGTCGAAGGTGAGCTATGGGTTTCCACGAGGTCTCCACGACTTCTCCGGTCAACGCGTCATTAGGTAATATACTTCCCGCTCTATTTCCGCTATCGCGATCGGGGTGTCGCCCTGCGACTTCAGCTGCTGATTCAACCGTTCGAGCGCGCCATGCTTCAATCCATTCCATTCCCGGACTCGTGCGGTGGCGGCCTGGTGAGCCTCCGCATAGAGCCCGAGCGCCTGCGAAGGGGTTGCTCGATCGGAACTCTCAGCAACGTGAAGCGCCGCCGTCAATGCGCTGTTGGCTTCGTTCAAGCCCATTTGTTTCTCTGCAGTTCCGGGGCTTCCAGAAAGAACCTTTGCGATGGAGGAATTCAGGTCCTGGATGTTTGCCGCCAAGGCGGCCTTGCCGGTGTCCTCGTGCAGGGTCAACTTCGTAAGCTGTTCCTGGACCGAACCAATCTCCGCCAGGGCGCGTCGGCTAGCGAGGGAGTCCTCGAAGATACGGGAACCGGTCTCAAACTGCTTCTTCAGGTCCGAAGGGCTCGCCGGAGAACGCGGGTCCATTACCACGGTGAGGTTTTGTGCGGGGACTGCCTTTCCGTCAACCTGCAGTTCAATGAGATAGGTTCCCGGCGGAACTCGCGGCCCGCGCGGAATATCACCATTGCCATCGTCAGGCTCATCGCTTTCCGCAACCCCCGATGTACCCAAGGCGAGATTCCAGATGAAACGATGCATTCCCGCTGTAGCTTCCAACCGCTGTGGAATGGGGAACCAACGCTCAGCGATCGGTAGCGCCTTATGCTTCGACTCGACTTCGATTTTCGAAGAGACGTGCCTAACCAGCTTGTGGTCCGAGTTATATATCCGGAACTCGACATCGCCTGCTGCCGCAGGCAGATAATAATCGAGAATGGCGCCATCCGGAGGATTATCGGCCGTTGGTTCTTCGGGGGGAAGCGGCGTGCCTGGGAAACCATCGTTGTCCACGCGGACGGTGGTCTCCGGCTGGTAGAGCAATGGCGCTCCCATTTTTGCCCCGTCAACTGCCTGGCGCAGCGGGGTAATGTCATCCAATATCCAGAATGAGCGACCATGGGTGGCAACTACAAGATCATCTCCGTGAACGACGAGATCGCGGATCGATGTGACCGGCAGGTTGAGCTGCAACGACTGCCAATGATCGCCATCGTCGAGTGAAACATAAATGCCGAACTCGGTCCCCGCATACAGCAGCCCTCGGTGCTGCGGATCCTCGCGAACTGCATTGACGAAGAACGGTGGCTCGAGTCCGCCGGTTATGAGATCCCAACTCTTTCCATAATCTCGAGTCCGATAGATGTAAGGCGCTTGGTCATCCATGCGATGACGTTCAACCGCAGCATAGGCGACCGCGGCGTCAAAATGCGAGGGATCGATCAACGACACTCGGCCCCATGGCTGCATGCCTGACGGGGTAACATTCCCCCAGTTTTTGCCGCCGTCCCGGGTCAGGGATATGATGCCCGTATCGCTGCCCGCCCAGATTACGTCCTTATCCAGGTACGAAGGGGCGACCGTGGCCAGCGTTCCATACCCGCGCTCGATCGCATTTTGCGGAGTTGGCCCACCCTGCTTTGCAATGTCATCGACAGCGTTGCGAGCGGCGGCGGCAGCGCCACTGGCAGCCGCAGGCGTCGGAGTGGAGGGTTGCCCCGGCTTTTTGCCCGTCAAATCTGGACTAATCTGGGACCAGTGAAGTCCACCGTCGGTTGTTTTCATAACATACTGGGTGCCGAGATAGAGGGAGGTCTTATCGACGGGAGAAAAGGCCAGAGGCGGAGTCCATGGAGCGCGATATTTCCTTGCTGCAATGTCGGTGCCAAAGACCGGCATCGGCCACGGGCTGATATCCTGCGAGAGCGACCGTCGCTTGTCCCAGCGTTCCACCGTCCCGTAACTTCCGCTCACGTAGAGGAGGTTCGAATCTTTGGGATCGATGGCCATATAGCCGCTCTCGCTGCCGCTCGCTGGAAACCAGTCTCGTGGAGTGATCTGGCCGTGGTTGGTCCGGCTATAAACCGCCGCTCCGCCGCTGTCCTGCTGCGCACCATAGACCGCATAGGGGAAGCCGTCGTCGGTAGTAATGTGATATAGCTGGGCGGTTGGCTGGTTGTACCACGTCGACCAGGTCTTGCCGCGATCCAGGCTGATGGTTGTCCCTTGGTCGACGCCCAGGATCAGGCGCGAAGAATTCTTCGGGTCGACCCATAGCTCATGGTAATCATCTCCGCCCGGCGCGCCCCGTACTACAGTAATCGTCTTACCCCCATCCTGCGAACCCAGCAACGCAACATTGGGGACGTAAATGACATTCGCGTCGCTCGGGTCGACGGTAATCCGACTGAAGTACCATGCCCGGCTTGTGAGTCTAGGGTCGGCATTCTCAAGCCGCCAGATATCGCCGCCATCGTCTGAAACGTAGAGTCCAGACTTCTTGGCCTCGATCAAAGCATAAACTCGCTGCCCGTCGGTGCTGACGGCCACGCCTGACCTGCCCCAGGGGCCCTCGGGTAATCCATGCCCGGTGCAATCCTGCCAGGTATTTCCAGCGTCGGTAGAGCGATAGATGCCGCTTCCCGGGCCCGCGAGCGGCGCATAGGTGCTCCATCGCGCGCGATGTGCGTTCCACAGCGAGGCGAACAGGATGCTTGGTTTCGCTGCGGCAATGGCGAGATCTGCGACTCCAAGATCGGGCCCTTTATAGAGCGCACGCGTCCAGGTCGCGCCACCGTCCACGGACTTGAAGACACCGCGCTGATCGTTGGGTCCATAGGCGTGGCCCAGAGCTCCAACGTAGACGATATCCGGATTGGTTGGATCGATTAGAATCTTACCTACCTGGCGAGTTTCTTCAAGCCCCAGATGTTTCCAAGTCGCTCCGCCGTCAGTCGACTTATAGACGCCATTGCCCGAGGCAAGATCGGAACGGATATCAGTCTCTCCCGTGCCGACGTAGATGACTTCCGGCTTCGATGGAGAGACTGCCAGTGCGCCTATCGACGAGACCGATTCGTGGTCGAATATTGGCGTCCAGGTGGTTCCCGCGTTGGCTGTCTTCCAGACGCCGCCGTCCACCGCGCCAAAATAGAAGGTCGTGCCATTGCCGGGAACTCCGCTAACCGCAACCACGCGGCCCGCGCGAAACGGCCCGATCAGCCGCCAACGCATATCATTGAAGAGTTGAGGAGATACCGACTGGGCGATAACCGATGGAGCTGTCAACCCCGCCACCGCAAGCGTTAACAGATATCCCGACAGCTGGGAAGAAAGACGTCCCATCTAGTTCTCCTTTAGGTGAAGTAACGGCTCTTGATTGGACAGACTGTTTGACCGGATCCTAGTCCTCGTCCCCGCCCTCGGGCATAGTCTCTGGTTTCTTCTCAAGATTCAGTTCGGGCAGATGAGCCTCGCGAAGCTGGCGATCCAGATTGGGTATCGAAGTTGCTTTCAGCTGTTCCCAATGGCGAAGGCTCTCTGCCAGATCTTCTTCGGTGTGTTCTGTTGCCTGTTGCTGGGCTAGAGTAGGTGAGGCATCTGCTTGTCCTACCTGCCCGTAAAGAGAACCAGCCTCCTCGGCAACATCGTCCAGCCCCTCAGCCTTCTTGTCGGACCGCCCGCCAACCAGCAGACTTGACAGCTCCTTGTCCAGGAGTGCGAGAGATTGCTTGACCGCCGCTTGGACTGGCGGGTTTGTCCCCGCCGATAACTTCGCAATTTGCTCTCGCAGCGAATGGGCCTGGAGAGACGCTTCAGAACTGGCAGAAGTCATCGCAGCGAGTTTGGTTTCGAGGGTGAAGAGCTTGTCCAGATCGCCAGCAGTAGCTTCAACACGCGGATCCATCCTGATGGCGAGCGGGGCAGTCAGATGGGTGTCGCCGGCAATAAGTCGAACCGTGTAATTGCCGGGAAGAGCAAGCGGCCCCTCCGGGGTACGCGGTGTCTGGTGTGGAACGGCTGATATGGGGTACTCATGGTGAAGCGCAGTCGGCGCCGCGTATCGCAAATCCCAGATCCAGCGATGCATTCCAGGGCTCGCTGGTAGAGTCTTCGGCATGCGAATCCAGTAAAGCGGGATAAGCTGCTTGGACAACTCCTCGGGGGTCGCATAGGGAGAGTCGGCGCTTGTGAATTTGCGTACCAGCCGGCCTTCGGAATCGAGAATCTCGATCGCGACGCGGTCTGTGACTGAAGGAGGCAGGTAGTAATCGATGACCGCGCCGGCAGGCGGGTTCTCCCCGGCGGGTTCGTCGATCGGCAGCGGAGTGTCGGTGTAAGTGCTGCGGCGAACCCGGTAGGCTTCTCCAGGTTTGAAGAGAAACGTCTTGGCAGGCGATTGAAGATCAGAAAGCTGCCTAAGCGCCGAGATATCATCGAGGATCCAGAACGAACGTCCATGGGTAGCGACGATCAGGTCATTGTCTTTGACCCATAGATCGCGCATCGAGGTATGGGGCAGGTTGTATTGCAGCGCTTGCCAGTGATCGCCGTCGTCCAGTGACATCCATACCGCAGTCTCCGTTCCGGCGAATAACATCCCCTTTCGGATGGTATCTTCGCGCACTGTATCGACCGGTGAGTTGTCGGGCAACCCCGCTGAGATAGGCTGCCAGGTGACACCGCCGTCGTGAGTGCGAAAGATATAAGGCCGCAGATCGTTAATGCGGAACCTGCTGACCGAGACATACGCCGTAGCGTCGTCGAAATGCGAGGCGCTGATCTGGCTGACTTTGCTCCAGGCGGTTAGTCCCGGAGGAGTGATGTTCTTCCAGTTCTTGCCATCGTCTTTCGTGATCCAGACAAGGCCGTCGTCGGTGCCGGCCCAGAGGGTGCTGGTGTTCTGGTTGGAAGCAGCCAGCGCATAGATCGCACCGCGCCGTTTGGCCGCGTCAGCGGCTGAAAGTGGCGGAATCGAATCCGGTTGCCCGGAGTGCTCGCGGCTCAGATCGGGGCTGATCTTTGTCCACGACTCTCCGTAGTTGGTAGTCTCGAAGAGAACGTTCGCAGCATAGTAGAGCCGGTGTGGATCGACGGGCGAAAACAGGATCGGCTCGGTGCGATCGGCACGATATTCCGGCCCGCGAACCGGAATCGGTGTGATGTTCTGGACTTGCCCGGTGATGCTGTTGTACTTCGATACTTCGGAGCGGCCTGCGCCATAAATGATCTCGGGATGCAGCGGGTCGGGCGCCGCATAGCCGTACTCGATGATCCCGACCGGATGCCATTCTCGAAAGGTGATGGATCCATCATTGCCGCGGCTCGAAATACAGACCGAGCCACTCTCCTGCTGCCCGGCGCAGACGCTGTACGGAAAGCTGTTCGTGACCGCGACATGATAGAGCTGGGCGGTCGGCTGGTTATACCATGAGCCCCAGGTCTGGCCGCGATTTACGCTCACCAGCGCGCCCTGATCGCTGACCAGCAAGATGATGTTGGGGTTCTCGGGGTTGATCCACAGGTTCTGATAGTCGTCGCCGCCGGGAGCGCCGCGCAGGCTGGTCCAGGTCTTGCCCCCATCTGTCGATCGCACCGTCACGATGCTTGCGCTGTACAGCGTGTCGGGGTCTTTGGGATCGACCAGCGGAACCGGCAGATCGCCGCCCCCAATCTTCATCGCCGGCCTAGGATCGTCGGTTGCCTTGTGCCAGCTTTCGCCCGCGTCATCGGAGCGGTAGACGCCAACGCCGGCGCCCGTGCCATAGCCGCCCTGCTCGGTTGTCGACAGCGTCGCATAGAGCCGGTTGGGTTCGCTTGCTGCGATCGCCACGTTGATCTGCGCCAACTTGGCCGGCAGACCGTTGGTCAGCTGATGCCATGTGTCGCCTCCATCGGTGGATTTGAAGAGGCCGCCCTGGCTTCCGCCATAGCTGTTCCCATCTTCCCAGGGGCCAAGCCGCGACTCCCATAGCGAGGCATAAATAATGTTGGGATTGACTGGATCGAGCACCACATCAGAGCCGCCGGTATTTTCATCCTTGTAGAGGACTCTCCTCCACGTCTGGCCACCATCACTCGAGCGGAATATCCCGCGCTCCTCATTCGGGCCGTATGGATGGCCGAGCACCGCCGCAAACAACCGGTTGGGGTCGTGGGGATCGACCACCAGTGCTGGAATTTGCTGGCCATCGCGAAGCCCGAGATGCTGCCAGGTTTGGCCGCCGTCGGCTGACTTGTAGATTCCATCGCCCACCGAGAGATCGGGCCGCCGCAGTCCCTCGCCGCTCGCCACATAGATCGTCTTGCTATCCGACGGCGCCACCGCGATCGCTCCGATCGATTGCGTGCCCTGGTCGTCAAAGATAGGGTTCCAGGTGCGCCCATAGTCGTCGCTCTTCCAGACGCCGCCGTCCACCTGGCCGATATAGAACACGTTCGGCTGTCCAGCAACACCCGTCGCCGCGCGTGTCCGGCCACCACGAAAAGGGCCAATCATTCGCCAGTGCATCTCAGGCAGCAAGGTCGCCGATGGTGCGGAAGGCGACTCCTGAGCTTGCACCGGTGGGATCGCGCAGCAGGTGAGCAAGCCGCAGCAGGTGGTCAGGCCGATGGCCAGCGGGCGATTGAGCATAAGGGAGAGACTCCAAACGAACCGGGAATACGGTTCATCTTAGAGCCTGGCTTGCCGACAAACAAATCCTTACGACGAGGGCATACTCTAACCGGCGATCCCAGCCTTCTTGAGCACGTCTTTTAGCCCCTGCATGCTCACCCGGGTTGAAGCCTCCGGGGTGCCAGCACCGCGCCAATGCGTTTCCAGGCTGACTGCATCGTGGTAGCCGTCGCGCTTGAACGCCTTAAACTGTCCAACCCAATCGACGAGGCCGCCGCCTACCGGCGCCCATTCATATTTGCCATCCGGCTTGCGGATCACGTCCTTGCAATGGCAGTGGCCGATGCGGTCTTTCGGCAGCGAGTCGTATCCGTTGGGATAAGGGACGTTGCCGGGGAAGGTTCCAGCGTTTCCGGGGTCCCAATTGATCATAAAGTTCTGGTTCGGAATCGCCGCCAGCACTGCCGCGCCTTCTTCGCCAGTTCCGGTGTTGCAGGCCATCTCGTTTTCGAGGATCAGCACGACATGGCTCTTTGCACAGGTTTCGGCCGCCTCGCGAAGTTTGTCATTCATCGCTGCCCGGTAGGGCTTTTGGTCGTCCAGTCGCCAGAAATCGAAGCAGCGCAGCCGGTCGGTATGGAATGCTTTGGTCAACTCGATGCAGTGTTCGAGCAACGGTGTCTGCGCCTTGAAATCGAAATCGGCATGAAACTGGTCGCGCTTCGGGCTCTGCTTCGACAGCGGTGCACCCGGCCAGTCGATCTTGTAGAGCGGGCTGGCAATATCGGTCACGCGCAGCTGATACTTGTCCAGGATCCTGCGCGCTTCGGCGATCTGGCTCGGATCGAGCTCGGTGATGTTCTTGTCCCACATCCCGCGCAATTCAATCCACTTGAGGCCGAAGTCGTTCGCGGCCACATGGCAGACATGGTCGAAGTCCTGCGAAATTTCATCGTTGATGACCGAGAGACGGAATGGGCAACTCATCGAGGTGGCGGTATCTCCGCGAGCGGCCAGCGAGAATCGGCTGGTGGCTCCGGCTGCGGCTAGCCCGGTCAAAAAAACACGGCGGGTAGTGGACATCTGTAATCCCCTGCACTTATTGCCAGCGGCTAAACCAGCCCGCCAGATCAAGAGTCCACTCTAGCCGCTCCACGAAGCAAGAATCAAACCTGTCTGGTAAGACCCCGGCAATGACTAGCGGGAGTTTACTGTGCGCCGTGAAAAGGCGTTGGTCAACAGTGGGTGCAAGTCCCACCCGGGAACTGGATCGCTCCACCCGGTAGCAATCGAAGCGGCGGTAA
>Ga0302324_100028657_pt1 | contig 10579 bp, 14 predicted proteins | sample Palsa_T0_1_FD_201949 | JGI IMG/M metagenome (GOLD analysis project Ga0302324, IMG submission 201949) | Peat permafrost microbial communities from Stordalen Mire near Abisko, Sweden - Palsa_T0_1 | ecosystem: Environmental > Terrestrial > Soil > Palsa > Peat permafrost | place: Sweden: Abisko... | reverse complement strand
GTGGCCTTTGAGGTGCTTCTATGAACAGCGGGCGCACGCTTCTCGCGAGTATTCTTCGAGGGACGCAATGCCATACGCGGTCCGATTAGATATGCTCATACGAACCAGTCGGCCCTCAATCGCCGATTGGGGGCACTGATTCGATTAACGAGCGTAAACTGCTAACTTCCAAATGAGAATCGCAAGTCGGTAAAATCCCTTCGGTATTTCTACTCAGGACGGGTTTCGGCGGTTCGTGAGCCTTCCCATGGGTACTTACGGTGCCGATCCTGGGGACGCGGAGCCGGGGTAGCAAGCGGAAGGGCGAGAAACGGAGGGGAATCTCCCGTCCGCCAGCGGACGGGGAAGCCGTTGCGAGGCTTGCGAACTCTTCCGCGCGCGAGGGGTGGCAACCCCTTAGAGAAGGCTTTGCGGAAACGAGCGGCGGTCTGCGGCTTTAGCCGCGCCCGCCGTGAGTTAGGCCGTAAGGAGACCGCACTTCGTGCGGGCGGAACATGCCGCTCGGTCAGCGGCGACGCCGAAGGCGCGCGATGCGGCGCACCCGCAGGAGCAGCGAAGCTGCGGGACCGATGTGCGATCGCCGCTGCCGTCCGCAAGCCTTCGCGCGATGGGATCGTTACCCGCATGGGCCGAAACCGCAGCGCGGGTTCGGTGCGCGCAGCGCATAGGGCCCGGCCCCGAAGCGGCGTGCTATACTGCCACAAAGTACCACTTCGATTTGAGGAGCACGCGTGCTAGTAATATTGCCAAGTCAAAAACATACGTGCGACTGGACGTTAAGAACCATGTTAGTATCCAAACTGGCTTCCTGGATAATCGAAACCCATAGCGAAATACCTCACACCAAGTGTTATAGGGGTCGCGGAGCGTCACGAGCAACCGCGCACCGATATAAACGCCCATGCCAGCCGACATTTCTGTCCGTGGTCAACTGGGCTCCAAAAACTCAATAGGCAAATTCAACGCAGAGACAACTGCTCGGGGGATAGAGCTATGTTCGTGCGCTTCGTTGCATCAAGATTCGCAAGGCAGTTAAGCTTTCTACTATTGTTACTGGCGATCGTATTTACCGCTTCGCTGCTGGTGAATGAGATCGTGTCCCGCGTTTCGAAAGAGGCCGTGACCAGGATCGACCCTCGTCTTACAACCGTTCAGCTTCACATAAATCTGATATTTATCGTGACGATTTGCGCGGTTGTTTCTGGAATCTTCCTGCTCGGTCTTCGCCTCCTCGTACCTCGCTTGCACAATTTCATATTTGGATCGATCGGGGGAGCGCACGCGCGATTGACCTATGTTCTCCCTCTCATTCTCGCGATCATTCTACCATTCGTCGCCGCGCTCGCCTACGACGCACATACGCGAACGCTCTCGAATTTCGTTCAACAGTACGGACCGTGGCTAGCAGTTTTTGGCCTGTTCATATCTGTGAGCGGTCTCGTCTTTTCCGCTGTGGCGATGCAGGACCTTCGTCACGTCATAAATACGTTTGAAGATTTCAAAACGAGATTTTCAATCATGTTGGAAGATGTCGGGCGCGGCGGTGACAAGACAAATTACGTACGGATCATGGCATACACCCCTTTGCCGGGTGCCCTTGCGCTGAATTCGGCGGACTACGACTCGCTAAAGGATCTGATACTCGCCACAGAATCTCGCGTTGAAGTCATCTGCCTCGACGAGAAATCATCGAGGGAATGGATGGGGCGTTTCCTCGGAAAGAAAGTGCGTAGCGGTATTCTACGCGGCAGCGGTCGCCTCGATTTGGACACCATCAATCGTGCGGTGCAGGAGGTCGAGAATCTGATAGTCAACCTAGAAAATCCGGCCCTAAGCACGAAGCGCAATTTCGCATCATTGCATCCTGCAATGCGGGGCACGATGGATGATTTGCCGCGATTCTATGCCTATTTTACGAATGATCGTGCGCTTGTAATAAATCCGCTATATTTTCCTATCGATGGACTGACGGCGGAGCAGCAGCCGGAGGAATTGAAAAGCAAATACGTTGAACTGATTGGCTTCGAGACAACCGATACATACACACTCAAGAATCTTCTAGCCACGTACGAACTCGTAGCCCATCAACTCAAAAGCCGGAGATTGCAAAATGGCGTATAGAGGACCCTTAAGCGGCATTCGCATGTTGTCGGGCGTTTTGCCAGCGTTCCTTCTGACGGCGCTATTGCTCGCGGCGTGTGACAGCAAGCACGCGACAGCCGCAATTCCAACAATCACTTATGCCATGCCGATTACGGTGGCAGCGATTCCGGCTTACGTGGCGGCCGACAAGGGGTTTTGGGCTCAAGAGGGTCTCAACGTGAAAACGCCAATGTTCAGTTCGGGACGCTTAGGCTTGGACGCTCTACTCTCGGGAAGTGCCGAGGTTATGTCGGTTTCAGAAACACCTCTCATACATGCCATTCAACAGGGGCACTCAATCTACATCGTGGCGACAGTGACGAGACACCGAGAGACCAAATTCATTGGCAGACGCGATCACGGTATAAATGGAGCCGACGATTTGAAGGGGAAAACCTTAGCAACGCTGCCGGGGACCAATTCGGACTACTTCATGTATAAATTTCTTCAAGCACACCATATCGGAAAAAGCGATGTAAGAATCGTTGCTCTGCAACCACCCGACATGGTATCCGCGTTGGTGAGAGGTGACATCGATGGATATTTTGCCTGGGAGCCTCATATCTACTACGCACAACAGCAACTTGGCGCAAACGCTATCGTCATAGGTCCAGACGATTTATACCGCGGCAGGCATTGCGTGGCGATGAACCAGGATTTCGTTCTAAAACATCCCGACATAGTCGTGAAACTCTTGAAGGGCCTGGTCAAAGCGGAGGACTATGTCCACGCCCACCCGGACGAAGCGAAGGCCATTGTCGCCAAATACACGCACACAAATAGAGCGGCAATTGATGCGCTATGGCCGGAATACGACGTGCGGGTTGAGTTGAGGCAAGAGCTCCTAGATATTCTTGCAGCCGAAGGCCAATGGGCGGCGACGCAAGGTACGTCCAAGGTTCCTGTGCCGAATTTCAAGAGCTACATATATACCGTAGGTCTTTCTACGGTGAGACCGGACACCGTGACAATTCAATAGTAACAAGTACGTTGATGCGAGGATGGTGCTTATGACCACGGGTCGTCGGATCAAGAAGCGCCAATCATGGTTGCTCGGCGTTGGCGTCGCCTGTTTCGTTATCGCTGTCTGGGAAACGACAGGGTATCTCGATTTCTATAACGTGAAGCTCCTCCCGCAACCCTCGCAAATTGCGGTCGCGTTCTATCACATGGTTCGCACTGGCGAATGGATTAGTGATGTCGAAGCGAGCCTTTCACGATATGTCGTCGGCCTTTTGATTGGCGTGATACTCGGCGTGTCCCTGGGCTTTGCAACTGGCCGTGTGAAAATTGTTTACGATGCCGTAGCTCCTCTCATGAATTTTCTGAGAAGTACGCCATCGGTGGCGTTAGTCCCGCTGTCGATCGTTTTGCTTGGCATCGGTGAAGTTGGTAAGGATTTCGTCATCGCATGGGGTGTTACCTTTCCGGTTTGGATCGGCACGCATACCGGTATGCGGCAGGTAACGACCGCCTACGACTGGGCGGCTCGCAGCTTGGGAGCCCAGCGGTTCCGAATTCTGGCCGAAGTGCTTCTGCCAGAGGCTTTGCCTCACATAATGTCCGGCATTCGCATAGGCATCGCTACTGGATTTTTTGCTTTAGCAGCGGCTGAAATGGCGGGTGCGTCTTCCGGCGTCGCATATAGAATATTCGCAGCCCAACAGGGTTTTCAGACTGATGAGATGATGGTCGCCATATTGACTATCGGTGCCCTTGGACTGGTCGCAGATATCACTTTCATGGCGTTTGCCAGACGCGTGGCTCCTTGGTGGAAAAACGATGCGTTCGAGCGTTAGCATGACATTGGGCGCAGAGGCGATTGTGGCCTCCATTCGCGACGTCACGGTTGTATTCGGAACCGACGGTCGTGCTGTCGAGGCAGTTAGTAAGCTGTCTCTTGACGTGTTTAGAGGCGAATGTTTGAGCCTTGTCGGGGCGTCTGGAGCAGGGAAAACGACAATCCTAAACGTCGTCGCTGGCTTTCTTGCGCCGACTTCCGGCACTGTCATTGTGAACGGGAAGGAGGTCACGTCTGCGGGACCAGACCGCGGAGTCGTGTTTCAAACTAATAACCTCTTCCCCTGGAAAACGGTTTTGCAGAACGTCGAATTTGGTTCCAGGATGCGCAGCGTTGATGCCGGAGCTCGGAGGGAAATTGCCAATGAGCTCTTGTCGGCAGTTGGTATGGCAGGATTTTCGAACTTCTACCCGGGTGAGTTAAGCATCGGCATGCAGCAGCGTGTGGCGTTAGCACGGGCTTACGCTAATGATCCAGACATATTGCTCATGGATGAGCCTTTTGGAAGCCTGGACGCTCAGACTGCTCTAGAGATGCAGAGGTTACTTTGGTCCATCAGGCAGAAAGCGCCGAAGACAATTATCTTCGTTACGCATAACATTGAAGAGGCAGTAACGGTTTCGGACAGAATCGTGGTTCTGAGTCGAAGGCCAGCAAGGGTGAAAGAAATCTTTGAAGTAGAATTGCCTTATCCGCGCGAAGTGAACGCGAATACGCTCGCTACATATGGCGACCTCAGAACGCGAATTTTCGGACTTATCTGAACCGTCGCCAACAACACCTGCTCGCCATACATTGCGCTAGCGTGTGGAACTCGCTACTCAACTGGCATCCAACCCGGTCAACGGGCGGTTGGATCGCGAAGCGCCCGCACACGTAACAGGGCCGGAATTCACCCAGCGGACAGCCCCGCGTTCCCCTCCATTTCACCAACATCGCAATTGCCTTCTTACGGCCAACTTACGCCTCGCGTCGGCGTATGCGCCGCAAGTGCAAGCACTCCTTCTCTTCGTTGCGGTCGCAAGCGATGCGGCTCGCCTCCTTCGGCTCCGGGCCTTCGCAGAAGGCCGCGGTGTTCGCGGTCGAAACGAAGGAGACCAACATGCGAGCCTATTCACTGAATGAATTATTCCGCCTCACGCGCACTGAACTGCTTGCGCTTCATGCCAAGATCGCTGCCCTGTTTCCGATGCTCTCGGAATTCGATCGCGCCGTCGCACGCGAGAATCTTCGCCTAATACGTCGCGTTCTGGCGCGTCCGTCGTGCGCCCCGTCGTGACGGCGCGCTACTACTGAACCGCCGTATTCACAGAACGGAACAGCAATTGACCTTCGTGCTGTTCAACAAACTCCTGACCTCCTTGGAAGTACCATTGGAATACACTTCGATTCCGGAATAGGGCGGGGTCAAGCGGATGCGTCGCATAAGGGTTGTGATAAATCCGCAGACCGTCGAGCAGGTTTTCGTCATACTGCGATTTTGGCTGCTTGATGATGTGGGGTGTTGTCGAGGAGGGATTGGATCGTAACGCGGTAAAAATTATGCCGCGAGCGGGATCGGACGAAAGTGCTCTCGCTTTGCCCATGTTCGCGCAAGCACTGAAGATTACAGCACTGACTTCCTTGTAGGCGGGGTTGGTGAATAGGCCAAGTTTGACGGAGCTTCCGTTTTCCTTCATCACCCTCTCCAAATGTTCCCCTTGGAGTCGCCCTTCGCGCCCGTTCGTCGCGATATAGCGTTCTTCATCGACATAGTAGCTGTATAGAACAGCTTCGATTGGCCGTTGGGCGGCCATAAAGCTGAATGGTTGGTCGAAATTCGTGACGGCAACCACGAAGGCGCGGTCTTTAACGTGATCCAACGCCGCATATGAATTGAGATATTTGCTATGTTTGTATGTGAGGCTATTTGAAAGCCGGATCATGGTTTGAAAATTAAACGCATTTAAGTCAGACGGCGGCATTTTACCTAAACGCGCATGCTCTGGCTCGGCACCTTGCGCGTTAGAGGCGATAGCCGCTTCGATATTCAGGTTCATGCTTGGAACGCAAAAGTCCGGGCGGTTATGTGAAAAATCCACCGGCATTCCGTATCTCTTCAAAACGGCAAACAGATAGAGCTCCCAAAAGCCGGAGTTGAACGTGGTTTGGAATTCTTCCACGAATTTTCCGTCACGGTCGCAGAACCCACGCGCCCAATCGTTTAGCACGTCGCATGTGAAACCGTTTCCGAGCTGAAGAAGGTTTCGAAAGTTGGGACGCTGCCGCGCCTCTTTGACAACAGGCGTAAAGAGGTCCATTTCGACGTTCCAAGTGCTTCGGTTCGCTAATATAGCACGTCGGCGTCGACGTTGGATTGCAAACGCGCCCAACAAGAAGCGCAATCTGCGCGTTGGGCTTCACGACATTGCCCGGCCTGCCTGCACGTCGAATCTCGACGCGCTTATTCGGCAAACCATGCAATGATAGATCGCCGCTCGCACCTCGCTTAACCGCCTTGGCCTTGTTCACGCAGCCATAATAGGCGGTGCGGTATTCGGCGGCTCCGGCCTCCGCCGCGCCCTTATTCATGCGGGCAGTGTTTGCGGCTTTGGCCTGACGGATTTCGGTGCCGTCGCGCCCTTGTTCACGCGGGCGGGGTTTACGGCGGCACCTTCTTCCGTATCTTCGGTTTCAGGGTCCTCCCATGTCTTCATACCGATAAGAATGCGATCCGCATTCTTGACCGGATGAATGTGCCCATAGTGATCCTGAATGATTTGAACGGAGGTGCCCATTTGTTCTGCCAGCATGATGTCATTGACGCCCTCACTCAATCTGAGCGTGGCGTAGGTATGGCGGAAGCAATAGCTGCTCCTCTCGGTTCCCGCTGGCCCCTTCAAGAGTTTGGTCACGTCGAGCATTTCGCGCATGTTTGAGCCGAAAGCGCACATCGGCGTCGTGTTCAAAGGCTTTTTCCCGCGCCGTTTCCCGGTCGGTGGTTTTGAGGGAAACCACCTTGTAGCGGTCGATCTTGGGGACCTTTATCCTGCAATACCACTCCCTGTGCTTCACATCGGCTCGGTGGTAGATGATGAGCCCGGACTTGAGTTGTTCGATATCTAATAGGTAGGCCATGCGGTTCGCCTGTTCTGTGCAGGAACTGTGCAGATCGCGCCGCTAAGCCATTGAATCTACATAGCTGGGTACGACCTGTGCATGGATTCTATATCGAAAATGTTAAGGAAAAACAAATACATACGAGTATATGGCGTCCCCTTGAGGGAGGGTCGAAAAATTCGAGCGCAGCGAGATATTTTTCGGGGAGGGGCAAGACCACCGCAACCGGAGGCTTGCCCCTCCCCGAAGTTTTATTTTCGCTGGCACTCAAAGAAAGCCTTCGACCCTCCCGCAAGGGGAGGGTGGATGTTTACTCACGGCTCGATCACGGCCTTGCCGATGATCTTGCGGTCCTGGAGCATGCGCATCGCGTCGAGCGCGCCGGAAAGCGGAAAGCGCGCGCCGATATGCGGGCGAATCTTTTTCTCCGCAAGCAACCGGTCGATGGTCGCGATGTTCTCGCGACCTTTCTCCGGAAATTTCCGGCCGTATTCACCCGCGCGCACGCCCACGACTGAGAATCCCTTGATCAGCGGCATGTTCGCGGCAATCGTCGGGATGCGGCCGCTGGTGAACCCCACCACAAGCAGGCGCCCATTGAACGCGATGCAGCGCACGGATTCGTCGAACACGTCTCCGCCCACCGGATCGTAAATCACGTCGGCGCCGCGGCCCTGGGTGAGTTCCTTCACCGTTTCGCGGAAGCCGAAAGGCGGTAAGGTGTATTCCGCGCCATAACCCTTCAGGAAATTGTGCTTCTCTTCGCTCGAAGCGGTCGCAATCACATGCGCGCCGAACACGTGTCCCAGATCGACGGCCGCGAGCCCAACGCCGCCCGCCGCGCCATGAACCAGCAGCCATTCGTCCTTCGCGAGTTCGCCGCGACGCATCAGCGCCACATAGGCCGTTAGATACGCCGTCGTGAACGATGCAGCCGTCGCAAAATCGACGCCGTCCGGAATGGCGCGCAAGGAGGCCGCGGGAATCTGCGCCTCTTCGGCAAACGCGCCCGAGAATCCGCCCCCGACGACGCGGTCGCCATTCTTGAATCGCGTGACGCCGTCGCCAACCGCGATCACGTCGCCCGCCATCTCGCCGCCGACAACAAACGGCAATTCCGGCCGGTGCTGGTATTTGCCCTGCGCCATCAGGATGTCGGGGAAATTCACGGAGGCCGCGCGCACGCGAATGCGCACCTGATCGGGCCCAGGCGCCGGCAGGATCATGTCTTCGAACTGCAACGCATTCAGATTGTCGGCATTGCTCCGGCAGACAAGCGCCTTCATGGCGCTGCGATGTCCGGCGGCGTCACGGTCGGCAACGCGCGAATGCCGCCCAGCAACAGGGCCGTGGCGAAGGCTGTGGCCGTGGCGGGATCGCGAAGTTCGCGCCGCGCCATGCGTTCGGCGAGTTCGAAGGCCACGCCCACAATGGCCGCCATGAGGAAGTCTGCATCGACCGGCGGGAACATCCCCTTGGCGATCGCGCCCACCAGGTCTTCGCGCAGTTCCTCGAAACCCGCGATGGTTTCGGGCGTGTCCATGCGAACCCGCAGCGTGTCGGTGTTCATGCGCAACGTGCGGAAATTCGAATGGTCGCCCGCCACGAATTCGAAAAAGGTGCGGAAGGTGCCCGAAATGAACTCCTCCACGGTGCTGGCTTTGGCGCGTTCTTCATGCAGGCGAGGGCGGATGCGCAGCGCGCTCTCGTCCTGGATCGCCTGGAACACTTCCTCCTTGGATTGGAAGTAGTTGTAGAAGGTGCCGGAGGCGAGAGGCGTGGCGCGGATGATGTCGCGCACGGTCGTGGCGCCATAGCCGAGTTCGGCAAAAACCTGGCGGGCCGCCTCCAGGATCGTCAGGCGGTTTTGCGCCTTTGTCAGCTCGCGCTTTCCGGTGGGTTTGGGGGCCGGCCGGGGCGCAGATTTGATCAGTTCGATATCCAAAACATGTTCCCCGGGTTGTCGGCCGCAATTCTAAAGGATCGTGACGAGCCGTCAACTTTCGGCCTATTCCGCCGGATTTGACAGGGCAATCGGCTTCGCCTTCAACCAGCCCCATGAGCGACAACTGGTTCGACAAGCTCCGGGACCTCGGCAAGCAGATGGGCCAAACGGCCTATATCGCGGGGCTGAAAGGCGAAGTGCTGGAGATGGTCGCTCCCGGCCGTGCCCGCATGCGGCTGCCATATGGTCCGGATCTTGTGGGCGATCCCGACACGGGCATCGTCCATGGCGGCGTGATCACCGGCATTCTGGATCACACCTGCGGGATGTGCGTGACGGCGGCCCTGCGGACTCCCATGCCCATCGCGACGCTCGATTTGCGCATCGACTACATGAAGCCCGCCGTTCCCGGGCAGGATATTTTCGCGGAAGCCGAATGCGTGAAGGTGGGCCATGACGTGGCCTTCGTCCGCGGCCTCGCGCATCAGGGCTCGCGCGAGGAACCGATCGCGCTTTGCACGGGCGCGTTCATGCTCATCCGCGGCGGCTATCAGATGCCGCCGGCTGCGGAGTAGCGCGATGGAGCTGCTCGCCCGCGCGATCGCCGAAGGCCGCGATCCCGATCCCGACGCCCTCATCGCGGCCATTCCCTATTGCCGCTATCTGGGCGTGCGCGCCGCGGTGAAGGACGGCGCCGTCAGCCTCATCATGCCGTTCGCGGCGCATCTTGTCGGCAATCCGATGCTGCCAGCTCTCCATGGCGGCGTGATCGGCTCGCTGCTGGAAACGGCCGCCATCGTGCAGGTCGTGTGGGAGACGCGCGCACCGAAGATGCCCAAGCCCGTCGATATCACCGTCGATTATCTGCGGACCGGCAAGCCCGTCGAAACCTATGCGCGCGCCCGCATCGCGCGGCAGGGCCGCCGCGTGGTGAATGTGCATGCCGAGCTGTGGCAGGAAGACGAAGCGAAGCCGATTGCCGCGCTGCGCGGCCACTTCCTGATCCAAAGCTAGGTCAGGTCAGTTCCAGCGTCCGTTGACGCCGCCGACACTGAGGCGGCCGGCGCCCAGGAACACGACGGCCAGACCGGAGAACAGAAAGAACGCTTCGAGTTCGAGAATGTAGCCGCCAAAGTTGGTCAGCCCAAGCAAGCCCACTTCCTTGTTCAGCACGGCAAGCGCAATCGCTGCAATCATATCGATGACGATCAGCAGGCCGCCGACGCGCGACAGGAGCCCGATGATGACAAGGACAGGGCCCAATACCTCACCCAGATAGACGCCATAAGAAAGCCAATCCGGCAGGCCCTGGGCCGCGATCATGTGCTTGATGGGGTCGATTCCGGTCAAAACCTTGTGGACGCCGTGAAAAAGCATCAACACGCCGACGGTCAGTCGCACGACAAGCTTGCCGAAATCCTCGTCCATAAAGCCCCCAAGCCATCATTTGTTAGGACCATCGTAGCGCAATCAACTCTGCGCTGCGAGCGGAAGAGGCTGCGCAAAGGGTCCAAATTTACCATCGTGGATCATATTTCATGTGCGGGTTGGACACGGCATCGCGCGTCAATCGCCGTCCGTTTCAGTGGCGG
>Ga0302324_100028654_pt1 | contig 10579 bp, 6 predicted proteins | sample Palsa_T0_1_FD_201949 | JGI IMG/M metagenome (GOLD analysis project Ga0302324, IMG submission 201949) | Peat permafrost microbial communities from Stordalen Mire near Abisko, Sweden - Palsa_T0_1 | ecosystem: Environmental > Terrestrial > Soil > Palsa > Peat permafrost | place: Sweden: Abisko... | reverse complement strand
TGGCCCGGGCAATGCCGCACGCCGAGAACGATTTCTCCCAGACTCACGGTATCGCCGTCCGCCAGCCAGCGATCGGGCGTGCAGGACTCACTTCCCTGAAAGCCCGGCCGCCGGCCATGCTCGGACAGGGCCTCGAGCAAGAAGCTATCGTCCGGATGCGGCCCTTCGATCGGCACCCCCAAGGCCCTCGCCAGACCTGCGGCGCCGCCTGCATGGTCCAAATGCCCGTGAGTCAATAACACTTTCTTAACTGTGATTCCGTTTGCGGCAACGGCATCCTGGATGCGCGGGAGGTCTCCGCCGGGGTCCACGACGGCGGCATCGCCTGTTTTTGTGCACCAGACCAATGAGCAATTCTGCCGGTAGGGCGTTACCGGTATGATCGCGGCCTTCAAGAACGTTTCCGGCATTTTGAAGCGACTTTCGGGCGCTGACGGCTGCAAAGAGGTGCGCTTGAGGTGGTATTTCGGACGGCATCATCTGTCACAAGGCTGGGGCATCATGTCCACGCTCGTGGCCTGCAGATTGCCACAAAGTTATGGACCTATGTGTCTGGAAGGCAACAGGTCGTGGGCACGATTTCATTGCTAAAAAGGCCGCTTCTGCTAGGGTTTCCGCCGAATATTCTCGTCGGGCGGGTGTAAAAGCGGCGGCGAGTGCTGGGGAGTTCATGCGCGTTCGGTCCCTCATGGTTGGTGCGACGCTGCTGGCTGCGGTCTGCGGCGGCGGGATCGCGCATGCCGGGTCGAAGGCGCCGGGCACGGTCGACAATCTCGATGCGCTGTTCGCTCCGGTTCAATTCAATGAACTGGGCGGCGCGAATTCATTGGATGCGCTGGCCCGTGGTCTCGACGTCCAATCGGGTTACAGCTTCGACTCGTCGGGGCAATTCAATGTCACCGACCTGCAGTCCAGTTCGGCGTATGACGGTCTGCTGCTTTCCTCCGCGTCTTTGAATTTGCCTTATGCGGCGCTGACGAGCGACAGTTCTTATGTCGGCGCAAACATTTCGATCGCCGATGGCCTGCGCGTGCGCTTCGGAGCGGAAACGCTCGCCGCACAAAATCCGGAATTCCCGACCATCGACAATCTCGCGCTGTTCGGCGGGCCGCAACAATACGATCAGCGCTCGGCCCGCACGGGCCTCGCTGGAGTGGATTGGGATTTCGCGTCCTGGGGCGGACTCGGCATCGTTGCAAGCCGCACTTTGGAGCAAAACGGCATTCTCGGCAGCGCGAATGCGGGTCCACTGGCGCTCTCCAAATCCGCAAGCAGCACAGCGCTGGGAACGTCGGCCCATGTCGGCTTCGGTGACGGTTGGGTGACGACGGTTTCGTTCAGCCAGGGCATCACGAATCTCGATCTGCGAGCGAACAGCCTCGAATCTTCGTCTGAGACGCTTCACAGCAGTGCCTACGCATTGGCTATCGCCAAGCACAATCTGTTCGGCGGTGACTCGATTGCGTTTTCCGTCATTCGTCCGATTGAGTCTTACTCGGGAGATCTCGGGTTCCTGCCGACGGAAAGCCTCGATACAGATTCGAACATGTTCTTCGGGCGCACGCATGACTCGCTGCTGGGCCAGACACCGGATACCGATGTGGAATTGGGCTATGTGACGAGCTTCTTCAACGGCGCGCTGGCGCTCCAGGCGAACGCCGGCTACCAGATGAATCTCGCGGGCCAGAGCGGCACGAATTCCTTCTCCGTGATCTCGCGCGCGAAGATCAATTTCTAGATTTTTCCGCAGCGACGTTCGAAAAAAGCCGGGCCAGTCGTCCGGCTTTTCGATTCTGGCGCTACTTCAAGGGACGCGCGAAACCGTTGCGGCGGAGCAGCCGCTTCGCTACAACCCGCGCCTTCCAGATGCTCCGAAAGGCAAGTTATGGCCGTCCAATACACTTACGTGATGAAAGGCCTGTCCAAGACTTATCCGGCCGGCCGGCAGGTCTTGAAGGATATCTGGCTGAGCTTTCTGCCAGGCGCGAAGATCGGCATCGTCGGCGTCAACGGCGCGGGCAAGTCGACGCTCCTGCGCATCATGTCCGGCATGGACAAGGAATTCACCGGCGAGGCCTGGGCTGCCGACGGCGTGAAGGTCGGTTACCTGCAGCAGGAGCCGCAGCTTGATCCGTCTACGGACGTTCTCGGCAACGTGATGGCGGCCGTGGCCGCCAAGAAGGCGCTGCTCGATCGCTACAACGAAATCGCCGCCAACTACACCGACGAAACTGCCGACGAGATGTCGTCGCTGCAGGACCAGATCGAAGCGCAGGGCCTGTGGGATCTCGACTCCCAGGTCGAGATGGCGATGGATTCGCTGCGCTGCCCCGAGCCCGATGCGGAAGTGGCGAAATTGTCGGGCGGCGAGAAGCGCCGCGTGGCGTTGTGCAAATTGCTTTTGGAAGCGCCCGATATTCTCTTGCTCGACGAACCGACAAACCATCTCGACGCAGAATCGGTCGCCTGGCTCGAGCACACTCTGCGCGAATACAAGGGCACGATCGTGCTCGTCACCCATGACCGCTATTTCCTCGACAACGTCACGGGCTGGATTCTCGAGCTCGACCGCGGCCGCGGCATTCCGCACGAAGGCAATTACACCTCATTCCTCGATGTGCAGGACAAGCGCCTGTTGCAGGAAGGCCAGAGCGAAGAAGCGCGCGAGCGCACGCTGGCCCGCGAGCGCGAATGGATCAAACAGAGCCCGCGGGCCCGCCAGGCGAAATCCAAGGCGCGCATCAATGCCTATGAGGAGTTGCTCGCGAAGTCGCAGGAAAACCGCCAGGGCCCCGCGCAAATCATCATTCCGTCGGGTCCGCGCCTGGGCGCAACCGTCGTGGAGGCGAATGACGTCAGCAAGGCCTATGGCGACCGCCTCCTGTTCGAGCATCTGGAGTTCAATCTTCCGGCGGGCGGCATTGTCGGGGTGATCGGTCCCAACGGCGCGGGCAAAACGACCTTGTTTCGTATGTTGACGGGCCAGGAAACGCCGGACTCGGGCACGTTCCGCGTGGGCGAGTCCGTGGTGCTGGGCTATGTCGATCAGTCGCGCGATTCACTCGATCCCGCCAAGAATGTGTGGGAAGAAATCTCGGGCGGCCTCGACGTGCTGGAGCTCGGCAAGCGCACGATGCAGAGCCGCGCTTATGTGGGCGCATTCAATTTCAAGGGCGGCGACCAGCAGAAGAAGGTCGGCAATCTATCGGGCGGCGAACGCAACCGCGTGCATCTGGCGAAGATGCTCAAATCGGGAGCCAACCTGCTGCTGCTCGACGAACCGACCAACGATCTCGATGTGGAAACGTTGCGGGCGCTCGAAGCTGCGCTCGAGGATTTCGCGGGTTGCGCCATGATCATCAGCCATGATCGCTGGTTCCTCGACCGCATTGCGACCCACATGCTCGCCTTCGAAGGCGACAGCCATGCCGAGTGGTTCGAGGGCAATTACCAGGATTACGAAGCGGACCGGAAGCGGCGTCTCGGCATCAACGCCGATCAGCCGCACCGGATCAAGTACAAACGCTTCACGCGCGCCTGAATTCAGCGCGCGGGCGCGTTGGGTCCGCCCGTGCGGATTCCCCGGGTCAGTTCGTTCAAATGCGTCGCCAGCGCCGCGACATTGTCATTGTTCTGTTCGAGGAAGGCCGAGAACTGGTCGCGTTCCTCGATCGCCAGCCAGACGCCCGCGATGCTGACGTCGATCACGACGAACTTGCCGTTCTCCTGCGTCACGCGGAAATCGATCTGGATCGGTTGCTGTCCCTGGCTTCGGGCCGACGGATCGACCAGAACCGTCGAGACGATGCTGTCGCCCGAGGGGATCTGCGTCGAGCCGATGACCTTGAGCGTTTGCCCGGAATATTGCGTGAGGCGCGATTCATAAACCGAGATGGCGTAATCGCGGAACGCATTGACGAATGCATCGACGTCGGCGGGCGATGCGCTGCGACGGGACGCGCCAAGCGTGAACAGTGCGATACGCTTGATATCGGTGAGTCCGGTCAGAAAATCGTGGAACTCCGATTTGCGCTGGGCATCCGGCATGCTGTGATTGTTCAGAATCTGCAAACCGCGCTGGACGTTTTCCTGCACATAGGATTCGGCGGGTGTGGCCGCACCGGCGGGCGCGCTCGCCATCAGCGATGCCGCCGTCAGAATACAGGCGGCGACCAGAGCCTTGGCTCCGGCAACAATGGACAAACGAATAGGATGGGACGTCATGTCATTCGTTCCTTCGGCAATAAGCGCTCCAAATTCGGGCGATGGTCACGATTGTCTATGGCAAGTTCGTGGCGGTTCACAGTCTCAAAGCGTTCACACAGCGGATTAAATCCTTGGATAGGTCTGGCCGACGACATGCCGGACAACCTGACTGACGGGTTTCGGCGGCAGCCGAATTGTCTTGAATGTCCCGCAAGGTCTTATGGTTCCGGGACCTCACTTTTACGTCCGGAGGGCCTGAACGGATGCATCGAGACCGCGACGCTCTGGACTGGAAGCCGTCATTTCGTCGCCTGGACCAACCATTTTAAGTCATTGCATAAGCATATAAAGATATGTTTATATGCAATCCATGGACCAGCTCCTTACCATGCTCCGCGCAGTCGGCGACCCGACACGGCTCCGGCTGCTGTTGATCCTGCGTGAGGCGGAACTGACCGTCAGCGAGCTGACCCAAATCCTGGGCCAGAGCCAGCCGCGTGTCTCCCGTCATCTGAAGCTTCTCTGCGATGCCCGCCTGCTTCAGCGCTTCAAGGAGGGGAGTTGGGTTTTCTACAGGGCAGCCGAGCGCGGCCCGCGGGCCGAGCTGGGCTCGACTCTTTCCACGTTGGCTGAAGACGAGCCGGAGACTTTGGAAGCCGATCGCCGCCGCCTCGCCGGCATTCGCGAGCAGCGCGCTGCGCAGGCCGCCGCCTTCTTCAGAGCGAATGCCTCGCAATGGGAGCGCATTCGTTCGCTGCACGCGCCCGAGCAGGATGTCGAAGCGGCCATCGTCCGGCACTTCCAATCGCAACCTGTCGACGCGCTGCTCGATGCGGGAACGGGAACCGGACGTATGCTTGAATTGCTCGCGCCGCTGATCCGGCGCGGCGTCGGCGTCGATGCGAGTCCGGAAATGTTGGCGATCGCGCGCGACCGGCTGGAGCGCGCCGATGCGCGGCACTGCCAGGTGCGGCTTGCGGATGTCTTCCGGTTGCCCTTTACGGACGGCAATGCCGAACAGGGTTTCGATGCCGTGCTGTTCCACCAGGTGCTGCATTACCTGGACGAGCCGCAGGCTGCTGTCGCGGAGGCTGCGCGCGTGATGAAAGCGGGCGGGCGGATTCTTATCGTCGATTTCGCGCCGCACGAACTTGAATTCTGCCGCTCGGAGCTTGCGCATCGCCGGCTTGGATTTTCGGATGCCGAAGTTCAAAGCTGGTTTCGCGCCGCCGGCCTGGACGCGATGGCCTCGGAAGCGATCGCGCCCGACGCAGGCCAGGGAGACGCCAACAAACTGACCGTGAAAATCTGGTCTGCGGTTGCCGCGCGCAAGCCGGCCCGCAACCGTGCGAAGGAAGCGGCATGAGCGTGCAGCATCTCGCCGCCGGCAATACCGCGCTCAAGGTCTCTTTCGAATTCTTTCCGCCGAAGAATCCGGAAATGGAGGAGCAGCTCTGGCGCGCGATCCGCAGGCTGGAGCCTCTGGCGCCGGCGTTCGTGTCGGTCACTTACGGAGCAGGCGGCTCGACCCGGGACCGCACGCATGCCACCGTCAAACGCATCGTGGAAGAAACCTCGATGGTACCCGCCGCGCATCTGACTTGCGTGGCAGCCTCGCGCGACGAGATCGATACTGTCGTGCGCGGCTATTGGGACGCAGGCATTCGCCACATCGTGGCCTTGCGCGGCGATACGACCGAGCCGGGCACCCGTTACGGCGCGCACCCTGCCGGCTATCAGTCGACAGCCGAGCTGGTCGTGGGCATCAAACGCATTGCGCCGTTCGAAGTGAGCGTGTCGGCCTATCCCGAATGCCATCCGGATTCGGACTCGCTCGACCGCGATCTCGATATCCTGGCGCAGAAAGTCGATGCGGGCGCCACGCGCGCCATCGGGCAGTTCTGTTTCGACGAGGAAGCGATGGCGCGGTTGCGCGACCGTGCGACCGCCCGCGGCATCGACATTCCGATTGTGCCGGGCCTGATGCCGACCACGAACTTCAAAGGCGTGCTGCGGATGTCGGGACGCTGCGGCGCGAAGGTCCCGGATTGGCTGATGCGCCTCTACGACGGCCTCGACGACGATCCCGACAGCCGCAAGGCGATTGCAGCGGCCGTGCTTGCCGGGCAGGTGGAAGATCTGCGCGCGCTCGGTTTCGACCAATTCCATTTCTATACGCTCAACCAGGCGGACCTGACCTACGCCGCCTGCCGGCTTCTGGGTATGCAGCCCCGGCCGCGGAAGGATGTCTCATGAGTTTCGACCGCGAAGGCCGCATCGCCTGGCTCAAGGAAGAAGCGCGCAAACGCATCCTGCTGCTCGACGGCTCCTGGGGCGTGGTGATCCAGGACTATCATCTCAATGAAAGCGATTTCCGTGGCGCGCGTCTCGGCAATCACGAACGCGACCTGCGCGGCAACAATGACATCCTCACGCTCACCAGGCCCGAGATCGTGCGCGATATCAGCCATGCCTATCTCGACGCGGGTGCGGACATCATCGAAACCAATACGTTCTGCGCCACCGCGATTTCGCAGGCCGATTACGGGCTCGAACATATCGTCGCCGAATTGAACGAAGAGGGCGCAAGGATTGCGCGACAGGCCTGCGACGAGAAATCGACCTCGTCGCGGCAGCGGCTCGTGGCCGGCGTGCTCGGGCCCACGAACCGCACAGCCTCGCTCTCGCCCAAGGTTGACGATCCCGGATTCCGCAATATCGATTTCGACACGTTGCGCGCGACCTATCACGAGGCGACGCTCGGTCTGGTGCGCGGCGGCGCCGATCTGATCATGATCGAAACCGTGTTCGACACGTTGAATGCCAAGGCCGCGATCTTCGCTATCGAGGAAGCGTTCGACGAATTGGGTGTGCATCTGCCGATCTGGATTTCCGGCACAATCACGGATTTGTCGGGGCGCATGTTGACGGGGCAGACGGCCGAAGCATTCTGGCATTCCGTCCGCCATGCGAAGCCGTTTGCGATCGGGTTGAACTGCGCCTTGGGCGCGAAGGAATTGCGCCCCTATGTCGACGAGCTTTCGAGCTGCGCCGACACACTCGTCAGCGCGCATCCCAATGCCGGACTGCCCAATGCGTTCGGCGGTTACGACGACACGCCGGAATCGATGGCGGAGCGGATCGGCGAATTCGCGCGCTCCGGTCTCGTCAATATCGTGGGCGGCTGTTGCGGCACGACGCCGGATCACATCAGGGCGTTCTCGGAAGCGATTGCAGGGGTAACCCCGCGCGCCGTTCCGGAAAAGCCGCGTTACCTGCGGCTTTCGGGGCTGGAGCCGTTCACGCTTACGCCCGAGATGAATTTCGTCAATATCGGCGAGCGCACCAACATCACGGGGTCGGCCAAATTCCGCAAGCTGATCGCCGCCGACAATTATGAGGGTGCGCTCGACGTCGCGCGCAACCAGGTCGAGAACGGCGCGCAGATCATTGACGTGAACATGGACGAGGGGCTCATCGATTCCGAAGCCGCCATGCGCCGGTTCCTGTCGCTGATCGCCGCCGAGCCGGATATTGCGCGCGTGCCGGTGATGATCGATTCCTCCAAATGGAGCGTGATCGAGGCGGGCCTCAAGGTCGTGCAGGGTAAGGGCATCGTCAATTCGATCAGCATGAAGGAAGGCGAGGACGCGTTTCTCGAGCACGCGCGGAAAGTTCGGCGCTATGGCGCGGCCGTCGTCGTCATGGCGTTCGACGAGCAGGGTCAGGCCGACACGGCTGAGCGCAAGGTTGAGATCTGCAAGCGGGCCTACGATCTGCTCGTGAACAAGATCGGCTTTCCGCCGGAAGACATCATCTTCGATCCGAACATCTTCGCCGTGGCCACCGGCATCGAAGAGCACAATGATTATGCACGCGCCTATTTCGCGGCCACGAAGCGCATTCGAGCTGAATTGCCCTATGTGCATATCTCCGGCGGGCTCTCGAACGTCTCGTTCTCGTTTCGCGGCAACGATCCGCTGCGCGAGGCGATGCATTCGGCATTCCTGTATCACGCCATCAAGGCCGGCATGGATATGGGGATCGTCAATGCCGGCCAGCTCGCGGTCTACGAGGATATTCCAACCGATCTTCGCGACGGCGTGGAAGACGTGCTGCTCAACCGCAGGCCTGACGCGACCGAAAGGCTGCTTGAACTCGCACAACGCTATAAGAACGATTCCGCGGCTCCCCGGGAAGAGATCACTCTTGCCTGGCGGCAGAACAGCGTCGAAGAGCGAATCAAATACGCACTCGTGCACGGCATCGCCGATTTCGTGACGGAAGATGTCGAAGAGGCGCGCCTGGTCGCGATTCGCACACTCGATGTGATTGAAGGTCCGTTGATGGCGGGCATGAATGTGGTCGGCGATCTGTTTGGGGCGGGCAAGATGTTCCTGCCGCAGGTTGTCAAATCCGCGCGCGTGATGAAGAAGGCGGTCGGCCATCTGATCCCGTTCATGGAAGCGGAACAGGCGCTTCTCTCGACCAAGAAGGAACCTGCCGGCCGCATCGTCATGGCAACGGTCAAGGGTGACGTACACGATATCGGCAAGAACATCGTGGGCGTCGTTCTGCAGTGCAACGGCTATGAGGTGATCGATCTGGGCGTAATGACGCCGGCGCAGAAGATTCTCGATACCGCGCGCGAAGTCGGCGCGAATATTATCGGGCTTTCGGGGCTAATCACGCCGTCGCTGGAAGAGATGAGCCATGTGGCGGCGGAGATGGAACGGCAGGGTTTCGACATTCCGCTGTTGATCGGTGGTGCAACGACGAGCCGCGTGCACACGGCCGTCAAGATCAATCCGAACTACAAGCGCGGTCAGACGGTCTATGTCACCGATGCGTCGCGCGCGGTGGGCGTGACGTCGAACTTGCTGTCGAAGACCAACCGCGCGGAATTTTCGGCGACGATCCGGCGCGAATATGAAGAGATCGCGGCGAAGCATTCGGCGCAGCGCGCGCCGGGCAAGCGGCTCACGCTACCGCAGGCGCGCGCCAACAGTCCGAAATTCGATTGGGCGGGCTACACGCCGCCCAAACCCAAATTCCTCGGCGTGCGCGAATTCGATGCTTACGATCTGGGCGAGCTTGTGCCGCTGATCGACTGGACGCCCTTCTTCCAGACCTGGGAGTTGGTCGGACGTTATCCGCTGATCCTCGACGATCCACAGGTGGGTAAAGCCGCGCGCGATCTGTTCGCGGATGCACAGGCGATGCTCAAGCGTATCGTTGCGGAAAAATGGCTCACGGCGCGCGCGGCAATCGGTTTCTGGCCGGCTGCGAGCGAGGGCGACGATATCGTGCTGTTCACGGGCGACGATCGCGCCATGCCGCTTGCGACGATCCACACTCTGCGCCAGCAGATGTCGCGCGAATCCGACAAACCCAATCTCGCGCTCGCCGATTTCGTGGTCCCGCGCGAAACTGGCCGTGCGGATTATCTGGGCGGCTTCGTTGTTACGTCGGGCCATGGCGAAGAGGAGTGGATCAAGCGCTTCGAAGCCGACAAGGACGATTACAACGCGATCCTGCTGCGCGCGCTCGCGGATCGTCTCGCGGAAGCGTTCGCCGAACGCCTGCATCAGCGGGTGCGCCGGGAATTCTGGGCCTATGCGCCGGACGAAAATCTTTCGAACGAGCAGCTGATCGCCGAAACCTATCGCGGCATCCGTCCTGCGCCGGGATACCCTGCGCAACCGGATCACACGGAGAAGGGTGTGCTATTTGAACTCCTCGATGCGCAGAAGACGGCAGGCGTCAAGCTCACAGAGAGTTACGCGATGTGGCCGGGCTCTGCTGTGTCGGGATTTTATTTCTCGCATCCCGAGAGTCGCTATTTCGGCATCGGCAAGATCGAACGCGACCAGGTCGAGGATTATGCCCGACGCAAGGGTTGGTCTCTCGCCGAAGCGGAGCGCTGGCTCGCACCCAATCTCAATTACGATCCTCGCGCGGCGGCGGCCTGAAAAGCGTCACCAAAAAAGCGCCACCGAAAAAGCGAAGGGCCGAAGCATTGCACTCCGGCCCGAACGCCCTTGATCCTTCGACTGGGCGTCAGTGGACGACGCCGAACACGACTGCCCCGAGAAACACAAAGACGAGACTGACTGTAAGAAGTTCAAGTCCGCGAACCATGGTCCCTCCATGCTTCACCGTTGACGCCTGAGCTTGCTCTTATTGCGGGCCGAGCGAAAGGCCGAATCGCGCAACAATATTGTCGGCGATGTCCCGCAGGATGCCGGGCTCCGCGAGGGTTGTGGTCAATTCTGCACATGTCAAATGTGTATGATCCGTATACGGATTAAGTGCCCGGCTTCCCAAATCCGCCGCCGCCGGGTGTCGCGATTTCGATCCGGTCGCCGGCATC
>Ga0302324_100028653_pt1 | contig 10579 bp, 7 predicted proteins | sample Palsa_T0_1_FD_201949 | JGI IMG/M metagenome (GOLD analysis project Ga0302324, IMG submission 201949) | Peat permafrost microbial communities from Stordalen Mire near Abisko, Sweden - Palsa_T0_1 | ecosystem: Environmental > Terrestrial > Soil > Palsa > Peat permafrost | place: Sweden: Abisko... | reverse complement strand
GCCGTTCCCGTATTGGTCAAGCTCACGCTTTGGGTCCCAGCGCCGCCTACTGCCATGTCGCCGAAATCGAGACTCGCGGAGCCGGGTGTGAGTACTCCTGCACCTGGAGCCGCTGTACTTGGATTCGTGGGTTGACCGATCGCTGTAGGACTAACTGTATAACCTAGGCAGCTTGAAAGGGCCGCGCTCGCAAAAATAACGAGCAATGTTGCAACAAAAGTAAACGCTTTGCTTCGAGTGCTCGGGCCCGGGAATTCGCAAGAAAGATGGTTCTGTGCGCGGAATTTCATGTCGCACACAGTTTAGGTACGCGTCGAAGTTCCTATCTACTGGACGGACGACTAAGAAAAGGGCAGCACCCTCACCTGTCCAGACGGACAGTAAACACTGACCTAGGCGCGAGGCCATTCTGTTTCAGTCTGTCCCATTTTCGACACACGGTCGAGGGTCAAAAAGGCGGTCCACCGGTCCCTGAGAGCGAAATTCTCTCCGAATCGCGACGAAACCAGACCACCACATCGGTCGTGCTAGACTTACAGTCGAGCATCGCGGCGCAGCGCTCAACGTGAAAGAAGATGACAGAAGCATCGACGGATTTAAATGATCAGCTGCGCGCCTCCGCAACGTCCAACCGGATCTTAATTGCCGCTATTGCTGGAATTATCTTTCTGACGCTCTATCCCTTCCGATTTCTCCTCAACAGGCATGTGCACGGCCCCGTAATTCCGTTTCTTCTGGACGGCTGGGGCAAGGCTGCCGGACCATTCGACGTCGTTCTAAATATTCTGCTCTTCGTTCCTTACGGGTTTGGTCTTGCTCTAAAATTTCGCGGAAAAGGTAAGTCGAGGGCAGCCACTCTGGGTGTATGCCTCGTGGCAGGCGCGTTGCTATCGTACACGATCGAGCTGCTTCAATTTTATATTCCCTTGCGAGATTCGGGCTGGGAAGACGTTTTTACCAATTCGACGGGTTCGGTCGTGGGCCTCCTGTTGTTTGAGATGTGCGGCACGTTTGTGCTCACCCTTGTCTCACGCGCCGAGTGGGTCTTGAACGCGTGGCTAAGCCTCTGGCGAACGATTTTGATTCTCACCCTCTATTGTGTCCTGTGCTTCACCATTTCCCTCGTGCTGCAGAGACAAACCCGGTTGAGCAATTGGCAACCCGATTCTCTGCTCGTTGTTGGCGATGCAATCTCGGGACAGTCTGGATCGGGTTGGAAAGGAGAGGTATATCAACTCGAGCTCTGGGATCACGCTCTTCCTGATAAATTTGCTCGGAGCCTCACTTCCGGAGGGCTGGTGGACCCCGCCGGCCCTGCTTCGCTTGCCGAGTATGATTTCTCAGATTCGCCTCCATTCCAGGATCAGCGGCATTTCCTTCCGGATCTCGTTTGGGACCCTCAAACCGCAGCTTTGAACCACCCGAAAACGGTAGTTCTAGACGGGGAGTCTTGGCTTGTTTCTCGCGGCCCCGTCTCGGCTCTGGCGGACGATCTCCAGGCGACTCAGCAATTCGCCCTCCGAATGCGCTGCAAACCGGATGAAGTGGCGGGAATGGACGGACGCATCGTTTCCATCGCACAGGCGTCCGGGTCGGCTAACTTGGAACTGCGACAACAGGGTTCCAACCTTGTCTTCTGGTTTCGCACCCGGCTTACCAGGAAACGATCCACCATGACCTGGAGTATTCCGAATACATTTACGAACGACCAGGCGCGCGACATCCTTTTTTCATACGATGGCTTGGCTCTCTCCCTTTACATTGATGGCAAGAAAGTGCACCGGGGCTACCAACTCGGCCCTGGTGTGGCGCTCGCGCGGTTTGTCCGCCGGATCAAAGCCAATGAGTCGGAAGGCTATCAATATATTTTCTACACCCTGGTTTTCTTCCCGGCAGGTTGTATTGTTGGATTCGCCTGGAGAAAAGTTGCCGCGCGGCCAATCGCTCGATCTCTTCTGATCGCTTTGGGCATCCTGCTCCCGGCATTGCTATATGAAATTCTTCTCGTCCGTTGGGGTGGTCAGGCGATGTCGCTGGAAAATATCGCACTGTGGGTCTTGATCGCGCTTGCGGGCAGCCTTTGGATCAACGCGGACGGCTGTGCTCTGAACGGTTCGGTGGACTCGGACGCGCCCCGCCGGGCGCGTTAGCGACACCGCTGCTTCCAAGGCCTTCCTACAGCAGCGGCTCGCCTGAATTGCGCGAAATAATCTCTCGCGTCGCGTCCCGCAGACGGACAATCTCGCGCCAGTCGTCCCCGGCTGCCGGGTCGGGTGCGAGCAGCGGGCCGAATGTCACGGTGACGCGTCCGGGTCTGGGCAGTACCGTGTTATCCCGCAGAATATGGCGCGCGCCGCGCATGGCTACCGGGCAAATCGGCCGGCGCGCGTCCACCGCAGCCTTGAATGCGCCTAGTTGGAAAGGCCGAATGCCCGCTGCTGCTGTGAATGTTCCTTCGGGATAGATCGCGAGCGATTCTCCGCGACCCAGCGCCGCATTCACTTCCTCGGCTTGCCGGATTCGCGCCTGCGGATCGCCGCGGTCAAACGCGAACTGCCCGCTCCGTCGCGCGATCGTGCCAAAGAAGGGCATCGCCAGTACCTCGCCCTTCACCACGAATCGCACATCTGCCGGCAAAAATGCCACCGTCACCAAAATATCCACGTAGCTCGAGTGATTTGGCGCGAAAATCCATGGCCCTGACTGGGCCGCTCGCGCTATTTGCTCTCCCCCCACCACCCGCACCGGGATTCCTGCGGCGAAAAGCATCCCGCGCGTCGCCACCTGCATGAACCGCGCCGCCCGCTTCTGGTCTCGCGTCGCCGCTACGGCAAGCCATAATGGAATGAACGCCAGCAAGAAAACCGCCAGCGCGTAGATGCCATAGAGAAAATCGACGGCACCCTTCGCGCCGCGCTTCAACAGCGCCCATCCGCGCGGAACGGCTGTGCGCAGCGCTAGTGTTGCTATTTGCACCCACGGCGGCGCTACTCTCTTGCCAAGCTTTCCTTCGAGGAAAAGCCGCCGCGTCTCGCTGCGCCGCAGTTTGCCGCTCGAAGTTTTCGGTATTGAGTGCGGAGGCACCAATTCGACGACATCGGGCGGCACGCCCATCGCGTCGTGCACGGTTCGAGTAATATCCGCCGAAATGCGATTCGCCTCCGCGGAATTGCGCACCTCAGCGGCGACCACGAGCCTTTCCGTCCCGCTGCGCGCGTCCGGCGCGCCAAACGCGACGACGCACCCGGTTCGGACGCCGGCCACGCGCCCCGCGACATCCTCAATCTCATGCGGGTACATATTTCGCCCCGCCTTGATGATCAAGTCCTTCGCCCGGCCCGTGATGTAAAGCTCGCCATCCGCCCGGTACGCAAGGTCGCCCGAGTCGAGCCAGCCCGGCTCGCGAATCAGCTCGCTCGTCGCCTCGGGATTCCTGTAATAACCGCTAGTCGCCGCCGGGCTTCGGAACCACAGTCGTCCCTCGCAGCGGTCGCCCGCGTCATGGCCGTCGTTCGCGACGATTCGCACCTCCACATCCGGAAATGGTTCTCCAGCGCCCACGAATTCGAGCGCCGCGGCATCGCCTGCTGCCGCCGGAATCGCGCGACCCTCGGATTCGAACGCGGCGCGCTCGATGCGGTCCAGCTTGTATCCCCCTGCTTTTGCTGCGGAAACACCCAGCGTCGCTTCGGCCAGTCCATACACCGGAAGCAGTGCCTCGCGCCGAAAACCATATCCCGCGAAGCGCGTCGCGAACCGCTCGAGCGTATCGGCGTGAACGGGCTCGGCGCCATTGAATGCCGCCCGCCAACAGCTCAGGTCGAGCCCCTCCAAGTCCTTGTCCGCGATCTTCCGCACGCAAAGTTCGTAACCGAAGTTCGGCGCCGGACTGATCGTGCCGCGATGCCGGTGAATGGCCCATAGCCAGCGCTCCGGTCGGCTTAGAAAAGCGAGCGGCGACATCACCACCAGCGGAACGCCGGAAAAGAGCGGCACGAACCACGCGCCGATCAATCCCATATCGTGATACAGCGGCAGCCAGCTCACGGCCACGTCCTCCGGCTGCAACTCGACCCCCGCGGCGATGGATCGGATATTCGCCAGCAGATTCGCGTGCGTCAGCGTGACGCCCTTGGGATCGCCGGTGGATCCCGACGTGTACTGCAGGAACGCGATGTCCTCGCCCCGTGCATGATGCGAAAGATTTTCCACCGGTCGCCATTCGGTCGAGGCCGGTTCCGGCTGCGTCGTTGCGCTCGCCAGCCGTTCCGCGTTCAGAACCTCTCGCAGCGTTGGAACGCGCGGCTGCAACAAGCGCGCTAGCCCTTCCGCTTGCCGGAATGTGATCAGGAATCGCGTTTCGGCGTTCCGCAGGATGTTTGCTTGTCGCGTCGCATATTCGGTGATGCGGTCAGCCCGAACCGGCGGATAGATCGGCACGGGAATTCCGCCGGCCAACAATATTCCCGCGAACGTGTAAAAGAACTCAGCACACGTCGGCAGCATGATGGCCACCGTCTGGCCGGGCTCGAGGCCGCGGGCCTGCAATTCGCGCGCGACGCTCGAAGCGCGGCTGTAGAGTTCTCCGAACGTGATCGTATGCAGTTTCTCGTCTTCCTCATATAGATGGATGTGTGCGCGCGCGGGCTCACCCAGGCCGCGCAGCCGCACGATTTCGGTCAGCGATTCGGCACTGCGGATCTTTTGCTCGACATCAGCAATCTGCGCGGGGGATCGGGAAATCGAGGCAGGCGCCGCCGCCGCTCCGCGTAGGTCCGCTTGATGTGTCGCCGCCCCGGCGTTTTCGCCCGGGTTTTCGCGGAGCAGCGCATCGGCTAGGTCTTGGACGGTCTCGGCCTCCGCCACCACCCGGTCGGGAAGCCGTACGCCGCATACATTTCCAAGCCGCACGATCAGTTCGACGCGTTCCAGGCTGCCGAGTCCGAGCTCGCGTTCCAGGTGAGCCGCCGCACCGCGCGCGGCCAGTTCTTCGGGCCCGCGCGATCCGCCCAGCTCCACCAGCAGCTGGCGCACCGTTGCCAATGTTTGCGCTTCAACTGAAGCTGCGCGTTCGAGTTTTGTTCCGGTAGCGCTCACGGGATTAGCGGGAACCTTAGCGGCAGCCTACCACCGCCCCCCATGCCGTTCAATCAATTCAGGGCGCTGGGAGTGGGTCAGTTCGAAGGACCCGCCCGCGGTGGGCAGCATTTGCCCGGATACCGCGTTATTCGGGAGCTAGCACGGGGATCGTGCCATCAAAATGAGAGGGGTGCTAGCTCCGACGAACGACCAGACAGGTGATGTCGTCATGCTGCGTAGCAGCTCCGACAAAATCATCGAGATTTTGCATGATGTGCGAGAGTGTGAGAGCGGACCTTTCCGCGCCCGCAGTTTGCAGCAGCTTCAATAGCCGCTCTTCTCCGAATTCCTGCTGCCTCTCGTTTCTGGCTTCCGTAACGCCATCGGTATAAATCACTAGGAAATCGCCAGGCTCGAGCCGTGTGATTCCTGTCTTGTAGTCTTCCAGCAACTCGACGCCAAGGGGAATATTGTCGGATTCCAGAAGCTCAATGCTTCCATCTTCCCGTTGGAGAATAGGCGGATTGTGACCGGCGCACAGGTAACTGAGATCCCCTGTCGCGGGGTCCAGTTCAGCAAGAAAGGCGGTTGTAAAACGGCCATTTTGACTGTTGGCGCAAACCTGCCGATTCAGCCCTCCCGCAAGCTCCGCGAGTGAACCGCTGGAACTTGCGAGAGCTCGCAGGCCGCCCTGAAATGTGGCCATCAACATTGCCGCGGGCACGCTCTTCCCGGACACGTCCGCCACCGCAATTAATAGCGGCCCTTCCGTAGCGCGGCGAAATACGTCGAAATAATCTCCCCCGATGGTCTTGGCGGGGCGCGTGGCGAACGCAATGTCCACTCCGGCCACGTCAGGAGCTCTTCGAGGCACCAGCCAGCGCTGGATTTCCTGGGCGATCTCGATGTCTCGCTTCATTGAGATGTGATCACCGAGAACCAGAGCAAGAAGAATTAGCAGGCCCGCGAACGCCGCGATGAATTCAACTTTTTCCGTCAACAAAAAAAAGTGAAAACCAATCACCGAGAGAACCGCAAGGATGATCGTGAGGAGCAAAAACAATCGCCGGGCCGGAGAGAGCTTTTTCAGAACGCTCCAAACCAGAATCTTGAAAATCTTGAATGGTCGCTTCCAGGAATGCTCGCGCTTTCCTGCGAGCCCACTGACCTCTTGCTTGTACATCCGGGAGCTTTCCGATGCCTCTCTCTTAAATTGCCCCCAGAGTTCCTCGATTTCCAACCCCGCGGTAAGGTGGCTCCAGCCATCGGTCGAGCGTCGTAACGCACGTCTCGTGCGCACTCTAAGCCAATCGACTGACTTCCTGAATCTGGCAAGTCCGGAATCCAGAGTTATGCGCGGTTCGTGTAGGAGAGATGCCATGTTTGTAAATGTAGGGCTTAGGGTCGCGTGAACCTTAGAAGGCCAATGTGGCACTGTGCTCCTAGGTTCGATGCCTTCAAGGCGGAAGGCGTCCCCGAGCCGGCTAAGCCCCGGTAAGTTGCCTTATCGGACCTTTCCGGCAATCCTTCACTTTTCCGGTGAACGCGCTTATCAGGCCTGTGGACTATTTCCTGTTCCGCCGTTACTCAGCCGTGCCTGGGTTCTAGTCTCTGATGCAACCCCCATCCGAATCCCGATGCTGTCCTGCCGGACACGATGCAGCCTGATCCCTCCGGCCCTGATCTTGTCGCGCGTGATCCGCGTCGCGGTCTCGATCCCTGTCATGGCTCGACTCCCCTTGGGGCCCGGGAGGTCCTTGGGGTCCCGCTGGTCCGGCTGCTGGGGTCGCGGAGCATCCGGCCATGAGCAGCCCTAGCAAAAACGCACTCGAAACTAGCGATGACTTCATTAACTTCATCTTGGTTCTCCTCTGCGATGCCGTTCGACGCAAAAACGCCGCCGCAACATCCGGTTTGTCTTCAGCCAGGATCGTACGCGCAGTGCGTGGGCAGGCGCTGTCCCGATTCGCACAGTGGCCAAAAAACGTCGAGGGTGGTAAGTCCGCCCACCTTGGACTGGCGCTCCGATGGAACCACAAGGTCCGAGTGTGCTCTTGTGGACAGACTCTGGTGTCCGCTGCGGCCACAATGAAGATGCATCGAGAAGATACGAGTGAACAACGGAGGATAATTTATGAACGGATTTAAGTATCTTGCAATAGCGGCTGTTGCTGCAATCTGCCTCACAGTGGCCGCTCCCAAAATAGAGGCCCAGGTCAACGTCGGCATCAGCGTCGGAGCCGCCCCTGACTGCCCGTACGGCTATTATGACTACGCTCCTTATGCTTGTTCTCCCTACGGTTACTACGGTCCGGAATGGTTTTCGGGCGGCGCGTTCATTGGCGCTGGCTCGTGGTTCCATGGTCCTGACAACTTCCAAGGCCACGTAAACAACCGTTTCGATGCCCAGCGCGGCTACAGAGGCGCAAGGCCGAACGTCGGCGATAAACCTGAGCCGTCAAAGCGTCTCGATAAGGTTTCGCATTTCAAGGGAAACGAAATGCGCGATGGCCGCGGTCACGTCAGCACTGGAAAACGCTAAGAACAATTGACGCCAACAGTCGATTAAGCGCCGAAGCTTCGTTTCCGGGTGGGTTGTCACCCGCCCGGAAACTATCCTCGCACCCGACTTCCAAGCGGTCACTCGAACGCATAGACCGGATTGCCGGACAACTGGTTGATCAGCCTCTCGCGAAGTCACTCACCGCCAAGACGCACCGCCGTTTGACTCCCAGCCCGCTTGCCGTTATCCTTAACCCACATGACCGCAGCCATGTTCGCCTCATTCTATTAGCGTTTCCTTCTCTCCGCCCTGTCCCGGGGCGCTGGCACGCTGTTCACGTCTGTCTGCCTTTCACGAATCACCAATCACGAGTTACGCATCACATCGTAACGAGTCACGACCATGGCAAATCTAACGCTCTTTGAAAAACTCGAGCAGATCGAAACGCGCTACGACGAAATGACCCGCGAGCTTTCCTCGCCCGAGGTTCATGACGACTCGGCGCGCTACCAGAAGATCGCCAAAAGCCACTCCGAACTGGGCGAGATCGTCGCCAAATATCGCGAGTGGAAAGAAATCGAAAAGGCCCTTGAGGGCGCAAAGCAGCTTTTCGCCGAGGCCGAAGATTCCGAAATGAAGCAGATGGCTCACGACGAGCAGCTCGCGCTCGAAGCTCGCCGCGAAACAGTCGAACGCGAAATAAAAGTTCAGTTGATTCCCAAGGACCCGAACGACGAGAAAAACGTGATCCTCGAAATCCGCGCCGGCACGGGTGGCGACGAGGCCTCGCTGTTCGCCGCCGAGCTTTTCCGTATGTATTCGCGCTATGCGGAATCGCAGAAGTGGAAAGTCGAGATACTGGAAAGCTCGGCCTCGCCGGTCGGGGGCATGAAGGAAATCGTCGCGGCCATTCAAGGGAACAAAGTCTATTCCAAGCTGAAATACGAAAGCGGCGTGCACCGGGTTCAGCGCGTTCCCTCAACCGAGCAGCAGGGCCGCATCCATACCTCCGCCGCCACGGTCGCCGTACTCCCCGAAGCGGACGACATTGACATCAAGATCGAGGCGAAGGACCTGCGCATTGACACTTTCTGTTCCTCCGGCCCGGGTGGCCAGTCCGTGAACACCACGTACTCCGCCGTGCGTATCACGCACATTCCGAGCGGCCTTGTCGTATCGCAGCAGGACGAAAAATCGCAAATCAAGAATCGCGCCAAGGCCATGCGCGTTCTCCGCGCCCGGCTTTACGAAATGGAGCAGGAGAAGCAGCACCAGCTCCTCGCTGCCGAACGCCGCGGCCAGATCAAGACGGGCGATCGCTCCGAAAAGATCCGCACGTACAATTTCCCGCAGAATCGCGTCACCGACCATCGCGTCAATTTCACTCTGCATCAGCTCACCGAAGCGATGGACGGCAAGCTCGGCCCGCTCGTGGACGCTCTCGTCACCCATTTTGAATCCGAGCGCCTCAAGCAGGAGCTCGTGGAAGCGTGAGAACTAGCGGCGAGAGCCGACCAGCCCTTCCCATGCCGCGCGATGTGCGCACCGCATTGAAAGAAGCAATGGCCCGATTGCGCGCCGCGAACGTTCCCTCGCATACGCTCGCCGCGGAACTGCTGCTGATGTACGCGCTCGATCGTGACCGTACCTGGCTCTTCACGAATCCGGAATTCCCGCTTGATCCGGGTGCAGTCGTGGCATATTTCGCCCTGGTCGCGCGACGCGCCGCTGGCGAGCCCACGCAATATCTCACCGGCAAGCAGGAATTCTGGGGCCTCGAATTCGAAGTCACTCCCGCGGTCCTCATTCCGCGCCCTGAAACCGAGCACCTCATCGAAGTCGCGCTCGAACGATTGGGCCCGCGCGGACTGAAAATCGACATGGCCACGGGCGCGCCCAGCCCTCGGCTGCGCATCGCGGATGTCGGCACGGGCTCCGGCTGCCTCGCCGTCGCCCTCGCGCGCGAATTGCCCCACGCCGAAATCATCGCCACCGATATTTCCGCAGCCGCCCTCGACGTCGCCCGGCGCAACGCCGCCCGCCACGCCGTCGCGGATCGCGTCCATTTCCTCGAAACGAACTTGCTGGAGGCTCTTCTGGTCTCGCCCCTCGGCCCTCACCCCTCGCCCCTCGACGTAATCGTCAGCAATCCTCCGTATGTCGCACGCAACGAAGCCGCCACTCTCGCCCGCGAGGTCCGCGACCATGAGCCTCACGCGGCCCTTTTCGGCGGCCCCACCGGCGTCGAAATCTACTCGCGACTCATCGAGCAGGCGGGCGCGCTGCTTCGCGTCGGCGGAATTCTCGTCCTCGAACTCGGCTACAACTCGGCGGACGAAGTCCGCAAAATATTCCGCGTACAACCTCGCTGGGCCAACGTGAGCGTCACCAACGATCTCGCCGGCATCCCGCGCGTTCTCGCCGCCGCAAGAATCTAGTCCTCGGAAGCTCCGAAGTAGTCCACAGGTTTAAATTTCGATATTTGCCGGGCTCTGGCGCTATATTGAGGGCCATGCCGAAGCTGGCACACTTTCGAGCGAAACACGATTCGCCTCAGGCCGCCGCGGTCGATTCGACCGCCGCGATCCTTCACATTGATATGGACGCCTTCTTCGTGTCGGTTGAACTCCTCGCGCGCCCCGAGCTGAAGGGGCTTCCCGTCGTCGTCGGAGGCAAGCGCGACCAGCGCGGCGTCGTCACCTCGGCGAGTTACGAAGCGCGCCGTTTCGGCGTTCATTCCGCGATGGCGCTGCGAACGGCCGCGAAGCTCTGCCCGCGGGCTGTTTTCCTCGACGGCCATCACGATCTCTACGGCCAGTGGAGCGACCGCGTCGCTGCAATCCTTTCGAAATATTCTCCCATCGTGGAAATGGCCTCGATTGACGAGGCTTATCTCGATCTCGCCGGCACCGAACGGCTGCTCGGGCCGCCGCTTTCCGCCGCGAATAAGCTCCTGCGGGAAATTACCGCGACAACCAGCCTACCGTGCTCGGGCGG
>Ga0302324_100028648_pt1 | contig 10580 bp, 6 predicted proteins | sample Palsa_T0_1_FD_201949 | JGI IMG/M metagenome (GOLD analysis project Ga0302324, IMG submission 201949) | Peat permafrost microbial communities from Stordalen Mire near Abisko, Sweden - Palsa_T0_1 | ecosystem: Environmental > Terrestrial > Soil > Palsa > Peat permafrost | place: Sweden: Abisko... | reverse complement strand
TTCAGCGCGGTGATCGCGACCGACGCGACGATCACCCAGGCGCTGTAAGGAACCACCGGCAACAGTTTGTGGGAAGTGGCGCCAACGATGATCACGCACAGCATCGGCATCAGGATGTAGTCGAGGATCATCACCCATCCGGCGAGGTACCCCGCTACCGGATGAATCGCCTTGGTCGCATACGCGTAGGTCGAGCCGGCTTCCGGGAACGCCGCCGCCATCTTCCCGTAGCTCGCCGCTGTGAAGCTCACCGCGATCATCGCGATCAGGTACACCATCGCGAAATGCCCGTGCGATTGCGCCGCCCCCACTCCGAAAAATGTATAGGGCGCCGTCGGACCGACGAAAGCGAGGCCAAACAATACCAGCGCCCACAACGAGAGCACCGGCCTTAGGCCGGATTTTGCGTCGCCGTTAGCGTTGGCGCCGGAGGCCCCGGCTGGGGCCGGGACGCTGGAATTTGGCTCGCTCATCTTCGTTGGGACACACGATCTCCCGGCTTATTCTAGGCTGCCCGCAATTTGAATCTATAAGGTTCGCACGATTTTTTGTCGCAATGCTATCGTGGGCCGCTATCATGGCCTGCGATGGCCGCTAGCTACAGCAAATCGTTGCTCCGCGTCGTCGGTTGCTGGATCGCAGCGCTTTTGTCGGTTGCGGGATTTTCCTGGCGGCCCGCAGTCACTTCCGCGCTATCTCCCGGTCCGGTGCACTTTTCGTTTCGCGCCATGCCGTTTTCACTCGATAGTTCGGAAACGCCGCAAAGGCACGCCCCGGAAACCATGGCCGGAGGGGTTGCGGTGTTCGACTACGACCACGACGGCAACCTCGACATTTTCTTCACCAACGGTGCGGACATCACCAGCCTGAAAAAGACCTCGCCCAAGTACTGGAATCGATTGTTCCGAAACAATGGCGACGCCACGTTTAGCGACGTCACCGAAAAAGCCGGGCTCACCGGAACTGGCTACGATGTGGGCGTAGCGGTGGGCGACTACGACAATGACGGCCACCAGGACCTCTTTGTCGCCGGCGTGCATCGCAACACTCTCTACCACAACAACGGCGACGGCACCTTTACCGATGTCACCCAGAAAGCCGGACTTGCCGCCCCCGATAAAGACTTCGGCCCGTTGTGGTCGGTCGGCGCCGCCTGGGTCGATGTGAATAATGACGGCTTGCTCGACCTTTTCGTCGTCAATTACATGAGCTGGGATGTAAACAACGAACCCGACTGCAAGTTCAACAACAAGCCCGAATACTGTTCCCCCCGATTCTACAAACCGCTGCCCAATCAATTGTTTCTCAATAACGGCGACGGCACATTTACCGACGTTTCCGCGCGGGCGGGAATTCGCTCCCATCCCGGAAAAGGAATGGGAGTCGGCATTGCCGATTACGACGGCGACGGCCTGCCCGATATTTTTGTCGCCAACGATAAGCTCTTCAATTTTCTGTTCCACAACAGAGGGAACGCGCGCTTTGAAGAAGTCGGCTTCGACGCCGGAGTGGCTCTGCCCGAGCAAGGCAATGCCATCTCCGGAATGGGCGTGGATTTCCGCGACCTGAATAACGACGGCTTGCCGGATATTACCCTGGTGGCTTTGGACAACGAAACTTTCCCTGTCTATCAAAACGATGGCAAAGGCGGATTCGCAGACGTCACCATGAAAAGTGGCATGGCTCTGCTGAGCAAGCCGATGTCTGGCTACAGCGCAAACATCGCTGACTTCGATAACGATGGGTGGAAGGATATTTTCGTCAGCCGTGGCGACGTCCAGTCCCCGGCCATGGCGGTCAGCCGCAAAATCGACCAGCCCAACACCGTCTTCCGCAATCTTGCCGGGACGAAGTGGTCTGCGCTGACAGGTGAGGCTGGCTTCGCCGCCCAGCCGCCTCGCCGTCATCGCGGCGCCGCCGTCGGCGATTTCAATCACGATGGCAAGCTCGATGTCGTTGTCACCGCCCTCTCCGCCCCCGCCGAAATCTGGATGAACGACAGTCCGGGCGCCAATCATTGGCTCGAATTGGATTTGCAGGGCACGAAAAGCAATCGCGACGCCGTCGGCGCCCGAATTCACATCACCGCTGCCGGGCAATCTCAGTTCGATCACGTATCCACGGCATCCGGTTACGCTTCGTCCAGCGCAGGTCCCGTTCATTTTGGGTTGGGCAAAGCACAGATCGTGGACGAAATCGATATCCGTTGGCCCTCCGGCACTTCGCAGAAACTTAAGAACGTGCAAGTCGACCGCATCCTGCATGTGAAAGAACCCGATTGAGAGTTCGGGCGAAGATGCTAGCGTTGTCGATGCAACTTTGGAGCACACCTCGTGGGACAAAATGACGACGGTGAGGTCCTGATCATCGGAGGCGGGGTGATTGGTGTCTGCTGCGCGTATTACCTTGCCGCGGCTGGCCGCCGGGTTACGCTAGTGGAAGAACACGAGGTTTGTTCGGGCTGCTCCTCCGGCAATGCCGGACTGATTGTGCCCAGTCACTGCATTCCGCTCGCGGCTGCGGGAACTCCGGCAAAAGCGCTGCAATGGATGTTCGATCGCAACGCTCCGTTCTACGTCAAGCCTCGCCTGGACTGGGAGCTTGCGGTGTGGCTTTACCGCTTCGTGCGGAATTGCAGAACCAGCGTAATGCGCGAAGCTATACCAGTGATTCGGGATTTGACGCGAGCCAGCCTGCAACTCTTCCGCGAACTCGCTCTCATTGACGCCTTCGAATTCGGCTTCCAGCAAAAGGGCTTGCTCTTCTTGTTCGATACTTCCGCAGGGCGCAAGGACGGCCGTGAGGAAGCACACTTGCTCCGCGAATTTGGAATCAGCTCCGAAGAGTTGGATATTCCGCGTTGCCGCGAACTTGGCCCGGCGATCAAACCGAGCATCGCGGGCGGAGTCTATTTCCCGGACGATGGCCAGCTGATCCCCGCTGACTTTGTGCGCGGCCTTGCCAGGAAGGCCGAAAGCATGGGCGTGGCGATTCACACGTCGACTGCGGTGCGCTCTTTCCAAGTGAGTGGCGGGCGAATCTCCGCGGTGCTTACCACCGCCGGCGAGTTTCGCCCTTCCGAGATCGTAATGGCCTCCGGCGCTTGGTCATCCATTCTGTTTCGCGAACTCGGCGTGAAATTGCCGCTGCAAGCCGGGAAAGGTTACAGCCTGACGGCCAGCGACGCTCGCGCTGTCAACTTGCAAACCCCGTTGATTCTCCACGAGGCCAGGGTAGCTGTCACGCCGATGGGAAAAGGAATCCGGTTCGGCGGCACACTCGAGCTATCCGGCTTAGACACTTCGATTAACGAACGGCGCAGCCGCAATGTGCTGACTAGCGCCGCGCGCTATCTATCGGGCATCGAAACGTTGCAGCCCTCCGAAACATGGGCCGGGCTCCGGCCTTGCACTCCCGATGGGTTGCCGGTGATCGGTCGCACCAAGGAACTCAACAACCTGATCATCGCCACTGGCCACGCGATGCTTGGCATCACGCTTGGACCGATAACCGGGAAGCTAGTCTCTGAATTAATTTGCCGCACGCAACCAACATTTGACGCCATGGACCTAGGCCCGGCCAGATTTCTCTAGCGCCAGGTTCATCGGCGATCCAGGTGACGGTACCGCTACGGATGGATGTGGGCCGCCCAGCCGCCGCCGGGCGCTAACTTGATCTTGAGTTTGGTGGTGCTGTTCACCTTGGTTTTCACCAGGTTGTAATCGCTGGCGTAGCGATCGGCATTCACTCCGTCCTGGTAGGCGTCCATCGAAAACTCTCCCGCAGGTAAGAACGAGAAATCGATTTCCAGTTCGCGAGCGGTCCAGTTGTTCATCGCGCCCACGTACCAGTCATTGCCGCTTTTTCTTGCGACCGCAACGTACTCCGCGATTTTGCCGTCCAGCGCTTTGGTGTCGTCCCAAACGGAAGGAACCGCAGAGAGGAACTGCATGGCCTCCGGTTCGCGCATGTAGTTGGAGGGACTATCCGCGAGCATTTGCAGCGGGCTCTCGAAGACCACGTACATAGCCAGCTGATGGCAGCGAGTGCCGAGAGCCATGGGCTGCTGGAAAATGGGAGCGAACGTGGATCGCGTAGCATTGCGCATCGCGCCGGGCGTGAAGTCCATGGGGCCCAGAAACATTCTGGTGAACGGAAGCGTCACGTTGTGCGCCGGTTCCACGTCCGCGCTCCACTTGCTCCACTCCATGCCCCGAACTCCTTCACCACTGATCATGTTGGGCCAGGTGCGGGTCATGGTGACCTGCTTTTGGCTTCCGTGAAAATCGACCAGCATTTTGCGGTTGGCTGTTTCGTGGCTCACTTTGTGGAAGAAATTGATCATCAGCTGATCGTCGCGCTGCTGGAAGTCCACCTTGATTCCCTTAATGCCCCACTTGGCGTATAGATCGAGAGCGGGAATCAACTGATCGTCGAGCGATTTCCAGACCACCCAGAGAATGATCCCGACGTTTTTCTGCCTGGCGTAGGCGGTGAGCTCATCCATGTTGATTTCAGGAACGACGTCCATCGCGTTGCCCAGCTTGTACCAGCCTTCGTCGAGGATGATGTACTGCAGTCCGTACTTCGCGGCGAAGTCGATGTAGTACTTGTATGTCTCGGTGTTCACCCCGGCTTTGAAATCCACGCCATAAATGTTGTTGAAGTTCCACCAGTCCCACGCCACTTTGCCGGGCTTGATCCAGGAGGTGTCCTGCAGCTGCGAGGGTTTGGCCAGCAGCCACACCAATGGATTGGTGATCAGATCGGCATCCCGGTCCACGATGCCCACAAGTCTCCACGGGAAAGTGCGCGCGCCGGACGTAATCGCGATGTAGTCGGCGGCTTCGGCGACGCGGAAATTGCGGTCACCTTCGAGTTTTTCCTTCAGCGGATACGGTGGAAACATCCCGGCCAGGCCAGGGCCGCTGGTCCCGTGCAGCCACATTCCGGGATAGTCCTCGACGTCGGACTCCGCGATAGCGAGCTTTGCGCCTCCGGCCGCATCCAGGACCACGGGCATGGTGGCGATAAATTCAGGGGCGATTTCGCTCAACTGTTGGGGCAAATATTTCCGCTCGTTATGAGAAAAGAAGCTGTCCTCCTGCGGATAGTAGGCAAGCACATTTCTGGGAAAATTAAGATTCACTTCTTCGCCGTAGATTTTCACTTGTTTCTGCGGAAGCGAGGTTTCAAAGCGATAGGCGACGCCCTGATTGTAGGCGCGAAAGGTGACGGCATACCCGCCATCCATTTCCAGGCGGACTTCATTGTAATTGTCACGAATGCTGGCGAACTTCTGGCGGACCGCAGGTTCGATCACCTGGTCGTAGCTGCGTTCCTTGGCCGAGAGAACTTTGGGATTGTTAACGCCCAAGGCGACGTGGTCCACGTCAAGAGACAGTGTGCAATCTTCCATCACCGCGGCGCCATGGAGGATCACGTCGTAGCGAATCCGCGGGACCGTGCGGATCCGGACTTCGATTCGCTTGTCGGGAGAGCGCAGATCATAACTCGATTGCGCCGTTACCGGACCGGCGATGGCCAGCGCCGCACATAGCATCACCAGAAAAGACAGAAGGCTCTTCATTCGATTGCGCACGGAATAAATCCCCTTTCCGAAAATCGGTCATTCACGGCAAATTCCGAGCGTCTGAAACGCTTTGACGGCTGGTGCGGTTTCGCTCTCAAGAGTGCCCGAAGCGCTTACGCGAGTTCGGCAGCGACCGCGGCGAGTTCGAACTGCACCTGCTGCTTGCCCAGCACCGGGTGCGTTCCAGTGAGCGTCACCGTGCCGGGTTGTTCTTTGGCGCGAATCCAGATGGCGCCGGTGCCCCCAATCAGCGCGAACGGATTGTCGCCGATGATTTCCGCGGGGCCGTCGATCTCGAATTTGATGGGGTCGTTGGCGAAAGGACGGATGGCGTCGAATTCGTCGGTCACCCGAAGGACTACGCGCGTGGTGTCGGCTCCATCGGCGTTCAGCTTGGTGTGGTCCGGGAGCAATGTAAACTCCTGGTCCACTCCTCTGCCCGACATCGTTTTGGAGATTACTTGCTTGCCCTGGATGTAGCCATCGATTCGCAAGTCTCCCCACTTAGAGACGGCAGACTGCAGGTTGGCAACGAATGGCGGATAGCGAAGGTGAGCGAAGTCGGCCTTGTTGGGATCCGCTTCCGAAACCATTCGATCGCCGATATAAAATTTCAGGTGATCGCAGTTGGAACACACGTAGGCTTTGGTGAATCCGATGGACTCGTCGCCGCGCGCCCAATGGAAGGCGGGTTCGAGCACCACTTCGTCGGCAGGATCGCACTGCGACTTGTAGAAACCGCCAGCGGGCTTGAACTCGCGGAAAATGTCGGTGACCCCGTGATAGCAAATGCGGTCGCCGCTGCCGAAGTCGGCGTGGGTATTGTAGTCGAAGGCGCACCAGCCGATGCCGCCGGCGTATTGCGGATTCGAGGCGAGTTGATCGTGTATGCGGGCGTGGCGAAGCATGTGTTCCGTGAGGCGCTCCACCTGGTCGATCGTTTTGGTGGGGTAAGTGTGGCCGACGAATTCGGTATTCAAATAGCGCGGGTGATTCGGCGGTTTCAGGGGAAACCCGAAATCGTTCATGGTGAAGACATCTTCCAGAAATTCGGATTCCTGAAAGTAGCGAATGCCGCCGGTCTGGCGCGTGGGATCGAGCCGGTGAGCCATGGCGTTGGTGCGCGTGTAGAAATCGTGATCGTCCAGCGACTCATTGATGCGCACGCCCCACAGGATGACGCTGGGATGATTCCAGTCCCTCCGGATCATGCGGCTGACGTTATCGATGGAAATCAGTTTCCAGGGTTCATCTCCAATGTGCTGCCACCCGGGAATTTCTTCGAGCACCAACAGGCCCATCTGGTCGCAGGCATCCAGAAAATGGCGGGACTGCGGATAGTGCGAAGTGCGGACGATGTTGCATTTGAGTTTGTGACGCAGGATGTGTGCGTCGCTGGCCTGGACGCGGCCGGGCATGGCCTGGCCGACGAATGGAAAGGTCTGATGGCGGTCGAGCCCGCGCAACTTGATTACCTTGCCGTTCAGTTCAAAACCATGATCGGTGAATTGCGCTTCTCGAAAACCCACAGTGCGGGTATCGCGATCCAGCAGCTGGGCGCCGTGCAGGAGCCGGACGTGCACCGAGTAAAGATTGGGATTCGCGAGGTCCCAGAGTTTGATGGCGTCGAGATTTTCCAGGTGAATCGAGTAAGCCGCCGGCTCGGTGGTGACGGCCGAGGGCGGAACGGACTTGGAGCCTTTGGCGATAACGCGGTCTCCGTCGCGAAGTTCGGCCTGCAGCGTGAGCGGCCCCTTGGAAGCTTCCAGATTCATCAGGAAGCAGTCGACATCGAGCGATGGATGAGCGGTGAGAACATCTTTGGGTTTGGCAAAGATATTTTCGATGAAGACGCCGGGGACTATGCGCAGGGAAACCTCGCGATAGATGCCGCCGAAGGTGAGGTAATCGATCTGGTAGCCGAAGGGAGGAATATCGGGCCGTTCGGAGGAGTCGACGTCCACCGCTAATACATTTTCGCCGTCGAAGTCGAGATGGGGAGTCAGGTCAAAGGAGAAGGGCGTGTAGCCGCCCTTATACTCGCCCAGGCGCACGCCATTGATCCACACCGTGGAATCGGTCATCACCCCTTCGAAATCGACGAACACGTGATTACCCTTCGCTTCCGCCGGCAGTTTGAAGCGGCGCCGGTAGAGCGAGACGAACTCGTAGGATTTGTCGTCGAAGCTGTGCCATGGTTCGTGGGCGTTGGTGTGAGGAATCACCACGCGCTCGAATCCGGAATCGTCGAACTCCCGCAGGTGGCCGCCCTCGACCACCGATTTGCTGTACCTCCAATTGCGGTTGATCGGAATCACCAGCCGCCCATCGGCGATAGAACCGGCCGGGAGAGGATTGCCCACCAGGGTGCGAGGGGCCAGAATTGCGCCAGCGATTACGGTGCTAGTGGTCTTGAGAAAGTCGCGTCGTTCCACGTTTGTCCCTTTCGATTAGTGAGCCTCGTTCAACGTCTACACATTCTTCACGCGGTGCAAACAAATCCGCTCTTAGCTACGCGGGACCATTTCGATCGCGCTCAGCTGGCCCACGCCAACAACTGGCGCAAATCGCCGGGAGAGCTGGATTTGGTCCCGCCTTGCAGAGAAGGACCGATGGCCAACGCCTGGTTGTGGCCCTCGAACCAAACTACGAATGACGAGCGCTCCGCACCGGTCAGGCGCTGCTGATTCAACCAGTTGTAATACGCGCCTAAATCGGCGTCGACCAGCGAGCCAACGAAATCGAGTTCGACCGAGCTCTGATTGCCATAGAGCAGTTCGTTCATGGGCTTCTGGCGCTGGCGCGGAGCAAATCGGACCAGCAAGGTGAGCGGTTGTGCCCGGCGCAGCGCTTCGCGGGCGGCCCATTGGGCAAAGGTGGTGCTGAAGATTTGCGTTCCCGAGCCCTCGGTTAGCAGCTTCACCTGGAAGCGGTCCAGAACCGCGTCGCCCGGTTTGCCGAGATCCAGATCCGCGGGGCGCATCTGCGCCAAGAGTGTGCGAAGGGCTTCGGGACCCATCCCAGGACGTTCGATTTCCACCCGCATTTTGGCGGACAGGGCCGCGCGTGCCGGCGCCAGAGAGTGGTAGGAGACGCAGGTGAGGGATTTGTGGTGAGGAGCGGCTTCGCCACCGTCGACATACCAATGAGCATACGGTTCTGGATGCGCTGTAGCGCGGGCGGCAACAGCGTCCAGAAGCTGCTGGAGGCCGTTTTCCGGAGTCAGATGGGTGAAGTACGCACCGTGGGGGCGAAGTTTGCGAAAGAGAGGCTGGTCATAAGTTTCGACGCCCTGCCCCACCACCGCGATACCAAGCCGGGGCATGGCAGGTGGTTCCGGGGGCACAACCGCGTGCAACCGCGTGGCATAGTCGGTAGCCGCGGCACGGAAAGCATCCAGCTGGTGAGTGGCCCACAGGTGAGCTGAGAATTGTTCCACGAACAACGCCGGCGAGTTCACCCAATCCAGACTCTCGAGTCGGGATGAGAGGCGAATCTTTTCGAATGGGCCAAACCACTCGTGCACTTGTTCCGGCGAGAGCGCGGCTAAATTGGAGAGTTCCCTTTCGAGAGCCTCGCGCTCGGCGGGAAACTTGAAATCGAATTCGATCACCTCGCGCAAAAGACTGGGAACGAAGCTGAGCGGGAGACGCTGCAGTGCGGAAATGTAATTGGCGGCCAGCTTGCTGGCTTCCGGCGGGTAGCCACTGAATTGCGGCGGTTTGAGTTCGCTTGGAATCATGAGAGCTACAACAGTTCTGAAATCGGACTACCTTGCGACAGAGTGGCCGAAAAACCGAGCATGGAACCGATAGTTGGAACCAGATCGGTAGGCTGCAACGGGCGGTCGAAAACCATGCCCTGACGAATGCCCGCGCCCAGAGCCATCATCCAAGTGGTGCGAGAAAGCGCGTCGCCGGTGCGGTGATGCTGAAATCCGTTGCCGCCGGAATCCTCGTCGGAGTCGCGGCCAAAATCCGGCAGGATGAAAAGGGTGGTGTTGCCGGCGTATTCCGGTTCGGTCTGAATGGTCTTCCAGATGTCTGCGCAGAGGCGGTCGGTGCGGCGAATGCCGTCGATGTAGAGGGAATAGGCGCCGGCGTGGGCGATATCAATGTCATGCATGGTGATCCACAAGAGGCTGGGAGCGACCTGGCGCATCAACTGACGCACCACATAAACGGAGAGCTCGTCGGGACTGGATAGGGTGCGGGCGCGGGCTTTGAAATCGTCGACCGAGAGCTTAAGGATCGATTCCAGTTGTTGGAGCTCGAACTCACCACCGCCCAGCTGCGGGGTGTACAGCGGCGTCTCATAATTGTCGCGCAGCAAATGTTCGTAGTCGGTGCTGGGAGCAGTGGCGGCGGTGAGCAAATGCTTGGGGAGAATCACGTTGGCCCCGAGCGAAGGACCGAAAGAGCGATGGCTGCTGCCGCCGATGCGGTTGAAACCATTGCTGGGCGCCACCACCCAGGCATCGGAAGCGGGACGTTTCAGGTCTTTGCGGAAATACTCGAAGACGGTGGGGTTTTCGGGAGGGACAGCGGCAAAATTGTTGAACGTTTCGTAGACACCGGTGGCGAGACTTGCGGTAGCCACATAGTGGCCGAGAATTCCGCGGTTGATGACCTGGGAGAAAAAAGTGGATTGAGGAATCAGCTCGGTCATCAGGTGCGGGATATTTTCCTGGCCCTCGGGAGCAAACGTCTCTTGATCGCGAGCCCCGCCGCCGAAGGTGATGACCACGACCTTTCGTTTTTTGGGGGCGAGCGTGGCGCGGACCAGGGGACTAGAACCAAGGAGGGAGCCGCCGAGGGCGAGCCCTGCGGCGGTTCGGAGAAAATCGCGGCGGCGGTAAGCGAGCTGCCGGGCGCGTTCCTGGGGCGTAGACGAGCTGTCGCCGGCAATCCTGAAGCCTTCTGGCGCAGCGTGCAGCGAGTAATGAGCCTTCATGGTCGTATTTCTTGCAAGTTGTAGCGATTCAGAT
>Ga0302324_100028643_pt1 | contig 10582 bp, 9 predicted proteins | sample Palsa_T0_1_FD_201949 | JGI IMG/M metagenome (GOLD analysis project Ga0302324, IMG submission 201949) | Peat permafrost microbial communities from Stordalen Mire near Abisko, Sweden - Palsa_T0_1 | ecosystem: Environmental > Terrestrial > Soil > Palsa > Peat permafrost | place: Sweden: Abisko... | reverse complement strand
TCCTTGCCGCCTGCCTGACCTCGGCCGGGTCGCCGGGGGCCAGGCCGAGGGCGTTCACCCGAGTCACCGAGACTGCGGCCACGACCTGCCGGCCCTGGAAGACGGGCGCGGCCACGCAGAAAACTCCGGGCTGCGACTCCTCTGCATCGTAGGCAGTTCCCGTGGTGCGGACCTCGGCGAGCTGACGCTGGAGCAGGTGCGGCTGCGTGACGGACCGGCGGGACGTGACGGGAAGCGGCTTGGACAAGATCGAGTGGACCGACGCGGGGTCAGCGTGCGCCAGAAGCGCCTTACCGAGAGCGGTGCAGGTGGCCGGGAGGTGGCTGCCGACGCGCGTCGGCACGGCCGTACCGCCCTTCGCCGTCAGCTTCTCCAGGTACAGGACCATGTCACCTTCGAGAACGCCGAAGTGCACCGTCGCGCCGGTTCTCTCGAAGAGAGCCGCCAGCGGCCTTCTGGCCTGGTCCGCCAAGCGCACCCACTCGGAGCGGCTGAGCGCGGACTGCAGCTCGAACCATCCGCGCCCGAGCCGGTATCGCTGCTGTTCGGTGTGCGATACCAGGCCCTCACAGACAAGCTCCGACAGCACCCGGTGCGCTGTGCTCTTCGGCAGGCACGCCAGCGAGGCCAGGGTGGTCACCCCGGCGTCGCCGTCGCCGGCGAGGGCCAGGGCGCGGAGCACGCGCGCCGCCTTCGCGATCGACGACAGGTTTGCCGTCCCATGATCGTCGACTGGTCGCAAGATCGCATCGACTGTCATACCTCACGGCTCCCTTGCCCTGCGGCCTGGCCGGCGGAGCATCCGCCGAGGCCTCGCCGCGACTTGTCACGTTACAAGTTCACATGCAGAAATTCTGTCATGCATCATGTCTTGTGACAAGACATCCTGGTCACATACACGTAACCGAGGATTCAGGGCGACGGTTATTCCGCAGGTCCGAACGAGCCTGGCCGGCGCCTGCGGCGACGCACGGCCAGGCTCGCACGGATGGAAGAACTCCCGGAGTGGTCAGCTGCTCGCCTGGCTGGCGGGGACGGGGACGGGGGCCGGCCGGACCCGGCGGTGGCGCAGCAGCAGGCTGACGCCGATCAGGATGAGGCCGATGACGCCCAGGATGATGGGGAACCACAAGCTGACCGCCGTCAGCAGGGTGGCATTGTGCTTGGCGGTCTTGACCAGGTTGGCGACCGAGGCAGGTGTCTGGTGGATGCTGATGGTGTACAAGGGGGAGGCGGGTGCGCTGGTCAGCTGCCCGGCGGCAGCGGCAAGCCTGGCCACGGCCGGGTTGGCGGCGTGCGCGGCCAGGATGGGTGTCAGGGCGGCGGCGAGCGGGGCGAGGTCGGGCTTGACGGCGAAGGACTGGACGTCGGTGACCACGTCCACCGGCGCGCCGGTCGTCGGCTCGACCAGCAGGGTCGCATGGGTCGCGTACATGTAGTGCAGCTGGATCGGTGCGGAGGTCGCCGCGGCGAGGCTGCTCTTCTGCGCGGCGGTCAGCGACGGTGCCAGCGCGGACAGGGCGGCGCCCAGGTTGATGCCCTTCGCGGTAAGTTCTGCCTCGAAGGCAGCGAACGCCAAGGTCGCGGGCAGGTGCATGGCGGTGACGATGGCCGCAGGCATGGCGGTGGCGGGCAGGTTGTCCTGCCATCGCTGGGCCGTCAGCCCGTCAACGACCTGGGTGGCGCCGGCCTGACTGGTCAGCGGAATCGCCCGGCCGGCCTGGTCGTTCCACAGCGGGTAGGACTTCGCCTGGTCAGGACCCTTGGGCGGCCCCAGGCTGTAGGTTCCGGCACGGTTCACCACGTTGCCGGGGACCAGGGCATACGCGTCCGGGCTCGCCACAGACTGCTCGGTCTTGCGGTTCAGGACGTACTGCAGTACCTGCGACTGCTTCTGCGGCCCGATCGCGATCGCGGAAGTGTCCAGCACCGCGAGGTCCGCCGAGGTGCTCTTGGCCGCTATCGCCTGGACCTGCCGCGCCACGCTCACCGGCGCGACTTGCGGCGCCGCCAGCGACGCTCCTGTCGACTGATTCACGTACCCGGTGTAGGTGCCGGTGTAGTTAAGCTTCATGTCCAGGCTCGTCGGCAACTTCGTCAGGGACGGCACGGCCACCGGCACCCAGATCGCAGCCAGCACCAGCACCACGAGACCGATCACAAGCAGCACGATTCCCGATCTTCGCATCAGACCCTCCCTATCGCGGGTGAGCGGCAGGACACCGTACCCGCACTATCTCGGATAACTACTAACTCGCCGTATAGCCGGCCGTTGAATTGATAAGCTCCGCGGCCGGCCAAAATGGCAAGAACGCGTGGCGTGACGCGCCAATGCCGGCTAAAGCCGGCCGATGCTCGATCATTCTTTGCGCCCGATGTGGCCCGCGCCACACTCGATTCCGCTTCTCGGAACAGGTAACTAAGTTTTCGGCGGGCGCAGCCACTCCTAACAGCCTGAATAGCCAGCCGTTATTGGTTGCCCGTGGTATAGACGGCACTTTCGCCAGCGGCGTCACGAAGGCCGGGGGAGGGCGCCGGGAATCCTTGCGCCAGCACGATTGGATTGTCCACAACAGACAATGATCAAGCGGTGGCTGCCCTTACGCATCTGCGAACCCGCCTGAGCCGTTGCGGACCCCGTCTGACATGTGACCGCGTCGGCGGATGCCGCACTAGTAGGGTCGGATGCCATGACGCTGATCCGGCTGGCCCTTGTCGTCCTGCACGATGCGAACGGCCGGGTCCTGGTGCAGCTGCGCGAGCCGGACAAGCCGTACGGCGGCATGTGGGGGCTGGTCGGCGGGCACATCGACCCCGGCGAGACGCCCGAGGATGCCGCTCGCCGTGAGGTGCGCGAAGAGACCGGGTTCGCCGTCGGTGACCTGACACCGTTCGGCCATGTCATCGCCGGCGGTGTCGAGCGGTTCGTGTATCACGCGCGCGCCGGCGGTGAGGTCGTGCCGGGTGAGGGCGTCGCCTACGAGTGGCTGTCCACGCTGGACGATCGCCCGTTCGTCCCCCAGGACGCTGCCGTCCTGGGAAAGTTCCTCGCGCGCCGCCCCAGCCGCTCATGGAGCTGACGGCGACGACATCAAGCCATCGCCAAAGCCAGCCACTGCAAGCACCGAGCACACATCGAAGAAGCCCAGCTCAAACAATGAACCGTGACTGCCGTACTAGGCGGTGATGGGCTCCAGGGCCGCCTTGGCGGCTGCGCCCGCCTCGCGGTCGGCGGCGGCGAAGATCCCGCGGCCGACGGTGAGCTTGAGAATCTGGCTCGTGCCCTCGAGCAGGTCGAAGCACACGGCATCCCGGTACCACTTCTCGAGCAGGTGCTGCTCGGAGGAGCTCTCGCTGCCCATGATCTGCAGCAGGCGGCGGTAGCCGCGCTCGACGACGTGCGGGCCGTGCGCCTTCGCCATCGCCGCCTCGATGCGGTGCGGCCGCCCGTGATCTGCCTTCCAGGCGGCGCTGATGATGAGCCGCATCAGGTCGTCCATCGAAGCGCGGATCTCCGCGAGGTCCTCCTCGACGCGCTGCCAGCGGCGGGGGCTGAAGCCGGCCGTCTGGCTGCTGGCCCACTCGTGCACGAAATCGGTCGCGCCGCGCAGCGTCCCGACGTTCCACGCCATGCAGAAGGGCCTCGTGCGGTTGAGCACATTGAGGCCCTCGAGCAGGCTGTTCGGGTCATCCGGGTCGCCGAGCATGTTGTCGTAGGGGACCCGCAGGTCGACGAATTCGATGGTGGACTGGCGCAGGTAGCGCATGCCGAGCTTGCGTTCCTCGGTCTCGCGCAGGATCCTGACGCCGGGCGTGCCCTGCGGGATGACGACGCCGCGCAGGCCGCGCAGGCCCTGGGACGGATCTACGGTCACGAAGACGAGCATGACGGTCGCCTCGGCGCCTTGCGAGCTGAACCGCTTGCGGCCGTTGATGACCCACTCATCGCCATCACGCACGGCCTGCGTCCGGATGGCGGCGATGTCGGACCCGCAGTGCTCCTCGGTGAAGGCGAAGGAACTCTGGAAGTCGCCGCCGTCGCTGAACGGTGTCTGCCAGCGCTCGCGCTGCTCCGGCGTCCCGATGACGTCCAGCATCTTCTCCAGGTTGGCGTTACGGGGCAGGGCTCCCCACGCCCAGCCGTCGCCGTAGCACATGGCCTCCATGGCCAGGGCCCCGAGAACATGGCTGGCCCGTTCGGAATCCGAGGCCCGGAAGCGCTTTCCGCTGCTCCGCTCGACAAGGCCAAGTTCAGGCACACTCAACGGCGACATGTCGATCGGGCAGTTCGCGATGACCCGGCGGCCTTCGTCAAGGTACTTCGTCTCGCGGCTGTCGGCGAGGCGGGCCAGCGGCCGTACCTCGTGCAGTGACCAGTCACGCAGCTCGTCAAGGAGCTTGCGCGCGTCCGCGGGAACCTCGAATGAGATGGTCATGCCTGCTGTCTCCTAGCTGAGCCCGAAGGGAGTCTCGAGCACGTCGAAGTCGATCGCACCGAGTACCGCTGCCGCGCGGTACCACCGCTCGGCGGGCAGGTCGCGGGTGATGCCGCGGACGCCGATGAGCTGCACGCCGTCGCGCGTCGCGCGCAGCCCGAGGGAGGACGCGCGGTTGACCGCCCGGGAGACCTGCCGCTCGATGTCGGCGACCGCACCGTGCTTCGCGAGCCGGGCCGCCACGTCCCACACCAGCAGCCGGACTTCCTCGAGCTCGGTAGCGTGCTCGATCAGGGGGAAGGAGACTCCCTGGTACTGGGCCAGCGGCTTTCCCCAGGTGGTGCGGTGGACCGCATAGGCCGCGCAGAACTCGAGCGACGCTCGCGAGACGCCGATGAGCGCGGCGGCCAGCAAGAGCCGGGCCTGACCGACCGCGCGATGCAGCTCCGGCCCGGCCGCTAGCCGCTCGTCCGCGGTCACAGTGAGCCCCTCGATGGAGACGGGACCGCTCGGCACCGCGGTGATCGCGATCTTTCCCGCCTCGCGGTCGTCCCGGTCGGCCGTCAGGCCCGGGCGCGGGCCGGTGAAGCAGAAGCCGGCCAGTTCGTCGCCCTCGCGCCCGACAAGCAGCGAGATGTCGGCACCGTGCGGGTAGGCCACGGAGGACTTGTGGCCGGCCGCCGTCCAGCCTTCCGGAGTTCTCGTGATCCGCGTCTCGAGCTCACTGGGCTGGCGTCCGAAATCCTCGTACAGCAAGACGCTGGCGGTCGCGGCCGCGTCGTTGCCGAACACGTCGCGAGCAGCCCGCCGCTGGCCGGCGGTGCCGCAGGTACCCAGGATCGTCGCGATCTGAAATGCCGGTACCGCGGCCCAGCCGATGCCCGCGTCGCCGTAAGCCAGTTCCTCCACCGCCACGAGCAGCGTGTGCGGGTCGCCGGCCCCCTGCTCGAGCAGCGTGGCGGGCGCGATGCCGGCGCCGTCCAGAAGCTGGGTGAGGAGCTTGAGATCGAGCCCCTCGCGTTCCACCTCGGCGGACCGGTTGAGCAAGTCCTCCCGGGCGATGAGGTGGAACTGGTCCTTTATCGCCTGCTGTCCTGCGCTGAGCCCGAGGTTCATTCCGTCCGCCATCGGGTGTCCCTTCGCGTTGTGCGAGACCTGCATAATGTGAGGCAGGCCGCTAGAGCATCGTGCTGCCGCCGTTAACGCTGAGTACCTGGCCGGTAATGAACCCGGACTCCTCGGAGGCGAGATAGGCGGCCATGGAGGCCACCTCCTCGACGGTGCCAGGCCGGCCGGCCGGGATGACGGCCAGCACCTTCTCCAGGGCCGCGCGGTGCGCGGGATCAGCGGACTCCTCGAAGGCCGCGAAGGCCTCGGTCCGGGTGGCACACGGCGCGATCGCGTTGACGGTGATGCCGTCCTTGACGAATTCTCTCGCCCAGCCGGTGGTGAGCCCGTGCACCCCGCCCTTGGCGGCGTTGTAGATCGCGTGCCAGTCCAGTCCGTTGCGCACCGAGTCGGCACCCATGTTGATGATGCGGCCGTAACGCTGCTCCCGCATGATCGGCAGCGCCTCCAGGGAGCAGTAGATCGTGGTCCACAGGTTGCGGTCGATAGTGGCGCGCAGCGTCTCCTCCGTGTGCTGAAGCGTCGGCAGGATGACACCTCCGCCGGCGTTGTTCACCAGGATGTCGACCCGCCCGTAGGCCTCGCGGCACGCGGCGATGAGCGACGCCGCGTTCTCTCGCCTGGACAGGTCACCGCTCACCGCGAGCAGCGCGGGACGCTGCGGACCGGACAGCTCCGCGGCAGCCTTCTCGAGCAGGTCTGACCGGATGTCGGCGAGCACGAGCCGCACGCCCTCGTCGGCCAGCCGGGCCGCGATGGCCTTGCCGATGCCCACGCCGGCGCCAGTGACGATCGCCGCGCGGTCCGGCGCGAACCTCACGAGCGCTTCTCCACCCGCGAGGCCAGCTCCGGACGCCGGTCGGAGACTCCGGCCCAGTCCGCGGTCTTGCGGCTGACCACGCCGTCGCGGAAGAACTCCAGGAAGACCTGGTTGAACATCTCCGGCTGGTCGGTCTGACCCTGATGGCCGCACTCGTCGGGGTAGAAGAACTGGATGTCGGGCAGGGAGTCCTCGATGTCGTACCCGTTCGCCACGGGCAGCACGACGTCCTGCCTGCCGTACAGGTAGATGCCGGGAACGCCGCAGACGTCGAGGCGGCCCTTGGTCTTCAGGCGCGCCGCCTGGACCGGGTCCTGCGTGCCGGCGATATAGCCCGCGAGCGACGGCGGGATGGCTGCGTAGGACTCGGCCTGGTTGTTGGCCGCCCGTGTGCGCATCTCGATGAGGTCGTCGGTGACGGCCGTCTCGCGGTAGATGATCTGGCTCATCATGTGGCGCATGGACTCCGGCGTGCCATCGAAGGAGAAGACCTGCTTCTTGGCCTTGTCGGTCAGCGGCACGTACGGCGCGACGTCCCCCACCGGTCCGGCGATGAGGGCAAAGCTGATGATGTCCTCGGGATGATTGCGGACGTAGTTGACCGTGTTCATGCAGCCCATCGAGTTGCCGGCGATGTGGAAACGATCCAGGCACAGCGCCGTGGTGAACTCCTTGATGAAGTCCACGTAGTCGGCGACGCTCCGGGGCCGGTGCGCGGGCGAGGTGTCGGACAGGCCGAAGCCCGGCATATCCGGGCAGTACACCCGGAATCCGTTGGCGCCGAGGAAAGGCGCCATGAAGCGCCACCCCGCCAGACCTGACGAGCCGATGATGCCGCCGTGCAGCAGCACCACGGCCGGCCCGCTGCCGCCCGAGGTCATGTAGTGGGCCCTGGCCCCGCTCCCCAGCCGAACCCAGCGGCTGTCGAAGCCGGCCACCTCGATGAGTCCTTCGTCGGTTAGCGCCACGTCAGTGTTCTTCCTTTCGGCTCCTGGCCACGCCGGAACGGGGGGCCGTACCTGGCTATCACTATGGTTCGCCGGACCAGGGCGGGCAATTCCGCTTTCCGTTCCTCAGAACAAGGCCGTCAAACTGTTCAGAACGAGGCCAGGCCGGCTCAGGGCGAGGCAGCCAGGCCGGCCAGGAAGCCGTTCACGCGCCTGGTGAACACGTCATTGTCGTCGCCGGCCACCATGTGACCGGTCGCGGGCACGTTCACGTACTCGGCGCCGGGAATGAGCGACAGCAGCTCGCTAACCCCCTCGTCGCTGACGACATCGGACTGGCCTCCGCGCACGAGCAGGGTCGGGACCCGCACCTGCGCTGCCGCCTGGCGTGCGCGCTCCTCGCTGGCCGCCCTGGTCGGCTCGTCGCCGATCTTGACGAAGGCGGGATCCCAGTGCCAGTGCCACCGGCCGTCCGGGCCGAGCCGGACGTTCTTGCGCAGCCCTTCCGCGCGAACCGGCCGCGAGCGGTGCGGGTTATACGCCCGGACTGCCCCGGCGACCTCTTCCAGTGAACCGAACCCCTCGGGGCGTGCGGACATGAAATCCATGATCCGCCTGACTCCGGCCGGCTCGGCGGTCGGCACGATGTCCACCAGCACAAGCGCCCGCGCGAGGTCCCCGCGCTCACCCTGCCCGACCAGGGAAGTCATGCCGCCCATCGACGCGCCGACCAGCACCGGCCGCTTGCCGCCCGCCGGGACGACCGCCGAGACGACGGCGGCCAGGTCGGCGATCAGGGCGTCGATGGAGTAGTCGCCGTCGGCTGCCCAGTCGCTGTCGCCATGGCCGCGCGCGTCGGCCGCCACTGCCGTCCAGCCCTGGCCGGCGATCGACCGCGCGGTACCTGACCAGGAGTGCCGTGTCTGGCCGCCGCCGTGCAGCAAGAGCACCACGCCGTGCTCCCGGAGCCCTCCCTGCGCCGCCGCGGGCCAGCGATCACCGGTCAGTCGCACCCCGGCACCCCGGAAGCTGACGCTCTCGCGCGACCCGGCTCCGGCCGTCACGGGCACACCCGGCCGGCCTCGGTCACGGACGCCGCCACTTTCCGGCGCGCTCAGCGAGCTGGCGCGTCCGCATCACCGCGGCTCAACCGGATCATCGCGGCTCAACCGGATCGCCGAGCTCGGGCAGCCGTCTGCCGCCTCTTCGACCTGGTCGTCGGTCCATTCCCCGCCTGGCCGGAAGACGGACAGGCCCTCATCGTCGAACTCGAAGGCGCCCGGCGCGTGCTGCATGCACATGCCGACGCCGACGCACAAGTCGTGCGATACGGCCGCGCTGTATGTCTTCGGAATGCCCGTCATCCTTCCCGCACCTGATTCGTCAACGCATGTGTTAATCGTACCCGCACCGGCCGCTCCGTAACCGCCGGATCCGGCCCTTACAAGATGATGCTGATCTTGCCGTGCGGGTCGAGGATGTCGTGGTCCAGGATGGCTTTGCGATGCCGGATGCGGATCTGGCTGGTGCAGTCCAGGGTGTATTCATAGCGGCCGAAGTAGCAGGTCTCGTCGCTGCCGCGGACCCGGTAGACGGCGAAGTTGGCGGTGAGCTGGACCTCGTTTTCCCGGCGGCTGGTGATCTGCACGTTGCTGATGAGACGGCGGGTCCGCGAATGCGGGAACTCGGCGTGGGCGGTCGGTTTCTTCAGCCGGATCACCCGCTGTTCGAGCATCGGCCGGTGGTCGTGAATCAGGGAGTAGGTCGAGGCGGGGTCGCCGCCGGGCAGGTCGAGCGCCGGGATCTCATAGCTGCAGTCCAGCGTGAACAGGTCGAGCCATTCTTCCAGCCGCCACTGGTCGAGCAGGGCGGCTTCGTGGTAGAGGAAGTCCTCGGCCTCGGCGCGGGTCAGCGTGGCCGCGGCGGGGGAGGGGCCGGTGCCGGTCAAGACGCCTCCGCACCCGCCAGCCCGGCGACCAGGTAGGACGTGTCGTAGCGTGGTCCCTCGGGCTGGGCCCGCTCCCCGGTGAGCAGCTCGTTCCACCGCCGCCAGAACGTGCGCATCTGCAGCTCATCGACGGCAGTCGGCGCCCCGGACCTCATGCCGCGAGAGATGTCGGAGTAGGGCACCTCGTGGACCGAGGCGAAGCCGCGCTGGCACTGGTCGAGCGCCTCGATGTCGTCGGGTGTCGCGAGCCCGGCCGGCCCCCAGAACGTGAGCGCGTTGTCCAGCCGGTACGCCTTGAGGGCTTCCGCCGCGTCCCGCGGCATGAGCTGCCAGCCGGTGATCTCGGTGTGATCCGGCGCGGTCGGGTACATGGTGCGGACCTGGATGCCGAAGTTCAGGTCGATCACCACGAAGTTCGGGAAGATGATCGTGTTGCGCGTCGTATTGAGCATCCGGCGTGCGTGCGCCTCACCGAAGCGCTCGGCCAGCGCGGCGCGGCGGCTGACGGTCATGGCCAGCACGTCGTCGTTCATCAGCGGCATGCCGAGCTCGGGGCTCTCCGCGACGGCGTGACCGTTGCCCAGGTCGGCCGACGCGCCGCGGCCATTCCCCGCCGCGACGAGCCCGGGCGTGACGCCCAGGTTCATCATCATCTCGAAATAAGTCTGGTGGACGGTGAAGCCGTGGTACCCGTCACAGCTGTTCTCCATCAGCAGCTTCCAGTTGGCTTTCATCGCGTACTGATGCGTGCCGGCGACGATCTCCATGCCCGACCCGGACTGGTCGGCCACCAGGTCGAGCAGGTAGGCCGCGTCGGCGAGGTAGGCACGCAGGTCCGGCGGGTCCGCTGAGAACGTGATGAAGACGAATCCCCGGTACGACTCGCAGTGCGGCTGGTGAAGTCCGTGCTCGGAGCGCTTGAAGCCGTCGGCGTAGGAATCACCGTCGGGCACGCTGATCAGGCCGCCGTCGCTGCCGTAGGCCCAGCCGTGGTAGAAGCAGGTGAATACCTTGCGGTTGCCGCGGCGCTCGCGGCATACCTCAGCTCCGCGGTGCCGGCAGGTGTTCAGCAGCACTCGCACGGTCCCCGACCGGTCGCGGGTGAAGATCACCGTGCGCCCGCCGACCTTGCGGGTCACGAAGTCGCCGGGATGCGGGATCTCCGAGTCGTGCCCGACATACAGCCACATCTGGTCGAAGAGCAGTTCCTTCTCCCGGGCCAGGATCTCCTCGGACACGAATACCGACCGGTGCACCTGGAACAAGCCCCGGGTGCGGTCATCGATCACCAGCGGCGATGCAC
>Ga0302324_100028642_pt1 | contig 10582 bp, 11 predicted proteins | sample Palsa_T0_1_FD_201949 | JGI IMG/M metagenome (GOLD analysis project Ga0302324, IMG submission 201949) | Peat permafrost microbial communities from Stordalen Mire near Abisko, Sweden - Palsa_T0_1 | ecosystem: Environmental > Terrestrial > Soil > Palsa > Peat permafrost | place: Sweden: Abisko... | reverse complement strand
CAGCTCGAACTCGGTCGTGGAGAGAACCACCGCCCGCCCTCCCCGCCGAACCTTGCGCGTGAGGAGGTCCACCTCGATGTCCTCAGCGCGGAGCACGCTAGTCGAAGCCTGGACGACGACGCGCAGCTGGGCGCGCACGCGCGCCACGAGCTCCGCAACCGAGAAGGGCTTGACCAGATAGTCGACCGCGCCCGCGTCCAGGCCGACGACGCGGTCCTCGATCTCGCCGCGGGCGGTCAGCACGATCACGGGCATGCTCGGCCTTTCGCGGTGCAGCGACGCGAGGATGTCAAGGCCATCGCGACCGGGCAGCATCAGGTCGAGCACGATCGCGTCGAAGCCGTCTCTCAACGCGAGCCGCTCACCCTCGATCCCATCGACGGCCACCGCCACGTCGAAGCCTGCCGCCTCCAGCCCGCGGCGAACGAAGTCGACGATCCCCGGCTCATCCTCTATGACCAGCACCCGCCCGGACGCGTCGGGCCGGTCTTGCGAACCTTCATCCCCGACCGCCGAGCCGGGGTCGCCCCGGACTGAAGCGGAAGCCTTTGGCATCTCTCAAGGATAGGTGCCGCTGAACCCGCCCTTTGCCGGTGATGGATTCAAATGAGTTTTCTCATCGAGCGGTTATCGGGCCGTTAGACAGTGTTCCGACACTCTGACTATGGCCGACAGCCCTCGGACATCGCTCGCGCGCTCCCCCTATGCGAGCTTGAGGAACCTGACGGCCGGCGGAACCACCGGCAACGAGCGCCTGACCGCCGCGGCGGGAGTCGTCCTGCTTGTGCTGCTGGCCGTTATCGGCCTTACGATCATCTCGATCAGACAGTTTCTCTGGGTGCACCTGTTCGTGGGGATGCTGCTGATGGGGCCCCTCGTGCTGAAGCTGGCCAGCACGGGGTATCGATTCGTCCGCTACTACAGTGGAAACCCCAGCTACCGGCGCGTGGGGCCTCCACCGGCATTGCTGCGCGTGATCGCACCGATGCTCGTGCTCACGACGATAGTCGTGTTCGCCAGCGGGGTCGTGCTCCTGTTTGCCGGGCCGCAGTCACGCCCGACCCTGCTGCCGATCCACAAGGTGAGCTTCTTTGTCTGGATTGCCTTTTTCGCCATTCACGTGCTTGGCCATTTGCCGGCGATTCCACGAGCGCTGCGCGCGGACTACGGGAGCTCCGCACCGTGGAATCGCGATGTGACAGGACGTTCCGGGCGGGCCATATCGCTGGCCAGCGCGCTCACGGCCGGATTGGTGCTCGCGGTGATCGTGATACCTCAATTCGGTCCATGGCTGAACGCGTCCAACCTCTTCCACCATCACTGAGTTAGATGCGCTCATCGATCACCAACAGCCGTGACGCGGCCCTGCGCAGGCTCGCTCGCATCAACCGCTGGCTGATCGCGGGCAGTGTGGCCCTCACCGCTGTGCTCTCGGAGGTGGCAGCTCAGGCGTTCCCTGGCAGGTCCACGACGGCCGCGAAGAGCAAAGCTAAACCCTCCGCGCATCACGCGAGCCAGCCCTCGGGCGGCGCCTCCACGAGCGCTGGCTCGCTGCAACCACCGGCCCACGCCCCGAGCGCCGGCGCCGAAGTCCAACCCGAATCCCCATCCGGGTCCCAAGCAGCGACCCCGCCGGAAACCTCACACGAATCCGCACCCGCCCAGGAAGCCGCGCCGGCGCCGGAAGCGGCGCCCGCGGAACAAACGCACGAATCCGCTCCAGCCCCCCACGAATCCGCTCCCGCCCCGGAACCGGCGCCCGCCCACGAATCGGCCCCGGCGCAGGAACCATCGGCTCCCGTCGTCTCTGGAGGATCCTGATGTGCACCTCCGCCCCAGGCGCTGACGCGCATTCGATGAGCTTTCTAACCATTCAGTTAGACGCGCCTTATCGAGCGTAACCACACTGATCCGATGACCTCCAGTCCCAACGTGAGCGCTCGAGACGCGGGCCTGCGCAAGCTCACCCGCATCAACCGCTGGCTGCTCACCGGCAGCCTGACCCTCACCGGAGCGCTCACGGCGGCGGCGGTCCAGGCCTACCCGGGCCAAACGCACAAGAGCACCTCGAGCACCGCTGCGACGGGCAAATCCAAAGCATCGGGCTCGCAGAAGCGCTCTTCCGCGACGCTCCGCGCGGCCGCCCAGGCCCCGAGCGCGGTCTCGAGCTCAGCGCAATCGAGTACCTCCTCCGAAAAATCCGCTGCGGCCGAGAAATCCGCTACCGCCACCGAATCCTCAGCCGCGACCGAATCCTCAGCCACCAACGAATCCTCAGCCACGACCGAATCCTCGACCGCCGTCGTCTCGGGAGGATCGTGAGATGCAGCCCTCGCCGCCCATCGGTGATGAGTTGGCGGGCGCTAGCTGGCAGGCGCTCGGCTCGACCGCCGTGCTGAGGGTGACCGATCCCCGCGGGTTGGCACAGGCGCGTTCGGAGATCGAATCGGAGCTCAACGCGATCGACCGTGCGTGCAGCCGGTTTCGCGCAGACTCCGAGCTCACGCGCGTCAACGCGCTCGCCGGCCGACCGACGCCGGCGAGCCCCCTGCTGATCGAGGCGCTCGAGGTGGCATTGCGCGCAGCTGAGCTGACCGACGGCGATGTCGACCCCACGATCGGCCGAGCGCTCGAGCTGGCCGGATATGACCGGGACTGGACCCTGCTGTCTCCACCACGGGACGAGCCCGAGCCACCGAGGATCACCGTGCGCGTTCACGCCGGCTGGCGGACGGTCGCACTCGATCGCATCACCTCGACGATCCGCATTCCCGCGGGAGTCCGGCTGGACCTCGGCGCCACCGCCAAAGCCTGGGCCGCCGATCGGGCGGCCGAAGCCGCGGCAGAGGCGAGCGGCTGCGGAGTGCTCGTGAGCCTCGGTGGGGACATCGCCACCTGCGGCGAGGCTCCGGCGAGCGGCTGGCAGATCCGAGTTACCGACGACCACCGCAGCGACCCCTCGGCACCGGGACAGACCGTCTCGATCCTCTCTGGAGGCCTCGCCACGTCGAGCACCGCGGTGCGGCGCTGGAGCCATGACGGGCACACCATGCACCACGTGATCGACCCTCGCACGGGGGCACCCGCGCGGACGATGTGGCGCACCGTGAGCGTCGCCGCGGCCACCTGCACCGAGGCGAATATCGCCACAACGGCCTCACTCCTACGCGCGGATGCCGCTCCGGCGTGGCTTGAGGATCAGGGCCTGCCCGCGCGCCTCGTCGCCTGGAATGGGCACGTTACGACCGTCGGCGCCTGGCCGTCAGAGCACGCTGAGCAGGTCGGGATGGCCGGTGCGCGGTGAGCGTGTCGCTGGCCGCTGCCGGGCCGAGCATCTACTGGTACCTGACCCGCTCGACCGGCGCCGTGGCGCTGGTGCTCCTGACGCTGGCGATCGCACTTGGAGTGCTCGATGTGAGGCGCTTCAGCACACCGCGATGGCCGCGCTTCCTGGTGGACTCGCTGCATCGCAACGTGTCGCTGCTGGCGATGGTGTTTCTCGGATTCCACATCCTCACCTCGATCCTCGACAGCTTCGCCCCGATCTCCCTGGCTGATGCGTTCATCCCCTTCGCCGGCGTCTACCGGCCATTTTGGCTGGGCCTGGGGGCGATCTCATTCGATCTGCTTCTCGCCGTCACCATCACGAGCCTGCTGCGCAAGCGCATGGGCTACGCGAGCTGGCGCGCGATCCACTGGCTGACGTACGCGAGCTGGCCGATCGCGCTGTTGCACGGCCTCGGTACCGGCAGCGACGTCAAAAGCACCTGGCTGCTCGCTCTCAGCCTCGCCTGCGTGGCGGTCGTTCTCGCGGCGGTGCTCGCGCGCGTGATCGCGGGCTGGCCGGAAAACCTCGGCCTGCGCGCCGCTGCGCTCGGCGGCGCCGCGGCCTTCTCTCTGTTCCTGCTTCTGTGGCTGCCCGGCGGGCCGCTCGGTTCGGAATGGGCGCGTCGCTCGGGCACCCCGTCGTCGCTGCTCGGACACTCAAGCAGCGCATCCGCGTCAACCGTGGCCAGCCGATGACCGGCTCGCCGTCGCCGATGACCGAGGCCCCCAGCGAGGCCACTCTGCCCGGGCCGGATGCCGCCCCTGCCCTGCCACGGCTGTTGGCCGGTATTCCCGCACACGGCGCGATGAGCCTCGACGCGCACCTCGCTCTGCACGGGCCTCTGCCGCTAGAGCGCCGGCGCGGACGCCGAGCCGAGTCGCCTCTGATCGGGCGGATCGAGCGCGCCCGCCTGGGTGGCCGCGGAGGCGCGGGCTTTCCGACGGCCACGAAGCTTCGCGCGGTCGCTCAGGGGCGCGGTCGGGGAGTCGTCGTGATCAACGTCACCGAGGGCGAGCCCGCAAGCGAGAAGGACCGCACGCTCGCTGCGGCGCTGCCGCATCTGTTGCTGGACGGCGGGCAACTCGCTGCTGCGGCCGTCGGCGCCGAGGAATTGATCGTCTGCGTGTGCGAGTCGGCCCATGCGAGCATCGCGAGCATCGCAACCGCGATCAGCGAACGCGACCGGCTTCATGAGCCGGCGCAAATGAACCTGACCGCCGTGCCGAGCGGCTATGTCTCCGGACAGGAGTCGGCGCTCGTCAACTATCTCAACGGTGGTCCCGCCATTCCCACGTTCACTCCGCCGTTGCCCTTCGAGCAGGGGGTCAAGCGCCGCCGGACTCTGGTCAGCAACGCCGAGACGCTCGCCCACGTGGCGTTGATCGCTCGCCACGGCTCGCGCTGGTTCCGCGAGCTCGGCATGCCAAGTCAGCCGGGTTCGGCACTCGTCACCCTGTCCGGGCCGCTCGCCCACCCAGGGGTGTATGAGATCGAGCACGGCGCGTCGCTGTCCTCGCTGATCGACGCTGCCGGCGGGACCACAGCCGCTGTGAGCGCCGCGTTGCTGGGCGGCTACGCGGGAGCATGGATCGACGCGCGGTTCCTGCACGGCGTGGCTCTCTCCGATGAGCATCTTGCACCGCACGGAGCCTCGATCGGTGCCGGCGTCGTGCTCCTGCTGTCCAACGAAGCCTGCCCCGTGGCTGAGACCGCCCGCGTCGCGCGGTGGCTCGCCGGGGAGAGCAGCGGTCAGTGCGGACCGTGCATCCACGGACTGGACGCCCTCGCGGGGACGGTCGAGGAGATCGCGGGCGGCGTGGCCGATGCGAATGCCGCGCAGCGCATCGCGCGCCTGTCCTCGCTCGTGCGACGCCGTGGCGCCTGCGGCCATCCCGATGGCGCCGTCAACTTCATCACGAGCGCCGTGGACACGTTCGCCGCGGATTTCGACGACCACGCGCGGCACGGGCGCTGCGACGCATGCGGGCGGCCGGGCGAGCTCCCGCTTCCGAGGAGCCCGCAAGGCGCCGGCCGCCCACGCGAGAGGTCCCGGAGCTCATGAGCCACCGCCTGCGTGTGAACCCGATCGCCTGCGAGGCACACGGGATGTGCGCCGAGCTGCTGCCGGAGCGGATCACCCTCGATGAGTGGGGCTATCCGGTGATCGACGGGGAGCCGCTCGAGGCCCGGCTGCTCGACCACGCCAAGCGCGCCGCACAGGCCTGCCCCACGTTTGCACTGCTCGTCGAGCGCGAACGCCGCACCTGACGGCCGCTGAGCGCGCGTTCAGCTCACAGCGCGTACATGTGCGCTGCAGCCAGTCCGGCCCACTCGCCGTAGGGGGCGAAGAACTCGCGCACCTGGCGCTCCTCGGCACGGGCACGTGGGTCACCGCCGCTGAGCAGCCGTCCCACGAGCTTCAGCAGCCCCACATCGCCGGCCGGCACCTGGTCATGGCGGCCCTGGCCATGCAGGCCAAGCATCTCGACCGTCCACGAGCCGATGCCGGGGATCGCGCGCAACCTCCGCCATGCGCGCTCGTGATCGGGGCTGTGCAGGTCGATGCGTCCTTGAGCCACCTCGCGGGAGGCGCGCACGAGCGTGATCGCGCGAGCGCCTGCGAGATCGAAGGACTGAAGCAGCGCCGGCGCGGTCCCGGCGAGCACCGCAGGCGCCGGGACGTCCCGCAGGCGCCGCGTGCCGTCCGGCCCGCTCGGCTCACCCCAGCTCCGTCCCAGCGCGAACACCACGCGGCGCTGGATCGCCGCGGCACGCTCGACTTCGATCAGCTGCTCTGTGATCGCCCAGGCGAGTGCCTCGAACGGCTCGGGCCGGCGACTGACTCTCAGCCAAGGCCGCCGGCGTACCGACGCGCCGATCAGGGGATCGCGCAGGAAGCGCTTTCGAAAGCCACTCAGATCCTCGTCGACCGCGAGCGCGAATCGCATCCGCGCGATGCCATGGCCGGCGGCCGCCTGGGTCGGGGCGCGCGCGCCGAACAGGACCCGGTCGTGTGCGGTCTGAGCGACCCTCACCACGACCGGCTGCTCGTCGTGGTGCAGCAGGCGTTCGAGCACGTCACCGCGCCGGCGCAGCACACCGTCCATGCCGGCACGCCGCGTCAGCCGAAACGCTCCCGCGGGGCGCACCTCCTCACGTAGCTCGACCAACTTCACGTCGTGATTATCACCCCGCGCGCGGTCTCCCGCCGGCGCCCGCGTCGCCAGCGTCAGTCGCGTCCGCCGAGCAGATGCACGTCCACGAGCAGCGAACGGCTGCTGACAATCTGCACGAGCTCGCCGGCCTTGGAGCCGGCACGCTTCTCGCGCGAGCCCCGGCCGAGCCCCTGCCCGCTGCGCCGCGAGCTCGACAGCGCCGATGGGCGCCGGTGGCGGCGCTGAGCAAGGCCCACGAACGCAGCCCCTGCGACGAACCCTCCCGCGGCGACCGCGGCGGCCTGCACGGCGGGAATCGCCAGCGCCGTCGATTTCCAATAGGTCGCGGGCGCGCTCGGCAAGCGGTAGGCGCTGACGAGCATCTCCTCCTCGGCGAGCACCGGAAGCGCGTCGATCTCCTCGGTATCGCCGTGCACGGCCTGCGCCTGGCCAGCGCCCGGCTGGCCGATCTGCGATCGATCGGACTCAAGATGGTCGCTCACGCGCCGAAGTGTAGACGGCTCGCCAGACCTCTTCGCGGCGGCGCAAGCGGATCGCCGTCAGAGCTTTTGCTCATACACGCGATAGCGGCGCTTGATCTCACCGCCCATGCCTTCCATGGCGCGGTTCATGGGCTTGTTCACCTCGAGGATCCAGCCCATCTCGCCGCCCTTCTGCGGGGTGCGTTCGGCCGCGTCGAAGTGCATCTGATAGAAGCGCGCGGCCACGCCGGTGTGCTGGTAGGCGGGCTTGACGCCGAGCGCGAACACGTACACCGCGTCGATCTTCGAGCGCTGGCGAAGGACGGTGAGCCATCCGAGCGGCAACAGACGCCCGCGCGGGCGCAGCTTGGCCAGCACCTGGTTGTAGTCGGGCAGCGTCAGCGCCGCTCCCACCACCTCGCCGGTGTCTGTTTTTTCGGCGACCATCGCCCAGTTCTCATCGAGTATCGGCTTGAGCTTCTTGGCATAGTGGCGAACCTCGCGCTCTGTCAGCGGCACGAAACCCCAGTTGCGTTCCCAGGCGGCGTTGTAGACCTCGAGGAAGCGGCCGACCTCCGCCTGTAGGTCCCTCTTGCGGAAGTTCCGGCAGACGATGCCGTGCTCTGACTCGACCTTGTCGGCCATTTCCCAGATCGCCGGATGGACCTTGTCGCGTCCGGAGACGTTGAGGCTCCACATGTACAGGTCCATCACCTTCGACAGGCCGAGGTCGTGCTCGAGCAGCGTCTGGTAGTAGGCGTGGTGCCAGGGCCCGAGGATGATCGGCGGGTGCTCGTGGCCCTCGATCAACAGGCCGCACTCGTCGTTCGTGGTGAAGCTCATCGGGCCGATCATCGTGCCCGCACCGCGCTCTGAGAGCCAGTCGCGGGCCGCATCCATCAGGGCCCGTGCAGCCTCGGGATCGTTCTCGCACTCAAACCAGCCCCACAGCCCCCAGTCGTTGTCCTGGAACTCCTGCATGTGGCGGTCGATGTGGGCACTGATCCGCCCGACCGCGCGCCCGTCGCGCCAGGCGAGGAAGTACTGGGCCTCGGCGTGCTCGAAGAATGGGTTCTTGGCCTGATCCAGTTGCTCCTTCAGATCCATCAGAAGCGGCGCGACCCAGTTGGGCTCGTTACGATAGATCCGCCACGGCAGCTTGATGAACGTGTTCAGCTCGCGCCGCGACACTACGGGCCGGATCTCGACTGCCATCGCGGCGCCACCCTATATGCCTACCTCGATAGACGTCTTCGCCAAGATCCGCGGCCACGAGCGCGAGGAGTTGCTTCGTGTCGCGCGCGAAGCCGACCTGATGCCCTACTTCCGCACGGTCGAGTCGCCCGCGATGCCGGTGGTGGAGATGGAGGGTCGCCCGCGCATCATGCTCGCCTCGAACAACTACCTCGGCCTGACCGGCGATGAGCGGGTGATGCAGGGCGCCCGCGACGCCCTGACGAGGTATGGCACTGGGCTGACGGGCTCGCGCCTGATGAACGGCACCACCCCATTGCACCTGGAGCTCGAGCGCGAGCTGGCCGAATGGATGGGCACCGAGGACGCGATCGTGTTCACCACAGGCCACCAGGCGAACATTGGCACGCTCGGCACGCTGCTTGACTCCGGCGACACGGTGATCGTCGATTCCGGCGATCACGCCTCGATCCTTGACGGCGTACTGCTCTCGAAGGCCAAGATGCGGCCCTTCCGCCACAACCGCATGGACAAGCTCGAGCGCGCGCTGAGCCGCGCCCAGGAGGACGGCGGCGGCGTGCTGGTGGTGGTCGACGGCGTCTTTTCGATGGAGGGAGACGTGGCACCGCTGGTGGACATCTCGGAGCTTTGCGCCCGCTACGGCGCGCGCCTGATGGTCGATGAGGCGCACGGCGTCGGCGTGCTCGGGGCACGTGGAGCGGGCGCCTCTGAGCTGCTGGGCGTCGAGGACCGCATCGACCTGCGCATGGGCACCTTCTCCAAGTCGTTCGCCTCCTGCGGCGGCTTCATCGCCGGCGGAGCTGATGTGATCGACTACCTGCGCATCGCCTCACGCCCCTTCCTGTTCACAGCCTCGGCGGTCCCTGCCGCCCTCGGCGCAGCACTCGCCGCCCTGCAGATCGTCCGCTCCGCCGAGGGCCCCGGGCTGCTCGCGGCGGTCGCCGAGAACGCGCGCTACTTCAGCTCAGGCCTGCACGAGCTCGGATTCGGCGTACTCGGCTCAGAGCCGGTGCGCACCGGACCGGGCCAGGACGCCCCCTCCGAGACGATCGTCACGCCGATAATCCCGGTGCTGGTGGGAGACGACTGGAAGGCCGCGCTGCTGTGGCGAGCGCTGTATGACGGCGGCGTGTTCACCAACTGCGCGATGCATCCGGCGGTGCCGCCGGCAGGAGCGCTGCTGCGCACCAGCGTGATGGCGACGCACGACCACGAGACGCTCGACCGCGCGCTCGAGGTGTTCGCGCGCGTCAAGCGCGAGTTCGAGGCCGAGCACGGTCCCCTGCCGGGGCCCGGCACGAGCTGATGGGTACTTGTCCAATTCTTCACAAGTCCCGGCCGAATAAAAAAGGTCGCTTCTAGCGTACGAACCGCGAGCCTGCTGTTGACCGGAGCGCCCGCGCTGTCGTAGCTTTCAGGAGCGCTCTGCATGGCCGTCCGGTTCGCCGAAAAACCAAGCTTTCGGGGGGAAGCGCCGGAAAACACCGCGACTCCTCGTGGGTGACTCCGGGTGGCCATGGTGAGCGCGTACCCGTCAAAAACCAAGCAAGGGTGTTGCGCGCCGCGAGAGCCTCGCGACGGCAACCGGGAGAGTGCCACATGACTGCGACAGTAACGATTGCCCCAGCGGGCCCACAGCACATGCGCGCTCTGGAACGCGCAAACCAGGTCCGTCTCGCCCGGGCCGAGCTGAAGCGCCGAGTTGCGATCGGCGACACCGAGGTCGCCGCCGTGATCCTCGACTGCCCCTGGGAGGCGCACAGCATGGCCGTCGCCGACCTGCTGATGAGCCAGCGCCGCTGGGGTCAGACCCGCTGCAGGAAGTTCCTGGCCCAGCTGCCGATGTCAGAGAAGAAGACCGTCGGTTCGATGACCGACCGTCAACGTCACACGCTCGCGATGATGCTGAAGTCCGCTCAACGGGGACGCGCCTGGGGCGCGACCCCCTGGGTAACGGACAACCTGACGAGAGCTTGACCTGCCACCAGCCCGCGAGCATGCCGATCAGGCCCAGCCGCGGACGCACCTCCCAAACTCCGCAGCCGCCCTGGCCGAGATCGTTGACCGGCAGGCGCACATACTGATAGCGGGCCGGTTCGAGCTTCATCCGTTCAAGCAGCAAATGCGCGCGGCGCTCGTGCTCGGCGCGCCTGTCGGCGAGCCGGCGGAACTCCTGCACCCGCGTGGCCAGCTGATCGCGCGAGCGCTCGAGCTCACCCAGGCTCAACAGGCGAGGCCCGACGACCGTCTCCGCCACAGGGCCGGGCGCCTGGATGTAGGGAAAGCCGTCGGCGACGATCGCCGAGAGCTCGCGCTCGAGCCTTGCGACCTGCTCGCGCAGAGAGCTCCTCGCCGCGCGCTCGCCGCTCTCGCGGCTATCCCCCGGCAACGGCTCGTACTCG
>Ga0302324_100028639_pt1 | contig 10582 bp, 8 predicted proteins | sample Palsa_T0_1_FD_201949 | JGI IMG/M metagenome (GOLD analysis project Ga0302324, IMG submission 201949) | Peat permafrost microbial communities from Stordalen Mire near Abisko, Sweden - Palsa_T0_1 | ecosystem: Environmental > Terrestrial > Soil > Palsa > Peat permafrost | place: Sweden: Abisko... | reverse complement strand
CCTGGCGTCGGTCGTGATCGCCCGCTGGGAAGGGGAGTTTGGCGCAGAGGCGCCCGCTGTTGAGACCGTGGAGGCCCTCTCTTAAAGATAATGCCGGCCCGCCGGGCAAGATTGGTATACTACCGGATTATGAGCCGCTATAGGCGCACCAGCAGGCCCCACTCGGGGTCTTTTTTGATGGGACGATTGCCTAGGAGTTTATAAGCGGTAGGGGCGCAGACGAGAACCATGGGGAAATTACTCGATACGATTCACTCGCCCGCGGATATCAAGAGCTTTACCGTGCCCGAACTGGAGGCACTGGCTCAGGAAATACGCGAGCAGCTGATCCTCGTACTGTCGAAGACGGGTGGCCATTTGGGCCCGAACCTGGGCGTCGTCGAACTGACGCTGGCTATGCACTACGTCTTCAACACTCCTTCCGACCGGTTCGTCTTTGACGTAAGCCACCAGGCGTACATACACAAATTGCTCACCGGGCGCCGCACCCGGTTCAATACCATGCGCCAGCCGGGCGGCCTGAATGGCTTTGCCCTGCGCACCGAAAGCGATCATGACTGCTACGGAGCGGGCCATGCCGGCACCGCGCTCTCCGCCGCGCTTGGCATGGCCGTCGCCCGAGATCTTGCCGGTACGAAAGAAAACGTCATTGCCTTTGCCGGGGACGCCGCCTTCACCAACGGCATAAGTTTTGAGGCGCTCAACAATATAGCCCAGCAAACCAAGCGCTTGATCGTGGTGCTGAACGACAACGAGTGGTCGATCGACCGCAACGTGGGCGCCATCGCCAACTATCTGCACAAGATTGTCACCAACGAGCGATACACCAACCTGCACGATTCGGCGGCCCGTCTGCTGGAAAAATTTGGTGGCAAGACCGCCCGTCATGTGGTGCGCAAGGCCGAGGAAGCCGCCAAAGGCATGCTTTGGCCCTCCATGCTTTTCGAGGAGTTTGGGCTCACCTACTACGGTCCCCTCGACGGTCACAACATCGGCCTGCTCATTGAAACATTTCAATTCCTGAAGACCCAGGATCGCCCTGTCCTGCTGCACGCCATCACCCAGAAGGGACGTGGCTTCCAGCCCGCGCTCGACAAGCAAAAGAAGTTTCACGGTCTTGGACCGTATGACCCGGATACCGGCGAAACCACGCCTGCGGGCCAACGTACCTACTCTGAGGTATTCGCGGAAACCCTGGTCAAACTCGCTGACAAGGATCCCAAGGTGGTAGCGATCACGGCGGCCATGCCCAATGGCACGGCTCTTGACCTCTTCCGTCCCCATCATCCGCGCCGCTACTTTGACGTCGGCATTGCCGAAGAGCACGGGGTCATCTTTGCCGCCGGCCTGGCGACCATGGGCTTTCGCCCCTTCTGCGCCATTTACTCTACTTTCCTGCAGCGCGCCTTTGACCCCATCGTGCACGACGTTTGCCTGCAGAACCTGCCTGTTGTCTTTTGCATGGATCGCGGCGGGCTCTCCGGCGATGACGGCCCAACCCATCACGGCCTGTTTGATATCAGCTACCTGCGCGGCATTCCCAACATCATCCACATGGTTCCCAAGGACGAGGACGAGCTTGCGGACATGATGTATACCGCTTTACTCCAGCCAGGTCCAAGCGCCATCCGTTATCCTCGCGGCACCGGTCCGGGAGCGACAGTCAAGGCCCAGCCCGTTGAGCTTCCCATTGGCAAAGCCGAAATCATCAGCGACGGCGATGAAGTCGCAATCTTTGGACTGGGAGCCTTAATGCCGTTGGCGCAGCAGCTTGCCGCGGAGCTCAGGAAGCAAGGCTTCTCCGTAGCTGTGATCAATCCCCGCTTCGTCAAACCACTCGATCGCGACACGCTCGCCGAGTACGCCCGTCGCACCGGGGTCATCGTCACCCTGGAAGATCACGTTCTTATGGGCGGATTTGGCAGCGCAGTCCTGGAAGCGCTAAGCGATATGCAGATCGAAGCGCCGGTAGTGCGCATTGGCTGGCCCGACCGCTTCATCGAGCACGGCAAAGTCGATCAACTCCGCGCCAGGTACGGTATCAGCGTAGAAGCAGCCATGGAGAAGCTAGCCCCTTACCTCCAGCAAAAGCCCCGCAAACGCCTGGTAGCCCGCTAAGGGTAAAGAGGGTTTGTGAGTACCCTCCACTAAGCTACGTCGAAAATCAAGCTGTAACCCCCAGACTTTGAGTGGGTGGCCCAGGTCTCGCTCTTGAGACCTGGGTTTCTCCTCGGAAATCGGCCCTCCCGAAACACCCAGGTCTCAAAAGCGAGACCTGGGCCACCCACTCAACTTTTCGACGGTGCTATTTTCGTCTTCTTAGGTAGGACAAATGCCGGGATACCCACCCCCGGATCTCGCTAAGCCTCATGCCGCATGTTTCAGCCTGTCACAAAATAAAAGCAGGCGCCAATCAGGCGCCTGCTTTCTGGAACCACATCCCGCGAAATAACTAGTTAGGCATCAATACGGTATCAACCACATGGATGACGCCGTTCGACTGAATGACGTTGGCAATCGTAACCGTGGAAGTTCCACCCTTTTCATCGGTCAAAACCAGCTTGCCCCCACTCATCATCGCGGTCAATTTGCCTCCCTCGACCGTGGTCAGCACTGCCTTTCCTCCACCAGCCTTGATCGCCTTCGCGATATCCTTCGAGGTCATCTTGCCGGCGACAACGTGGTAGGTGAGGATCTTCTTCAGTTGGTCCAGGTTTTCCGGTTTCAACAGTGTGTCAACGGTTCCCGCAGGCAGCTTGTCAAAAGCTTCGTTGGTAGGCGCGAACACGGTAAACGGTCCAGGGCTTTCCAGCGTGTCAACCAGGCCGGCCGCCTTGACTGCTGCGACCAATGTGGTGTGGTCCTTGGAATTGACCGCGTTTTCGACAATGTTCTTCGTCGGATACATCGCTGCACCACCGACCATGGGATCCTTCTCTGCGGACGCGTGAAGAGCGGAAAATCCAAACATCAGCGCTACGGCTACGGCAACAAAATTTCTCTTATTCATCGGTGTTCCTTTCACCTTCGTATTGCATTAGCTGCACTCCTAGTACGGGCCGCGGCGCCAAAACGGATTCCTGTTACCGTCGCTCCGCCATGGTGCCGCTTTTGTTTGCCTGTTGAGCAGGCAGTGGCATTGACGCAGTCCTGGTGACGTAATCAAATCGACCAAGCGTCTCCGGATGGTTCAACCGCCTTGGGGTGAATGAACGGCGACGACTGTCGCGAAATGAGGGCACTCACTTCCATGGCGCCAGTTGCCAATAATCAGCCGCTCGCAGGGTGTATCATCGGCTTGAATGCACGGTTGAATAAGGGCGCTTTGACAACGCATTCACATTCAGAACGAAATCGCTGGCTCATTGCAATTGGCGTCCTGAAACTCATGAAGGCGGTACTCTTCGTCTCCATAGGGTTTGGCGTCATCAAGTTGCTGCATCAGGACATAGCCGACGTCCTGTTGCGCTTCCTCACGGCCCTCCGATTTGATCCCGAAAACCGCTTTGTCAACGTGCTGTTGGAAAAATCGGCCCTGTTAAGCCCCCACAGGCTCAAAGAGATAAGCTTCGCCATCTTCCTCTACGCAGCGCTGGACATCATCGAGGGAACCGGCCTGGTGCTGGAAAAGGTCTGGGCGGAGTACTTCACCCTCATCCTGACCGGCTCGTTCCTGCCCTGGGAGTTCTACGAGATCATCCGCCACGTCACCATGCTCAAAATCGTTCTCACCCTGCTCAACCTGGCCGTTTTCGTTTATCTGGCCCATGTAGTCAACGAAAAGGTGCGGGCCCGCCAGCAAACCCCAGTTAGCCGGTATTGATTAACAAGGACTTCGGCTTCATCTACAACTTTCGTGTCATTCGCTAAGCCTGAGTTTGATACGTTTGACAAGCACATCCCGCATACCCCGAACCAACCAAGTCAACACAGGATCTTGTAGGTCCTGCCCATAAAGCCCCGCTAAATTGCGCTTTTTGGAACCAAACCTGCAAACCACCTCTTTCTGAAGGATTTGCCGGAATTTCCCCTTTGACAGGTCCCCCCGCTGGGCTAAGATGTGGACAAAAGTGGTCGAAAGTGGAGAGAACAAAACGGTTTGGGGTGGTTTTCAGCCACAGAGAAGAGTTTAGACAATGTTTCGTGGCAATCACCCAACCCGTGTCGATGAAAAAGGGCGCCTCAAGCTGCCGGCGGAGTTCAAGCGCCTGGTGGACGAGCGATACGGAGCGCACTTCTACATCACTAGTAAGGATGGTCACTCGGCTGAGATTTACCCCTTACCCGAGTGGGAAAAGATCGAGGAAAAGCTGGCCGGGATTCCGAGCATGAACGCGGCAAAGAAGAAGTTCCTGGACCGGGTGAACTACTACGGGCAGATGTCAGAGATGGATGCCCAGGGCCGGGTGTTACTACCTCAGATCTTGCGCGAGTCGGCAAGGCTGTCCGGGGACGTTGTGGTTTTCGGAGTGCAGACCTACCTCGAAGTGGAAAACCACGACGAGTTGAAGAAGCGGATGGAAACAGAACCGCTGACAGCGGAAGACCAGCAGGATTTGGCGAACTTTGGAATTTGAAGTAGCCCCCCAGGGGGAGCACATGGCAATCAGTGAGCGGCATGTGCCGGTTCTTTTAAATGATGCGATCCGATATCTGAATGTGCGCGCCGGGGGTACGTATGTGGACGCCACCCTGGGATTTGCGGGGCACGCCACCGCCATCGCCAGACAATTAGGCGGGACGGGCCGGTTGGTTGGTTTTGACCGCGACCCCGAGGCGCTGGAGATGGCAAGAGTGCGGTTCGAGGCGCTGAGCGAAGAGTTAGGCGAGCAGATGCCGCAATGGGAGCTCCAGGGGGAAGAATTTTCCACCCTGAGCCGCCATATCCCGCAAGCGAGCCTGGATGGATTGCTGGCCGACTTTGGGGTCAGCTCCATGCAGTTCGACCAGGCGCACAGAGGATTTAGTTTTCAGGCGGACGGGCCACTCGACATGCGGATGGATCCGCGGAGGGGCACGACCGCCGAACAAGTGGTAAACCAGGCCGACGAAAAAGTTCTCGCCGACCTGATTTACGAATTCGGAGAGGAAAGGAGATCGCGGAGATTTGCCAGAGCCATTGTCAGGGCGCGGCCGATCAAGACCACGGCACAACTAGCCAGGGTTTTATCGGCCGCCGCCCCGGCGATGAAATCTGAGCGAGGCCGCCACTCTATCCATCCTGCGACCAGAATTTTTCAGGCGCTCCGAATTTACGTGAATGCTGAGCTGAACGAGATCGAGGCGCTGTTGCAGCAGGCGCCCAGGCTGTTGAAGCCTGGTGGAAGGCTGGTGGTGATCAGCTTTCACTCCCTCGAAGATCGGCTGGCAAAAGATGCCTTGCGCGAGGGTGCGCGGCAGGGAATCTTCGAAGTGTTGACCCGCAAGCCGGTAACGGCGAGCGAAGAGGAGACGGATCGCAACCCGCGGGCGCGCAGCGCTAAATTGCGCGCGGCAGAAAGAACCGAAAAACGGCAGGACTGAAACAGCAATCAAAATCGTAAAGGCGTCTTAAAAATGGCAACGCAAACAATTCCGGCATACGAACTAAACCATGCATCGCGGCGGTTCAACCAGCAGATAGCGGACCGCAACCTTCATTTATTTGCGGCTCAGCAGCGGGCCCGGCGAGGACCCACTCCCGAAGTCTTCTGCTGCAAGCGACTGGACAACTCGCGCCTGGTCAAAGCGGCCGATCCCGTTCGCGTGCGCGAAATGCGGATCTTCACTGCGGCCATGATGGTTCTGTTTACGTTCGTAATGTTTTACGGCTGGCAACACTTCAGCGCCATTGAATATGGATACAAAGTAGAGGCTGAGAAGCAGCAGCGGGCCGCTCTGGAGGAGCAGAACCGTGGGCTTCGCTTGACCGAAGCGCAACTCTGCGACCCGCACCGCATCGACCGCATGGCCCGCCAGCTAGGATTAGACGCCCCTCGGCCCGGCCAGGTAGTGCGCGGCGAGAACGAGTTCGATCCCAACGCGCCAGTGATGGCAGAAGCAGCGCCCCTGCCACACCTGCGCTGAGAAGATGAAAATGGTGCGAACGAACATTGGTCTCGCTCTTGAGTGGTTCTTGCCCTGCCACAAAGGATCGGGTGCCCCATCCTTCGCGCTTTCTGCGAAGGGTGGGATAAGCAGAAGTTGCGGGGGAAGGGCCTCGGGTGAAGAGCAGTGACATCCGACCCTTCGCCAACAGCGCGAAGGATGGGGCACCCGATCCTTTGTGGCCGGGCAAGAAATACGGTTTTCGACTGTGCCGTACATACCTAGCCACTCCAGAAAGCTTCTGGCGAACGTTAATCTTCAGCATGGCAGGTGCAGTTGAAGCAGCTTCTCTTTTCTCGGCAATCAAACCGCACTCAGCCGGCGGCCCCACGGGGTGACTCCTCAGCGCGCCCTGTAAATGCGGGCACCGTTACTCGCCGTCTGGGCCTGCTGCACGTTTCTGTCTTCTTTGCTTTCTGGGTCGCTCTCATCTGTGTCCGTCTGGTCTGGCTGCAGGTGGTTCACTACAAAGATTACGTAGACCGTGCCGCCAAGCAGCAACAGCGCACGTTCGAAGTCGCGCCCCGGCGCGGTATCCTCTACGATCGCAACCTGCATGAGCTCGCCATGACCGGGCTGGCGGACTCCATCTACGCCGTCCCTTCAGAAATCGCCGACCGCCAGGATCCTGAAGGGGAGCACAAACGCGAGGCTTTGGCCGCTGCCCTGGCCAAAGTAGTGCACACAGATCCCACCGATCACTTCACCTCCGCGCGTCAGATTGCGGCTCGGCTCAACGCCTCAAGAAACTTTGCCTGGATCGCGCGCAAGCTCGACCCGGCGATGATCGCGCGCGTGAAGGCGCTCAATCTCAAGGGCGTCTACTCCCAAAAAGAGTTCAAGCGCTACTACCCCAACAGCCAGCTAGCCGCCCAGGTCCTGGGCTATGTAGGCACCGATGACACCGGGCTGGGAGGAATCGAGCGCAAGTACGATCGCGATCTTCACGGGGTGCCCGGGCGCATGCTGACCGCACTCGATGCTCGCCGCCACGTACTGGGAAGTCAGGAGCGCGAGCCTGACCCCGGGCAAAACCTGGTGCTAACCATCGACGAAAATATTCAGTTCATGGCCGAACGCGCTCTCGATTCTGCGCTCGCCCGCACGCATGCTCTGAATGGAACCGTCGTGGTTCAGGATCCGCAAACCGGTCAAATTCTTGCATTGGCCATTCGCCCCACCTTTAATCCCAACGATTTTCGTCACGCCACCACAAGTCTGCTTAAGAACCACGCCGTCAGCGATGTCTACGAGCCCGGTTCCACTTTCAAACTGGTGACCTACTCGGCAGCCCTCGAACAAAAAGTCACCAATCCCAACGAGCTGATCGACTGCCAGGGAGGAAAAATCGAGCTGGCGGGAAGAATCATTCACGACAGCCACCCCAACTACGTGTTGACCGCAACCCAGGCGTTGGAGGAGTCGAGCGACGTGGCGGCGGTCAAGCTGGGGCTGCGGCTGGGCCCGCAAAGATTCGAGCAATACATTCATGACTTTGGCTTTGGCGCGCGCAGTAACGTTGAGTTGCCGGCAGAGACGCGAGGCTTGCTTCGGCCATCCCGCCGCTGGTCCGGATCGAGCATTGGTTCCATCGCTATGGGGCAGGAGATAGCGGTAACGCCTATCCAGTTAGTCTCCATGGTTTCCACCATTGCCAACGGCGGCGTCTACCTCCCTCCTCATATCCTTATGCAGCAGGGCGATCGGACCTCGGGAAAGCTCAAGGCTGCTGCCTTTCATCCCCAGAGAGAACTGCCCGATCCATTGCCCGCCGGCGCGCACCGCGTGATCTCCACCATGACTGCCGCCCAGATGCGCAAGATGATGGAAGGCGTGGTGATGTTTGGTACGGCAAAGGGTGATGCCTCGCTCAATGGCTACACTTCCGGGGGCAAGACGGGCACCGCGCAAAAAATCGACGTGCTGACTCACCGCTACTCGAAGACCAAATATGTGGCCTCCTTTGTAGGCATCGCGCCCGTCAACAATCCGGCGATCAGCGTAGCGGTGGTCATCGATTCTCCCGAAGGCAATCATTTTGGCAACGTCAACGCAGGGCCTGTGTTCCGCGAAGTAGCGCAGGAAGTCCTCGAGTACCTGGGTGTACCTCACGATACGAATTTGGCGGCGCAGTCCGAAGAGGCCAAAAAGTCCGCGTCGCCTGAGTTTGAGGAAGCTGCCCCAGAACAAACCGCTGATCTTGACGCACTCTTTGCGGAAGTGAACAATCTGCCCGCGGATGATCCGCTTCGCGGGAACGGAGGTGGCCAGCAGCCAGTTCCTTCCGCGGCCAGCGAGCTCAACTCCGGTGCAGAGCAGACGGCGAAAGCCGCGCCCCTGCCCATCGCTGCCCCGCCTAAACCTGCCATGCCGGTGCACGCCCCGGAAGCGAAGAACGATACGCCCTCGTTCGCCGCCACCGTGGCAGCCGCTCAACAACCTCACCCTACGGCTCACGGCGTCGTGGTCAACGCTGCCGATCGAGTTGGGGTTCCCTCGTTTGTGGGTGAGCCGTTGCGGGTGGCTGTGGAGACTGCCGGAACAGCCGGCCTGGCGTTGCAGATTGTAGGCAGCGGCATCGCCAGGGAACAGGTCCCCGCCCCGGGAAGCATGGTCCCGCCCGGTACTGAAATCGTGGTTCGTTTCACGCGTTAACGATTACACTGTCACCGATGGGTCGCGAAGCCACATGCCACTGCAAGTGGGGCGCTGAAGAGGCTGATTGCAAGGTGTCGCTTGAAACCGGCGAGCTTGTCTTACGCCTGGGCGGGCGCCGCCGGGTGCCCTGGTCTGAGATGTCTGCCGTATCGGCGCGCGAAAATAAATTGCACTTCAAAGTCGGACCGGATTGTGTGGAGTTGAATCTCGGTCCTGAGGTCGCTCAGCGCTGGGCGAAGGTCATCGCTACCCCCCTTCCCACTCTGGCTCACAAACTCGGTATCTCGAGCTCCACGAAACTATCCGTCATCGGAACCGCGAAGAGTGAAGAGTTAAAGGCAGCCATCGCCGAAGGCTCGCTAGCCAGAGGAAAAGACGCTGACCTGATACTGATCTGTGTCAATTCACAATTGGAACTAGATCGTTACCTGGCGGGCAAGACTTATAGTAAGCCGCTATGGATCATCTATCCCAAAGGGCCGACCAGCGAGGTGAAAGAATCGGCCGTGCGAACGCTTCTTCGTAGCCAGGGGTTCATCGACACGAAAGTAGCCTCGGTATCAGCCGATCGAACAGCGCTTCGTTTCGTGAGTCGCCCCAGTCATTAGCCTCAACCTTTCTTAGACGGGAGCCCGTGGAGCTGGATCTTGTTTTGCATGGAGTCGATTTCATCCGTCGCGCGGGCCCCGGCACTGAGGTGAACGGCGTCGAGTATGACTCACGCCGAGTGCGGCAAGGCTCGCTCTTTGTAGCCTTTCGCGGTGGCACTACGGACGGCAATCACTACCTTCCCCAAGCCGTCGCTCAGGGCGCAAGCGCCATTGTGACTGACTCAGCTTCTGGCTTCTCCGCAGCCACCGCCTATCCGGACTTGGCAGTTATCGAAGTGGAGCAAGGCCGCCGTGCACTCGCCGCGATTGCTGCAAACTTCTTCGCTCATCCCGAGGCCCAGCTCAAGCTCAGTGGCGTCACCGGAACGAACGGCAAAACAACGACGGCATTTCTGCTGGAAGCAATGCTGCGCCATCAGGGCCGCAAAACCGTCCTCGCCGGGACCATCGAATACCACGCGGCCGGCAGAATCTTTCCCGCCCCCCACACCACACCCGAATCGCGCGACCTGCTGGAGTTATTTCGTGAAGGCGTGGACGGCGGCGCTACCGAAGCGGTCATGGAGGTTTCCTCCCACGCTCTCGATCAGGAACGCACCGCCGGGCTCACATTTGACGTGGCCATCTTTACCAACCTCACTCGCGACCATCTCGACTACCACCACACGATGGAGGACTACTTTGCCGCCAAGCGCAAACTATTCGAGAGCTCTCCACGGGTCGCAATCCTCAATGTGGACGACCCCTACGGAGTCCGGTTAAAAGCAGAATCTTCCAGCCGACTGGTATACACCTACGGGCTCCAGCAGGGCGACTTCCACGCTAATAACCTGTACATGGCCCCGGCCGGTATGCGCTTTACGCTGGTCACCCCGCAGGGAGAAGTCCCACTTGCCACCCGGCTCACCGGTAAAATCAACGTCTACAACCTGCTGGCCGCAAGCGCCGCGGCCATGGCCCGTGGACTTTCTTTCGAAGAAGTTGCGCAAGGCGCAGCGTCGCTGGACTTCGTGCCCGGTCGTTTTCAGTCCGTAGATTGTGGCCAGAACTTCGCTGTGGTGGTGGATTACGCCCACACGGACGACGCCTTGCGGAATATCATCGCCGTGGCGCGCGAGTTTGTGGACAAGGGGGGCGGTCGAGTGATCACCCTGTTCGGCTGTGGCGGAGATCGTGATCGCAGCAAGCGTCCGCTCATGGGACAGGCAGCTGGCGCGGGCAGCGAC
>Ga0302324_100028636_pt1 | contig 10583 bp, 15 predicted proteins | sample Palsa_T0_1_FD_201949 | JGI IMG/M metagenome (GOLD analysis project Ga0302324, IMG submission 201949) | Peat permafrost microbial communities from Stordalen Mire near Abisko, Sweden - Palsa_T0_1 | ecosystem: Environmental > Terrestrial > Soil > Palsa > Peat permafrost | place: Sweden: Abisko... | reverse complement strand
TACCGGTTTGTCGCGGTAGGCGAGCATCTCGGCGCGGGGAAACACGTGGAGCCTGTTGATCTTGGACAATTCGGTGATGATGTCTTCGGTCATTCCGTCACGGAAATATTCATCCTCCTCGGACTTGCTGAGATTCTCGAAATACAACACGGCGACCGATTTTTCCACCGGCTTTGCCGCAGTCGCAGCGACCTTCCCGGACTCCGAATCGCGCTTCAGTTGCTGCAGGTCGGCACGCAGCGTGAGAGCGTCCGAGTAGCGCATATTGGGATCTTTCTCGAGCAGTCTGGCGATGATTTCTTCCAGCCCATCGGTCAACCGGGAATTCAGGCGTCTAGGGGGCACGGGCGCGTGGTTCAAAATCGCATCGAAAATTACGGCGGAGGTGTCGCCGGGAAAAGCCAGGCGCCCCGTAGCCATCTCGTACAGCACCGTGCCAAAGGAAAACAAGTCGCTGCGGGCATCCACATCCTTCCCACGAGCCTGCTCGGGCGACATATAAGCAATTGTGCCCAGCGTTGAGCCTGGACTGGTTAAATTCTCCGCGTCAGCGGCCGCGGTCAGCTGAGCTGAAACTCCAAAAGCATCGCCGGCCACCTGGCGGTTAGGAGCCATCTTGGCGAGCCCGAAATCGAGAACTTTGGTGGCGCCGCTTCGGGTGATGAAAATGTTGGCGGGCTTGATGTCGCGATGGATGATGCCTTTGGCGTGCGCCGCAACCAGCGCATCGGCGATCTGAATACCGAGTCCGAGGATTTCCTCCGTCTCCATTGGCCGACCATCGATCCGGTGCTTCAGGGTCTGGCCTTCCATAAACTCCATGACGATGAAAGCCTGCCCGTTCTCCTCACCAATGTCGTGAATCGTGCAGATATTCGGATGATTGAGCGCAGAAGCACTCCGCGCCTCCCGCTGGAAACGTTCGAGCGCCAGACGGTCGCGGGCCACATCCTCGGGAAGGAATTTCAGGGCGACGTGACGATGGAGGCGTGTGTCCTCGGCCTTATAGACGACGCCCATACCCCCGCCCCCCAACCTTTCCAGGATGCGGTAGTGCGAGATAGTTTGGCCGATCATTGTAGGTGAATCGCCCCCGGCGACGCATCTTAGGCCGTGCTCAAGCACAAGTCAACGTGGGGTAATTGTGGGGCTCTCCGTTGGCTACAGTAACGCATTTTAAGTCTGCTAACGCCATAATGCGAGGTCGTTTGGGTGGGCTAAAGGGCGGTAAAGCGAGGGCCGAAAAGCTCTCACCTAAGAGACGGAAAACAATAGCTTTAAAGGCAGCTAAGGCCGTTGGAAGAAGTAAATCGTGAATTAGAATCGTGATTGATGCTAAGCATAGCAATTTGCTATTACATTGGGAGTTTTAGAAAAGATTGTGGGTGCAATCCCCGCAGCGTACTCACGAGGCCACCCGTTAGGGTGGCCTTCGTGTTTTAGGGGTATATTTTCTTTGCTTGACGCCATTTTCGAGCGCTGCTCTTATCACGTGCAAAACTGCTAAACGGCACTATGATCGTCGAATTTGCTTCCCATTCTCCGACTAAGGCAATTGAGAAGGGGTATGGTTTGCTGTCAAACTCTTTGACGTAAACCCATTTTGCCGAAGATACGCGCGGATTGTCGGTCCAAACCTCATCTGGATTTTCAAGTGCCTCGCGTGCCGATCTCAAATGCTTAGCACGTGACCCGTTTTCCCTTAGTTTATCGTGGGCAAATCCGTTAATTGTTTCTAGAATTGTTTCGCGTTCGTGCGGCATCGATAATTCGTCCATGCCATCGACCGTAATGCCCGACACATGAAAAAAGTGATGTTCGAAGCAATATATCTTATGGCCGCAAGGGCTGATTCCGCTCCGAGAAATCGCCCGGCTCCGGTCGCCAGGGTAAATCGGAGGCTAGACCCGCATAGTTCATGTCGAAGCGATTATCCTTGCCGTCAAACCACTCGATTGGTCTTAGATCCAAATCTCGGCCGGCTGAGACCTGTCGCAACGTCAATGTCCCCTTATCCGCAGACGATCCTGTGAAGAAGTAAGAACCATGGTTGTCTGTTCGACCGCTGGGATACCCCACGCCGTTACCCCTGACGACCATTACGAATGCGCCCACGATAGGAGTGCCTACGCTATCTTTGACCACCCCTTCGATGAAGGTCCCACCCTCAGCATTAGGCGCACCGACGTCTGAGCAACTCTTGCCCGCAAAAAGTGGCCCCGGCAACGCGTTAGTTGCCAAAGGGCTGGAGTTATCGGCCGAACTGCTGGCTGTCGGCACGCCCCCGCCGCTTGAGGGCTGTTGACCCCCGTTACCGCTTGATGATGGAGCCGCTAAGTTGAAAATGATGGACACCGTACTCAAAACTTCGACAGGCTCGGCGTTTATCAGAACAGGACGATATTTCCATTGACGCACAGCATCGATAGCAGCTTGCTGGAGCAATGCAGGGCCGGAGACACATTGCAGCTCCCGCGCAGTCCCATCCGTTGAGATGATCACGCGCAGAACGACTGTTCCCTGGATGTGAGCTGACTTCGCGACTGCCGGATAAACAGGGGGAACCTGGGATACAAGATTTTGCTGGAGGTTCTTGCCATCCACTTGCAATTGAGATGGCGCAGGAGCCTGCCCCTTCACCCCGGCCGCCACGTTGGGCTTGCTGGGATTGGGATCGGTAAGAATGGCCAACTTGTACGCCTGCTGCAGGTATTGCTTAGCGTCTGGCTCACCACGGGCCGCCGCCGTTTCCAAATACAGCTTCCCTCGCGGAATGTCTTTGGCAAACATCGGGCCAAGGGTCCCGCTGCGAATGCCCAGAGCGTCCAGTACATCGCCGCGAGTACCTTCGTTCTCGGCCAGGCCAAGCGAATACGCTCCCCCAAGAATCAGGGCAATCGGGTCACCGTCCTGAGCGGCGCGGAAAAGCATCTGCCTACCCTGTTCCACTTGCGGCGGTCCGCCCGCGCCGATCAACCACATTAAAGCGAGCAGTGTTTCAGCGATCCCGACATGCTGATCGGCAGCCTTTGATAACCACTCCCTTTTCCCGGGCTGCTCAGGAGGTAGCTGGAACCCGTAAGCGGCCCAAGCTAGCGGATCGTCACCTTTGCTCGCTTCTGCGAACCATTGCTGGGATTTCGTGGCGTCATTCTGGTCTCTATAAAAATAGCCAAGAAGCAGCATGGCTTCCGTGCTGCCACTGGCCGCATGAGCGATTGCTTCCTGTACGACTTCCGGCTTCATCGCGACTGCACGGGTATGCAGCGCTAGCAGTTGGTGCGTACTCGTATCCGTGCCGATAGGTGGCAGCGCAGCCGGGGCGGGATCACGCGGGCTCACTGGCACCGTGGGCTGCGCGACCGGTGCCGTTCTCGGAGTTGCGGCGGGTTGCTGCGCCCATGCGCACCCGCCAACGATCAAAACCAATAACGCCAATGCACGAGCTTTGCGTCCCATCATCGTCCTCCGCGTTAACTTGACGACCAAGTCGCCGCGTGAGGTACTTACCTTGCTATGATCGGAACATCAAACTGGAATTTCCAATTTGGAGCCCTGACCTGTGCATCGTATGCCTCTCCTGCCCCGGACACAACGAATTTACCACCAGAGCAGGCTCCAGCGAGATCAGCTGAGCTCCAACGGTTCGTTCTTGCCCGTCAGACGAGCCCCGCTTGGTGCTGCGTGATCGATTTCTCAGACACTGCTCCGGCCCTCCTCCCTCGGCCTCAGATTTTGCAACCGCAATCGGAGTGCTACCCGCTTGGCACCGGCAGCGCCCAGATATCCTCTGCGAGCTGATCAATCGGAACGTCTGGTCGGCTGCCAGTCGTTCGGCATCGTTGAGGTCCTCGTAATCAGCCAAGCGGCTGTAGACCGACTGCCGCAGTAGATCGGCCAGCGTGAACTGCTTGTTCAAGCCTTGCCGTGAGTCCCTGAAGTGTTCCTTGATGAGCTTCTCCAGGCCCAGTCGCTCATCCAACTCACGAACTAGGATCAGGCCACCATCGGAAGTAACTCGCGATCCCTGGAAATCGACCTTCAAGGATGCATTGAACAAGAGCTGAAAGGGCTGATTTTGTTTCTCACCCATTGGGTACTGACCCCCGGAGCGTCTTCATCCCGTTCACATCCGCATGAATATTGATGATGGCGACCAGGTTCGGGGGAAGAGTCTCAAAATGGAAATGTGGGTTTAGATCACCATATCAGCATTTGCGCTTCAGCCCGCGCTTTGTTGCTCCTCGCCCAATCGGTCACAGGTACTCATCCACAAGCTCCGGGTACGTACGCCGAAGCTCCTTGCCGAGATCGCGGGCAGTTCTCCATCCCCAGCCCCTCGCCTGAGAGGACGAGGTCGATGGCAACGAGCCTCACCCGCGCCAGCATATTCTCGCGTCGCCCGCGCTCCGCTGCTGATGGCAGGGGAACGACCGCAAGCACCTCTGGGCTTTCTGGTTTGTTCATCTGTCACCTCAAAGCAGTTTCACAGTTCTCACATCTCGCTTCCATCGCCTTCTCGCTCCTCCGGTAGGCGGCGGCGTGCTGCGACTGAGCCTCGGGCTTCAGCGTGTACGCGTTCCCGTCCCGCCTTGCGTTCAGGAACCTGTTGCGTTTCCGTTGCGTGCTCATTCCGCCTCCTTGTTTCGTTCGAGCCGGAGGATCAGGATGTCCCCGTCGAAATCGAAGCTGCTGGGCGTCAGACCCCGCCCCATGGCTTCGCGGAGCGTCTCCAACGTGCCCTGCTCCAGTTCGTGGACGAACACGTCCGAGCGCACCAGCCGGGCCTCTTCGGGACGGCGAAGTAAGCTGCTTTCGTATTCGGGTCTCATGGTCATGCTCCTCTCATTCGCAGTCGTACCCATCGTCGTCTCCCTCGCACCTATTCCCACATGGGATCGCCGTCGTCCTCATCGCACCAGTCCTCCTCCGGTTCGTCCTCGTAGCCGGATAGGTCGTCCTCGTCCTCGCTGAAGAACGTGCCGTTGCGCTTCGCCTCGCGGATCATTTCCCGGCGTGCCTCCCACTTCGCCCTGCGTTCCTCGGGATCGGCGGTGGGGAACATCGGCTGGAAGCCGGGGCAGACGTGATGCTCGCGTGGCGGTAAATTCCCTTGGCACTTCCGGCAGCGCGGCAGCCGACCGCCTTTCCAGTTGCCGTGCTCGTCGATGTTCTTGCCGACCACGAAGATCATGGGGTAGCATTTCCAGTTCGGCGGCGGGCTAGGCGGTTTCGCGCCGGAGACGATCTTCCGCTCTTGCCGTTGCTGTTGCAGTCTCTTCGCTTCGTCAACGAGAAACCCGGAAGGTTCCTTGTCCGGTAGCGTGACTATCGTACCCTTGGCTCTCACGCCTTAAGCCCCTCAGGTTTTGAAGTGTCCTTGACTACGAGAGCCACGTCGGAATCCAGTCCGCGCCGCCTCGCGGCGCAACTGGTGCGTGACTGGCTGATGCACTTCGTGAAAGAAACTGCCTGAAGAAAACAGCCTGAAAGGTTTAAGACTCTCTGTATAACTACCTGTAACGGCAACTCAGCCGTCAGCCACGGTTGAGATGAAAGATGGTCGAACGGTTGAGATGAAAGATGCTCACGGCTGAGATAGTGCCAGTGAACGGTTGAGATGAAAGATGGTTTACTCATCGTCTTCATTCCTTCCCGGCTGGTTGTCGAAGCTGAACGATCCCTTGTTCGCATGGCGCTTCTTCTTGTAGCGCGGCGGGCGCTCGACACCCCGCTTCTGGCTGGGACGCTGGAAGCCGTCCAATACCGATTCCACGATCTTGTACTCGCTGTGGAGGGTTCCGTAGTCGTCGCGCCATTCCCGGCGCAGGATCACGCCGTCCTCCTTGAACTTGTCTAGGAGTTTTTGCACCTGAGACTCAGACCTGCCCACACGGAGGGCGAGCTTGAACTGGCTCATCCAGCACCATCCTTCCTTGTCAGCCTTGAAGTCGTCCGGCGCATCCTCCGGGTAGTTGTCGTCCTCATCCATCGCGAGGACTGCAAGCTGGGTGAGAAGGAACCGCGCCGTGGAGTTCCAGTCGTACAGGCTGGACTCCGCGATCTTGCGGGCGAGGCTTCTGTCCTCTATCCCGGCGGCCTTTTTGATCGCCTTGAGCTTCTCTTTCTTTGCTGCGTCGTAGGCTGTGTTGCTCATTGGGCACCGCCCGCGTACTGAGCCTTGATCCCGGTCTCCGTGCCGCGCATCCAGACCACCGCGCTGCGGTTGATCAGCAGGCTGTCGTTCTCGCGCACCAGCACGAGGGTCGTGTGGCGCACGATCTGGAGCCGCCCGGCGAACTCGTCGCCGTTGGACAGCTTGACCGTGACGTCCTTGCCCTTGTTGGCGTAGAGCCACTTGCGCTCGTGCTTGTTCTTAGCCACGGCGGCGGCTTCCTTCTTCTGTTCCTTGGTGAGTTCCCGCTTCGCCGGAACGGCGGCAGGCTTGTAGATGGGTTCGTTCTTTATCATGTTTGTGCCTTCGTCTGTGCCTGCATCGCCTTGTCGAGAGGCGGTCGGTAGAGCCTTTGTGGGGCGGGGGCACAAACGGTGTTTGACCCGCCCCGGCAATTAAGTGGTCATCTCGCGATAGACCCCGACGTAGATAGATTTCAAAGTCCAATTCCTTTCTGCCAATTCGCGGTTCGCACAGTGAAATTCCCAGTGTTGATCGTGTTTTTCGTGCCTCACGAAATCGCCAACGAGTTGCAAATCGAATACGCGATCCCTCTTACGAGGGCTATGAGTCATTACCGTGAGATCAAGAACGCAACTGCTGAGGTGGTAGGGGTTCGGCTTGTGAAGAAGACAAGCACAGCGAGGGCGCATGCTGCGATCAGGGATGTGATCATCGCCAACCCTACCCGCTCGTACCAGCAGATCGCGGACCTGCTCGGCTGTTCCCGCTGGCTCATTTACCGGGTCGCCGTAGAGTTCAACGTCAGGCGACCCAGAGGCGCGGGCAGTTCGGCTCGACGCAAGGAGGAACAGTGAAGCGCAGGAAGTATTTCGACTGGGAAGAAGCATTTCGTTTCATCTGGGAAAGCGTGGACCACGACGGAATCTGGCACGACGATGCCGCCAGCTTGGCGGAAGAATTCGAAGTCTCGGAGGAGACTGCCGGAGAGGTGCTAGACGAGCTTCGCGGCAGATGTCTCATCGAGAGGCTTGATGCCGGAACGTACTTCCTTTCTAAGTGGCGGGAGAGGGATGATCCCGGTATACGTGATCAACAGCCTGCGCTAGCAGCCCGAAAACTAGTTGGCTCCTTCTCATAGTCGAGTTTCGCTAAGGGATTGGTTTCTGGGTCCGGCTTGACCCGCTGTGTTTGGCGGACGATGTGGCTCGCCGGAGCAATCAAGAGGCGGCAGCCATCCGTCGCCTCGGCGTAGGCATCGGCGACATCTCTATCGCCTCCCCGCAGCCTGTGGTTGATTTCTTCCCGCTCCTTGCGCCTGTTGTCTGTGCTCATTCGTTCCTCATGCTTTCTGGGGGGCGCTTGGTGACGCCGCCCACGTCTCAGTCTTGGAGGGACTGGCTGTCCGAGATCAGTCCGACCCTTCTTTATTACTGTGTTTTCGGATGAATCCCCCGCCCAAGCGAGGAGCCAATCAATTCAGAATTTTCCGGCGCGGGCGCTGCTGCCGACTCCGGCGTAGCAACGCCAATAAATCAAATTTCGCGCAAAGGTGCGTATTTAGGTACAGAAGGCAACGTGGGTCTCGAATGATCAGACGCAGCCCACCATTGAAGGGCAGACCGCTTGGAACAGACTCTTTACATCTCCGGCTCTATACCCGCGTCCGATGCGGGCGTGATCCTGTTCTCACGCCCAGAATCCGTGGCCGTGCAAGGACAAAAGCCTGAGGGTCCGAGAGATCAGCCCGGCCCGTTGCAATTTTCCGCCAGCAATACTAAGGTTCCCTCCTCGACACCACTGAAGCGGCGGAAACGAGGACGTTGCATGAGCCGCAGACGTGGCCAGACCGGAAGCATCAGTAAGATGGGAAATTGGTGGACCGTGCGGTACTGGATAGACGTTCCGGGACAAGAGCAGCGCGTCTACAAGCGCGAGAAAATCTGTCCTGCTCTTGGTCCGGGTCTTCTAGCTGCATCCGAGCGGAAACGCAGAGCCAAGGAAATCATTGAGGCTAGTGGCGCGGACAAACCGGAGACGTTGCAAGCATCTGTTGCGACAGTCGGTGGTAAAACGTTCCGCCAAGAGTCCGAGACTTGGCTGCGAGCAATGAAGAAACGTGACGTGGCACCCTCCACGCTCAGCGATTGGGAAGGCTGCCTCGACACGTGGATTCTGCCCACTAGGATTAACGGAACGCCATTCGGAGACCTTCCGCTGGCATCCATCAAGAGAACGGTCACGCAAGAACTGATTGACCAGATGGTTGCGGGCGGTTTGTCGCCGAAGACTATCTCCAATTACTTCCAAGTTGTGAGGATGGTTTTCTCATCGTGCGTGGATGAGGACGGACAGGAACTCCACCCGCGCAACTGGAAAAAGATGGGTTTAATCCTGCCGAGGGTGAACAAGAAAGAGCAACGCCGTCCGTGCTTCACGAAGGAAGTGATGAATCACCTCGCCAACTCGAAAACCATCAAGCCAGAGATGCGAATGCTTTTCATCCTCTGCGGTGCCACTGGTCTCCGACTTGGCGAAGCGTTGGGCATCCGCATCGAGAAAATCCTCGACAGCGGTTCCCGCATCATCATTGACGAGAAGGCATGGCGCGGCGAGATTCACGATTACCTAAAGACTGACAACGGGGAACGGGAAGTTGACCTCCCTGAGAATGTCGCGAAGCTGTTGGTTGAGTTCATCGGCAACCGTACAGCGGGTCTGCTGTTCAAGACCCGTCACGGCAAGCAGTGGTCTCAATCAAACATCCTCCGTCGCCATCTCCATCCAGCCCTTGGGGAAATCGGTTTCGAGAAGGCAGGCGCACACAGCTTTCGCCGCTACTGCAACACATTCCTTCGCAACCACACGAACTGCCCGGAGAGCGTTCTAAACTTCTGGCTTGGCTGGGGTGCTGAAGGGATGAGCGGACTCTACGACAAAGTCAAAGCTGATGTAGCGTTCCGTAAGGAAGTGGCGAACGCGAGCGGTGTAGGTTTCGACGTTCCAGCTAGTTTGGTCTCAATTGAACCTATTGCACCTAAACCTCAACCAACAGAGGTTGCCGTAAGTGCTTGATGGCAAGGAGAAAAGTGGTCGGGGCGAGTGGATTTGAACCACCGACCTCCTGGTCCCGAACCAGGCGCTCTAGCCAGGCTGAGCCACGCCCCGAGGCGTATTGCGCACTTATTGCGTTCTCACAGTCTACGATGGGACGGGATTCGCTGCAACCTGGGTTAGCGGCTAGGTTTCAGGTGAACGATCTCCCCGCTGCGCAAACCTAATTAGTTTTGCGGAAGACGAATCAACCGCGCTTCCGTGATCGACGCTATCGCGCGAATTGGCCCGAGGATGGACTCGCTTGCTTCTCCATCCACGCGCACCAGCGCGACAGCATCGGCCCCCATGGTAGGAGCGCGGCGCCCCAGCGCGAACGTGGCGATGTTCACGCCTAGACGCCCGAGCGTGGTGCCGATCTCTCCGATTACGCCCGGGACGTCTCGATTGCGGGTGAGCAGCAGCGTGCCTTCCAGCGGAGCCTCCAGAGGAATGCCGTCAAAGCGCAGAATACGCAGCGAGGAATCGCTGAGCACGGTGCCTTCGACGGCCAGTTCTTTGCCGGCGTTCACCAGCGCAACCTCGATCGTATTGGTGAAGCCGCGCTCGCGGCGCCGCGTACTCTCTTCGATTTCCAGCCCGCGCGACCGCGCAATGTCGGTGGCGTTGACCAAGTTCACTTTTTCGTCCATGAAGCTATTCAGCAGGCCGGCGAGAACCGCGCTGCTCAGAACGTGTGTGCCCAACTCACCAGGCTCTCCCGCGAAGCGTATGCGTATGCGCCCTGAGCTGCCCAGGCTTTCGGCGCCGGCCACCTGGGCCAGAAAGGCGCCCAAACGGTCGGCGAGTCCCAGGTACGGCCGGATGCGGCGGTATTGTTCGGCGGAAAGCGACGGTAGATTGACGGCATTCCGAATCTGCCCTTCCGCGAGATAGTCCTTTATCTGCTGAGCGATTTGCGTCCCCACCTCCTCCTGCGCCTCCGCGGTTGAGCCAGCCACGTGCGGAGTGGCAATCAATGTGGGAAGACCGATCAACGGAGAATTCTTGGGCGGCTCGATCGCAAAAGTATCGAGGGCGGCGCCCGCGAGGTGGCCGGAGCGCAATGCGTCGGCCAAAGCGGCTTCGTCAACAAGTTCACCGCGCGCGCAATTGATCAAGCGCGCGCCCTTTTTAAACTGCGCCAGCGTTTGCGCGTTGATCATTTTCTCGGTGGCCGGACTCACGCCGGTGTGCAGCGAGACGTAGTCCGAGCGGCTCAGTAGGTCCGCGAGAGGGACAAGATCGACCTCGAGTTCCTGCGCAACCGCGGCGCTGACGTAGGGATCGTGCGCCAGTATTTTCATATCGAACGCGCGAGCACGCCGTGCCACTTCTCCGCCGATTCGTCCCA
>Ga0302324_100028635_pt1 | contig 10583 bp, 13 predicted proteins | sample Palsa_T0_1_FD_201949 | JGI IMG/M metagenome (GOLD analysis project Ga0302324, IMG submission 201949) | Peat permafrost microbial communities from Stordalen Mire near Abisko, Sweden - Palsa_T0_1 | ecosystem: Environmental > Terrestrial > Soil > Palsa > Peat permafrost | place: Sweden: Abisko... | reverse complement strand
AAAGACAAAGCCGCCTTAGCGTCTCACAGTCTTCCTTGCCGGCCGATCTTCGACAGGTAGAACTTCCATATTCAACAAATCCGTTATGTGATCGCATTTATCTGTCCGGCAATTCTAAAACCCTGAAGCGCTCTGCCTTCGCGATGGGACACAGAAGAGGCCCCGCAATAATGTCTTAGTGCGTGCGGCACATTTTGCACAAACCGTCGTTTTTACGAATGTCAGGACGAGTAATGCACAACCATCGTCCTATTCATCGGCTTTCGCGATGTGGTTGCAAGATGTTATGTACATCGGACCGGGGCGACTGTCCTATTGTGGACATATTTCCAAAGAGACAACAAGCGCCGATGCTCGTCCTGTCACCCGATGACGCCAGAAACCACCAATGAGCCTGTTGTACAAAGACTGGAGATCGGCCAAGCACTGCGAGAGACGTGAGTTTCGAGGACGAGAGAATATCTATGCGCAAAGGGATCGCGCCACTAAAATCTATTATACTTAGAGAAGAGGAGTGAAACTGACAGTTGTCAACGAGGTTGGCGGAGAGACAGTCGTGGCGCTCCTTGGCCCCGGTAGCTTCTTTGGTGAGGAATGTCTGCCAGGTCAGCTCGTTCGTAGGACAACGGCGACCGCGATCGCTCCCACGAGTTTGATTGTTATAGACAAAGAAGAGTCGACTCGTGTTCTCCATACTGAACGCGCGTTTTGTGACCACTTCGTGGCTTACACGCTTTCGCGGATTATTCGAATTGAGCAGGATTTACTCGACCAGCCCTTTAATTCGAGCCAGTAACGGTTGGCCTGCACATTGCTGCTGTTGGCTCGATATGGCACGCACGACCAGCCAAAAAAAATTGTCGCCAAAACATCGCAAGAGACGCTGGCGGAAATGATCGGGACAACGCGCTCTTGGGTCAATTCCTTTACGAGCAAATTCAAGAAGCTGGGCTTCCTTAATTACAATGGCGGACTCTATATCCGACCGTGCCTCCTGGGCGATCTTCTCCGCGAATGACGGCTAGCTTAATTCCTGAGACGCTGACGGGACTTCGAGCGGGATGGAGAAACATCTTTCTGGTAGGAAGGGGTCGTCAGTGGACCAGTTCTGTCAGCATCTGAAGAATGCGCACTAGGTCCCCGTCTTCTACCGCCGCGAATTCGACGCCCATCCCCCGACCAATTACTCTATGCCGGACAACTGCAGGGAGGTAAACTTCGCCGTCAGGCAATTCGAAGATCAACCTTACGACGGTCCCCACTGGCGGCGAGTTCGTGGTCGGGATAAAAACGCCTTCCATACTCAGGTCGGATACGCGGGAGACGAAGCGCTGATCGCTGCCCTGCCATGCGACCCAGACACCCTTCGATACCTCCACACGAGGGGATCGGCGTTTTTCTCGATTGTCCCTTTCCTGAGGCATGATGAAGCGCTCTAGACATTGGTGTGCGCGTTCCACAGCCCGATAAAATTCCGCAATTCCTTCAGTCTTGAAGGTCACTGTCTCGCCATTCAATTCGATAGCTAGTTCGTTGCACAGACGGGTGGCACAGTGAATCTGCTCAGACCTCAGAAGTGACAGCGCATCGGGCAGGGGTAGGTCGTGTCGCGGATGGTCGAGCTGTGTCGATTCCTCAATCGCCCAAGCGCTCCGGCGGATGGAATCGGTTACACGACGAAACTCCTTTAGAGTGCGAACATCCAGGCCGTCCGGCCGGAGGCTTTGTCCGAGCTTGACAAGCATAGTCGTGGTCTTCATCAGTTGGAAATTCATCCCCCAGAAAGTCTCACTCGGAACGAAAAGCTCGACAACTACCCTTTGCGGCACATCTAGTTTCGATCCACGCACTGCTAACACACGCCCCTCAACCGACTCCGCAGAAGCAACGTTAGTCAACTCGATGACGTCTCCCATATTGGGGCAGCTATCCATTCGCAGGAGGCCGCCATGAACGTTGACCTCCTCTGCGTGTGCCTTTTGTTTGATTCTTGCACCACCGGGTCCATACCATTTCACTTCCGTAGGAAGTCCCAGGAGGAAACGCTTGCTCCTTCTGTGTTCTATCCGGGCGGCGCAAGTGTTAGCGGTCGAGGTTTCCATGGTCATGGCGCAACGTCCAATAATCGTTGTTTCATTTATCGGCTAGAATCCAATGCATAGTCGGGAGGAGATCTCATCCCGCAATATATAAGCTGATCATAAAATTAACCATGATGCAACAATGTATTATGATGAAAAGGAATTACACCACGATTTCCGATTAGTTGCTGGCATGGCATTTCAAGCAAGCATGCGAACCGCTGCGCAGGCATGGGTCGGCTGAAATAGTATCCTTGCCCCTCATCGCAGCCATGGGCCTGAAGAAATGCCAACTGCTCTAGGGTCTCTACTCCCTCAGCGACGATCGTTTGCTTGAGACTCTTGGCTAGGCCGATTACCGCGCCAATGACAATGGCATCATTCGATTTAGTGACGAGATTTTGCACAAACGACTGGTCGAGTTTCAGGGAGTCAATAGGAAATCGCGTCAGATAGCTCAGGCTTGAATAGCCGGTGCCGAAATCGTCCACGGCAAGTCGCAAACCGATTTCTTTGAGTTGTCCAAGGACGAAGATAGTTGACTCAGCATGTTGCATGAGAACAGTTTCGGTCAATTCGAGATCGAGGTATCTGGGGTCAAGCCGGGTTTCCTTCAGGGAAGCCTGAACGTCTTCGACAAATTGCCTGTTCCGAAATTCCAGGAAGGAGATATTGACCGCCACCGGAACGGCTGGAAGCCCCGCATCAAGCCATTCCCGCATTTGCCTGCATGCCTCGCGTAGGACCCATTGCCCGATTGTTACAATCATGCCGGTATCCTCGGCGATGCTCAGGAATTGGCCGGGAAGAAGCAGCCCACGCTCCGGATGCTGCCAACGTACGAGCGCCTCGACACCCGTGATGGCTCCTGTCTTGATATTTACCTTCGGCTGGTAATGTAATAACAATTCCTCGCGCTCAAGGGCATATCGCAGCTGCCCTTCCAGCGATTGGCGCTCGACGGCCTGGAGACTCATATCGGGTTTGAAGAACTGGTAATTGTTGCGTCCACATTGCTTAGCATGATACATCGCTGTGTCGGCATTCTTGATGAGCGCCTCCACACTTTCACCGTGGTCGGGATATGAACTTATACCAATGCTTACGGTGACGCGAAGCTGATGATCATCGACGCTGTGCGCATTCTTAAGCTCGGTGATGATTTTTGCGGCGCTAATGGCCGCATCTGCTGCGTGTGCGACTTCCGGAAGAAGCACGACAAATTCATCACCGCCCTGGCGGCTTACCGTGTCAGATTTGCGGACGCATCCCAACAATCGAGCCGATACGGATTGGAGGAGTTTGTCGCCAATGGAGTGTCCGAGAGAGTCATTTATATTCTTGAAGCCATCCAAATCCAAGAATAGCACCGCAAGCAGATGATGGTTGCGCCGGGCTAGCGAAATTGCCTGGGTAATCCGGTCGTTCAGCAGCAGTCTGTTGGGCAAATCGGTCAGGGCGTCATGTTGGGCCAAATGCGACATTTCCTTCACTACCGCCCGAGCCATGCTCACGTCGTGAAATACGATTACTGCACCGGTAATCCGCCCATGCCGGTCGTGTATCGGGGCAGCAGAATCTTCGATTGCGCTTTCACATCCGTCCCGTCGAACCAGGATGCAGTTTGCGCTCAGCCCCACGGGCTTGTCTAGCCGAATTGCCAGTTCCATGGGATTAGGTGACGGTTTATGCGTGGTCCCGTCAACGATTTGGAATACGTCACTGAGCGGATGGCCCACGGCCTCCTTTTTGGACCATCCCGTCATATGCTCGGCAACTACGTTCAGATAGGCAACATTGCCAAGGATATCCGTGCTCAATACGGCGTCACCGATGGAGTTTAGCGTGACCTGAGCACGGTCCTTCTCTATGAACAATTCCTGTCGCACAACTTCACGGTCAATGATGTTGCGGATCGCTCGTTCAAACAAGTAGCTGTCGATGTGACCCCCTACTAGGAAGTCTTGCGCTCCGTGCAGCATTGCTTCTCTACAAATCCCCTCATCATCCGCTCCGCCGAGAACAACGATTGAAGCAGAGGAAGAAATCGCTAAGACCCTGTCCAGCGTTTCGACACCCTGGCTATCGGGCAAAAAGAGATTGAGAAAGATTGCCCACACTCTCTGATTGGCCAGCCTTTCGAGTGCGCCGGAGAGGGTTCTAATCCATTCGAAATTCGAAGCAGCGTTGCCATGGGCAATCAGGGCTTCCTCAAATCCCTTTGCGTGGCGAGGATCGTCGTCGATGAAAAGTATGTTGTTCTGTGCAGGGGTCATTTTTATTGCCTCGTCAACCGTAGATTGCATCCGGGGGTGGAACCCAGGATGTTCAAATCGAGACACTGTTAAGCATTTGTCCAATTAGTACACGGCTGCATGCAGGGTTCTGTTCCGGTCCAGACTTCCTCGAAGCAAACGCAATTCTAGAAGCATTCCCTTCTGAGTAGGTTTAGAGTGCTCGCAGCCACGAAATATGTTTCTTTCCAACATCGCGAACAGGTCCCAAATAACGATGATCGGAAGCTTAAAACCGGCTAGTGCCGGGCCTTAACTTTTACAATACATTATTAAACACCGTATAAAAGTGAACGCTAGGGGACCGGTCCATGAATGCAAAGTGTCTCACTCGGGATGTTCTCGCAAGGTCTTTAAGAAGAGGAGCTAACCAATATGAATACGGAAGGCGTATGGTACCGTTCGTCGATATATTCTGGCTGGGTCGGCACACAGGTTTTGCTTTTCGTTATCCGTCAATGCCGCGTCCCAATTCCTTGCATCATCATCGGTGAATCTGCTGCCGCCGTGCGCATCCTCCTACAGCCCGGATGGGAAATTGATGTCCCCAAAGAATTTATCCTATCTGTCGAAGAAGCCACTGTTAGCCGGGCAACCTGTATGAATTGACTGGGCTCTTAACGCAGGCCCAGCCGAGGCATTGTTGCATCGCCAAATGAACCTACGGAGCCGCGCCAACACTAGATTCTCCATCATAAGTTGCTAAGATTACCAGTACGTGTAAATAAGGTGTTAGATACTAAAGGATGTACAAATCGGATGCTTCACGCCCAATTGGCTTGACCGGGGGCTTCGCACGACAACAAACCACTCCTAATCGATTCTTGGCAACCGAGTAAGTCGCCTGCGATCAATAACTTCACAGACCATCGGAAAAGACGGCTCTCTTCGAGGCTTTTGGCCCTGCCAATGCACTGTTAATAGCGTAATTGGAAATCGGCCAGTCCCGCCACTCAGCCGTTGCAGACAGCCCATTTAGAGGAGAGGCTTCATGCTCGGCCGCTAAGGGAACCAAATGACACACAACGTGAAAGTATTTAGGCTCAGCCGTTTTGACTGGTGGGCTGGTTATGACCTTGCCTCAGTCAAATCTGCCTTTCAATTCGAAACAGGATTCGCCAACGAGGAAGCCTTTGATGAAGAAGAACTTCCACAGGGTGCGATGAATACAGTACGCGTCTACCCAAACCCGTATGCGAGAGAATCGAGCACCTTTCAAGCAGAACTTGCCCGCATGGTGGATGAAGGTCAAGAATTCCCTTGCTACTTCGCGGGCCGTTATACCACTGGCGGTAAGTCGTCCAGACACTCAACTGCAACGACGGAGGAATAGGCGTGAGGACACTCCAAGCGATTTCAACCTTCGAGGTTAGGGAAAATATGCCGGAGACGCGCCTCTGGCGAGCGGTAATTGCGAGGGCAATTCAGGAATGGATTTCCGGACCGCTTACTCGTCAGCGTGAAGCCGAACAGTATCTGTTTGATGATAACAGCGATTTTCCCCGGGTTTGTGAGTCTGCCGGGATGGACAGCCGACAATTACGGTCGAGGCTGGCGCGTTTGCGTGGTCACGTGATCCCGAAATATCCTCCGGTTGCGGCGTAAGTCCTACCGATCAACAAGGATTGGTCTTTTGCGAACGGTCAAACAATCAAAGAATCGTTATTGCGTAGAAGGCAAAATATCCAAAATGACCCTCAGCAGTCCCCAAAGCGCGCGGATAAGTGTGGCGATACGCCTGTTCATTTATGGGCACAAGGAAGACGAAGATTCTTTTCAGGAGATGACCCAGACCTTGGTAGTGGATGTTATGGGCGGACTCATAGAATTAGAATCGCCAGTTGTAATCGGATCGCAGATCCTTGCGGTAAATGAGAATACAAACGAAGGCGTTGGATGCTGTGTGGCAAGCAACCAATTGAACAGCAACGGGAAAGGAGAGGTAGGGATCATCTTCAATAAACCCGCGCTGGACTTTTGGGGAATTAAGTTTTCATCCGCGGACAGGAATTCGAGCAAAACCGAACATGCCGCCGTTCGTCATTTCATCGACGGCAGTGGGGCTCCGGTTGCTGTAGAAATGTACCGCAGGCTAATGGGGCGTAGACATTGAGTAGTTCACTAAGGGGGGAGACGAATGTCAGAACAAGCTAAACGACTCGCTGCGCAGTTTGAACACTCAAAGGACAAACGGCAGATAAATGATGTGTCAGGGCTTCAATGTGAACTGCTTCTCGACGAAGCCTTTGTGAGCATGAGAGTGGAATTAAAGGAACACTTAGAAAGACAGTGTGAGGAATTGAATCGCGAACCACAGATTGAAAATATTTTGGTGCCGAACCTGGGTTTCGAACCGATTGGGATTACACGTAAGGATTCAGGTGCGTTTCTCTCCATCAAATTCGATGCCAATCTTCATAAAGTTACTTTCAAATGCGACGAGCCCGCAAGATTCAAGTACATTGTCGAGGTGAAACCAAATTTTAATGGGAGAAACTGGTGGTACGCGGACAAGAAAGGAAGCAGTATCGGGGGCCATCTTGAATATGTTGCCCAAAAGGCGCTTGGTGCTCTATTGCAGATAGATTCATAGTTCTCGGGGTTCTTCGAGTTCAGAGAACTGTCGAAAGAGGTAGCCTAGTTGCCGCAGACGGCGTTCGCCAGAGGAGAAGCGGCGGATCGTCGAAGAAACGTTGGAGCCGGATGCGTCGGTCGCCAAGGTTGCGCGGGCGCAAGGAGTGCATGCCAATCAGGTGTTTCACTGGCGCAGGCAGTATCGGCAGGGGAGGCGGTGCAATTGGTTCCGGTTCACGTGACCGGGAGGACGGTTGTCATTCGCCAAAACCCTATCCGCACGCAGAAGGGTCCACGGCTAGTGCCTCTTTCAGATCCGCGACGGTTGAGACCGTGCGTGGCACATGCGTTGGAAACCGATTTACCCATAAGGAATTTCTATCCACACGTTTGAGACGAGATTCCGCGTTGTGTGCATTGGTTGTTCATAGGAAGGATCACGCTTTAGGCAGCTCGCTCGTAACGATGATGCAATCCACCAAGTCGGTCGTGAGAAATCACACGACCCGATACGGTGGAACGAGTCCTACCGTGCGAAGTTTGCTTGCCCATTCCGAGATGCGTGCGGTCCTCATGATAATTACTGACGTATTCGGAAAGCAGACGTTTTGGATGGCGTTCATCCACCGCAATGATGTGGTCCAACTATGGGCCGATGTGCATATACGCACACGAAATGAAGGGCTTGGCCCGTCAAGCAGTGAGGATTAACCGCCGGCTTGGGTGGCTGCCTTTTTCGGAATCTGAGCGACCGATTCGCTTGTTAATTCGGAATAGCGCCGTGTATTTCCGTCCCGCTGGTTCGACAATTGGCGAACAATATCGGCAGTTTCCTCCTTTAGGAGCTTTGTTACGTCGGCGGCGGCACATGAAACGAGCGACCGAAGTTGACCCTGAACGGTCTCCTCGCAGCCTTGCGAAAGCTTCTGCAATATCCTGATGATCCCACCAATAACTTCGACAGATCTTTCATTCAAGCGGTCGTGGGACTCTACGACCCGTTTCGTGACATCACTTTCAAACTGATCGAGCATTCCGACGGTCCTTTCTTGTGCTTCTGCGATGGAATTTTGGATCGCTTGCTGCAACAGGTTGTCGAATCGCTCGTGGATTGCCTGGGATTCATCTCTCAGTTTGATCTCGGAGGCCTTCAGGGCCTGCAAGGTAACTTGGGAATCCTCAAGCAGGGGGTCAAGCTGCTCCCTGAGGCGGGCTAAGAAACGGTCAATCGCATCGATACGGGAAGCTTCCATATTTCGTTGGAGCCGCTCAAGGGTGCTGACCGTCATGCCCTCGACGCGTCGGGTTATCTCTAAGGCCTGAGCCACCATCGACTGCACGGTGTTCTTTGTGACCTGCTCCATTTTCTTGTTCCAATGTTCATAGGTGATTCGGTCGGCTATGTCCTGCGCGGCCCGAAATTCTTTAAGCACGTGCCGCATCAACTCTTCTTTGGAATTAGAGACGACACACTCCATTGCCGCTGTCGCCTCGTTCTGCAACTTGGTGCGAAATTCATCCATCAGGCGTTCGCGCTCCTTCGCGAAGGCAGCGGTTGCCGTTTGGAAGGCCATGGTTTGAATCTGCTGGCCGAGGCTGGCCTCCAGTTGGCCAAGCGATGGAGGTAAGGCCGTAGTCGGATCATGTCTCTCTGGATCGGAAAGATGAGTCAACGCTTCACTCAATATCGGGACTACTTGCCGTGTTGCCGACGGTTGTTCTTGCCGAGTGCTTTCCTGCACGATAGTTTTGGGCACTTGGATTGGAAACCAATCGGCCGGTGGAGATACGATTCCCAGATATTGCCGGGGGCTGCCAGTTCTACCGCAATTTCGAAACTAGAATCCTTTGTCATCAATCGCTGTACCCGTTTCACTTGCGCCTGACAGGAATAGGCAGGACTAACTTCACTGGACAGCATCACTTCCAAATATACTGTGTCCCCCTGGATGACCTCGTAGTTCGACCGGTATCGAAAACCATGACAATTGACCGTCAGGGTGAAAACCTGCTCCGAATAGGGTGCACGGAAGGCGTCCGTACCCTGTACCGCCAGCGGTATGGCATTGTAGATTCGCGTGCTGCGACGCTTTTGGGTGTAGGTAAGTTCACGGATTGACACCGAAACCTCCAAGGGCCACGCGGAAATCATATGGCAGGACACGACGGCCGTCTAAAGCGAAAAAATTCATGACACTCAAGGGTTAACCGCATATCTGGTTGGTTACTCATCCCGACACATGTTCAATTCTGAACAGTCGAGAATTACCTTTTCTCCGACAATTTCTTTAACTCAAGATCGGCTCAGACACCCCACGTCTAGCCCCTCGCACCAAGACGAATGCGGCCGCCCTCAAGGATCTGGCCGCATTTGTCTTTTAGAACGAGAGAGAGCGAGTTTAAAGCGCGTATCGATGGTGAACTCTGTCAAAAAGGGCGGAATACCCATTCTGGCCCACTCTCCGTAGTTCAGCTTTGCCTTACCTATTTTCAACAATCTGGTACGCTCCGTCACACTCTCATCGCAGCGCGATAGATCACCTCAGAGCCAAGTCGCAACGTCTTAGGCTTGAGACCTTCCACGCCCGCGCCCATGTATCGGCGGTACCAACGGTAGAAGGTGACGCGGGAAATCCCGAAGTACCGGTACGTAGGAGAAACTTTCTTCGTGACCTGCTCGTAGTGCTCGATCCAGGGGACCCTCGTCTTCACCTGCCGAGCGGGCGCAACTCCATCAACTCCGGCCATGGCCGCCGCAAGCACGCTACGTTGGGCAAATCCTGCGTCGGGGACGACATATCCATCGAAGCCCCACTGTCGCAGATGGCCGAGCAGTTCGGAATTGTTGCAACTGTATTGTCCATTGATCTGAACATAGGCACACATAATGCCGCCGGTGTGCGCGCGTTCAACGGCAGCCTTTAATTGTGGGAAGTATATTTCGTTCCGAGCCTTCTCCGTGATTCGTTCATCGATTCCGGCGAACTCTGGATTCACGCCGGTCCTACCATATTCCTGATCGTTGCCTGCAAAATGCTTCACGACAGAAAAGCCTCTTTGACTCTGAAGGCCTTCAATTTCTGGAACGACCAATTCGCTCATTAGGTAAGGGTCCTCGCCGAGTGTCTCGGCGGGACGGCCCCAGTGCCAAAAGACAACGGGAACGCGCGTGGCTGGACTGGACATAAGTTCTGACATGCTCGCTGTGGCCGAGCGGAATGCGAGGCAATACGGCATGTCAGAGCGAGCCACCTACTTCGCAGGCAAGGCACAGTCGCTGCCATTCAGCGACGGGAAATTTGACGGAGTGTTTTCAAATGGCTCCCTGCACGAATGGACCGAACCAGAGCGAGTTTTCAACGAAGTGTACAGAGTGCTAAAGGTCGGCGGACATTTCTGCATCACCGATTTGAGACGCGATATGAACCTGATCGTTCGATGGTTCCTGAAGGCGAATATCCGGCCTCACTGCTGTCCGGCTAAAACAGTGTGAGCCGACAGCAAGTAACGGGCCGGTAATGAGTTGAGTCTGTTTCGAGCTTGCCGCGATTTGAAACGTCCGGGCGGCTGGTTTGGGCGGCAGGGACAGCAGACAATGGCTCATGAATCAGGGCCGCACGGTCTTTTCGCAATT
>Ga0302324_100028633_pt1 | contig 10584 bp, 4 predicted proteins | sample Palsa_T0_1_FD_201949 | JGI IMG/M metagenome (GOLD analysis project Ga0302324, IMG submission 201949) | Peat permafrost microbial communities from Stordalen Mire near Abisko, Sweden - Palsa_T0_1 | ecosystem: Environmental > Terrestrial > Soil > Palsa > Peat permafrost | place: Sweden: Abisko... | reverse complement strand
ATCATCCAGCACTACCACTACGAGTACCCCGCCCACTACGACAACTCCTACAACTACGGACAGCGGAGCTCTTACCGGCTCGAACGGGATCGCCGTCGACCCAGCTACGAATACAGTGTACGTTGCCGGTACGAGCGGCCCAGGCTCGATGATAAGCGGGGCCACAAACGCGGTCACAGGAGCCCTGCCCGGCGTGCCTTATCCGATTGCCGTTGCCGCAAATCCTACAACAAACCTGGTATACATCGTGAACCTGGGGAGCCCGACTTCGGCTGCAAAGGGCACAGTTATTGTTGCCAATGGGACTACGCCCACTACATTCACGACGGTCGCCGTCGGATACAATCCAACCGCACTTGGCATCAACATTCTCACCAACACGATCTATGTTGCCAATACCAGCAACGGAACTGTAGGCAATGGAACCGTTTCCGTGATCAATGGAGCTACCAACGCGGTCTCGGCAACCATCCCTGTAGGGTCGAATCCGGGAGCGATTGCGGTTGATCAACTCGCAAATACAGTCTATGTGGCCAATCAAGACGGCACTGTCTCGGTGATCAATGGAGCGACCAACACGGTCTCCGCTACTATCCATTTAAATGTTGTCCCCGTCGCGGCCGCTTTCAACCCCTCCACAAATATGGTTTATCTAGCGGATTATCAAAGCAATGCTGTATCTATCATCAATGCGGCTACGAATACTGTCGTTGGGATTATCGGCGTGGGTCAAAATCCGGATGCAATTGCCGTCAACCCGGTTACCAACACGATCTACGTTACCAATGTGACGAGTGGCACGCTATCGGTGATCGGCGGGGCCACGAACACCGTTGCTGCCACAGTCGCGGTTGGGGATGAACCGGATGGGATTGCGGTCAATACGACAACGAACACGATCTATGTTGCGCTCAACGACGGCGCAATCTCAGTTGTCGCTGGAGCTACAGACACCGTTTCTACTACGATCACTCCCTAGGCCAGACCATTGAAAATTGTCATCCTGGGCGCGGGCGTGCAAGGTACCGTCTTCGCGGTCAGACTCACCATGGCCCGTCACCAGGTAACGCTGGTCTCCCGAGCTGAGAGGGCCAAGCAGCTCAACGCCGCGGGCGCGGTGATTCAGAATGAAACGACCTTCCGGACCTGGACGGAACAACTTCCTGTTCTCGAGAGATTGGCGCCAACTAGAAGGGCTGTCGCTCTCGGCGGCTAATCCAAAACCATGAGTGCGAGATTTACTTTGAGGCCGAAACGCGCCATGCCCAATTCACATCTATATAGGTGTTAAGGTTCGCCGCGAGTCAACAGTGTGGTTCTCTTCGCGTTTCAGACCGCCCGGCCCCGCGGTGATCAAAAGCTCCGGCTGTGACTTATGGCGCTCAAGGCGCGCGGGGCTGCTTTGCAGGGACTCAAAGCGTTAGCGTACCTTCTGTGCGCCAGGGTGGGGGCTTAATGCGCATAGTGCGCTCCAAAAAGCACAACTCCACCCCGACGCGGGGGACTTAACTCGCACCTTCCTCACGGAAAGCGGAGACTCAAAATGCCTAAAACGTAAGGGCGCAGCCCCTTTTGTACCGAGCAGGTCCCTCGCCCGTCCAGCCCGAGTATTCCGCAGGCGGCAAAGGCCGTAGCCGTCGTTCCAAGGCAACGGAGAGAGGCGTGCCGTGCCTAGGGGCTTCAGAAAGATAGTTTGAGTGCCAGCTGTATCAGGCGGGGATTGTTTACGGTGGAATTTACCGCGCCGAAACCGACGGCGCTTACATCGGCCACCGGCATACCAAATTGGGAGTGATTGAACAGGTTGAAGAACTCAGCGCGGAAATTCAACCCCATCTCCCTGGGCAGCCCGAACTGCTTGATGATGGAGAAGTCGGTGTTGACGAAGTCAGGTCCGATGGCCGGCACCCGAGCCGCGTTCCCCAACTGGCCGGCAGGGGGCGCAACAAAGCAGGACGAGTTGATCCACTGTAGCTCGCCGTGGTTCGCATTGTGGTAGTTGCAACCGGCGACCTTGTTCGGCCGGTTCCAATTATTGTCGTTGCCGCCGTTCTCGAAGAAGACGCCGGAGTTGTTAGCGCTGTCGATCAAGGGGACAGGAAATCCGGACAGAATTTTTTGGATCAGAGTCACCTGGAAATTGCCTAGAATGGCGTTGGTCACGCCATTCCAATTGCTGCCAAACTGCTTTCCGCGGCCGACGGGCAAATCGTAAATAACACTGGCGGTGAAGCTGTTATCGAGATTGATCTGCGAGAAGGAGTAATCGAGGTTTTGCCAGTTGGGAAGAGGGAAATAGGGAGCGCTGAGCACGGAACCTAATCCGTCGGTTAACCCGTTGTCATGGGTGCGAGAGTAGGTGTAAGCAAAGAGAGTGTACAGGCCGTACTTCAGCGTCTTGGTCTCTGCCTTGATTTGCAGTGAGTCATAGTCTGTCTTACCCACATCGCCGATCAGGTTAATGGTGTTGTAGGTGTTATAGGGCGCTACGTAAGCCGAGCCATCGGCATTGCAACCGAGGGTGTAGCCAGATACCGTGCCGCACGCACTGGGACTATCGGTGTTGAGGTCATTCCCCTGCACCAGGAGGTGCGAGCCACGCGAACCGGCATAGCCGGCGGTCAGGACTAAGTTGCCGACCAACTGGCGCTCGATATTCACGTTGTATTGCAGCACCCGGCCCAGCTTGAGATTCGTGGGCTCGTAATTCCAGGCGCCGGTAAATGCCGCGATAGTAGGCGGCGCAGGAATGGCCTGAAATCCACTGGAGAGATTAATGCCGGAAGGTGTTTGCCCGAGCACTGTGGCACAGTATGAGGTGGTAAAGGGGCAGGGGGCGTTGGCCGGGTCGCCGAAAGCGTCCGACTCACCCAGGAAGGGCGTGTTCTGCCATAGACCCTGGGCGCCCTGGCTCCAGGAGGAGTCATGGTAGAGGGCGAAACCGCCGCGCAGCACCGTCTTGTCGCTGCCGAAGACCTTCCAGGTGGCGCCGATACGGGGTTCGAGCGCTGTCCAATCCATGTTGATGCCGGCCGAACTGCTCACCCCATTTTGATTGGCAATCAGGAGCGTTGCAGTTGTGGGAATGTAGTCGGCCATGCGGCCGCGGGCTTCGGTGATGGGCGTGGTCATATCCCAGGCCAGGCCAAGATTGAGGGTAATGGTTGGTGTGATCCGCCAATTATCTTCGGCGAAAGGACGGTAGATTTTCCAGCGACGGCCGGTAATGGGGCCTTCGTACGTCTGGTCATGAATGGCCAGAGCCGAGATCCCCAGCATAAAATCGGCCTCTGGATTACCGCCGAGACCGTCGCCGCCCAGGCCGGTGTAGTTGCCACCGCTGCCGATACTCCAGTAACCGTCCCCGAAGGCTTCCGTGCCCACGTTCATTTGATTGGCGCGGAGATCGATGCCGAACCTGAAGTCGTGCTTGTGGTGGATGTAATCAAAAGAGTCCCGGAAAGAGAAGATGTTGGTCCCGCCCTGGAAGGGGGAGTAGCCACGATCGCCGAGGGCCCAATAGCTACCCGGGAACTGGGTCGAAACCAGTCCGCAACTGTAGGCGCCGGGAGCGCAGGTGCTGCCGGCGCATCCGAGGTTGGCGTTGGGAATGCCGCCCGGCACAATGGTGGTGGAGGCGCAGGTGCCTGTGCCTTGCGAAGCGATGTAGTCGAAGATGCGGTTGTAACCAAAGCTGGCCTGGTTGATCATGTTGGCGGAGAAGACATGGGTCTCGCCGAGAGCGACGTTGCGCGCGTGGTTTCTGATGCGCTGATTGCTGCCGAAGAAGTTGGCTTCGGCGAATCCAGATGAGCCGCCGGGGACATAGGAGAATGCCTGGTCGTAGCTGAAACGGCCGAAGAGATTGTCCTGGCTGGAAAGGTTGTGGTCCAGGCGGATATCGAACTTGGTATTGTCCAACTGGCGCACGGGCTGATTGGCGTAGTTGTAGCTAGCCGAAGAGTTGCCGGCGTTCGCGTTTGGCGCGGGGTAGAGGTTGATCATGGCCTGGCCAATGGGGTTGATCAGGCTCTGCGGAATCTTGTTACAGGCAGTGCCCGGCGCCTGGCTTCCATCGGCGTTGGCAGGAAGAGGATTCCCTGCGGCGTCGCACTGGAAGTAAACATTCGGATAGGTGCCGGCGCTGGTGGACGCGCCATACATGTGGGGGTTCCCTATGACGAGACCGGAAACAGGATTGCCGAAAGGGTCGCTGGAGAAATCGCCGGTGCGCATGGCCAGCGAAGGCACCAGGCCGGTAAAAGGAATTTCGTGGAGTTGATATTTTTGCTCGCCATCGACGAAGAGAAAGGTCTTGTTTTTGCGGATGGGTCCGCCGATGGCGCCGCCAAATTGGTTCAGGTTGAACTTTTCGATGGAGGAAGCAAAGTAGCTTTTGGCGTCGAGACTTTTATTGCGCAGGAATTCGAAGAGCGTTCCGTGAATCTCGTTGGTGCCGGATTTTGTGGTGACCAGCACCGTGGGGCCGGCCCGGGTACCATATTCAGCCGAGTAGGTGTAGGTGAGGACCTTGAATTCCTGAATGTCGTCGATAGAAGAGAAGATGGCGATACCGCCGGCCGTCAGCTCGTTATTGTCGACGCCATCGAGCAGCCAGTCTGTGCTGTTGGGTCGGGAGCCGCCGACCGATAGGGAGAAAGGACCGCGTGCCGCCACCTCACTGCTGGCGGCGGAGGTGAAAAAGCTGTTGGGGTTGGTCTCAGCCGTAGCGCCGGAGGTGAGGGTGGCGAGTTGCACGAAATCGCGGCCATTCAAGGGGAGCTGCGACACCTCCTGCGAGGTGATGACCTGGCCGAGCGATGAATTGGCTGATTCGACTGCCACGGCCTCACCGGAAACTGCAACCGTGGTGACTACGGTGGCGGGGACGAGCGCAAAGTCGAGCTCGCGGGATTCATCAACCTGGAGATGCAGATCTTTGGATTCGGCGCTTTGGAAGCCCGTCGCGTCGACGTGCACCGTGTAAATCCCGACCGGGAGCAACGGGATCAGATAGTGTCCGGCATCGTCCGTCTTGACGTCTCGCGCCAGGCCGGTGGTCTGCGATGTAGCGATGACACCGGCTCCAGGGACAATCGAGCCGGATTTATCGAGAACGTTTCCGGAGAAACTTCCCGTGGCCTGACCATGCATGACCGGAGCAACGATCACCGCGAGAACACAGGCAAATACAAGAATTGGTATTCTGTGGAATTTTGTAACAGCTAAGCGTTGTGCCGATCTCGGACACTTGGTGCCAATCATCATGGGTTTCATGGTCAAACCTCTTTCGACAAATCGGGTGAGGTGGCTTTTGCATCGACTGGCTGCCCTAGGTGATTAGACTGTAAGAATTGGCCGGTCTAAAGTCAACGTAAGTTTTGGCCGTCTCGGGGATTAACGGCATTTTCATGGAGCTTCTACAGTTCCCTATAACGACATCGCTAAAAATCGTAGCGCAAGGAGAACTGCTGTTTACGCGACTGCACCAGCTGATGACTATAGACCCCAAACCCCAGACCGCTTGTGACCTCATTGTTCAGGCCACCCAGAGCGCTAATCACGCTGGTGTCGAAGCGGGAAGTGTTGGACACATTAAAGACCTCCCAGGCAAAGCGCAAGGTTTGTCCTTCACGCGTTTTCAAGACTTTGGCCAGACTGCCATCCTGCTCGAAGTATCCATCGCCGCGGAAGATGTTGCGCTGGCCGTTTTCACCGGGATAGGGATACCGTAAAGGGGAACCACTGGCGATGCCGTTATTGAGGGAGTCGGGATCGGCAAAGACCTCGGGCAATCCCTGCGCATTGATGTGCCGGTGGATCTTGATTGGTCCCGTAACCACGGCCAGACTTGTTTGCTGGTAATTGGTTGCATAGGAGTAAGGCGCATTCACGCTGAAGGGCAACCCACTCGACAAGCGAGTAATACCAGACAGCGTCCACCCACCGATCAACGCATCCACCAGGCGGTTGCTGTTGCTGGCAAATCGCTTCCCCCGGCCAAACGGAAGTTGATCGATAAAATCGCCGGTAAGCAGATGGCGTGTATCGAAATCCGAGACGGCCCGATTCAGGCTGGGATTGAAGCTGTTGGTGATAAAGCTGAAACTGTTGTTGGTAAATTCACTGGAGCGCTCGGTGTCGGAACCCATGTCGATCGAATTGCTGTAGGAATAACTGAAGTTAAGGGCCAGGCCATTATTCGTTACTCGCCGCAGCGTAAGCTGCAGAGCGTTATAGCTGCTCATGCCGATCGACGACCAGGCAAACAGCGAGGAAAATTGCCGTTGAAAAAATCTGGTCGTGACATTCCCGTTCGAGTCCGCATAGGGCCCGCAACCCAGGCCACCCTCACTCGGCAAACAAAATGCATCCAGCACGGCCAATGCAAAGGAGTCGTTCGCGGAAAGTGCCAAACCCTGGTAAACGTTGGTGTAGATGTTTTGCGTTGCGCTCATGGTACTGCTTGCCAGGTAGGGAAACATGTCCTCCCAATAGGGAATGGGGTTGACGGTCGTCTGGTTGTTGTAGGTTGCTTTGGCAAGCAGCGTGCCGGCCTGGAAGTAGTCCATTCCCGATTGGGGATCGACCAGGTCGAGCGGCTCGGCGAGATCCAACTGCTGCAGCAGATGCCGCCCCAGAGTACCTACATAGTTTGCCTCCATGGAGAAGCCGTGGGACAGCTCGCGCTGCAACGAGAAGTCCATCGCGATGGTGTATGGCGTCTTGATGTGGTTATCGATTCCCCAGGTAATGGCGAGCCCGGTGTTCACGTTATTCGGTGGGGTATAGGGATACTGGATCACGGACGGGATGTTAACCCCCTGCAGCGGCGGGATGTTATTGATGCCGGTATAGCGAGGAGAGTTATCCACGGAATACTGCACCGGCGGATTGTCGATCTGGGTGTTTATGCCGAACGAACCGTACTGCGAGAACGTATCCACAATGCCTTCACCAAAGTGGTCAAAGAACAAGCCGAAACCCGCTCGCACCGAAGTTTTGTTGTCGGGAGAATAGACCACGGCGACACGCGGAGCGACATTGGCCCGCTGCATGTTCCAGTACGGTTGCAGGCCGCGGGCCTGGCCTGATGGCGCAAACGCCAGGTCGGGCTGGTCGCTAATGCCCTGTTGGGCCTGGGTATAACGGTTGACAAACCATTGATGCGTATCGATGGTTGGCTGGAGCTGTTGTCCGTGGGTTTCATACGGAGCTTGCAAAAATACGTGGCGTATGCCAAAGGTGACGGTCAGGTTAGGGAGCGCTCGCCAGGAATCCTGGATGTAGTACTCAAACTCGTGCGAGTGATAGTTCCGGGCAAGCGGCACTCCCGTTGCCAAGGCAGTCCCGGTCTGCCCATTGGGGCTCACCTGAAAGTTGAATTGGCCCTGGGTAAAGGGCACCAGACCAGCAACCAGGCCGGCCGCAATGTCGTAACTGGTCTGATCCCCGCTGTCGACGGTCGGGTAGCCAAAAGCATCCGGATCAAGACTGCCCCCGGTACCGGAGATTGCCCCGCCGGTATCGAGCCACTGATTGTTGGTGCTGCCGAAACCATAGGACGTCAGGTTCGAATCCTGGTAGTTGGTGATATCGCGCAGGTTCACGCCAAAAGCCAGGGTATGGTTTTTGTGCGCCCAGGTCATGTTATCGATGAAGTTATTCACCGGCACGTGGACGATGGTGGTGCAATTTTCCGACGTTGGCTGCGACACGAATTGCAGGAACACGTAGGCGCCGCAATCCTGTCCGGCGTTACTGTAGCCCTGGCGTATGTAGCCGTAGCGAAAGTCGTTGATGAGATTGTTGGTGAGCGTCCAGGTATCGCCTGCCGTAATGCCTTTGGTGTTGTCTTTCAAGAGATACGATGGCGGTTGTCCGGGAAACTGGAGAACCCCGGCGGTGGTGTCCTGTTGCAGGTTGCCGCGGACGAAAAGCCGGTGCTTCGAGGTGGCGTACCAGTCAAGGCGAGCAATGGTCGTATTCAGGTTGACCGGGGTGGGTGAGGAGAATGAATACGAGCCAAGGTTTAAACCATCGCCCAAAGCCGAGCCGTTGGCGGTTGGATAGAGACCTAACGTCTGCAGCATGTTCGGGTCGTCCCCGGGGCCCCAGGGGCAGGTTCCGTTAGCGGAGCAGTTAGGATCCATGACCGCAATTTGGGCTGGTGTGAGCGTGACTCCACTGCCATTGCTCGTATAGATGAGATCTCCAGCCTTCAATGAGGCAAAGGGCGTGGTTCGTTCGACCTGCGAGTTTTCACGGATGTGAGATCCTTCGTAGTTTCCGAAGAAGAAAAATTTGTCGTGCTTGACCGGACCACCGATGTCGCCGCCAAAGGTATTGCGGATGTATTGTCCTGGGACATTGGGCAGACCCGAGGCCAACTCGGTTTGCTTATTGAACCAATCGTTGGCGGCGGTCTGGGTGTTGCGGTTGTATTCATACAGAGCGCCATGAAAGCTGTTGGTGCCGCCCTTGGTGACCAGGTTGATCTGAGCGCCGGCGGAGCGGCCCTGATCGGAATTCGCCAGGCCGGTAGTAACACGGAACTCATCCACGGAGTCGAGCGTTTCGCGCAAGACCCCGGTGAATGCATACCCGTTCAACTGGTCGTTGTCGTCCATTCCATCCATGGTGACGTTGCCTTGATCGGAACGAACACCATTGACAGCGCCGGTGCGGCTATCGCTCGGTGCGTCGACGTTGTGACCTAAATAGAGCACGCCGGGCTGCAGGCTGAGCAGGTCGGGAACGTTGCGATCTTCCATGGGCAATGCCTTGATGGTCGCATTGTCTACGGCGTTGCCCAGGGTTGCGTCCGCGGTGTTAAGCGTGGTCGCCTGGGCGGTGACATCCACGGTTTGCGCCACGGCTTGTAGGGTCATCTTGAAGTCGATGGTAGCGGGATTGCTGACCAGCAGCTCGCCCACCTTAGTCTGGTCACCAAAGCCAGTGGCACTGACCGCGATGGTCCAGGTGCCGGGATCGAGTTGCTGAAAGCGGTAGAAGCCATGATCGCCGGTTGTGGTCTTGAGTGCCTGGCCTGTCGAACCGCGGGTGATGGTCACGGTAGCTCCGGGCACGAGAGCGCCGCTTACGTCGGTTATGGTTCCGCTGAGCGATGTTGTTGCCTGCTGACCCAGGACTGCAGCAGGAGAGAGGAAAATGGAGATTGAGGATACAGCCATGATGGCTGTCAAGATCTGTCGCTGCATTGTGCCCCCAAATTTGCGATGGAAACGCTTGCTAACGCAAGAAATGAACGTCCACTGATTGACCAGGTCCCTGAGCCCGCAGTTGGCCGACTAATTGATCGCGCGCCTTGCCGTGCTCGGCGAGCGATCCGTTCTCATCCAGGTGACACGCTGAATATCCAAGGGTTGGATATCAGGAGTATGCGTAACGACTGTAGGAGCCACCGTTCCGTTTGGCTTTGCGGCAGTATACCTCAAGTGGCTTTGTGGGCAGTGCTTTTCATCAAAGGCTTACTCGGGTGCTGGTTGACTTACACTGCTCTTGATGAAACCTGTCTCGATCCTCCTCTGTCTTCTGTCAATCGCTGGCTGGAGCGTGTCTGCCCCGGGTCAGGCGCCCCGTGCCGAGCCCGAGGCTCTGGGCGGTTCCACGCAGCTGATCGTGGTGACTACTCCCGGCTGGAGCGCAGTTGAAGGACAGTTACAACGTTATGAGCGCTCCGCTGTGCATGAACAGTGGCATCCGGTGGGCAAGCCAATTGCCATTGTCGTCGGCAAGAATGGCTTAGGCTGGGGCATCGGCGTAATTGCCGGTGGTCCCGATATCGCCTCCGGCCCAGTCAAAAAGGAAGGAGACGGCAAGGCGCCTGCCGGCATCTTCGCCTTGGGCACCGCATTCGGCTACGCTGCTCAGCCGCTGCCAGGATTAAAGATGCCCTACCTGAACTTATCCGCCTCGATAGAATGCGTCGACGACGTTGCTTCGAAGCACTATAACCGCATCGTGGACCACTCTGTCGTCGCTCCTGACTGGAACAGCTCAGAGCACATGCGGGACACTGGTGAGTTGTACCGCTGGGGGATGGTTGTCGATCACAATGGCACGGTTCCGGGGCGGGATAGCAGTCCGCCTGAGCCGGGAGCCGGCTCGTGCGTCTTTCTCCACATTTGGCGTAGCCACGACCAGGGCACGGCGGGATGCACGGCCATGTCACAAATCCAGCTGGAAACCCTGCTCACCTGGCTCGATCCGGCGCGCAAGCCACTGCTGGTACAGCTGCCGGAGCCAGCCTACGCACAGTTGAACAAGCGCTGGATGTTGCCAAAATTGGCGAATTCTGCTCAGGACTGAACACCAGGTTGGATATCGAAGATTGCAGGGTGAGCGGCGCCACTGCTGCAATAACAGCTGAGAGCCTCAGCGAAGCGGCCGGTACTTAGCCGGATGGGAAAGCGTCTCTTGACGAAGGGCACGGCTTCAGGCGAGCCGCACAACAGCCGCAGCCGGTCAGGGCTTTAGCCCCTGAGGTCCCTGAGGTACGTTTCTCCATGTCCTTGTCGGCCATGAGAACGACTACAAACGGTGGAGCGAGCGCTGAGCTAA
>Ga0302324_100028630_pt1 | contig 10585 bp, 10 predicted proteins | sample Palsa_T0_1_FD_201949 | JGI IMG/M metagenome (GOLD analysis project Ga0302324, IMG submission 201949) | Peat permafrost microbial communities from Stordalen Mire near Abisko, Sweden - Palsa_T0_1 | ecosystem: Environmental > Terrestrial > Soil > Palsa > Peat permafrost | place: Sweden: Abisko... | reverse complement strand
CAGCGCGCCTGGGACACCCGAGTCAGAACAGGAGGCGGTGGTGATGGTCTCCGGGCCGCTCGGCCTGATCTATCTGCCGCGCAGCTCCGAGCGACTCACGCTCGAGCAGATCGCCGAGACCCATCCCGAGCTGGTGAGCGCCCTGACCGCTCACCCCGGGATCGGGTTCGTGATGGTGCGCTCGGGGGAGCACGGAGGTGCTGTAGTGGTCGGGGCCGGCGGGCATCGGCGCCTGGCCGACGATGTTGTCGTGGGCCAGGATCCCCTGGCTCACTTCGACCCGACGGTCGCCGACCACCTGCGCCGCCACGACCGCTTCCCGCATTGCCCCGACCTGCTCGTCAACAGCATGTATGACCCACAAACTGACGAGGTGGCCCCGTTCGAGGACTTCATGGGCTCCCACGGTGGCCTCGGCGGACCGCAGATGAAGCCCTTCGCCGTCGTGCCCGCCGATTGGAGCGAGCCGGCCGAGCCAATCGTCGGCGTGGAGGCGATGCACGAGGTGCTACGCGACTGGTTGGCGCAGCTGCAGCGAGGCGCAGACGAAGCGGTTGAGCCGCAGCCTGGTTAGATCCCCGTCTCGGCGACGACGCGCCCGCTCTCGATCGCTCCCAAGAGCGACTCGTAGTCGCGCTCGCTCTGATCGGCGTAGGCCTCCGCGAAGTCCGCGATCGCGCGGTCGAAGACGTCGCTCTGGCCGAGATAGGAGGCGATCGCGAGACGGTCGCCGGAGCGTGCGTGCGCGCGGGCCAAAGTCCAGGCACACATCTCGACATACGGCCCCATGATCCGGGGGGTCATCGTTTCGATGTCGGCGGAGAACTTCCAGTCCCACAGCTGGCGGCCGTAGAAGTCGCGCGAGCGCCCGTCGAGGCCGTCGTCGGTGTGCAGCCAGCCGAGCATGATGTCGCTCGCCGACTGCATCAGGCGCTGACCTTCGACCACGCGGCGACCGTGGTTACCGAACTCGCTCTCGCCGGCAAAGCGTTCGAGCACAGAGGGCTGCGCCTCCTTGAACTGCAGGAACAGGGGATCCTGCTCGGCCGTGCGTCCCTCCAGCAGCAGGATCCAGCAGCGCGTGCCGACCGAGCCGACGCCGACGATCTTGCGGGCCATATCAACGAAGCGGTAACCCTCGAGCAACCGCCGGCGGTCGTCCTGGAGCGTGGCTTTGTACTCGTCGAACAGGTCCTGCATCGCGGCCTGCAGGTCGCCGGCCTCGCCGGCCGGGAGCAGGTCGACCGCACGGACGATCACCGGCGGGTCGCTGATGATCTGCAGATGCCCATCCACGCGCGTGGTGAGCTTGGCGAAGGCCTTCATGCTGTCCTTCGTCGTGGCCTTCGCCGTCGCCTTCTCAACGCGCGACTGGAACTCCTTGCGGTGGCTGCCCTTCAATCCAACCATCGCCTGTTTGAGGACATTGCCGCTGAGCATCGAGTACCACACCCCGAGGTTGCCCATGTCGGCGAAGGAGCCCATCGCCTGGCGATAGCGGCGCACGCCGCCGAGCAGCAGATCGCGACGCTCCGCGCCCTTGAAGCCCTGTGCGCGGCCCGCGACCGCGACGCTCGCCGCGAGGCGCTTGACGTCCCACTCCCACGGGGCGGGCAGCGTCTCATCGAAGTCGTTGAGGTCGAAGATGAGCTCGCGCTCGGGCGAGGCGAAGCCGCCGAAGTTCGACAGGTGCGCGTCCCCGCAGGCCTGCACTTTCAAACCGGAGTCGGGCGTGTGCGACAGGTCGGATGCCATCAGCAGCGCCGCGCCGCGGAAGAACGTAAACGGCGAGACGCTCATCCGCCCGTAGCGGATCGGCACCAGCTCCGGGACACGGGTGACCGCCTGCTCTTCGAGCAGCTCGACCGGGTCCGGGCGCCCCGCGGCAGGCTCCCACTCAGCATGGCTCGAGCGGGGTACCTCCTTGCGGGCCTGTTTGCCCGCCGCCACGCGCTCCTCGCGCGTGAGCTCCGTTTCGGCGACTGCGACGGGTGAATCCCCGCCCGCCGAGCGGCTCGTTTTGGCCGCGGGCTTGCGGTTGGGCTTGCTTGCGGGCTGGCCGGCCATCGCGATCAGCTCGCTGCGGCTTCCTTCTCGGCCTGCTCGAGCTCTCGCTTGAACTCCCTGTTGTCGGCGTCGATCTCCTTCTCGAGCGTCTTTTGCGCGCGCGTCAGCAGCTTGTCTAGCTGCTCTTCGATCCGCGACTCGCCGATCACGATCAGCGCGGCCTCGCCGCCCTCGAGCAACTCCCCCAGCTCCTTCGCGTCACCGCGCGAGAGGCCCTTGCGCAGATGCCCGCCGACGCCGCCGACGACACCGCCCACCAGCGCGGCGCCGAGGATCGACGGCGGAAACAGGATCCCGGCGACCGCCCCGACCGCGATGCCGCCCCAGGCGCCGTGCTGGGTCGGCTTCTCGTGCTTGTGGACGTGGACCTTGCCGTCCTCGTCCTTGGCGATCAGCGCGACGTCGTAGGTGCCGATCAGCTTCGCCGCGTGCAGCTCGAGCAGACCCTCGTAGTCGGCAAAGGCATCCTCGCGGTTGGCGTAGGTCGCGGCGTAGATGAAAACCGGTCTGTCGCTCATCCCTATCTCCCGTGCTCGCTTTCGTCGAGTGTCGCAGATCGACCACCGACTCGTATGAATATGCTGTTCCGCACTAGCTCGTCCCTCACCTCGTTGGATGCGAGCCGGGCGAACTCCTCTTTCGATCAATTAAGGACGACATGATTCTCGCAACCGACAACTATCCGTTCCTCGAAGTCTTCTGGACGATGCTGATCTTCTTCGCATTCGTCGTCTGGATCTGGATCCTGTTCACGGTGCTGGCCGACATCTTCCGTCGCCACGACACCTCTGCATTCTCAAAGATCCTGTGGATCGTCTTCATCATCATCATCCCCTACTTCGGCGTCTTCGTATACCTGATCGCCGAGCACAACGGGATGACCGAACGCGCGATCAAGCAGCAGGAAGCGGCGAAGTCGCAGATGGACCAGTACGTGCAGTCGGTCGCGGGTAAGACCGACCCGGCCGAGCAGATCGCCAAGGCGAAGACACTGCTCGACAGCGGCACGATCACGCAGGCGGAGTTCGACAGCATCAAGGCGAAGGCGCTCGCCTCGGCGTAGCGACAGGACTGGGCGGCGGGACGTGGCGCTAGCGAGCGCCGCGACTCGCCGCGCGGCGCCGGGCGAACACCCAGCCGACGGCGAAGCCGATCAGGCCGCAGCCCGCGATCACGACGATCATCGGCGTCTGCGTCGTCGTGATGAACCACCAGTGGATCGTCACCGTCTGCCTGTTGGCGACGGCAAACAGGACGATCAGCACGACGAGCACCGCCGCGGTGATCATCTTCGGCGAGGGTTTGTTGCGGGCAGGCGCCGCGGAGGATTCGATCTGACCGGAAGGTGTCATCAGAACATGGTCTATCAGAAGACCGGAACTTCGCGGTAATCGCCCCAGACGATCTGGAGCGCCTGTACGATCTCGCCCTCGGAGGCAGAGGCACGGGCGCAGTCGAGCAAAAGAGGCATCAGGTTGACGCGCGCGGTGGTCGCGCCTGCCTTCAGCGCGGCGAGCGTCGTCTCGACCGCGCCCGTGTCGCGGCGTGCGCGAACGGTGCTGAGGCGGTCGATCTGCTTGCGTTCGAGCGAGGGGTCGATCCGCAACAGCGGAGTCTGATCGTCGTCGCCCTCGGTGAACGAGTTGACCCCCACGACAATCCGCCGCCCGGCGTCGATCTCGCACTGCAGCTGGAAGGAGGCGTCGGCGATCTCGCGCTGGGGATAGCTCTGCTTGACGGCCTGGACCATCCCGCCGAGCTCGTCGATCTTCGCGAAGTACTCGTACGCCTTGGCCTCGATCTCGTCGGTCAGCGCCTCGACGAAATACGACCCGCCGAGCGGGTCGATCGTGTTCGCGACGCCGGTCTCGTGGGCGATGATCTGCTGTGTGCGCAGCGCGATCCGCACGGCGTCCTCGGTCGGCAGCGCGAGCGCCTCGTCATAGGAGTTCGTGTGCAGCGACTGCGTGCCCCCAAGCACGCCCGCGAGCGCCTCGATCGCCGTGCGCGTGATGTTGTTCAACGGCTGCTGTGCGGTCAGCGAGACGCCGGCGGTCTGCGTATGGAAGCGCATCATCCACGACTTCGGATCCTTCGCGCCGAAGCGCTCGCGCAGTTCGTGCGCCCAGATCCGGCGCGCCGCGCGGTACTTGGCGATCTCCTCGAAGAAGTCGATCTGGGCGTTGAAGAAGAAGCTCAAGCGCGGCGCGAAATCGTCGACGTCGAGCCCCCGTTCGATCGCCTGCTCGACATAGGTGAGGCCGTCCTTGAGCGTGAACGCGAGCTCCTGGGCGGCGGTCGAGCCGGCCTCGCGGATGTGGTAGCCGGAGATCGAGACCGGATGCCAGCGCGGCATGTTCTGTGAGCACCACTCGATCATGTCGCCGAGCAACCGCATCGCTGGGTCGATCGGGAAGCACCACTCCTTCTGGGCGATGTACTCCTTGAGGATGTCGGCCTGGATCGTCCCGCCCAGCCGGTCGGGGGGAACGCCGCTGCCCTCAGCCGCGACGACGTAGTAGGCGAGCATGATCGCCGCGGGCGCGTTGATCGTCATCGAGACGGAGACCTCGCCCAGGTCGATCCCGCCGAACAGGGTCCGCATGTCATCGACGGTGTCGATCGCCACGCCCTCGCGGCCGACCTCACCGGCCGACAGCGGCGAGTCGGAGTCGTGGCCCATCAGCGACGGCATGTCAAACGCGGTCGAGAGCCCGGTCTGGCCATGGTCGAGCAGGTAGTGAAAGCGCTCGTTGGTCTCCGCGGCGCTGCCAAAGCCGGCGAACTGGCGCATCGTCCACAGCCGCCCGCGGTACATCGAGGGGTAGATCCCGCGCGTGAAGGGATATCCGCCGGGCAGGCCGATCTGCGCGGAGTCCGGCAGGTCAGCCTCGGTGTACAGCGGCCTTATGGCCTCATCGGAGAGCGTCGTGAACTCGGCGTCGCGCTCTGGTGTAACGCCGTAGGCGTCGAGCCACTCGGCGTAAGAGGTCGGGGTGCCGACTGGCGAGCCGACCGAAGCGGTCATACGGCAAAGCCTACTATGCGTCTATCGGACCCGGGAGCTTATGGTGACCCCTTCCCGAGGGGCAATCGAAGTGGCGCTCGCGCGGGCGCTCCCGGCGATCGAGATCGCCGCGCCGGGCCGAGCTGAGCTGAGCGACGCGACCGAGGCACACGGCCTGCAGGGCCACGCCGACGCGCTCGCGCTGCCGCGCAGCGCGGAGGAGGTGGCGGCAGTGCTCGCCTGGTGCTATGAGCACGACGTCCCGCTCACGCCGCGTGGCGGCGGCACAGGGTTCGCCGGAGGAGCGGTCCCGCTCGACGGCGGCGTGGTGCTCGACCTGCGGAATCTGAACCGGGTGCGGTCGCTGGAGCCCGCGCTGTGGCGGGCCGAGGTCGAGGCGGGAGTGACGACGGCGGCGCTGCAGCGCCGCGCGCGCGAGAACGGACTGCTGTTTGCACCGGACCCGGGCGCCGCGGAGCAGTCGCAGATCGGGGGCAACATCGCAACCAACGCCGGTGGCCCGCACACCTTCAAGTACGGCGCGACCGGCGCCTGGGTCACGGGGCTGGAGGTTGTATTGGCGCCCGGGGAGGTCGTGCGGCTCGGCGGCGCCGTGCGCAAGGACGTCGCGGGATATGACCTGCGGAGCCTGCTCGTCGGCTCCGAGGGCACGCTCGGAATCGTCACCGCCGCGTGGCTGCGCCTGATCCCGGCGCCCGAGCGGACCTACCCGGTGCTCGCGCTCTATCCCGACGCGCGTACGGGCACGGCCGCGGTGCGGGCGATCCTCGCGGCGGGCATTGAAGCGGCCGCGATCGAGTACCTCGACAACGCGACGATGGCGCTCGCCGGCGGCGCCTGCCCGGCGGCGGTCGATGCCGAGGGGACGTTCGCCGTGCTCGCCGAGGTCGACGGCGACGAGGAGGAGGCGCTGCGCGCACGCGGCGAGTTGCTCGAGGCGCTCGACGACGCGCGCGCGATCTACGCGCCGGGTGAGACGGAGCAGGTCAGGGCGCTGTGGCGCTGGCGCGCGGGGATCCCCTATGCGGTGCAGGCGCTACGCGGCGGGAAGCTGAGCGAGGACATCGTCGTCCCGCTCGACCGACTCGAGGAGGCGATCGCGGGGACGCTCGAGATCGGCGCGCGCCATGGTCTCGCGGCGTGCAGCTGGGGCCACGCGGGTGACGGCAACCTGCACTCGACGATGCTGGTGAACCCGGCGGACCGCACAGAGGTTGCTCGCGCCGAAAGCGCCGCTCTAGACCTGTTCGAGCTCGCCGTCGGCCTCGGCGGCTCGATCTCCGGAGAGCACGGCCTCGGCACTGTCAAGAGCGGCCATCTCGACGTGCAGTGGGCCGGCAGGGCGCTCGAACTGCACGAGGGCGTCAAGCGGCTGTTCGATCCCAAGGGTCTGCTGAACCCCGGCACGAAGGGGGCTCGGTAAAGCCCGAGCGTGCCCGGGGTCCGCAGGTTCGACCGAATCTCTGGCCCTACGAATACCGCAGCGACCCCGGCGTCGTCAGCTCCTCCCCGCTCTCCAGCAGCGTCTTCAGCCCCGAGAGGATCATCGGCCAGCCACCGTACAGCTCGCTGTGGGCGTTCTCGCGTAGCCGATCGTGCGTGACGGTCAGCCGGCACGAGTCCTCGACCTGCTCGATCTCCCAGGTGACGCGCGAGGTCCCTTCGGCCCGGACCTCATCGCTCCACACGGCGGTGAAGCTCTGCACGAGCCGGCGCGGGGGGTCAACCTCGAGGTTCTCGCCCTCGGCGAGCGGCATCTCCCCGGCCGCGAGCTCGTAGTGGGATCCGGGCGTCCAGTCGGAGCTGGCGCTCGCGCCGAAGTTGTACTTGCGCCGCAGCTCCGGGTCGATGATCGCCTCCCACAGACGCTCGGGTGTCGTTTTAATAAAGATCTCAAAGACCTTCTCCGTCGGCTCGGCCGACCAGGGTCGCTTGCCGCTCTGCTCCTGCGTACCCGTGTCGATCGTCGTGTCCGTGTCCATCGTCGGTTCCTCCATTCGTCGCTTTAGTCCACTGAGCCCCTTGGCCCAGGGTTCTGCGTACTTGCTCACCCAGCGGTCGTGGACGAGCCTGATCGGGACCGGGTTCAGGAAGTGGAGCTTCTCCCGGCCCCTGCGTTTCGTCTTCACGAGCCCCGCCGCCTCGAGCACCTTCAGGTGCTTCATCACGCCAAAGCGCGACATCGGTAACCGCTGCTCGAGCGCGCTCAACGTCTGCCCGTCTGACTCGAACAGCTCGTCGAGCAGGCTCCGACGCGTCGGGTCGGCCAGGGCTCTGAAAACCTCGTCCTCGTCCATCTCCAACCATTATAGGTGACCTTTTGGTCACATGTCAAGTGGTCGGGTTTGCTCGCTGTCGAGCGCGCCCATCTGTGGTTCGGGGTAGCGATCGCCGGGCAGCGGCGTCCGGCGGGATCGCCCGTTGGCGCGAGAACGTTCTTGGGCTTGGCGCCGAGCGGCGGGCCAAGCAACGCGGGGACGAGGACTTGTTCATTTTCTCGGCCGGTATCTCCGGCCGAGAAATGAAAAGTCTCGCTCCCCGCGTTGCTACTCGTCTCGTCCCCGCGTTGCTCTTCAGCCGAAAGGTCTCGTCCCCCGCTTTGCTGCTCAGCCGATATACACGGTCGTGCTGGTCTTTAGCCTGCTGCCCTTCTTCGGGGTGAACGTCAAGCTGATCTCAGCGAGGTCCTCCAATGCTTTCGTTGTCAGAATCTTCTTACATTTTGTGAGCTCTTTGGACCGGGCTTGGGCAGGATGGCGCTCGATATGTGCGGTTTGGTTCTCGTAGTGCAGAATGAACCAGAGCCTCCTCGCCCTTCGCTGTGAGGGCCCACGCATTGGGCTTGCCGTGGCTGGCGAGGCCCGTGTTCTCGATCAAGGAGTGACGCTCCAACCGCTTCAACAACCGCGATGCCTGCCCCTCATCCTCAATACCAGCGGCGTTGGCGACCTCGCGGTTTGACGGACCGGATCCGCGTGCGGGCTGGGCGGGCGTCAAAGCTCCGATCGCCGATAGCACCCGAAGCGTGCGATACGTGGGCCGCACACCAAGCGGCGCGGGATTGAGACGTTTCATGCTCGGCTATCTCGATAGATCAGCGAAAGGGAGGCGCCGCGGTCAGGGTCAGTGCCCGCGGCGCCCACGATCAGGAAGCCAGGCTGGAGAGTACTTCTCCCTATCGCGGGCAACAACCTTTTTATGGCTCCCCTTGGCACCGACCCCGCAGGGGAGCGGGTGACGGGCGCAAGCTCTGAAAAGAAAATCTCGTGACCTAATTACTCCACCGCTCCCGTTCCAACGCAGACTAAAGCCGCCCCCTGAATATTCGACCCACTCGCATGATGGCGGCGATCCTTCGGCCTGCTCGCATAATGACGAGTCCCGGGGGGCTAGAAAAGTGACGTTGTCACGGTTTCCACTGTCACTACTAGTGACAATGTCACCGCCGCGAGCGCGTCGAGCTTGCGGGCCGGCGAGCTTGATCCACGAGAGCCGCGCTTTGATCGCTCACGATCTACTTCCAACAAATAGACGCCGGAGCGCTGTGCTTCTACGCGCGCCCCGGCGTCGTGCTTCATCTCATCCGGTGTCGGCGCCGTCCTGCCTTTACGCTCGGCGCCGTCGCCTCAATCAGTACCAGCCTCCAGCTACTCCATGCCAGGGGCAATATGACTACAAATGCGCCATGGACATACGCATGTTGCTACGGCGACATGTCACCATTTTTCAACCTGTGACCGTTTCCTCGGCAGTTTCACCCAACAATTGGGATCTCTGGCGAGTGAGGCTCCGAGGAGAGCTCGTCCAGGAGTAACGCGACTTCGAGCTCCGCGGGACACGGGTGCAGCGTGCGGCCGAGCCTCTCTTCGATCGTATGTAGACGACTTTCGACGGTCTTGCGGACCACTCCCAGCGCGATCGCCGCGGAGGAGACGCTGCGCTCGGCGTCGAGATAGGCACGCAATGTCTGGCGTAACACCGGTCCACTGCCACGGGAGTCTTCAAGCGGTGAGAGGTAGATCTCGATCAGCGCTTTCGCCAGTGCCTCGTCTTTGAGCACACCGGCGAGCAGCGCCACGTCGGCGTAGCGCGTGAACGTGACTCCTTGGGCGGGGGTCCCATTCCGTGAGATCCCATTCCGGCGTAGCGCGACCGTGAGCGCGGCCTGCGCCTGCCGATGGGTCAGACGCCACCCCGCAAGACCCCCCGCCGGCTCGCCGATCGCGAACAGGACGCCTTGGCCCTGCTTCCTGCTTTGGCCCGCCTGCTCGCTTTGGCCCGCCTCCTCGCCTTGACCAGCCTCCTCGCGCGTGATCGCGGCCAATACGGCCCGCTCGATCTCGCCCACCACGAACCGCTCCCTCCCACCGAGCCACGCCCACACGCTCTGCTTGTCCTGCGCCACGCTCAGGCACCGGCGATCGACTCCCGCGGCCAGCTCCCGGACGGCCTGCTCCGCCCTCGCGCCGACGGCGATCACGCCGAGATGCCACGCATCGAGCTCATAATCGAGCTCTGAGCCCTCGATCGCCCCACCATCGAGCAGCCTGCGCACCCGTTCGGCGCGGCGCTGCTCGGGCGAGCGCCCCGCGCGCTCGAGCTCATCCCCGTACTCGATCGTGATCGCCTGGAGCAGACGATCGAGCACCGCCGCCTGCGCGCGCAACGCCTCACGCAATGCCTCCCGTTGGATCGGCGGGGCAGGCGGGGTGGGCGGGATCCAATCCCTCTCGCCGCGGTCGGCCTCTTCCATGATGAACTCACCCAGCAGTGCGCTGCCCACGACGTAGCGGCGCAACACGGTGTCAAGAGGCACACCGACACGCGCCGCGCGACGCGCCTGCTCCAGCGCCACCGCCGGCACGGGCGGGGTGGGCGGGCTCCCATCCGTCTCTCCACGCTCGATCCCCGTAAGCACATACTCGAGCGCCGCCACGACGGCCGCGCGCAATCCTGCCAGGTACTCCACGTCGTCCTCGCCGGCGCGATCGAACTCCTCGCCACGCATCCGCGCGAAGATCGCATCGACCAGCTCACCACGGCGCGCTCGCAAGCGTTCGACGACACCGGCGCGAGCCTGTTGAAACGCTCCCCCCCCCGATCGTAGGTGCCATCTGCCGCGACCACGTCGCCGAGATATTAACCTCCAACAAACCCACTGCCTAGCGACACGTCATCACACTTTAGTGGGCGGAGCTCGCCAAATAAAATGTTGCGCCGATACTTGGCCCGAGCAACGCGGGGACGAGTACTTGTTCATTTTCTCGGCCGGTATCTCCGGCCGAGAAATGAAAAGTCTCGCTCCCCGCGTTGCTACTCGTCTCGTCCCCGCGTTGCTCTTCAGCCGAAAAGTCTCGTCCCCCCGCGTTGCTGCTTAGCCGATGTAGACCGTCGTGCTGGTCTTCAACTTCGCGCCCTTCTTCGGAGCGAAGGTGAGGTGGATGGTGGCCTTCAAACGCTTGGCGTGGTGCTTCTTCAGGAAGGATCAGG
>Ga0302324_100028629_pt1 | contig 10585 bp, 9 predicted proteins | sample Palsa_T0_1_FD_201949 | JGI IMG/M metagenome (GOLD analysis project Ga0302324, IMG submission 201949) | Peat permafrost microbial communities from Stordalen Mire near Abisko, Sweden - Palsa_T0_1 | ecosystem: Environmental > Terrestrial > Soil > Palsa > Peat permafrost | place: Sweden: Abisko... | reverse complement strand
GAGCTCGCGGGCCCGGGCGATCGCGAGCCGCACTTTAGTCGTCCGAGTCAGACCCGAGCGGAGCGCCGTGCTTCGCGTGCTGCGATGCGGCCCAGTTCTGCCGGGCCGCTTCCCACAGCGACTTCGCCGCGGATGCGGCACCCGTCTGGCCGTTCGGCTTCGGCCACGTCGCGGGGGCATCCCCGTTGCCCGCGACGAACTCCGCACCGTCGATGTCGTGGAGGTCGCCCGCTTCGCCCTTGACCTGGCGGCCGTCAGCTTCCCCCTCGCGCTGCACCTGGTCCCCGCGGGACGCACCGGCTCCGCGATCGATGTCGTCCTCTCCGAATTCCGAGCTGGGCTCATGCACGCCGGCGAGGAGGTGGTCGAGGCGCACGACCGCGGCTCCTGGATTCAAGGCCACAGGGGCGTCAGCCGGGACCCGCGAGCCAGGCCCCGGACCACCGGGGACCCGTCCCAGCCTGACGGCGGTCTCTGGCCACACGCTCTCCAAGATGAAGGCGAGTGCGATCGCGGCGCCGAATATGCCGATGAACGCGAGCAGCGGGAGGGTGGCCTTGGTGCCCTTGGTGAGCTGGGGACTATGGCCGTTCTGCAGGATCTGAAGCTCGACGCGGTCGCTCGGTGCCACCCCATCGGTGACCTCCTCGTGGCCGACGTAGTTCGACAGCACGGAGGCTCCGGTGGACGCGAGCTTGGCCGCGGCCGCCGCCGAGGTGGCCGTCGACGTCATGTCGATGAACGGCAGCCCCTGCGCCGTCGAGGCGTCCGTGACCTCGGTGGCGCTGACGGATCCCGGGACCCTGGCGGCCTTGTGGATCAGCACCTGGACGGGGTTTCCGTTGGCGATCGCCACGTAGTCCGGCGCGAGCGCGGATAGGTATTGCTGGTCGCCGACCGGCACCGACGGCGTATTGGTCTTCGCCGATCCCGGCGTGTACTCGTCCGAGGCCCGGCAGTACGGACACGAGGCCGTGGTGATCAGGAGCTCGGCTTGGCTCTGGTATGTCGAGGTGCCGTGCGGGGTGATCCCGTGCGTGGTGGGCGTTCCGTACGCGAACAGCGCCACCACGCCGGCGAGCACGAGCCCGCCCAGTAGCAGTGCCTTGAAGCGCCACAGCACGGCGAGAAACAGTCGGATGTCCATCTCAGCCTCGTTCCTGGTGTTGAAGATTGAGATAAGCCACTGCGGCTTCCGTTCTGTTGGCCACGCCGAGCTTGCGGTAGACCGAGGACAGATGGAATTTGATCGCGTAGCTGCTGACGGTGAGGCGCTGAGCGATCTGAGCGTTAGTCAGGCCGAGGGTGGCCATCTCAATGACCTGGATCTCACGGGCCGACAGCCGCTGAAGACTCTGGGGCAGCGCTTTATCGAGCATGGCGGTGATAGTAGGTTCCTTGGTGGTCCCCGGCCAATGGTCATCGGAGTGGTCTTGGCCGGCAATCAGCTGGCCGATCGGGTAGGTCATCCGACGAGCCTCAGGGCTGGGCGCCGGCCTGCGGCACCGCCGCAGGGGGGCCGCGCAGCGGGCCCGAGAGCTCGCCGAACGGAGGCGGAGCCGTCCCCAGCAGCGTCCGCAGCGCGGTCCGCGCCGCGGCGCGTCTGGCGCGGGCGTGGTCATCGTCGCGGGCAAGGGAATCGATGGCTCGGCGCGCATAGAACAGCGCCAGCGCCGCGGTGCTCAGGCGCCGGCGGACGACTCCGTCGTGCTTGAACATGTACTGCCGGCGGGCGTAGGCCTCCTGAGCCGACAGGCGCTCGTTGTGGCCGTTCTTGCCGAAGTAGTGGAGGATCGTCATGTCGGGGACATAGCGAACCTCCCAGCCGGCGGCCTCGATGCCCGCACAGAGGTCCGTTTCCTCGGCGAAGAGGAAGTAGCGTTCGTCCATCAGCCCGGCGTCGAGCACGGCCTGGCGCCGGGCGAGCATGAACGAGCCGGCCACCCAGTCGCACCGCCCCTCGCGATCGTAGGCGGCGGGGTCGAGTTCTTCTTCGCCCATCCACGCGGCACGGACGGGGAAGCGCTCGGAGCCCAGGGCCTGGAGCAGGTAGCGCATCGGCGAGGGAAATCGACGGATGGTGGGGAACACGGTGCGGTCGCCGGCGAGCTGGCGGCATCCGACGAGGCCGACCTTGGGGCGCTCCGCCAGCAGGCGCAAAAGTTCACCGAAGGTGCCCGTCTGGATCTCCGTGTCCGGGTTGAGGAAGAGCACGAACGGAGCGTTCACGGTCTCGAAACCGCGGTTGTTCGCGTGCGCGAAGCCGCGGTTTTCGTTCCTCACCACGCGGGCCCGAGGGAACTCTCTCTCCACGAGCTCCGGCGAGCCGTCCGCGGAGCTGTTGTCGACGACCACGACATCGAGCTCGGCGTCCCCCGCATGCGCGTATACCGACTCCAGGCAGGGAGCGAGGTACCCGGCGCTGTTGAACGAGACGATGATGACGGCGAGATCGGCCATGGAAAATTCGCTAGCCCGCGTGCAGCGATCGATCGACTGCTACCGCCAGGCCCAGAGATGTCCGTTGGGCCCGGGTGCGCCCATCTGGAACCCCGTGTAGCCGGCGTTGATCAGGGCATCCTTCGCGGCCTGCCGGGAATCCGGCTCCGGGCAGCGCATGTAATGCCATTCCATCACGAGGATGGGCGGTCCCTCGTCGGCGAGCCGAGGATCGGCGAGAATCTCCCATTCGCCGCCCTCGATGTCCATCTTCAGGAGGTCGACGCCGGCGAACAGCGGGAAGACGTCGATCTTCTCGATCGGATCCCCGGTCGGGTCGGCCTTCGACAGGCATGCCCGGCCGCCGATGAAGTTGATCGTGCCGGCGTCGTTGCTAGCGAAGCCGCGGATCACCGTCCACGGCAGCCCGTTGAGCGCGATCATCCGCTCGAGCAGATTGGCATTGAGCCCGTCCGCCTCGACGGCGGTCACCGTCACCTCGGGACCGAGATGGGCGGAGAACAGGCCGATGTTGGCCCCCAGGTCGACCACCTTCAGCGGCCCTCGCAGTCGCTCACGTAATGGCTCCGGCGGCTCGTAGAGCTCGCGGTAGAAGATCCTCGTGAACATCTGCATGTCCCCCGTGCGATGCCGAACGAACACCGTGAGGCCGTTGCGCAGCCGGTACGAGCCGATGGCTTGTCCGGCCAGCTGACGCCGCAGGAACGTGGCCGGCTGGTCAACTGCCCGCGCGCCGCGAACGCCGTGGAGGGCGGCCTGAACCGAGTCGGACTTCACCACCGAATGCACCACAGGATTGCTTTCAATCAGACCACGCATCAAACCCCCAAGGCTTCAAAGTTCCCGGACATCTCGGCTAGCGTAACCCAGGTTTCCGCGATTGCGCCTAGCCATTGGGGTAGAACGGTGAGGCCCGGACGGCGGGTTCATGCGGCGGTCGCCGAGACCGGCCTGGCTTCGCCGCCTTCGCCGCCCCGTCGCCTCCCGAGCGGGGGCGCTACCCGGACCACGAGGGTCATGAGATCGTTCCAGGTCGAGGCGAAGGCGACGCGCAGCACGAGGGCGTAGACGCCCAGTCCGACCACGCCGACGACGGCGATCGTGAGCGCGACCGGGAGCCGATGCTCGAGCACGATGCGGAGCGGGACGCAGACGGCGAGAAGGGCCAGGCATCCGGTCACCGCGGGGCCCAACCCGGGGATCAGCCTGCCGATCGTGATCCCGAGCTGAGGTCCGAGCAGGAACGCGTAGACGGCGAAGAATATGACCACGTAGACCGCGGTCACCGCTATCGACACCGCGATCAGGCCATGTCCGACCGTGACCGCCACGGCGGCCGCGTAGAGCGCGAGGGCGGCGAGGTTGAACTTCAAGAGCACCCGGGGCCGGCCTACCGCCAGCATGACCTGCGGATAGCCGGTGAGCAACGCGGCCATCATTCCCGCGCCCGAGAGCAGCTGCGCGGGGAGCACCGCCGGTTTCCAGACGGCGCCGAACACGAAGGGAACGACGAGCGGCGCGAGCCCGATCAGCGAGGCGAGCAGCGGGAAGATGACCGCTGCGTGGATCCGCGCCGCGCGCTCGTGGAGCCTGCGCATCTCACCTCGGTCCGAGAGCCGCGAGTAGACGGGGAAGGCGATCTGCATCATCACGTTGCTGACCTTGCTCTGGTACACGACGCCCAGGTTGAACGCCCGGTAGTAGATGCCGGTCTGGAATGCGGAGAGCCGGGCGGCCAGGATCCAGTAGTCGACGTTCTCGAATAGCACTCCGACGAAGCCGCTGAGTGACGCGGGCAGACCGAAGTTGCCGATCTCACGGGCGGCGTGCCGGTGCCAGCGCGGGAACGGCTCAGGCGCCGCCCAGATCATCAGCAGCGAGCCGACGGCGGTCCCGGCGACCGCGCCGATGACGATCGCCTTCGCGCCGAGACCGGCGACGGCGAGCGCCACGGCGGCCACGCTGCCGACGAAGTTGCTGGTCAGATCGATGGCGGTCATGAGCCGGAAGTCGAGCCGTCGCCAAAGCGCGGCTCGGGACACGGTGCCGACTCCGGCGATCACGAACACGGGCGAGGCGAGCACGACCAACTCGCCGGTCTCACGCCCGAAGACGGGGATCCACACCAGCGGCACCGATGCGAGCAGGACGGCGCTGATGACCGCGCCCGCAAGCAGGCTCATCAGCACCGCGACTTCTCGATGCTCCTCGGTGATCGACTCTCTCTGCACCAGCGCTGAGGCGAATCCCTCGAAGGTCATGATCACCGCGAGCGGGATGAACAACAGGGCGACGGCCGCATGCCCGAACTCTGCGGGCGAGACGAGGCGTGCGAGAACGATCGCGCTGCTCAACGCGATGCCTTCGCCCATGACGCTCTTCAGCGCCAACCACCTCATCCCGCTCAGGGTGGATTTCTTGACTGATTCGCTCGGCATGGTCAGGATCGAGGGTAGGGGGCGCGTGGCCTTCGGATGCTCCCCGAGCGTTCAGGGCTCACCGGGATGCCCCACTCTGGAGACGAAGGTCCCCGACGGCTGCATCCACGTACGGCAGCCTCCTCATGACTTTGTCGGTGGCGCTGCAGGGCCGGCCGTTCCAGACGTTGTCGGCGTAGGTGATCCCCGCGATGCACGGCTCGTACCAGTAGTCGCCGCCGACGTTCCCGATAACCCGGTCGTTGGTACCGACCAGGGGACCACCATCCTCGGTGACTCCCTCGTCCGGCGCGAAGCGGTTGTCGCGGATCAGCATGTTGCTGATATTTCCGCCGTTCCCGCCAAAGTCGACCGCGTAGATCGTCGAGCCGGCGTCGTCCCTGGTCTTATAGAACGAGTTGTTCTCGATCACGATCTTGTTGTACGGCTGCCCGCTGTAGGGCTGGATGAAGATCCCGTAGTTCTGGCAGTGGGCGAAGTGGTTGCCGTTGAAGGTGATATCCGTGCCGCCGACCATGAACATGCACTCGAAGTGGGTGTCTCCGTTGTTGAGGTAGTCGTGGAAGGTGTTGTCGACGATGTCCACGCCGGTCGTCGTGTATGCGGAGCCGCCCGAGTCGTACCCCGAGTCGACCTTGCTGTTGTTGTCGCACTCGCCGGTCAGGATCCTGCCGCTGTAGCAGGGACCGAAGGTCGAGTTCTCGATCCTCATGTCGCGGACGCCGTTGAGGTAGAAGCTGCCGCCCCGGATGTGATCGAGCGTGACGTTGTGGGCCGGTGGCAGGACCGCCAGCCGGTTCCCCAGCGAGACATCCCGGAGCGTCCACCATGAGGCGCCGTTGGTCGTGACATCGCCGTAGTTGCCCGCCTCCACGTTGGCCAGGGTCACGCGGGCTCCGGGCGCAGGCTGGAACACCACGGGTGTGGTGCACGCGTCGAGCGCCGGATCGTCCTGGATGTCCTGCGTGACCGGGTAATTCCCGGGGTCGATGTCGACGATGTCCCCGCAATGCGCCCGGTGGTATGCGGCGTTGAGCGACCGGCAGTCCCGCGAGGGAGTCTGGCTGCTCCTGACCGCGCGTCGCATGCAGCTGCCGCCCGCGCTGCTGACCCAGAGGTTCGCTCCGCCGGGATCGGCCGCGGTCACCGCTGGACCCGAGTCGGTGGTGGCGACGATCACCCCGGCCACGACCACGACGCCGACCGCGACGACAACGAACCAGAGAATGCGCCTGCGCTTAGGCACGCGGTTTACGAGCCTCGGTAAAGAGGCACGGGCTCAGACCACCCGGCCAAGCGACTCGCGAATCCGTAGCGGCAGGCGCCGGACGCTCTGCTCCCTGCGCATGTGAGCTCGCACGGCCGCATCGGGGCACTGCACCTCGCGCCCGATCACCGCGCGCGCGTATCCGGCGATCATCGTCAACGCGAGCGGGTCCTGGCGGGCGCGCCAGACGGAGCGGACGAGCAGGTACGAGAAGCGATACCCCATGTAATGAGCCTCCCCCCCCATCCTCGTCCAGCGCTTGCGGCGCGAGCCATCGCGGGTGCCGTCCCGGCGATGGTGGCGGAAGGGGACCTCGGCCAGAGCCCCGGTGCGCCAGCCCCGGATCTGGGCCTTGATCGAGTCGATCTCGTCCCAGCCGCGACGCTCCTCGAGCGGCAGCACCTCCTGCAGGCATTCCCAACGGTACGCCCGCGACGGGCCCCACACGTGAGAACGGGTGCCGTAGACCGGTCGCCACTCCCCATCGCGCGGCTCGAGGCCAATGCCACTCGTCAGTCCGAGACGCGGCTCGGCGGCGAACGCGGCGAGCACGCGCTGAAAGTAATCGGGCTCGAACGACGTGTCCGCATCCTGCTTGATGAGGACGTCGGGCGTGATTTCGAGCGCGTCGATGCCGGCGACGAACGCGCGCACGATCGGTCCCCCGCGGGTCGGGACCGCGGGACCGTCGACGGACAGCGTCCGTACGAATGGCAGGCGCCGGGCAAGTCGCTCGACGAGCTCCGGCGTTCCGTCGCTTGAGCCGGTGTCGACGATGACCCACGCGCAGGGCGCTACGGTCTGGCGCTCGACGCTCTCGGCAAGGCGGGCCAGGTTGACCTCCTCGTCCTTCACCGGCGTCACCAGGGCGTAGGTCATCGAGCCGTCGGTCATGCCGCCACCTCCACCAGCTCGCGCGGCGCGGGAGGCGGGGCCAGGGCCCTGGGAAGGTAGGTTTGCAGCCAGACCTCGAGCATCAGGATCCCGGTCAGGAGCTGCGTGTTCGAGGAATCGCTCCCGTCCCGGTGTGCGAGCCCGAGCTGCCTGACCAGCCCGCGATCGAGGAACTCGCCGGAGCGGGTGTCGGATCCGAACAACAGCTCCGGCGCCGCGTCGCGGAGCTGAGCTTGGAGCCAGCCATTGGTCGAACCGCGGAAGAACCCGAGCTTGCGCTTGTCGATGATCCGGCTCGGAATGATTCCGCGCGCCGCCTGCTTGAGCACGTACTTCGTCTGCAGCCGGCGCACCTTCAGGTCGGCGGGGATCCGCGCGCAGTACTCGACCACGTGATGGTCGAGGAAGGGCACGCGCACCTCCAGCGAGTGGGCCATGGAAGCACGATCGAAGTAGTGCAGCATCATGTCGGGCAGAGCCAGCTGCGCGTCGACGTGCAGGGTCGCGGCCAACGGCTCATCCGGGGTTCCGGCCAGGGCTTCGCGGATCGCTTCATATGCCGCGGCGCCGCGCCTGCCCTGCAGCGGGCCCCGGTACAGCGACTCGCGCAAGCCGCCGCCCAGCCGTCCGCTCATCGCGAGCAGGCGCTCGACGGGATCGGGCGCGGCCAGGGTGTGGGCAGCACGGCGAAAGCGCTTGGGCCCGCGCACGCCGACGGCTGCGCCTGCGCCGAGCAGCGGCGCAGGAAGGGACCTCAGGGCGCCTACCAGCGACGCCGCCCGGTGCTTCTTGTAGCCGCCCAGCAGCTCATCGGCTCCTTGCCCGGCCAGGGCGACGGTAACGTGCTCGGACGCAAGCTTCGAGAGCGCCTCGAAGCCGAGCGCCGACAGATCCGCGAGCGGCTCGTCCATGCACCACATGAGCTCGCCCAGATCCACCGAGTCGTCGAGGAACGACAGCTCCAGCTCGTGGTGGTCGGTCCCGAACACCGAGGACACGTAGCGGGCATCGGCGAGCTCTGAGAAGCCGTCATCCGAGAACCCCACCGAGAAGGTCTTGACCGGCTCGCTCATGTGCCGCGCCATCAGGGCGACGATCAACGAGGAGTCGAGACCACCGCTGAGCATCGCTCCGAGCGGGACGTCGCTCATCAGGCGCAGGCGGACGGCCTCGTCGAGCACCTCGAGCAGGCCCTCGGCGTACTCCGCGTCTCGGAGTCTCGGGGAGTCGACGATCGGCTCGGGGTACGTCCAGTAGCGCTCGATCTTGAAGCCGCCGTCCTCGATCACGAGCTGGTGCCCTGGCAGCAGCTTGGATACCTGGGCGAGGGGCGTGCGCGGAGCCGGGACGAAGCCGAGCGTGAGGTAGGAGTCGATCGCCTCGTAGTCGAGCTCGCCACCGATCAAGCCGCTCGCGAGCAGGCTCTTGAGCTCGGAGGCGAACACGAGCAGGTCGCCGCTCCGAGCCCAGTAAAGGGGCTTGACGCCGAGCCGGTCGCGGGCCAGTACCGCTCGACGGCGAGACTGATCCCAGACCGCGATCCCGAACTTCCCGCGCAGGCGCTCGGCGAACCGCGGACCGACGTCTTCGTAGAGATGCGGGATCACCTCGGTATCGCAGCGGGTGTGCAGCTGGTGGCCGCCGGCGTGGAGGTCCTCGCGCAGCCGTTCGTGGTTGTAGAGCTCACCGTTCTGCACGGCCCACACATCGCCGCGCTCGTTCATGAACGGCTGATGACCGCCCTCGACATCGACGATCGACAGGCGGCGCATGCCGAGCGCGACTCCCGGTGCCTCGTACAAGCCGCGGTCGTTTGGTCCGCGGTGGGTCATCATGTCGGTCATGTGCACGAGCACGTGCGGCTCGACCACCTGGCGTGGCTCGCCTCCGAGTTGGACCACTCCGCATATCCCACACATAAGGCTTCGGAAGCTACTGGAGGTTCCCGGGACCGTAGCGGCGGCCTAGCCGTCTGGTCAGGCCGCCCGCGGCCATACACTGGTCCCGAGACGAGTCAATCTTTTCGATTCCCCGGATCGCTCGGATTACGCGCCGAAGCGGGCTACGTTATGCGCATGACGAGCAGCACCCGTGGCCGGCCGCTCCTCGGCGCGACCGACGAGCCGCCGGGGCCCGGAGCGGGGCCGCCGGGGCCCGGGGCGCCGGATGTCGTCTTCACTTTCGCCTTCACCTCCTGGAGCGGAGCGGCCGCGCGCGGGTTCTCGTTTCCGGAGGATCGCCTCGCGAGCGCTCTGCCCGGCCACCCTCGCGTACGCCGGGTGCTCGTCTGCGATCCGTTCCGCGGCGCGCCGCGCAAGCTCGCTCGCGCCGTGCTCCGCCGCCCTGACACGCCATTTCCGGCCAGCGCGGTGGCGACCCATCACGCGCCGCTCCGGCTACGGCGCGACGATCCGGTGGACCTGCGGGCCGTGGAGCGGGCGTACGCGGCTTACGAACGCGGCATCCGGCGCGCCGCGCGGCGCCAGGGCCTCGAACGGCCGGCGATCGTGACCGCGAACCCCCTGCTCGCGGGCCTGGGAGATTTTGGCTGGGCCGGCCCGGTCACGTATTACGCATGGGATGACTGGGCCGCCGCCGAACCGTGGCGCCGGTGGTGGCCGGTGTACGCGGAGGCGTTCAGCCGGCTGCGCGCAGAACGGCGGCGCGTCGTGGCGGTCTCTGCCGACATCGTCAACCGAATCGAGCCGACCGGTCCCCATGCCGTGGTGCCGAACGGGATCGCGGCGGCCGAATGGCAGCGCCTGCCGCCACCGCCCGGCTGGTTTGCCGCGCTCCCGGCGCCGCGCCTGCTGTATGTGGGCAGCCTGCAGTCGCGGATAGATGTTCAGCAGCTCCGGGGGCTTGCGGGCGCCTTCCCGGGTGGCTCGATCGCGCTCGTGGGTCCGATGCTCGAGCCCGGGCACTTCTCGCCCCTGCGCGAGATCGCGAACATCCACATTCATCCAGGGGTGCCGCGAAGCGAGATCCCCGGCCTGATCGCCCACGCGGACGCCGGCCTGATCCCGCATGTCCGCTCGGCTTTGACCGAGGCGATGAGTCCGCTCAAGCTGTACGAGTACCTCGCGGGCGGCCTGCCGGTGGCAGCGGTCGATCTCCCGGCGATCGCCGGGGTGAGCGAGCGTGTCGCGCTCGTGGCACCGGGCGAGGACATGGCGCCGGCGGTGCGCCAGGCCATCGCGCTGGGACCGGAGCGCGAGGACAACCGGCTCGCGTTCGTCGCCCGGAACTCATGGGAGCGGCGCTTTGACGCGTTGCTCGACCTGGCGCTCGCCTCGGATTAGCTCGTCTGCTGCTCTGATCCGGCGTCTCGCGGGCCGTTCGGGGGCCGCGGGTTTCCGTCCATGTCGTAGTCGAGCTGGTAGTCGCTGGTGTTCGGCGTCACGAGGTCATGCGCGACGGAATTCGGGGTCAGGTGAAAGTTCTCCGCGCCGGCGGCGGTGCTGACGTACGGAAGCGTTCGCTGGACGCTGTCCCCCGTCCCGCAGGCGACCTCGCTCCACAGGTT
>Ga0302324_100028627_pt1 | contig 10586 bp, 6 predicted proteins | sample Palsa_T0_1_FD_201949 | JGI IMG/M metagenome (GOLD analysis project Ga0302324, IMG submission 201949) | Peat permafrost microbial communities from Stordalen Mire near Abisko, Sweden - Palsa_T0_1 | ecosystem: Environmental > Terrestrial > Soil > Palsa > Peat permafrost | place: Sweden: Abisko... | reverse complement strand
TTGACCGCGAAATGGGTTGCGTTGTTGGAATGGCTGTCCTCGCCCGGCACAACCACCACGCCGACCTCGATGGGCACGGCCGGATATGCCGCCTTCATCTGCTGGATGCAGGCCACCGCGTTCGTGGCATAGGTATATGGGTCATGCGGGACGGCGTGGTTGTCCGTCTCCCACGAGCCATAGCATTCGTTGCCAACTTCCCAATAATGAAAGCCGCAATGGTTGGTCTGGTTGGCCATGTGCACCCACGCCGCCGCCTCCCCGGGCGTGCCCGTTCCATAATTAATGGTCGTGAACACCTGCGCACCGAGGTTCGTCGCGAGGGTTTGGAAGGTGGCGTTGCCCGACGGATCGGCCGCCCAATGGTATTCGTCTGACGAGGAGCCGCCCGGCCAGCGCAGGGCCTTGCAACCAATCTGCTGGAGCGACGGCAGTGTTTGGGCATTGCCCAGGCTGCCGTCCCAGGTTGCGGTGTTAAGGCCGAACTGCCGCGCATCCACCACGCGCAGCATCTGTCCGGCGTCTGCGCCCAGATACACCAGTGACGGCGTGGCAGCCGGGGTCAATTGCACGTCATCCACATAAAACGTCGGCTGTGCGCCGCCCGCCCGGCCCTGGATCCAGAAGCCGGTCAGGTTGGACTTGTTCGCCACGCCAAGCGACGACAGCGGAATGGTCACCTCCTGCCACGTGTTCGTGGGCAACGCCGCAATCGGATGGGGTGATACCGCGTTGTAATCCAGCAATCCCCACACCTGTAACAACTGGCCGCCGCTGCTGCCACCGTTCACCCAGAACGTCAGGTTCGCGTAGGGGCTGGAATTAAATTCCGGGCGGTTGAAGGCGAGTGCCTGGTTGCCACCATCGGCCACGGCGATGGCGTAATTGCCGGAATGCACCGGCGCGCTGCCCAGCAGGTTTACCGTGGCCCAGCTCCAGTTCTGGAACCCGTTCACGAGGTTGTCCGTGTAGAGCGGCAGTCCGGCCTGCGCAACGCCTGGCGAGGTCGGTGCATTCACCATCTGCGTCAGCGTGTTCGTGGCCGCCGGGTAGTTGCCGCCAGAATAGACTGCCGTGATTGCGTTTGCGCCGACCGGCAAATTCGTGAGTGCTGCGCTGGTCGCACTGCCGCCGGCCACTGCATTGGTGCTGAAGGGCCCAGCAGCGGATGAGAACACGGCCGTGCCCGTCGCGTCGCCCGCCGTCACACCGTTGGTCAATACTGTGGCGGTGAATGTCACGGCGGCGGCGTACGCCGAGGGGTTTGCCGACGAACTGACCGACAGGCCCTTGTTCAAATGTGTCAGCACGAGGTTGTCAATCGTCAGCACGTCCGTCGGCCCGACGCCGCCCCACTGGCTCGCGTTGATGGCGAAGTTGAACTGCCACGTCGCGCCCGCCGCGCTGACCGTGGTGAGCGTGCCGAGGTTCACGCTGAAAGTCTGCCATGTGTTCGCCGCGGCGAGCGGGTCGTTGACGCCGGCGTTGATGACCGGTCCGCTGCCGCCGAAATAATTGTCAGGCCACGATTGGATGGAAAGATGGATGACGCCAGCCTGGCTTCCCCTGGCGTCGAACGACAGCACGTAGTTCCCCGCGTTGGTGTCCGTGTTGCCTGCCACCGTCATCAGCTGCACCTGGCCGGCGTAATAATCGCTGCCGGAGGTCGGCGTCATCGTCTCCTCCCAGCAGCCGTTCGGGTTGCCGCCGGTGGCCAGCACGAGGTTGGTGGTGTTGTTCGGGCTGCCGCCTGAATAATGCGAAAGACCGAACGCGCCGGAGTAGCCGCCGTCAAAATTTTCGTTGAAGATGACTGTCTGGGCGGTGGCGGATCCGAGGCCCAGGCCGAGGGCGGCCAGGGCGGCGAGCGAACGGAATTTCATATTTGTGGTGGGTGATTTCACTGGGATGAATTGCTGTGGCGGCACCGGCCACGGTGGGGCGGAGCTGCGGTTACCCATAATAAATGCCCATCTTTCATGGGCCTTGTAATCTTGCTTTAGTTGTCAAGGTTGCACAAACAAAGCTGGAAATCAAAGGCAATATCCTCGTTAAGGTGTGAACTCCGCCGTGCTGCCCGCCCAAAATCATGTTCTTGGGGCAAAATGAAATGAAAACCAGCCAACGAATCAGGCAAATAAGAAAGGCGAAGTTTTGGTTTGAAAACCGACGGTTTCTTCCAACGTTCAAACTTGATTTGCCATGCCCGCTCCCTTCGCTGGCATCCTTCACAAGGTTTGGCGAACATGGGCAAAATTGTCGTGCAACCTGATCGTGTGCCTGGGGAGAACACCCCATGGAAGTCCATGCTGCGGTCTGTCAGGTTGGAGCCGTGAATTTTATTATTCGTTGTGTCCGTTTTTCTTCTTTTGTTCGGGGGCGGTCGGCTGGCGTGGCCTCGTTCAGCAATCTGTATGGTTGTTTATTTGGCGGGTGAATCTCCCCACGAAAATTTTAGAATGGCATTGGCGAAAATCATGGAAACTCAGAAAGATAAAATGAAACCAGGCGAATCAACTGAAATATGAGACTGACCTATATTGACGGTGTAACCATCAAAACTTCGTGGACCGAGTTTTGCAAGTCAAACCCAAGATCGAAAAAGTTTTTGACCGAGGTAAAAGATGCGCTCTTTGAGTCGGGCATTTATCATGGGGGCGGAAACGGGAAGAAGACGTATACCCTTATTTCACCCAGGGACGGATTGCGATAAAAAGTTGATGATTGGGAATCCTTCACGGCCATGTGCTTAATCATGACCCCTTAAACGGAGGCGAAGATTTGTTTGTCCGGGCCGGTGCCGGGCGTCGCGTCGCGGGCAGGCCAATATTTGCTGCCATGAACGATGCGGCGGTGATATTGGTGAATTTGTTAACAATTAAAACTGGCATTCGGGAAAAATCGTATTATTTTTCTCGTCTTGCAGCAAAAAAATGAACAAGGAAAAACCAGTCTGGCAGATTTTGGTGGTGGACGACGAACCCGATGTTTGTGAAACCATCAAGATGGTGCTTGAGCATGATGGGCACAAGATTCAAACGGTCAACAGCGGCCGGGAAGCCCTGGTCCTGCTTGAGCATGGCAAGTTTGACCTGGTAACAACGGATTTTTCCATGTCGGGAATGAAAGGCGACGTGTTGGCCGCCCTCATCAAGCAGCGCCTGCCCAACCAGCCCGTCCTGATGATCTCGGCCAACGGGGCAATGGCGAACGATTCCGGCAATCCGCTTCCGGGTGTGGATCTGGTGATCAGCAAACCTTTTTTATTGGAAGATTTGCGTAACGCCATTGCCAAAGTTTTACCGGGAAACTGAAAGTTTTTGACGGTTTGCGGGAGATTTTTCCGGGCCGGCTGCTGCCACCTTGAATCAGTTCCGGCATTTGCATGGGAGGAGAGACTGCCGTTTATGTCCGGATTAATGACACGTTTAAAAGTTTAATCCTTGCATCGTGCCCATTGAAATTTGCATTCCAAAATCGTAAAAATTGCACGAACCAAATATTTTTCAAATACACAAGGCCTCTAAACCGTTAATTTCAAATTTTTGTAAAATCTTTTCAAAAAGTGGACTTAAATGTGCTGTAAAACTAAACTTGCAATTGACGTTTCATGGCTGGATAATGTGGCTGGAATGGCAATGCAGATCGATTGTTTGGTGCGGGTCCCGGTTTGAATCACCAAAAATCAGTCGGACGGCGGTTAATCCTCGAATTTGGGAGAAAACGCAATAAATGCCATATGATTGTTGAAGAACATTTTAGTTTGTGCTTAACCCGCATCAAACCTGCGGAAGTGTGGAATTTTAAGGGAGAAGGCCTGGCCATTTTGATTTTTAAGGCTGGCATGAGCGCGTTCATCGCCGATCACGCCACCATTAAAACTGCCCCGGGCGATGTCCTGATTTTAACCCAGGGCACACGGGGAAGGCTTTCGGTTTCCGAAGCCAAAGAGGTTGTTTTTTTAAATTTTTCACTTTGCCTGGAACACCTGTTTCCGCTGTTTGCCAGTCACGAGATCGCGTTGCTGGAAGATGTCTTTGAAGGCCTCAAGAATTCAAAATTGCTGCCGGCAGCAACACCGCTGGCGATGGAAGTGAACCGCTTGATCGAAGATGTTTTGCCGGAGTACAACGTGGTTCATCGCAGCCAGTTGTTGAGCATTGCCGCCGCCATTTTGAACGAGGAGTTCAAGACTGCACAACAGGGCCGCGCCGGATTTATCCAGACCGAAGATCGCGTGGTCAAGGTGTTTGAGAAACTGTCCACGGATGAATTTATCAACCTTTCGATCGCGGAACTGGCTGCAAAATTTGGTTGCAGCCGACGCCACCTCAGCCGGCTGTCGCACCAGTATCTCGGGCGTTCCATCGCCGGGTTAAAGATGGAAATGCGTTTGATGAAGGCGGTGGCCTGTTTGCGAAACCCGCAGGCCAAGATCATCCATGTGGCGGAACAGTGTGGTTTCAATCAGCTGGGATTATTTAATACCTGCTTCAAACGGCGGTTTGGAGCCAGTCCCGGCAAATGGCGGAATATGAACGCGGGGAAATCATCCATTTTAAATGGTGACAAAAACCATCTGGTGCCAACCAGCGAACCGGGTTCTGCCCGGATTCTGTTGAGCATCGTAAATGAGAACAAAAAACAGACCCACGCATTTTCAATAACTGCACCAGCTGCGCCGGTTTTGCCCAAGGGTGCCAGGAGAAACCTCAGGCAGAATTCTTCACCACCTGCGAATGGCAAGTCTTTTCCGGAAAAGTCTGCCGTTGGGACAAATTACCCTAGGAACGGCAGGCTTGGCCACAAGGGTAACGGCTCTCGGCCACGCGCGGCGGGAAGAAAACCTTGAAGAATCAATTGTTTTGTAAAAAACCGCATTTTTTAATTCCAGATTTCAGGAATTTAGGCAAACTGTCTGCGGTGACGTTGCCCGTAGTTGGGTGGCTTTGACGTTGATTCTGATGTCAAATTCAAGCGTAACAACCCCCGGCCGCGCGTGGCGGGAGGAAAACCTTGAAGCCCAGTTAATTTTTAAATTAAATGCCTGTCAAGTTTTGTAAAGAACTGCATTCTTCAATTCCTGGTTTCAGGAATTCAGGCGGACTGTCTGCCGGTGGCGTTGCCTGCGGTTTGATGGTCTTGTGGTTGATTCTGCTGTCAAATTCAACCGCTGCGCAGGAAGCCATCAGCAGTTCTTTGGCGGGTACTGCCGCCGCCGCCGCGGTCCAGCAGCAGCAGCAATCTCCCCAATATAACTACAAATATGGGGACTTTCGGCTGCTCGTCATCCCTTCCGTGTCACTCGAGTGGAATGACAACATCAGCCTCACCAAGGTTGACCCGCAGAGTGATTATATTGTGACTCCCATGATCGGGATTCAGGCCAATTATCCCATTGGGAAGCAAAATTTGCTGAACCTTTCCGTCAATTTCGGCTACGAAAAATATTTTGATCACAATCAATACAGCCAGTTTACCATTAATGGGAGTTCCGGGTCGGGATTGTCGTTTGACCTGGTGGTCAAGGATGTCCGGATCAATTTTCACGACCGGTTTCAATATGCCCAGCTGGGCGCGCAGCAGGCGGCGGCCGCCGGGCCGGGAACGGGCACCTACGGAACGTTTGTGAATACGGTGGGATTGAGCAGCTCCTGGGATATGAGCCGGCTGACGTTCACCCTCGGATACGACCACCAAAACACGCTGGCCACGTCGAGCTCGTTCAACCAGGTCAACGGAGCGTCGGAATTGTTCAATGCCCAGGCCGGCTATCTGGTGGATTCCGCGCTGACGGCCGGGTTGCAGTCCACGGCTTCCTTGATGACCTATCAGGAGGACGTGCTGAACAATAATAACATTTATACTTTCGGGGTGTATGCGGACTGGAAACCGGGGGATTTTTTCACCGTTCATTCCGGTGGTGGCTATACGATTTATGATCCAACCAGCCAGCCGGGTGATGATCAAAGTCAAAGTCTGGACACCTGGTATGCCAATCTGAAACTGACGCATCAGGCAACCGCCCATTTTACCTATACCCTGGGCGCCGGGCATGAAATTACGCCGGGCTTTCAATCGGACGCCATCGAGGACTGGTATGTCCGCCCGGGCGCCAGTTGGAATTTGATCAGGAATGTGTCCCTGGCCACCTCCCTGTCTTATGAGCACGGCGACACTCTGGGTGCCCAGGTGGCCGGCAACGATGAGAGCCGTTTTGACTGGTATAATGGCCAGGTGAGTCTATCTTATTCCCCGGTCAAGAAGGTCACCATGAGCCTGTTTTACATACTGACGATAAGGAATTCCAATGCCAGTTCAGATGAATACAACCAGAATCTGGTTGGATTGCAGCTGTCCTATACGCCGTGATGAATCACCGCGGGCGTTCATGGAAAAATGATATGCTGGAGCGTTCAAACAATATTAAAGGCCTGTCTGGCGGCCAGCTCCGCTGGCACCTGCCGTTGCTGTCCGGAGTCGCCCTTCTGGCCCTGGTTTTGAGCACCGCCTCCTTGTTTGCCGGTCCGCCGCCGGATTTCCCGCCATGGGCCGTCCCATCGGCAACAAACGGCGGGCCGGTCAACCCGGCTCTGGCGTCACCGGCAGCGACCAATGGTTCCCCGGCGGATGCCACCAACGCCATGGCGGCGTTGGATGGAAACTACCGGCTGAGCATCGGCGACCGTTTGAGTTTTAAGATCGTGGAAGACAACGAAGATTCCAAACCGCTTCAGGTCACCGATTCGGGCGACATTGAATTTCCTTATATCGGGCGGATTGCCGTGGTTGGCCAGACCTGCCGGGAACTGGCTGCCGAACTGAAATCCCGGTATGAGCAGGAATATTACTATCATGCCACGGTGATTGTGGCGGTTGATTTCAAGGCCAAAAGCGAGGGCAAAGTTTACCTGATCGGGGCGGTGTTGGCGCCGGGGCCGCAGGAGGTTCCGAGTGACGAACAATTCACCTTGAGCAAGGCGATTTTACGCGCGGGCGGTTTCAACGATTTTGCCGACCAGCACAACGTCCGGGTCACCCGCAAGGAACCCGGCCAGGGAGCGGACGGGAACATGACCTATACCGTGGATGTGGGCAAAATTCTGTCCCAAGGCCGGACCGATCTGGATTTGGTTCTGGAACCCGGCGATTTCGTCTTCATCTCCGAAAAAATGATCCGCTTTTGAAACCTGCCTGAACATGAATGCGACCAGCAACAATAGCTTGCAGCCGGCGGGAAACTTGAACACCGGCCGGGGCCGTGTTTTTCCACCGCTGCCCCCGTCCGGGATCCGGGGGCTTTGGCGCAGGGCTGCGGCATGGACCGTAGACCGCCTCCACCCCGGCAACGGAAAGGTTGAAACCTTGTGACGCCCCCCGCTTTGCCAGACCAGTTCGAGCCGTTCGGCCAGCCTGAATTCGGCGTTCCCGCCAAATCCAAATTCCGCTGGCATAAATTTCTTGGCTGTCTCAAAAAATATTGGTGGCTGCCCCTGATCACGCTGTTGCTGGCCACAACGGTGGCGGCCGTGGATGCCTGGTTCATGCCGCCGTTGTTCACCTCGGAGGCCAGCATGTGGGAAACGGTCAAATTGCAGCTGCCCGAAGGCTCCATGTTCAGCGAGAACATGGAAAATTTTCTGGGAACCCAAACCGATGTGCTGCAAAGTTCAAAAATCCATGAGGCGGTGCTGGCCGGGCTGGCCGACAAAGGATACAAAATCCCCGTTGACAAGAATGGCCAGCCGCTGGAGGTCAAAATTCGCCTGTCACAGACCGCCAAAAGCTCCGTGTTTTCGTTGGAAGCCACCGGCACCGATGCCGCCTTCACCAAGGCTTATCTTGACGCCCTGATGGACGCGTATCTGGATCTGAAAAAAGATGTCCGCAAGACCGTTACAGGCGACACGCTCGCTTCGATCACCGAACAGGTGCAGAAGACGGACCGGGACCTGAAATACGAGGAGGGAATACTGGACAACTTCAAACAGACCAACAATCTGACCATTCTCGAGGCCGAGGGTGCGTCGGCCGGCCAGTACCTCGTCACCCTCAAGACCCAGTTGTCCGACCTTGAGTTGCAGGACCGGCTGTTGCAGGCAACCCTGCGCGATTTCGGCACCGCCACCAACGGGGCTGACGACAACGCGCTGCCCGCCGCTTTGGATTCTGCCCCCGGTGTTTCCTCGGGCTATGCCACCGCCTATCAGACGCTCCAGACGCTCAAGCTGGAGCGGGACAAGCTCAGCCAGAATTTGCGGCCAAAGCATCCCAAAATCATGAAACTGGATGAGGATATTGAGCACACCAAGGAGCTGCTGGAGGTTTATATGCGGGAAAACCGGGAACAGCTGGCTGCCCAACAGCAAACTCTGCGGTTAAGAATGGAGAACATCACCACTTCCATCACGGAGTGGGAATTCAAGGCCACCCAGGCAAATACGTTGATTGCCGAAGCGGACCAGCTCAAAGTGAATGTCCAGCGGCTGCAGGAAGTCTATGACCGGCTGATGGCCCTGGTTCAAAACGTGGATATCAGCCGGAACATTGACCAGGAAACTTTGGCCATCCTGGAGCCTGCCTCCGATGCCTGGCGTTCGTATGGGAAGCAAATGAGGGTGTTGCAAGCTGGCGCCGTGGCCGGCCTGGGGTTGGGCCTCGCGCTGGTCCTGCTGTTGACCCTGCGGGACGACCGGTTTCATTCCGTCGTGGAGATCAATGAAAGACTGGGCGACAGTGTCATCGGACAGATTCCGGATGTGCCGGTGCTGGCTGGAAAAACTCCGCTGTTGCTTGATGAAGGCGAAAGCCAGCATATGCTGGCCGAATCCTATCGCAATCTCCGTTCCGCGTTGATGTTCATGGCGGTGGATGGGATTCGGCCCAAAGTCTTGCTCATCACCAGTGCGCTGCCCAGTGAAGGCAAATCCACCGTGGCGGTCAATCTGGCCCAGGCCCTGGCCTTGTGCGGTTCGCGGGTCGTTCTCGTGGACTGCGACTTTCGCAAAGGTGTTCTGCACCATCGGATGGGGCTGCTCCGCGAACCGGGCCTCGCTGAAGTTCTGCGCGGCAAGGCCGTCCTTGAGCAGGCAATCCAGACCGGTTCGGTGCCCAATCTTTCGTTCATCACCCGCGGGAGGTCGGCCAGTGACAGCGCCGATCTCTTCCTCGGCGTGGCATTTGCCCGGGTTCTGGCCTGGTTGCGGGAGCAGTTTGATTACGTGTTGATTGACAGCAGCCCGGTTTTGGCCACCGACGATGCCACCACGCTGGCGCCGATGGTGGATGGCACCCTGGTGGTCGTGCGCGGTAATTTCACCGGCGGCAAGCATGTCAGCGAGGCTTTGGACCAGCTTTCCCAGCGGCAGGCAAAAATTTTGGGTTTGGTGTTCAATCGCGCCAATTCGGCGGCCAGCTCCTACCATTATTACAAATACAAGGACTATCAAACGGTTAATGAGGATTGAGAGGTTCCGCCATCCGAAATTTTTTGCCGGAGCGCTCGGTTCCAACCGCGTTAATCCTGTTCATCCGGCATGTTTTGAATGAACGGTTCAGGGTTGAAGTGGGGAATCAAACCGTCTAGGATTATTTCGGAAGATCAGCATTGGCGGGTTGGAACGAAAACCGCTGAAAGCTCGCAAACATGGACATTGATGGAGTAGTCGTGCGTAGATCGGAGGCGATGCAAATGGACGCCTGCGAATTGACCGGCACGAAGTGTCGCCGGGGATTTGGTGCCTGTGCCCGTTGCGGATTTGCGATTTCTGACCTCTGATTTCGTGTCAACCATCGCATCTCCGTCAACCAAGGTTTCCGGCAAACTCCGCCGCTGGCTGGTCCGCAGTATCTGGCTGGTGACGGCTGCTGGCGCGCTTATCGTGGCCGGCTATGTTTTCCGGGCGCCACTGCTCGCAGGTCTGGCCCGCGCGTGGGTGGTCAACGAACCAGCGTCGAAGGCCGATGCGATCGTGGTTTTGGGCGGTGGTGTCGAAAATCGGCCATTTGCCGCCGCCCGGTTGTTCCATGCGGGCGTTGCGCCTAGAATTCTTTACATGGACGTGAAGCTCGATTCCGCCGAGGCGCTGGGGATTTATCCCTCCGAAAAGATGGAAACGCAGTGGATTCTCTTGAGCAATGGTGTTCCCGCGTCCTCCATGGAGGTGATTGGCACCAATGTCGCCAGCACCTATGATGAATCCCGAGCCGTCCGAGCCTGGGTACGGCAGACCGGGGCCGCCTCCATCATCATCACCACGGATTGGTTTCATACCCGGCGCGCCCGCTGGATTTTCCATCGCGAACTCCGGGACACGCCTGTGAAAATTTACGTCGCCGGCGTGGATCCGGTTCGCTATAACCTTGACGACTGGTGGCGGAATGAGGAAGGACTTGTCCAGTTCCAAAATGAAATCATCAAGTCCATTTATTACCGGGTCAAATATTGAAGGCGCAAATCTGAAACGCTGAATCCGGATATTTGTGACGGTAAACCTGAAGGCAGAAAATAAAAATCAGTTTTCCATATTTTCACTTCCCGCCGGCACATTTGATTTCAGCTTTCTAAATTTGAGTTTTCCATTTTC
>Ga0302324_100028626_pt1 | contig 10586 bp, 7 predicted proteins | sample Palsa_T0_1_FD_201949 | JGI IMG/M metagenome (GOLD analysis project Ga0302324, IMG submission 201949) | Peat permafrost microbial communities from Stordalen Mire near Abisko, Sweden - Palsa_T0_1 | ecosystem: Environmental > Terrestrial > Soil > Palsa > Peat permafrost | place: Sweden: Abisko... | reverse complement strand
GATCTGCGCTCTGTGGGAGCCGCTGAAGGGGTTTGCAGCGGATGCTGGACCGCGGGATCGATCGATTTTCCTGATAACGGGAAAAAGGTCATGGCTCGGCTTAGACTTGTCACTATCTAGAACATCGGCGAATCCAAAGACGCCGATGTAACACCTTTGCGGCATAGCCGTGCCTACCACTTCCTGCCGCGAAACGTTTCCACGGGGGTCCGCTAGAACCGCAGGTCCCTCGAGGATACGCGAACTTATTAGACAGGTCTGGTTCGGATGACCTCGAAGCGCTTCTTAAACCGAAGGATGGGCGCTTCAAAGAAACGGTAGGACAAAGACGCAAGGCCGACAGTCAGAGCGAAAGCGACCACCCCCATCACCCCCCGGGCCAAAGGCGGCGTCAAGAGGTGGCGCCCGACAAGCAAATTAGCAGCGTGAAGCGCCACCCCCACAATCATCCAATGGAATACGTAGAGACCGTACGATATGCGGCCGAGATAGGTGAGGGCTCCCCATCTGCCCATGCGAGACTCTCCCAGGAAGCTCAGGAAAATCAGGATGCATCCGGCATTGACGAGCAGGAAACCGGGGCCAAAGTTGGAGAAAGTAAACGCCCGAGTAAGAAATAACTGCGGTGACGCGATGAGCATCCCAATGCCAACGACGAAGAATCCCAAACGAGCCGAAGTGGAAAAACGGGGTGCGCGGCCGCGCAGGCCAAACGAGAGCAGGGCGCCTGTGCTGAAGAATTGAAACTGAACAAAAGTATTCGGCCAAAGATTCCGGTCATGGACGTAACACAGCCTCGCCAGGACAACATACGACACAATCAGCGTGGCCAGCGCGAGAATGATCGAGCCCCGCCGGCCGACGTATTTGCGAAAAGACGGCCACACGAGATAGAACTGCTCTTCCACCGAGATGCTCCATAGCGGTGAGGAAAGCGTGAGGGGAAGGTCATAACGGCCGACGTACCAGTTCCCGGCCAGCAGCAGAAAGGCCAGCAACTTCCCGATGGGAAAGTTGTGGGTGTGTCGAATCTGCTGTACAAAAAAATCAAAAAAGAGGAACGAAAAGTAGAGGGGCCATATCCTCAGAACACGACGGACGTAAAAAGCCCTGAGCTGGATGGTCTGGGTAACCTCATGCTCCCGCTCCAGCAGATCTGTAATGAGGAACGAACTCAACATGAAGAACACACAAACGCCAAAGCCGCCTGCATAGCGAAAGGCCCCGAGCCAGTTGCCATTCGCAAACATGCCGTCGTAAGGCAACACATGGTCAAGAAAGACCATGGTGAACGCGAGAAGACGAAGCACGTCCAATTCAGGACGGTAGAAACGTGACTGCGCCTTCTTTACAGTTGCGTCCTCAAGAACCGCCGCGACCTTTTCCACTCCCGCCTCACCGGAACCCACGATCATGCCGCATCTTAGCTGTTTGTCGGCGGATCCAGAAAGGCCATAAAAGTGGCAGCGCCCATTTCCGCTGCACGGGGCGAACCCATTTCGCTAACCACGGCCGGATCGGGCGAGAAGCATGTGTGTTTTCTATAGGATACAGGTCAAAAGCATGGTCAGGACGCTTTCACCAGAACGTATTGCCGTAGATACCTCAGGCCTACGCTGAAACCCGTCTTGTATCCGTCGTTGATGTCGTCCCCGTTATAGCCGGGGTGATAGGTTGCATCCTCGTGCTCGATGTTCATCGCGCCCGTGTAGCCGCGGTCCTGCAGAACCGTAAAGAACTTCGGCCAATCGATCTGCCCCTGCCCGGGAATCCTATACCGCCACCAATGCGTCGGAGTCGGCGGATTGATACCCACACGCTGCAGAACGTCGTACCTGATTTCCGTGTCCTTCAGATGAACATCATAAATCTTGCTCACCCAGTCGCGCGCCACCTGGTAAGGATCCATAAACTGCCGCACGTAGTGGGAAGGATCGAATTGGATCCCGACATACGGCGAGTCCCCGAACAACTTGAACAGCGCCTCGTATCCCAACGGTCCGGTCGCGACATTCGGACCGTCCGGCCAAGGCTCCCACACCAGCCGCACCTTGTATTTCTCGCACAGCGGAAAATACTTCTCCTCGTAGACGCGGTGGATTTCATCCGCCTGTTCTTGCAGTGTTTTTGCCGGATCTTTCCCCGACATGGTGCCGACGTAGGGTACTCCGAGCTTGCCCGCGATCTCGATCACCCCAGCCGTGTGATCGTTGATGGCTTTGCGTTTGCCGGAGTCCGGGTCAATATGATTTGCAGTCACTCCGAGCACTGAGCAGTACAGACCCGATTGCTGTATGTTGGCGTGAATCTTCTCGAGATCTGAATCCGTCACTTTCCCGGGTGCGAGATTCCCCTTTGCCTGAGCCCAGAGTCCGATGCTTGTGAAACCCGCCCCAACCGCGTACGCGATGTTCGCCTCGGAGTAATTCACCAGGATGCCCACGCGCGGTGTCCACATGGTTGCGGCCAACTGCGCCTTCGCGCTCACCGAGCCCAACGACGCGATTCCCAATCCGGCGGTTCCCAGACCGAGTTGCTTAACAAATCTTCTCCGGTTCACGCTCCCAATCATACCGGATTTTCAGTACGGCTCACCCTCTGCGGGCGAAGCAATAGAGGGTGCCCCATATCTCGCACGTTCTTTGTGCGAGATGTGGGTGCGAAGCTGAGGCTGCAGAGAACATTCGGGGAAGCATTTGTTCATTAGAAATTCGGGTCGCGCCAGCGTACGTGGGCCGAGAAAGACTGGCGAAGCCCCTCGAATGCTTCATCTTGCTCAAGAATCCCGTTGAAGAAAATACAAGGTAGACTCTGGGTGATGAATCGTGGTTGGCTAAGCGCACGCGCACCTATCCAGCATCTAACGGCGGCGGTTATCTTTGTTTTTATCCCAGCCCACGCCGCCGAGACTCCGCCTCGGCTTACATTCGATGAGCTCATCACCCTTTCCCAACAACAGGATCTCGATCCCGCCCTCCAGGCAAAGCTCAACGCTGTCCTCACCACACCGTACGTCGTCGATCGCCCGGCGCCATCGGCCTCTGCGCCCGCGCAGCTGCACGTCACCGAATGGAACATCGAACGCGGCGAACAACTCGATAACATCGAGCTGCTGCTCAAAAGTCCCGACAGCTTCCTCAAGCGCGCACAGCAGGCAAAGAAATATTCCCCCCAGGCACTCAAGAAACTCCGCGCCCAGGCCACAACACTGCGGCAAAGTGATGTGCTCATTTTGAATGAGGTCGACCAGGGGATGAAGCGTACCGACTACCGCAATGTCACGCAGGAGCTCGCCCAGACCCTCGGCATGAGTTCTGCCTACTCAGTGGAATTCCTCGAAGTCGATAGCCTTACCGACCTCGGCACCGAGGCCGCAGTACTCGATACGCCGGAGCTCTCGGCCCGCATGACGGAGGACCTCAAGCCGGACCGCAACCGCTACCAAGGGATGCATGGGAACGCGATTCTCAGCCGGTACCCCTTACAGAACGTTCGCGTGCTGAGCCTGCCTGTCTGCCATGACTGGTTCTCTCAGGAAATGCAGGCCATCTCGCAGCTGGAAAAAACAAAGCGCAAGGCGGCAAGGGTGGCGTTTCTGGAACGCATCACGCGCGAGGTTCGCCGCGGCAATCGGCAGGCACTCTTGGCTGACATCACGCTCCCTGGCAGCAAGCCGGTCACCGTACACTTGGTGAACGCGCATCTTGAAAATAAATGCAAAGCCGATTGCCGCGCGCGCCAGATGCGGCGGGTTCTCGAAGAGGTTGGGGACGCCGCCGGTCCAGTGATTCTCGCCGGTGACCTCAATACCACCGGCACCGATGGCACCCCCACATCGATTCGCTACGAGCTCACGACACGCCTCAAGGATTACCAATTCTGGATCGGCACGTTCCTGCAGTTCACGCCGGCCGGCGTCCCTGCCTACGTCACCACGCCGTTCAACTTCTGGAAGAACTTTCGCGACCCCACGGCGTTGCACGTGCCTGTGCTCGCCAAAAACCGGGAAGCACGGATGTTCGCGGACGTGCGGAAATTCCGTTTCGCAGACGACGGTAGCTTCGATTTCCGAGGACTAGCCAGCCGTAATTTGCAGAGGAGCCGAAAAACGCTGTCCGACAGCAACGAGCGCGCTGCCAAAGGTTTCACCCCAACCTTCGCTATGCTGCGGGACTACGGCGGCTTTCTCCGCTACAGGCTCGATTGGATCTTCGTCAAGCCACCTCCGGGCGAAGACCGCCCTGACACATTCCAAATCTTCGAACCCGAGACGCCAATGACGTTAGATGACCTCAATCGAGCTCTGCCGGAGCGCCTTTCCGATCACGCCCCCATTACCGTCCAGCTTCCTGTGGCCCCAGTCGAGTCTCATGCCGGCCTGAGCGTCTGCACGATCTCGAACATCTGTTTTCCCTGATGTGTGGTAAAGTCCGGACTCAGTGCTGTGGCGACCGACACGACAGTGCGCTCTCCTCCTGTTTTTGCTTATGGGCAGGAAACCAGGTGTCGAGGTACTTCACTAATCATATCTGTCCCGGCAGATCGCGAAAGGCCTTCTACGCAAGGAAGATCCCCTCGTCATGGCATGCCAACTTATCAACCTGGTTATCGGAAGCCCGGTGCGTTGGTTCGTTCTCGGATTCGATTCCGCACCCATGGGCAAGCGAGCTCTCGAGAAGCATATTGACGAGCGCATCAGCGTGTTCTTGCGCGCATACAGCGCTTCGCAGGAGTGATTCAGGGCTAGAGTGCGGACCGCGGCGGCCGTATACGCATGATGCCCAAGTAGCACCTTTCTGAAATATGTATTACTATCGGTTCGAACGAAGGCGCCAGGTGAGTAGCACACTTTACGAAAACATAACATTGGGCTCCGCACCAGGCCAAAAGCGACGTACTACGTGCCGCAAGTTTGTGTCATCGGCGCTGTCGAGCTCCTCGTCTCCCGAGGAGTTCTGTCGTCCCTGCGAATCCAGATTCTCAAAATAATCGTATTTCAATCGAAACGACACCGCGAAACGCTTGTCTTGCCTTGGAGCGAGCAGCCGTTGAGGGGAAATGATGAGAGTGTGGGTCGCTGTCATTCTGCTTGTTGCTCTTGCGAGCGGCGGCGCAACGGCACAAACCGAAGCAGGCGGGGTTTCCGGAACTGTTGTTGACCCCTCTGGCGCGGCGATTACTGGAGCTGCCGTACAGGTTCGCAGCACGAACGGCACTGTCCAAAGAACGACACAGTCGGATAGGAACGGCTCCTTCATTATTTATGGACTTGCGGCTGGCGATTATCAACTCGTCGTATCCAGTCCCGATTTCGAAACCAAAGAAAACCCCGTCACCATAGGAACCATCGGAGCGCCGGCCTCGTTGCGCATCTCTCTAGCCGTAAGCGCCCTGAGCACCACCATAAACGTACAGGGCCGGGAGGATGACCTCGTCGGAATCGCCAATTCCGCCACCCAGGGAACGGTGGGCGCAAGGGAGATCCAAGATCGTCCGATTCTCCGTTCGGGAGAAGTTTTGGAAACGGTTCCTGGTCTCATCATCACGCAACACGCCGGCGGCGGAAAGGCCAACCAATATTTCCTACGCGGCTTCAATCTCGACCACGGCACAGATTTCGCCATTTTCATCGACGATATGCCGCTTAACCTGCCGTCGCACGCGCACGGCGAAGGGTACGCGGACATGAACACCGTCATCCCGGAGTTCGTCAGGCGAGTGAATTTCGAGAAAGGTCCTTATTACGCGGATGTCGGAAACTATGGCTCGGCCGGATCGGCCCATCTGGAATTTTTCAAGACGCTGCCCCAGAACTTCGTCAAGGTTGAAGGCGGCATGTATGGCTATGGGCGTGTCGTTTTCGGTGTGTCCCAAAAGCTCGGCCCGGGCAATTTGCTCTACGGCGGAGAGGCGTATCACGACGACGGCCCATGGACTCATCCGGATAATTACTACAAATTCAACGGACTCCTTACCTACAGCCAGGAAGGGTACGCCAATGGCTTCAGCGTTACGGCCCGCGGTTACCATGGAAAATGGAATTCGAGCGATCAAATTCCCGAGAATGCTGTGCCCGTCGTTGGTTTCTTCGGCGCACTGAACCCGACGGACGGTGGCCATTCCCAGCGTTACAGCTTGCAAGCGGAATGGCATCGCCAAGGCGCAAATTCCGCGTCTAGAGTTGTGGTCTACGGGTTTTATTATGATCTTGATTTGTTTTCCGATTTCACTTACTTCCTGACGGACCTCGGTCGCGGCGACCAGTTCGAACAGAAAGACAGGCGCTGGGTGGCTGGGCTGTACGCACAGCACACGATTTTCAGCCAATGGTTTGGCCGCAGGGTGGAAAACACGTTCGGCCTGCAGGTCCGCAACGATTGGATCCGCAACGGCCTTTACCAGTCGGAAAATCGCGTGCGCGTCGACAAAACGGATTCCGGCACCGGCACCATCTTGCCCGCGACCACGCAAGCGGACCGCTTTACGGACACCCAACCAGGCTTTTGGGTGGAGAATAAAATCCAGTGGGCAGAAAAATTCCGCTCGGTCGCGGCCCTGCGCGGCGACCTGGATTACTTTGACGTCACGAGCTTGGTTAACCCGGCCAATTCCGGCACAGCCAGTAAGCTGCTGCCCAGTCCAAAATTGAGTTTGACGTTCGGACCCTGGTTCAATACTGAGTTCTATACTCAGGGCGGATTCAGTTTTCACAGCAACGACGGGCGCGGCGCAACGCAGACGGTGCAACCGGTTTCGGCGGACAATCCTTACCCCGACACGCCCGTCGCGAAAATTCCCGCCTTGGTCCCAACCAAAGGCGGGGAAATCGGCGTGCGCACCGTGGCCTTCCCACATCTGCAAAGCACCATTTCGCTGTGGTATCTCCGCAGTGCTTCCGAACTGCAGCAGGATGGTGACACCGGAGGCACGGTTGCTTCACCACAGCCGAGCAATCGCTATGGCATCGAATGGGCGAACTACTACACGCCAGGGGAAAATTTGGCTTTTGATTTCGACCTTGCGAATTCCAAAGCCCTGTACACCTCAATCGACGAAGATGATGCTGCGCCTGGCAGCCCGGGCGGCAAGCGTGTGCCCGAAGCGGTTGGGTTGGTGATTTCATCGGGCATCACATTCCACGACTACAAAGGCCTTTCATCGAGTTTGCGCCTGCGCTTCTTTGGTCCGCGCAATTTAACGTCTGACGGAATTTATCGCTCCCAGGCAACGGCGTTGCTCAATGGAGAGCTCGGTTATCAATTTCACGAGAAATGGCACGTTACGGCCGAATTTTTGAACTTGCTGAACCGCCGCGATCACGACATTGACTACGCCTATACCTCCCGAGTAGCTCCAACAGCGGCGCCGGCGTTCACAGACGTTTTCCACCCCGTCGAACCCTTTCAGGTGCGATTTGCCTTAGGAAGAACCTTTTGACGGGAGATGTGAACCTGTCTCCAGTTAAGATCGAGACGGGGAAGCAAGATGTCACCGTTAACCAGGACTGGAGTCTCGCTCGAAGACGACCTCTTGAAGGAGTTCGATCGGCATATCGCAAAGCGGGGCTACCAAAACCGGTCCGAGGCACTCCGGGATCTTATCCGTGAGGCGCTCCTGTCGGAGACGGTTGATTCGAACAAACCCGTTGTCGGCACCTTAACGCTTGTGTACGACCATCATGTGCCGAACCTCTCTCAGAAGTTGATCGAGATGCAACATACGGGGGGCACGATGATTCTTGCCGCCACCCACGTACATCTCGATCGTCATTATTGTCTGGAAGTGGTAATCATGAAGGGGCGAGCCAAGGAAATTCAGGGAATCGCGGACGGCATGTTGGCCTTGCGCGGGGTCGAGTTGGGAAAATTAGTCCTGACAAACTCCGGCAAGGATCTCAAGACGGCTAAGCATTAACTCGCCGGGAATCAGAAGACCGCAGATCTCTCGATCCCACGCAAGCCCCACGATCAAGGAAGATCCAGCATCACTATGTTCGAGTGTTCTTGCACTCGCTCGAGGACAACCTCACGGCCATTAGGAGAAATGTCGAAGTCGCGAATGTCAAAATCGGGAGGAAGCTGAGTCAACCGCCGCTCTTCACCTGTTTCGAGGTCAACCAGCCAAAGATCCTTATGTTGAATGTCTCCTCTCAGGAATACGAGGGCATGTCCTTCCGGGAGAAAGGCCACATGTCGAGCTCCTCGCGTCAGGGTCAAGGCGGGCAGCGGATGCGGTGTGGCGTTGGCAGAGACGGCCTTCACAGAAAACGTGGTGCCGATATCGGGTCCCGAGTAAACGATGAAGCTGCCATCGGGTGACGACTCAGGATCGACCGAATACTCCCCGATCAGCGGAGTGGGAGTGCCACCGTCGATGGGCACACGAAAAACGTGGGGAACCCCGTGATCGTCGGCCGCAGAAAGAATCGATCGGCCGTCAGGTGACCACGCTGGAGCGCCTTGGAGGTCGAGCGAGTTGGCCACAATGCGCAGATTTGTACCGTCGGCCTGCATCACGTACAAGAGCGAATGCTCGTGCGGTTGCGCGATCGAAAATGCGACATACCGTCCATCAGAGGAGATGACCGGGCCGCCAATGAGTTGTGCTCCGTCTCCGCGCCACAGCTCTGAACTAGTCCCATTTGCGAGTTTCCAGATGCTTTCCTTCGTGCCCGTCGCAGAAGCATAGAGAAGGTAATCTGGACCCAGCCGTGCGGAGAATCCCGTGCCGGTGGTCAGCGCGATCGGAGACGCCTCCGATACCTTTTGGAGAGAATCACCGACTTGCAAACGCCAAAGAGTTTTTTTCGGCGTCGCAAGGGTTGCTACCAGACGGCGACCGTCAGCGCTGGCGGCAAGCGAGGTATACCGGTCAAGTGCAGAGCTTAGCCGATGAGGAATGCGGCGCTCGACGTCCATGGAATAGAGCCATGGTCCCAAGCCGAGAGAATCGCTAGCCAGATACATCAGCGTCCGCCGATCCAACAGGATCGGATGACTTACGTATCCATTGTGCGACGTTATCCGTTCCGGAGTTCCGCCCGCTGGCCGGACGCGCCAGATGTCCAATTTATCCGGCAGAGAGCCCTGGACAAAGTAGATGAATGCCCCGTCCGGCGCCCACAAGGGAAAGTGACTGTGGAGTCCGGCAGGCGCAGTGAATATGGGCGGATTCTCTGCCCGCCCGCCATGGGACACGAACAGCGGGTCCCCGGGGCCCGGTGTGTGGTAAGCGAGCAGCCCGCCGTCGGCCGACCAGTCGAACTCGGCTGCACCTTCAAGGTATAGCCTCGGATCCCCACCCAGTACGGGCACCGCCCAGATGCTGATGCCGCCGGGCCCGCGCATCCAGAACGTCGCCAGAGATCCATCGGGTGAAAACCCCAAATTGCGAATCGACGGGTTGACCAACCCCGGAACCGCTCCATGGGTCAAATTGTGGAACTCTCCCGAACCGACCTGGGAAATCCAAATGTCCATGGCTCCCGAGCGGTCTGACAGAAAGGCCACTAAATGGCCATCGCGAGATACCGCGGCGGCTTGCTCCAGTCCTGCAAAGTCCGTGACCGTCTGAAAACGCGCGTTCGCGATAGGGTTCCGCCAGAAATGCTCGGTCCTGTGCAGCCATAAGCCTATGGCAACCCCCAGCACGGCTGCCGCCAGCGCTACCGGTAAGACCCACCGCCATCTGGCGGGATTTGTTACGACTGGCGGCGCCGCTTCTACAGGAGGGCTCAGCGGTATGGCAGGGTTCCCATTTCCTGGGCTCGGGCGAAGACTCCGAGTGCGTGTCCACTCGTCCAACTCCCTTCGCGAGGCATAAACCGACCCAATGCTGTCATGCAAGTGCCGGTGAACGGGCATCCCCTCCTTCTTCTCCCAGCGCTGGACGGTGGTCACATCGCGCTTGAGATAGACCGCAATCTCCTTCCACGAATCCAGGCGATCCTCAGGCGGTCGCGCGGATGGCGGCGTACTAAGAGAAGGTTGGTCCATCAGGCTCTCCAGGATGACTTGGGCTGGCGACGACCCCGAGAAATTGTACCCCCTGGCCATGAAGGGGCACCGCAAAGCACTGCATTCGACGGTAAACCGAGGAAATGAGGGTGGTTCTGCCCCTTGCCGCTTGGAGGAGCCCGGCTAAGTAGCCCAGTGTGTTTATGCGGCTCACGCGAATTTCAAACCTGGAGATCCTTTTATGAAAAGCAAGTTCCTCGCTTCGGCGGTACGCATGCTGTCACCGTTTTTATTGCTTGCAGGCGCCTGTGCTTTGGCGCAGGACCACAAAACGGTGCACTTCACCGGGCTGATCAACGATTACTCACCCTTAAATACGAGCGTCAAAGGCAGCCCGTGGGAGATGCACGGTCAATGGTCGATGGACCTGCACCCACAATGGGATACTGCCGACTTTGAAGCCGACCTGACGATGTCGGGCTTCGGAATGACCACGACAGGTGCGGTAGATCCCACGCAACCGCTGGTGAACCCTCACACCCACCACATCAGGCTAACCAACGTCAGCATCGGCTGGGACATGACCGGCTGCCCCACCTACCTCCCTCCCGCCACGGTAACGGGTTTTCA
>Ga0302324_100028625_pt1 | contig 10586 bp, 7 predicted proteins | sample Palsa_T0_1_FD_201949 | JGI IMG/M metagenome (GOLD analysis project Ga0302324, IMG submission 201949) | Peat permafrost microbial communities from Stordalen Mire near Abisko, Sweden - Palsa_T0_1 | ecosystem: Environmental > Terrestrial > Soil > Palsa > Peat permafrost | place: Sweden: Abisko... | reverse complement strand
GTAGTGTTCCACTGCATTAGCGCGCCGAACTGACAGGCCTTGATTGTATGCATCGGATCCAATGCGGTCGGTGTAGCCGGTTATGTGTATCCCATTATATTGTTGATCGTGAAGTGCGTTCGCAAAGTCATCGAGCTTCGCCTTGCCCTCATCCCTTAGGGTGGCCTTATCGAAATCGAAGTCCGTGGTAGATGTCAATTTTTGCGGTATCGGCGCAGGCGCAGGCGGGGCCGCAACGACAGGCTCGGGCGGCGGCGGAGCCGCAACCACAGGCTCTGGTTCCACTTTTATGCGACAGGCAGCCGGCGTAATTTGCCCTCTTATTTCCCCCTCAGAGTAAGCAGCACTACGCACGTTGACATAAAGCCCTCCCGCCATAAAAGTTTCATACTGAGCCCCAGACAGACGTACCCCATCAGGAACGACCCAAGTATTATCCGAAGTCCGAACCAACGAAGCGATGGCAGTCCCCTGTTGGCCAATGGGCCCTTCGCCCAGCTCAACTGCAGTCGCCGCAATGTTTTGAACCCATACACTGCCTCTCACCCACCCGCTGGCGGTGACTTCTATCGTTGCCGTACCCGTGGCAGTCGTCGATACCTCCGTAGGCACCGCGTAATGTCCGGAAAGATCGACCGGAACCGATTCCCGCGTCCCCGACGTGGCACAACCCCCAACGACAAGAATAACCCCAGCGCATAGTGCAAAGCGATGGATTTTCAAGTATTCAATTAACGTACTCATTGAATGGTCTTCTTAACCCGTTTCGATACGTCAGTGGTTTACCATCGTGTTCATTTTGACAGCCAAGTCGAGAGGTTGCTGAGGCATTTTTCGATCCGGTAGCGGCGATCTTTCACCAGTGAAATCGACGACACTAACGCTCGCCACCGCGCCGCCCCATCGTCCGGCGGCCTTTGTTCCTATGAGAATTGTGCGGCATGTTTGACCGTGAACCCGGCTGCTGTCGAGGGCGCGCTTGTGGAGAGTTTGGCTTCGGGTTGATGGCGGCGGCCAATTGCCTTACCCGCTTGATCTCGATCGTTATGGCCTCAATATTCGCCGGATGCGTGGTGCTGGTGCCCTGCAGCTGCATTGCCGCGCGTTCGTGTTCCAGCAGTTCGTGCAGCTTGCGCAGTGCTTCGCCGCACGCCGACGCGAGACCGGTCTCCTTTGCCATTTCCTGTCGGTGCATTTCGATATGGGCAATCATATCGGTCACTTCATCGGTTGCCATTTCTGTGCTCATGCTTGACCTTCTTGGGGGAGCCATTATTTGAAACTAGTAAAATCTAAGAGTGTAATCGTGCCGAACCAAAAAAACGACCCGGCAAGCAATGGTAACTCCAAAATTGCAGGGGTGCTGAAATAATGAGACTGGCCATGATGGCACTTGGCGTGATGCAACAGGGCGCTCTGCAGGAACTCACCTTTCAAGGTAAACCGATTAAGTAGTCAAGGTGGAAATGCTATTCGCCTCTTCACGTATTCTCCACGTTTTAGCTTTAATTTGAAATATGGCTCGCCAGAAATCCAGGTACATCGGATCGATTCCACCAGCCACCACCCAAAGCCTGAAATAATGCCACGGTATCCGCATAACGATTGGCTCGTGCTTGTGCCAGATTGATTAATGCCTGCTGATAAATCTGTTCGGCATTGAGCATTGCTAAGTAACTAATGCCTCCCAGTTTCATCTGTTGCTGCGCAATCTCCAAACTGCGATTCGCCGTGCTCGCGCTTTTCGCCGTCGCTTTCATCGTTTCGTCATCGGACTGGATCGCATGAAGAACATCGGCCACATTCTGGAAAGCAGTGATTACTACGCTCCGATATTGCTCTGCCGCCTGATTGTAGGCAGCTTCGGCAGCGCGCTGTCGATGCAACAAGGTGCCCCCCTGGAAAATGGGCTGCGTCAGGCTACCAGCTGCTACCCAAAATCCAGTGCCGGATGCAAATAAATCACTAATCGCGGTTGCGGTACCGCCGTAATCTGCGCTTAGTGTGATATTCGGCAGTCGATTTGCAATGGCAACACCGATTTCCGCGCTGGCGGCATGCAATTGAGCCTCCGCAGCGCGTACGTCCGGGCGTTGCTCTACTAATTGAGACGGCAGACTTAACGGCAATTCCTTTGGTAGCTCGAGCCCGGATAATTCAAACTTTTCGGCAGGCTCTTCACTAGGGAAATGACCAACCAATGCCGCCAGCATATCGCGTTGCTGGGCCAATTGCTTCTGCAATAAAGGAAGCCCCGCCTGAGCCTGGGCTAATGTCGCTTCTTGCGCTACGACATTCGCTTCTGCAATGGCACCGAGACCATATTGTCGCCGCATCAAGTCAAGTTGCTCGCTTTCGATATTGATTATTCTCTGCGTGGCAACGATTTGCTCACGCATCGAGGCTTCCTGAATAGCTGTAGCGACCAAATTTGACATCAACGTCAAGTATGTCGCTTCAATCTGAAAACGTTGATATTCTTCTTGTGCTTGGAGCGATTCTACGGTTCTACGGTTGAGGCCGAATACGTCTGGCACATACGATACGTTTACCTCCGGTGTAATCAGACTATAAACAGAAGCACCGGAAGCTGCATTAGTAGTAATGCTAGCGATCGGTGTCTTTTGCCGGCTCAAAGATAAATTGGCCGCAATGCTGGGGTAATACGCGCCCTGCTGAGCGTAGTCGTTTTCCCGCGCTATGCGCAAGGCTGCTTGCGCCGCCTTCAAGTCGGGATTATCTTTTAGTGCCTGCTCGATCAAAGCGTTAAGCGACTGCGAATGGAATAGCGCCCACCATTGGCCCGGAACATCCATACCAGATTTTAAATATTGTGCGGGGCCGCCCGCTTCAACATCCGCCGTCGAGGGGTGTGCTGGAAGCGGTTCTTTAGTATACCCCCTTAAGATTGGGGCCAGCGGCCTTTGGAAATCCGGCCCCACCGCACAGCCTGCAACGAACCCTGTAAGAGTAATCGCTGCAAGCATGAACTTGATACCGAGCCTCAAGAATAAAGATCGCCAATTCTGGCAAACGAATTCCGAAAGCAGGTGCTTTAAATCATCCGGTGGAAATGTAGACAGCGACTTCATCATCTATTCTTTCGCCAACTCAGGCCCACCCATAGTACGAGCAACCTGCCGGCGCGAGAACAAATCAATCAACACCGGCAACACCACAAGAATCAGCACTGGCGCCAGCAATATGCCCCCCACCACTACCAGTGCGAGAGGTTTTTGCACTTGCGAGCCGATTCCGTTCGAAAGCGCCGCCGGCAACAATCCTACGCACGCGGCAAAGCACGTCATCATGACGGGCCGCATTTGTACTTCGCAAGTAAGCTTCATGGCTTTAGCCCGGTCAAGGCCATTGGCAAGCATCAAATTGAAGTAGGAGAGAACAATTATGCCGTCCATTGCGGCGATACCGAACAAGGCAATGAAACCGATTGCCGCAGATACGCTGAACGGCGTATGCGTAAGAAATAGCGCGAAAACGCCACCAATGAGTGCCATCGGCATCACACTTGCCGCAAGCAACATGTCCGTCAGCGACGCAAAATTGGCATACAGCAGCAAGCAAATAAGAACAAGACTGAGCGGGACGACTACGACGAGGCGTTGCACCGCATCTTCGAGATTGCCGAATTCTCCGACCCATTCCATGTGATAACCGCCCGGTAACGTCACTTCTTTCGCCACCTTTTGCTGCGCTTCTAGAACTGCGCTTCCCAAATCGCGATTCCGGACGCTGAATTTGATCGGGATATAACGTTCCTGATTTTCACGATAGATGAAAGAAGCTCCGGAAACCAGATCGATGTTGGCAACCTCGCTTAGCGGAACTTGAACAATACCGTTACCGCTGGGCGATTGCGCGCCAACCGTGATGCGCTTGATTGCATCCAGGCTCGTACGATATTCAGGCGCAAGGCGAACCATCAACGGGAAATTGCGATCGCTGCCATACTCATAGAGATTGCCGGCAGCCTCTCCGCCAATTGCTGCCTGGACGGTCGCGTTGATGTCGCCAGGAGCTAGCCCAAAACGGGCTACACGCGCACGGTCGATGTCTATATTCAGGGTCGGCTGTCCTAGAGAGTCGAATATGGCAAGATCTGTTATACCAGGAACGGCTTTCATGACTGCCATTATCTTGGCTGCAGTTTTCTCCAGCTTTTCCAGATCATTGCCATAGAGTTTGACCGAATTCTGACCTTTCACTCCGGATGCTGCTTCTTCGACGTTATCCTCGATATTCTGGGAGAAATTAAATTCAACCCCCGGAAATTTACCCTCCAAGGCCGCATTCACCTGATCGGTCAACTTCTCTTTGTCGATACCTTTCGGCCAAGTGTTGAAAGGATTCAGGGGCACATAGAACTCGGCATTGAAGAACCCCGTAGCATCGGTACCGTCGTCGGGTCGGCCATTCTGCGAGATCACACTCGTTACCTCCGGGAAACTCTTGATGACTTTCCGCATTTGGTTGACGTATCCGTTACCCTCTTCAAGCGAAATCGAAGGAGGCATCGTTGCACGAATCCAGAGATTGCCCTCCTCCAATTTAGGAAGGAATTCCAATCCCAATAAACGTACCGCAATGATTGCCAGAAGAAACAGCAAAGCAGTACCACCGAGCGTCACCATTCGATTGTCAAGCGCAAACTTGATAATCGGCGCATAAACACGACGCATGGCGCGCACGATGAATGTCTCCGTTTCTTTCATGTGATCCTTCAGAAGAATCGAGCTAAGGGCCGGAGAAACTGTAAACGTCGCAATCAGCCCGCCCATGATGGCATAGGCATAGGTCTTAGCCATCGGACTGAAAATGTGCCCCTCGATACCTGATAGCGTGAACAGCGGTACAAAACCGGCGATAATAATGGCCGCAGAAAAAAAGATCGCGCGATTTACCTCCAGAGCAGCATTTGCAATGGTGGCATATTTGCCGTGCAAGTTGACGTTGGTGCGCATTCTATGCAACCCCAGAAAACCTTTGGCACGATCCTCGGATTCTTCAGAAAGATGTCGAAAAATATTTTCGACCATGATGACAGTTGCATCGACTATAAGGCCAAAATCGATAGCTCCGACTGAAAGCAAGTTGGCTGACTCGCCACGCAAGACGAGGATGGTCACGGCAAAGAACAACGCGAATGGGATGGTCATGGCGACGATGACAGCGCTGCGTAAATTTCCGAGGAAAATCCATTGCACTAGGAATAGCAGCAGCATCCCCCACAGCATGTTGTGTAGCACCGTATGGGTAGTTACTTTGATTAAATCAGTGCGGTCGTAGATTTTTGTCACCTGCACACCTGGGGGCAAGATGCCAAGATGATTGATTTTTTCTACTTCTGCTTCCACCCTTTTCAAGGTTGGTAAGCTTTCCTCGCCGCGGCGCATCAGGACAATCCCCTGCACGATATCATTATCATCATCCATCCCCGCGATACCCAGACGCGGCTGATTTCCGACTGTCACAGTCGCAACATCACTAACCAATACCGGAGATCCGTTGTTTGACGCGAGCATCGTGTTACGAATGTCCTCCATTGAGTGAATAAGGCCGACCCCACGAACTACTGCTGCCTGAGCCCCAATGTCCAAAGTTTGGCCGCCAACGTTCACATTGCTGTTATTCAGCGATTGCAGCATCTGCGGCAAGGTCAACCCATATTGGTTAAGCTTGTTGAGATCAACTGAGATCTCATAGGTCTTGGTTTTTCCGCCCCAACCATTGACATCAATCACGCCGGGTACCGCCTTGAATCGGCGTTCAAGTATCCAATCCTGAATGGTTTTCAGATCCGTAACCGAATATCCGGGAGGTCCAGTGATACGATAACGGTAGATTTCGCCGATCGGGCTTTCCGGCGAAATGGTTGGTTGCGCCCCATTGGGCAACGGCGGCAACTGGGCAAGGCGATTAATCACCCATTGCTCGGCTTCCTGATAGGTAAAATCGTAAGTGAACTGCAACTTCACATCGGAAAGGCCGAACAGCGAAATGGTCCGAATCGCGGTGACGTGCGGGATGCCCGCCATCTGGATCTCGATCGGAATCGAAATATACCGTTCGATCTCTTCAGCCGATTGGCCGCTGCTCTGAGTAACAATGTCGACGAGCGGGGGTACCGGGTCAGGATAGGCCTCGATATTCAACTTGAGGAAACTGACAATTCCGGCAATGCACAAAAAAACCAGCGCAACGATGACCAGAATCCGCTGCTTTAGGGCGAACGCGATAACTGAGTTCATTGATTTTCGTTTTCAGAGGCACGATCAATAAACAGTGTGCCACTGGTGACGACTTTCTCACCCGGCGTTAGTCCCGCGGTAATTTCCGCCATGCCATTGTTTGTGCGCCCGATATGTACTGGGCGCGAAACCACCGTTCCATTGTCACGTGCCACCCAGACATGCGCATCACTGCCCTCGTAGACGACCGCACTTTGCGGTACTCCCGGCGCGGGAACCTCTTTATCTATGCCAATCTTGAAGCTGGCGAACATCATCGGCTTCAGAGCGAGGTTCGGATTTTGAACCTCGGCACGAACTGGAAGCCGGTGAGTGTTGGGATCAACAGCAGATGCAACCCAGGCTATCCTGGCCTTGAATTGCCTGCCAGGGTACGCGGTAACTGTAACTTCGACCGGTTGTCCCACCCGGATTTTCGAGGCGTCAGTTTCGCGCACATTGGCGATCAACCAAACCGTTGAAAGGTTACTGATGGTATAAACCGGCGTGGAAGCGCCGGCTGCCGCACTAGTAATATATTGACCGAGTCCGACTTGCCGCTGAGTGATGGTGCCTGAAATCGGGGCCAACACATACGCCCCGGGATTCATTTTCTGCCGGTCAGGATCATGCTCAATGGCATCGATCTCCGCGTCGGAATTGCCCAGAATCCGCAATTGGTCGCGTGCGTTACCTAAAATAGACTGGTTGGTATCGAAATTATTTTGGGCGGCTGTAAGATCGGATTGGCTCTGTTGCCAATCCTTAAGTGCACCGGCTTTCGACAGATAAAGTTCATGCTGGCGTTGCTCTGTAGCCTGCGCGAATTGAAACTGGCTGCTCGCCGCATTGAAAGCAACGATCGCCGCGACCAAATTATTCCGCGCCTGTATAAAATCTGATGCCTCGACCATCATTAAAGGTGCGCCCTTTTTTACCACGTCACCAAGTTTGGAAATCAACTTGGAAACGCGCCCCGAATAAGGCGAAAATACCGGAGATGTCGTGTCTTCGTTATTGGCAATATTGCCGTCGGTCACGAGCTCGGTCTGAAATGACATCGCCTGGACTGTCATAATTTGGAAGCTGGCCCATTGATCTTTCGTCGGCCGGAAAGTATCGGCTGCTTGCACTGGTGACTCCGCCTTCAAGGGCGGCGTGAAATTCTGGGTCGCCCATTCGCTCATTTTCATTAATAACAAGGCGAGCGCAACCGCAATACCAGCGATGATTAATATCTGCTGTTTGCGTGATAGGGCACGTAATTTAGATTTTACTGGCTGACCATAAGACATGATTATTAAATCTCGATCTTAAATTGAAATGATCGGAGAAGATCGTGACAAGAACATTTCTGGAAATCCGGAACGAATAAAAACTGTACTGTCCTTTACGCAGGGAGTGGCATGATAGGACATGTTACTTACGCCAATCTTACAGAATGCGGGGAAGCACATTTTTTATTGAACGCGCTAAACTATAATCAGCTTGATAACTGCCCCATAATTTGAGAAATACCACCAATGCGCATTTTAATTGTTGAAGACGATCCAGTGCTCGCGGATGGCCTCACTCGCTCGTTACAGCATGCGGGTTATGTCGTCGACTGCAGTCGTGATGGTGAACAAGCCGATTATGCCTTGACTGTTCAAAATCATGACCTGGTAATTCTTGATCTTGGCCTGCCAAAAATTGATGGATTCGAAATACTGAAACGATTGCGGCGGCGCGGTACTACACCGGTCATGGTACTCACAGCGCGGGATGCGCTGGATGACCGGGTACGCGGACTTGATCTCGGCGCAGACGACTACATGATTAAGCCATTTGATTTACCGGAGCTGGAAGCCCGCGTGCGCGCCTTGATTCGACGCGGCCAATCCGGCGGAGGAGCTTTGATCGAATGTGGAGAGTTAATGTTCGATACCAATGGTCGGCGGACATTCCTCAACAAACAGCCATTGGAACTTTCCGCACGCGAACTTGCAGTACTGGAAGTATTGATGCTACGCAGCGGCCGTGTCGTTAACAAGGAACAACTTCTAGAAAAAATCTATAGCGAAGAAGATGAAGTCGGTGCCAATGCAATCGAGGTCTACGTGCATCGTCTGCGTAAAAAGCTGGAGCCGGCTGGCGTTGTGGTTCGCACTATCCGGGGACTCGGCTACCTGCTCGAAAAGCAATCAAGATCAGACCTGAAATGAATGACCGGAGTACAAAAACATCACTACGACGTCAATTGTTGATATGGCTACTGACACCGCTCGTACTAGTGGCCTTGATCAGCGCGATTGTTGGCTATTATTTTGCGCTGCGTTTCGCAACACTGGCCTACGATCGCGCGCTGTTCGAAACTGCGCGTGATATTAGCAATCAGATTAAAGTTGTTTCCGGGGTCCCTCGGGTTGATCTACCGGACGTAACCCTTAATATGATTGAATCCGACCAGTGGGACCGGCTCTACTATATGGTCAGCGATGACCCGAGCGGGACATTTATCGCAGGTAGCCGTGGAATTCCTCGGCCCACGGGAAAGCCGATAGTTGGTATACCCGTTTATTATGATGCGGTATACCAAAGCGAGCCGGTACGGGTTGCAGCGCTATATCGCCCTCTCCCAAACGCTTCCGGTACAGCTTTGGTTCAAGCTGCAGAAACCATTAATAAGCGACTCATTCTGGCAAACGAGATTTTGCTTGGCATGTTGGCACCCGAGTTGATCTTGATTACACTAGTGGGCGTACTGGTTTGGTATGGTGTCGCGCGCGGATTACGTCCACTTACCATATTACGCAATGAAATCGGCAGCCGCTCCCACCGGGATTTGAGCTCGCTGCCGGAAATCAACGTACCGGGCGAAGTACGTCCGCTGATCCGGGCAATTAACGCTCTGATGGTACAGTTGAATGAAACTCTTTCGGCACAGCGAAGATTCATCTCAGACGCAGCTCATCAACTGCGCACGCCGCTGGCAGGGCTGCACACACAGATCGAACTCGGATTACGCCAAAATGACCCTGATGAAGTACGTGCTACGCTGCGCCGGCTCGATGCCGCCACTACACGCACCACCCATCTTGCCAATCAGCTGCTGTTGCTGGCACGCGCCGAACCGGGTACGTATCGTGCACAAACACCGCAAAGAATTGACCTCAATAACCTAGTGCGCGAGGTCGCTGCGGAATGGGTGCCACGAGCTATCGAAAGACATATTGACCTCGGATTTGAGGGTCCGTCGCACCCTACCTATATCGAAGGCGACGCGATATTGCTTAAAGAAATGCTCAGCAATCTTCTGGATAACGCGATTCGTTACACTCCAGCCAAGGGTGAGGTCACGGTTCGCTTCGAAACCATCTCCGGGAAGGTTGTGCTCAGCGTCCACGACAATGGGCCAGGCATTCCAGAAGCGGAACGCGAACAGGTATTTGAAAGATTTCATCGGGTGCTTGGCACCCAATCGGAAGGTTGTGGCCTTGGGCTTGCGATCGTGCGCGAAATCGCGCAAGGACATAATGCTCAGGTCGGGCTAAAGAGTGGCGCAAATAATATCGGAACCATAGTCACGATTTCATTTCCGACGATTTGATATTTTATCAACTCAGGTCTGCGTGGATTGAGGACACTGCGTAAATCTAGACCGTTCAATCCCTCCTCACTCTCAGTATTAACGAATTCCGCCGTGCAGCTTTTTGTGCCGAAAGCGGACATTCTACTGACATCAATTAGACCAATGCTGAAAAGCTTATAATGATGCACTGCAATATTAAAGGGATATTCATTAAAATTGGATATCGTGACAAATTTTAAGAATTAATGTACGATATTATTACTCTCAATGGTGAAAAAGTAAATTTTTTTAACAAAACATCGCTTCAAGATACTAATTCATTAGATGAGATGTATTTGAGAGTGCGTATATTGATGCAATGCAACATACCTGAGGAGGTTATATGCAATTAGTTTACAACGATCTAATAACAAAGCAGAACAGTCGGACTGGCGAGAAATACGAGCTTACTGTAGATGCTTCGGCCTATTCGTCACCGAACAATACGGCAAAGCTCGTGATTTATATTGCCGACGGTGCAGGCGAAACTCAGACAATCACACGCAACACGCCACTTTCAAGTGTTTCGTTTGAGAGTGTCGCCGAAGGCAACGGCAAGGGCACCATCACCGCTCAGGATGCCAACGGCAATACGTTGGGCACACCATCCAACTTTATTTTCGATATGGCGCCCTATGAAACTGGTGACAATGGAACGCTCATCGTGAGTCTGACAGCACCGAAACACTAAGAAGGTACGGGCGGTAAGCGCCCATTGCAGTTGACGGTCG
>Ga0302324_100028624_pt1 | contig 10586 bp, 8 predicted proteins | sample Palsa_T0_1_FD_201949 | JGI IMG/M metagenome (GOLD analysis project Ga0302324, IMG submission 201949) | Peat permafrost microbial communities from Stordalen Mire near Abisko, Sweden - Palsa_T0_1 | ecosystem: Environmental > Terrestrial > Soil > Palsa > Peat permafrost | place: Sweden: Abisko... | reverse complement strand
CGCGTGCCCGCGGCCGCGGTGATCCATTGACCGATGGCCGCAATATCGCCCACGGTTTCGGCCTTCGGCACGATAAAGCTGTCCAATCGTTCGATATCGCCGAGTCGTTCGATCTCATGTTGAATCGACGGACTGTCGATGGCGTTGAGCCGAACCGAAACTGTTTTTCGGCCCCAATCGAGCGTGGTCAAGGCATCCGCGGCAGCTTCCAGCGCGGCGGCTTTCTCGGCCACGGGAACGGCGTCCTCGAGATCCATGAACACCGCATCGGCGGCCGAAGCCGCCGCGTTCTGCACCAGCCGCGCGCGATGCGCCGGTACGGCGAGATAGCTTCGGGTCAATCGCGGTGCGGTCGCGGGCGCGCCATCTGCGGCAGACCGAGTTCGGCCAGGATCGCGTCGGTATGCTCTCCCACCGCGGGAATGTCGCCCATCACGGGGGAGACGCCGGGAATGGTAATCGCGGGCAGAAAACTGGTCAGCGGTCCGTTGGGTGAGCCGACCTTGCGAACGCGATCCCGCGTGTGAAGCTGCGGATGTTCCAGGAACGCTTCGACGGTATTCATGTTGGCATTCGCGATCGACGCCTGCTCGAGGCGCTGCATCACCTGCTCGGCCGAAAATGGCGCGAAGTGCTGCTCGATCAGCGCCTCCAGCGCATCGCGGTGCTGCATGCGCTGCGGGTTGGTGCAGAAGCGCGGATCGCCCGCAAGCGCCGCATCGCCCAGCACCTGCGTGCAGAGCGCGGTCCATTCGCGTTCGTTCTGGATGCCGAAGAAGACCACGCCGCCGTCGCCGGCGCGAAACGGGCCGTAAGGCGCGATGGTCGCGTGACGCGTGCCGGTGCGCACCAGCGGTTTGCCGGCGCCCTCGGTGTAGTACGCCGGATAACTCATCCACTCCGTCATCGAATCGAACAACGACACTTCGAACGCCATTCCCTTGCCGGTACGCTCGCGGTTGAACAGCGCCATCAGCACGCCGTTGAGAATGTACATGCCGGTTGCGGTATCGACCACGGCGATCCCGCATTTCGCCGGCTGTTCCTGGGTGCCGTTGACCGACAGGAATCCCGCCTCGCACTGGACCAGGAGATCGTAGGCCTTTTTCTGGCTGTAGGGGCCACCGCTGCCATAGCCGGAAATGTCGCAGGCGATCAGGCGAGGGAAACGCTCGACCAGCGTCACGGCATCGAGGCCGAGCCGCTTGGCGGCGCCCGGCGCCAGGTTCTGCAGAAACACATCCGCCTGCGGCAACAACGCGTCCAGCACCTGCTTGCCTTCGTCGCTCTTCACATCGAGGGCGAGGCTTTCCTTCGACCGGTTGGTCCAGGCGAACTGGCTCGACATCCCGTTCATCACGTAATCGTAATCGCGGCAGAAATCGCCTTTGCCCGGGCGTTCGATCTTGATCACCCGTGCACCCCAGTCGGCAAGGTGACGGCTGGCGAGCGGTGCGGCGATGGCTTGCTCCAGCGAAACGACGGTAATGCCGGACAGGGGCAAAGCGGGCTGTCCTGCGTTCATGGCATCTTCTCCAGAAGAATGTGCGACGAGTTGCGCGGCCGGATGGCCATGACTAGACTGAAATGACGAGATTGATAGCTCGCATTGGCAGGCCTTATTATCAAGCCGATAATCCGGATTGGTGGGTTGCGCCGTAAGCGCTGATCAACAGCGTTCGATAACAAATCAGGGAAGGAACCCGGACGTGCAGCCAATGATGCGCAAGACAATGCTGTCGACCTTGGCCGCGGTGGCGATGGTGATCTGCGGTCCCGCCGGTGCCCAACAGCCGATCATTATCAAGTTCAGCCATGTCGTGGCGCCGGACACTCCGAAGGGGAAGGGCGCGCTGAAATTCCAGGAACTCGCGGAGAAATATACCGGCGGCAAGGTCAAGGTCGAAGTGTTTCCCAATTCGACCCTGTACAAGGACAAGGAAGAGCTCGAAGCGCTGCAGCTCGGGGCCGTGCAAATGCTGGCGCCGTCGCTGGCGAAGTTCGGCCCGCTCGGTGTCAAGGAATTCGAGGTTTTCGACCTGCCTTACATCATCCCCGACAAGGCGGCGCTCGCGCGGGTCACCAAAGGCAAGGTCGCCAGAGATCTGTTCGCCAAGCTGGCGCCGAAGGGCATCGAAGGCCTCGCTTACTGGGATAACGGCTTCAAGATCATGACGGCCAACAAGCCGCTGCATCATGTCGCCGACTTCCATGGCATGAAAATGCGAATTCAGTCGTCGAAGGTGCTCGAGGCCGAAATGCGGGCGCTGGGTGCCATTCCTCAGGCCATGGCGTTTTCCGAAGTGTATCAGGCGATGTCGACCGGCGTCGTCGATGGCGCTAAAAACCCGCCTTCAAACATCTTTACCCAGAAGATGCACGAGGTTCAAAAATTCGCAACCATGTCCAACCACGGCTATGTCGGCTACGCCGTCATCGTCAACAAGAAATTCTGGGACGGGCTGCCCGGCGAAATCCGCACCCAGGTGCAAAAGGCGATGGACGAGGCGACCGACTATGCCAACGGGATCGCGCAGCAGGAAAACGATGACGCGATCGCGGCGATGAAGAAAGCCGGCACCATGACCTTCTACGAGCTGACGGCCGACGAAAAGGCGGAATGGATGAAGGCCATGCAGCCGGTGGCGGACGAGATGGCTTCGCGGATCGGAAAGGATTTGATCGCCGAGTTCCAGAAGGAGGCCGCGGGCGGCAGCTGAGCCCATCCGCACGGCGTCCAATGGCGATGCCGGTGGTTACCTGACCAGCGGGCAACCGCCATCGCCGAGCGGCCGAAACGCCTCGGCAGCGGGAATCTTTGCAACCAGTCTGTAGAGATCCCACTCGCCTTTCGACTCCTCCGGCTTCTTGACCTGAAACAGATACATGTCGCGAAGCACCCGGCCGTCGATGCGCAATGTCCCGTCATGCGTCATGAAATCGTTGATCGGCGTGGCACGCATTTGCGCCATCACCTGGTCGGCGTCCTTGCCGCCGACCGCCTTCACCGCTTTCAGGTAATGCGTAACAGCACTATAGGCGCCGGCCTGGGTCATGCTCGGCATCCGCTTGTTGCGTTGATAAAAACGTTGCGACCAGGCCCGGGTGGCGTCGTCGAGGTCCCAGTAGAACGCCTCGGTCAGAATCAGGCCCTGCGCGTCCTTGAGACCGAGGCTGTGGATGTCGGAGATGAAGGCGATCAGCGCGACCAGTTGCGCCCCCGACTTCGGCAGGCCGAATTCGATCGCCTGCTTCACGGTGTTGGTGGTGTCGGCGCCGCCATTGGCGAGGCCGATGATTTTGGCCCCTGAAGATTGCGCCTGCAGCAAATAGGATGAAAAATCCGACGTGTTGAGCGGATGCTTGACCGAGCCGAGCACCTTGCCGCCATTTGCGGTGACCACCGCCGCGGTGTCGCGCTCCAGGGTCTGGCCAAACACATAATCGGCGGTGATGAAAAACCAGTCCTTGCCGCCGCGCTTGACAATGGTTTCGCCGGTGCCGTGCGACATCGCGTAAGTGTCCCAGGTCCAGTGCGCGGTATAGGGCGAGCACGATTTTCCGGTGATGTCGGAACTGCCGGCGCTGGTCACCATGGCGATCTTCTTCTTGTCTTTCGACAATTGCATGATCGCCAGCGCCATGCCGGACGCCGGAATATCGGTAATCACGTCGACGCCGGAATCATACCAGTTGCGCGCGATGCTGGATGCGATGTCGGGCTTGTTCTGGCCGTCGGCGGAGACCACCTCGATCGGCTTGCCGAGCACGCTGCCGCCGAAATCCTCGATCGCCATCTTCACCGCCTCGACCGAACCCTGCCCGCCGATGTCGGCATAGACGCCGCTCATATCGGCGAGCACGCCGATCTTGACGGGATCGGTATCGGCGCAGACGGCGACATCAGGCAGCATGGAGAAGGTGAGCGCGATCAGCGCCCGAACGACGGGTGTGCGATTCATGGATTTCCTGCCCCGAATGTCTTGGCAATGCCGGTCTGTGCCGATTGAAGACATTCAGTCAGAATTCCGGGGAGCAGGCAAGGCATCCAATACCCCGCGAAAATCCTGGATACGCAGATGGTGAAGATCGGCTATCAGGCCGCTTCCTCGCGGTACCCACCCGCAAGCACCTTGGCGATAAATCGCGCCATCGCCTCGCCGACCTCGCGCGGCGAGTCCTCCTGAAGGAAGTGGGCGCCTTCGACGGTGATTTCCTGTTGATTTGGAAAACTTCGGCAGAATTCGCGCTGCGCTCCGATCAGGAATCCGCTGGGATCGCCATTGATGAAGAGCTTGGGGATCGGGCTCGTCGACAGCCAGCGCGCATATTGCTCGATGATGGCCACGACGTCGGCCGGCTCGCCCGCGATCGGAAGGTCGCGCGTCCAGGCCAGCATCGGCCGCCGCGCCTCGCCGGGAACACGCCAATGGCTGCGATAGACTTCCATCGCCTCGGCCGAGACACCGCGCAGCGGCAGCAGATATTCGACGAACAGATTCTGTTCCAGGATCATCTTGTCGCCGGCGTCGCTGCGCTGGCCGGTGAAGAAGGCGCGCGTCGCCTGCGGCCACTCGTCCCACGATCGGAACGGGCGCACGATCCCTTCCATGTAGACAATCGCCTTGACCCGCTCGGGGTGACGCCGCGCCCAGTCGAAGCCCAGTGCCGATCCCCAATCATGCACGACGAGGATGACGTTCTCGTTCAGGCCGAGTGCATCGAACCAGCCATCGACATAGCGTTGCTGATCGGCGAGCCGATAAGCACCATTCGGCTCGGCAGCCGAGTTTCCCATTCCGGGATAATCCGGCGCCAGGCAACGGCCGAACGGCAACGCATGCGGAATGATGTTGCGCCAGAGATAAGACGGCGTCGGATTGCCATGCAGGAAAACGATCGGGTCGCCTTCACCGACATCAACATAGGCCATCGGAACGCCGCGCACCGTGACGTATCGGCGAAAGCTGTCGTTTTCGGTCGAGATGCTGTTTGCGGTATTCATGGGACTCTCCTATGATAAGTTTTTCTAAGTTAGATATCTCTGTCCTGTGGAGGAATTTCGCGAGCGTTGATCAGCTATAAAGTGATAAATGGTGCTGGAGCTTCCAGATGAAAAACGATCATTTCTAACCAACTTAGGTAAGTAAAACTAATGCGAATGCCCTCTCTGAACGGCTTGCGGGCCTTTGAGGCAACCGCCCGTCACCTGTCCATGAAACATGCCGCCGAAGAGCTGTGCGTGACGCCCAGCGCGGTCAGTCAATTGCTCAAGGGTCTGGAAAGCGATCTCGGCACCTCGCTGTTCCGGCGCGACAACCGGACTGTCGCGCTGACCGAGGCGGCCCAGGCGTTATTGCCGCCTGTGCGAACCGCCTTCCGGTTGATCGCCGACGCGTCCGAGAGAGTGCGCGGCGACCCTCAGGGCGGATTGCTCACGGTCAGCGTCGCGCCGTTTTTCGCCGAAAGCTGGCTGGTGCCGCGGCTCGGTGATTTCAATGCGCGCCATCCCGGCCTCGATCTTCGGATCATGGCAGCGACGACGCTCGCCAATCTGACATCGGGCGAAGCAGATGTCGCGATCCGGCACGGCCTTGGTTCATATCGCGGCATGGTGAGCGATCTCCTGATGGCGCCGCCGGTTATTCCGGTGGCCGCCCCGGTCTTGCTTGAGCGCCTCGGCCGTCCTGCCAACGCCGCGGCTCTCGTCGACTGGCCCAAGATTCACGATGCCGATCGAGGCGGCTGGGCGAGGTGGTTTGCAAGCCAGAGCGTGGACGATCCGGGCTCGGTGCGCGGTCCGTCATTTGACGATCCAGCGCTGCTGCGGACCGCCGTACTCGCAGGACAGGGCGCGGGATTGCTGCCGGCGCCCTTGGTCGAATCCTATATCGGGGATGGCAGATTGGTTGCGGTGGGTGCGCAAGCGCTGATCGAGGAGTTCGCCTACTATCTGGTCGTGCCGAGATCGAATGTTGGTCGAGCGAATATCTCGGCATTCCGCTCCTGGATACTGCAGGCAGTCCCGGACGGGCGTCGCGCGTGATCACCGGCCAGCATCCATCCTCTCCAGAAATTCCATCACCGAGCTGACCGCGCCGGTGTTGGCGGCGATATATCCGGGCAGCGTAACGATGGCCCGCGGGCTGGCTCAGCCCTGCTATGCGCCCGTGACGCGCCAGATCACGTTGCCGACATCGTCCGCCACCAGAACGGAGCCGTCGGGACCGAGCGTGACCCCGACCGGCCGTCCATACGACATCCGCTCATCCGGTGCGAGAAACCCGCTCAGAATATCCCGCGGCGGTCCCGCCGGACGTCCGTTCTCGAACGGCACGAACACGACCTTGTAGCCACTCAGCGTGCTGCGGTTCCAGGAGCCGTGCTGCCCGATCGCCATGCCCTCCGGAAAGCCCGGAAGTGTATTGGCCGGCAGCCAGCACAGGCCCAGCGACGCGGTGTGTCCGCCGAGCGCGTAGTCCGGCGTGATCGCCTTGGCGACCGCGGCCGGATCCTGCGGTACCCGATCGTCCACCGTCTGCCCCCAGTAGCAATAAGGCCAGCCGTAGAAACCCCCGTCGCGGACCGAGGTCAGATAGTCCGGCGGTGTCTCGTCGCCGAGGCCGTCGCGCTCGTTGACCACGGTCCAGAGCACGCCGGTTCGCGGCTCCCATGCCAGGCCCACCGGGTTGCGCAGGCCGCCGGCAAAGATGCGGCTGGAGCCGTCAGCCGGATCGAGCTCATAGATCGCAGCCCGGCCTTCCTCCACTTCCATGCCGCTCTCGGCGATATTGCTGAGCGAACCGACCCCGACAAAGAGTTTCCGGCCATCCGGACTAGGCAGCAGGCTCCGCGTCCAATGCCCGCCAGGCTTGAAGGCGGTGAGTTTCCGCCCCGGTGCGGTGATGCGGTCCGCGCCCGCCGCATACGGGAAGGCGACTACGCCGTCGGTGTTGCCGACATAGAATGTGTCGCCCAGCAGCGCCATGCCGAACGGCTGGCTCAGTCCCTCCATAAAGATTTCGCGCCGCTCGGCGACGCCGTCGCCATCCCTGTCGCGCAACAACGTGATGCGGTTGGCGCTGACACCCAGCGCTGCGGCACGTCGCATCGTCGCCTGCATCGCATAGCTGAACACGCTCCTGATCGGTCCCGCGACCTGATTGGCCTCGGCCACGAGGACGTCGCCATTGGGCAGCACGCTGATCCAGCGCGGATGCTTCAGACCGGTCGCAAACGCATTGACCTTGAGCCCCGGCGCGGCCACCGGAATCTGTCCGTCGGTCCACCCTTTGGCCGACGGCATCTTGAGCGTCGGGATGGCGCCCTGCGGCTTCGCCGCCGGGACCACCGGCGCGCTGCCCCAGGCCGGCTCAGGCGCGACGTCCTGCAGCCGGCGCCACAGCAGCGCGGCGGCGCCGATCAGCGCGACGATTCGCGCAAAAATACCGGATAAGTTCATGTCATTCCCCTGTTGATCGCGCGCACCCTATCCGACGCCAGTTGGCGTTGAAACCTTCTCATCGATGCGCGAGCTCACCGGCACATGGAGCGCATTCGCATAGCGAGCGAGGGTTCAGGCGGCAGGTGGACACGGGGCCAAGCTGCCGCCCCACGGTGCGCCGGTGAAAAACCGTACGTCAGGATCCGAACGTATCCTGCCGGCAGGCATTGCGGTATTGGCGCGGGCTGGTTTGAAAGGCATTGCGAAAGGCGCGGCTGAAGCTGCTGGATTCAGAGAAGCCCCAACGAAATGCGATCGATGTAATGCTTTGGTGGGTGAGACTGGCATCGGCAAGGTCGCGTCGGCAATAGGCGAGGCGTCGCTCACGAACATAGTCACCAACCGTGCTTCCCGAGCTCTGCCGAAAGATATGCTGGAGGTGCCCGCTGGAAAGTCCGATCGCCTCGGCGATCTGCTCAACAGACAAATGCGGATCTCCCAATGCCTCCGAAATATAGCCGCATGCCCGCGCAAAGTAGGACGCGGAGGTGTGATGGCCATGTGGTCCGGCATTGCCTTCGAAGAAAAACCGGGCCGCCAGCGCCAGATGATCCAGCGCACGGGTAGCGGCGGCAGGCAAAAGCATTGGATCGATCGCGGCGACGAAGCGTTCGAGAAGAATGATATTCTGACGGGCAATGGCGGTCAGCGCATCGTCGCCACGCAACGCCATGCCCGCCACGTTGCGGTTCCTGGGCATGATGTCATGGAACAGCGGGGTCGGCATTTTTAGAATGCACTGCTTGAAGGTTCGCGGGAAAATCACTTCATAGGGATGGGCCGTATCGAGAAAGCCGATATCCCCCGGCTTGAGCGTCGCTTGTTGTTCGCCCTGGCGTATGGTGCAGGTGCCTTCTTCCTGAACCATCAGAAGCCAAGTCGGCTCCGTTTGAATGCTGATCAATTCGCGCGTGCGGTTGACCCGCTGCGGGTCAGCTTCGACGTGAACCAGGTCGAAGCTTGGCATATGCGCGAGCGGGATTGAGCGAGCCTGGATGGTGCCTGCATAGGGGTGCTTTTCAACCAGCGCGTTGGCTTCCACACCCGCAATGGTATGGCAAACAACCTCACGCCAGAATTCGAGGCGCTGAGCAGCCGGCACGCTCGCTGTCGTCAGCAGGCCAGCGACCTTCCCATAGTCTGACAGCAGGGCAGCCTTGCCGTGCCGGGTCGTGCTCGGCAGCGAAGTCACGGGGGACCTCGGTGAAATCTGTTTCGACGAGCCGAAATCTAACCATAGGGCACCCGGGCTGTCGACGAGAAATCTGAGTTTAAGTCAAATCGCGGCCGCAAACTGTCAAGACGCCTTCCCGGACCAGGGTCCAGCCTGCAGACCAAGACAAGCGCCGTCCGCAGGGCCCGGCGACTTACGCGTTATATTCCGATACGAATAACGTATCCCGGCATAAGGAGAGTTTGAATGTCCGCATCGTTCGAGATGATCAATGGCGTCCCCCATTACAATCTCTATATCGCCGGTGAGTGGACGCGCTCGTTGCGCAACGACACCACGGAAAGCACAAATCCGGCGACGGGAGAGCTTTTTGCGAGGGTTCAGCAGGCGGGCGCAGCCGAAACCGAAAAGGCCATTACGGCGGCTCACAAGTCCTACAAGAGTTGGTTCGAGACGCCGGTATCCCAGAGGGAGGCGGTATTCCTGAAGGCTGCCGATGTACTCGGGGCCAAGGCCCAGGAAATCACCGAGGTCCTGGTCGCCGAGTCCGGATCGGTCTACGGCAAAGCGGGGTTCGAGGTCGGATATTGTTTCGACCTGCTGCGAACGGCTGCCGCCGAAATGCGCAGATCACCCGGCGAGACCATGCCGCTGACGGCGCCAGGGCAATTTGGCTTCACCATTCGCCAGCCACTCGGGGTGATCGCGGGCATCGCGCCGTTCAATGCGCCATTTCTGCTCGCCATGAAGAAAGTCGTGATGGCGCTGGCCGCCGGCAACGGGTTCGTCCTGAAACCGTCGGAACTCACGCCCGTGACCGGACTGAAGATTGCGGAAGTGTTTCACGAGGCCGGCCTGCCGCATGGTCTGCTCAGCGTCATTCCTGGGCCTGCCGCCGAGATCGGCGCGACGATCTTCAAGGATCCGCGCGTGCGCATGATCACTTTTACAGGTTCGACGCATACCGGCCGCATGCTGGCGGTGGAAGCGGCCAAGACCTTGAAGCGTTTTACGCTGGAGATGGGCGGCAAAAGCCCGTTGATCGTTCTGGGCGATGCGGATGTTGACTACGCAGTTAAGGCCGCGGCGTTCGGCATCTTCTTTCACCAGGGCCAGGTCTGCATGGCGAATTCGCGCATTCTGGTGGAAGAACCCATATTCGATGCTTTCTGTGAACGCTTCGCCGCGGTCGCCCAGAGCCTCAAGGTCGGCGATCCCCGCGAGCCCGACACCGTCATTGGCCCGCTGATCCGCGGAACCCAGTGTGCCGTGATCGATGGCCATGTCGAAGATGCCGTTGCCAAGGGGGCAAAATTGATGTGCGGGGCCACCCACAAGGATCAGTATTACTGGCCAACCGTTCTCAGTGGCGTCACGTCCGACATGCGCATCTTCCATGAGGAAAGCTTCGGCCCGGTCACGTCGATCATCAAGGTGCGGGACCACGAAGAGGCGCTTGAACTCGCCAACGCGACCGACTACGGGCTCTCATCCGGGGTGATCACGAACAATATGCAGAAGGCGCTCGATCTCGCCTTCGGGCTTGATGCCGGCATGGTTCATCTCAACGACTGCACGGTTTCAGACGAGCCGCATGTGCCTTTTGGCGGTGTCAAGAACAGCGGATATGGCCGCGAGGGAGGCCGTTTCTCGATGGAGGAAATGACCGAACTCAAATGGATCACCGTGCAACGGGGGCAGCGCGCTTTTCCAATATAAGGGCGCCGCTCCTTGAAGTGACCCGGCCCGGATATGTGTGCGCATCCAGAGCGGATTTGTCATTTCAACGGCCCCACCGTTGCCGACGAGGCGCAGATGCCGTTCGTCGGCATGAAGTCGAGCGGTTAGGGATCACGATCGAGGGGCCGCAACATTATCCGTTCTGACACCGGTGTCGCGACGCATTCA
>Ga0302324_100028623_pt1 | contig 10586 bp, 8 predicted proteins | sample Palsa_T0_1_FD_201949 | JGI IMG/M metagenome (GOLD analysis project Ga0302324, IMG submission 201949) | Peat permafrost microbial communities from Stordalen Mire near Abisko, Sweden - Palsa_T0_1 | ecosystem: Environmental > Terrestrial > Soil > Palsa > Peat permafrost | place: Sweden: Abisko... | reverse complement strand
CTCTCGGTGAAGCTCGGGATACGGCACCCTCGGCGAGTTGCTCATGGCGTCACTCACCGCCGGACGGCGGCTTCGTAAGCCGATGATGCGCCACGTGGCTTTCGTAGGTCCTCTACCACCGCCGGTGCACGGCTTCTCGAGTGTCTGTGCGATGATGCTGGAGCTCCTGAAATCAACAATGCCAGTTGAAGTGTTCGATAGAGCGCCCAAGCACACGGGACCTCGAAGGCTCGCGAAACAAATGTTCAGGCCCTTGAAGCATTTTGTCGGATGCTTCGGGCGGCGAAAAGGCATCTTGTATCTGGCGCTCTCCGGCGGATACGGGCAGATTTTCGACTTGAGCTATGTACTCGTCAGCAAGTTGTTTCGGCAGGATATTTTCGTTCATCATCACAGCTTTGCGTACATCAATTCGCCGGCGTGGCTCACAAAATGCTTGCTGGCACTGCTTCGCAGCGACACGCACATCGTGTTGAGCCACAACATGGGCATGTCACTGACACGGATATACCGATTGAAGCCGGAATGCGTCAAAGTCATATCGAACGCCGCATTTTATGGTTCTCCGAACCTTGGCAGGGAGGCTGCGGAAGGCGACGTCGCGCCGATCAACATCGGCTTCTTGTCGAATATCACTTTCGATAAGGGATTCGTCGATTTTTTCGGCGTTTTGCGGCGCTTGCGACAACTTGGCGTCGAGTATCGCGCTCATATCGCCGGTCCTCTCGCACCGGGGGCACGTTCAACCTTTCAGCAACTGTTGAGTGACGCCAGCGACGTACGCTACGTCGGGCCGGTGCATGGATCGGATAAGGATCGCTTTTATCGACAGCTGGATATTTTCTTGTTTCCCACGAATTATGCCAATGAGGCTGAGCCGCTGGTGGTCTACGAGGCGATGCGGCAGGGGGTCTTCGTCATTGCTTGTGACCGCGGCGCGATTTCCGAGATGTTGCTCAATGGTGCAGGCCTCGCCTTTGCACGGGATGACATTGTGGAGTCGGCCGCAATGCAGATAGCGGAGTTCAGCCGTGACCGACATGCATTGGCTCATGCCGGAAATTTGTCCCGGCGACAGGCTGAACACATACGGATATCTGGTAAACAGGAACTGGAGCAGTTATTGGTCCGCATGCGGGGCGACTGTTCCGATTGCATCGAACTCGTATAAACCCGGGCTTGTATATGTATGTGAAAATCCAAATGGGTCGGATTGCCTTTGCCGGCGCCGCGGCAGTGTTGACTTCGCTGCAGCCGTACACGGCGCTGGGAGCGATTTTCGACTACCGAGACGCCTTGGACCTGGCCGTTGCCACACCCGATGAGCAGCCGGCGCAACAGCGCACGGATCGCCTCAATCTCTACGTGGGCGACGATTTCTCCTACGACGACAACCTTTACAGGCTGCCTTCGAACGTCACTGATTTAGCCGTTCTGCCGGGGATTGGCAGCAACCCGAGTCGAAGCGATTACATTGACAGTGTGACGGCGGGCCTCGATTCCGAATGGCTGATCGGTAACCGGCAAAGTGTGGACCTTGATTTGCGAGCCGATGATAATCGGTACTTTCGAAATACAAACTTGGACAATATTTCGAGCAACGATCACGCGGCATGGAATTGGGGCTTGGGGAGTGCACTGTCGGGCGCCGTCGGCGCGGACTACAGTCAAGTGCTGGGCGGCTTCGTCAATACAGGCGCTTATGCGAGAGACATAGTCGTCAAGTCGGATTACTTTGCCTCCCTGCGTTATCAGATAGGTCCGCGTTGGGGCTTATTCGGCGGCATCATGGATGAAAACTACAAACTGACCGACGCCAACGAGACGTTCAACGATTCGAAGAGCAAGGCAGTCGATATCGGAGCGGATTACACGACCAACGCCGCCAACCGCATAGGTTTTGACTATCGGTACACGGACGATCGCTCTCCCAATGCCGCGTTGTTGAACGGGGTGACGTTCGATCCGGATTACAGAGAAGACAGAGCGAGATTTTTGTTGCACTATGCACCGTCGGAAAAGACCGCGATCGACGCCAGCGGCGGCTACTTGAGGCGTGAGTATCCGAGCGCGGCCATCGGCAGTTTTTCTGGCGAAATATGGCGAGTTTCGTTTCAATGGCAGCCCACCGCCAAGATCCAATTGGTGGCCGGAACGTGGCGGCAACTCACGGCCGACTTGACAGCCCAGACGGATTACTATGTTTCCCGCGGCGAAACTTTGGCGCCGGTGTGGACGGTGTCTGAAAAAGTAGCTTTTACTCTGTCCGTCACGCAGGAAAATCAAGACTATGTTGGTTCGAATCCGGTTGGCGTGAATCCAGTCGAGGTTCAGTCGATCGCCAGGCACGACGTCGTAACCACCGAGAGCGCCAATATGGTCTATACCTTCAGTCGAGCGCTCAGCTTAAGCGTCACCGCCGGCCACGAGAAACGCGATTCGAACGATGCGGGATTCGAATATAACGATTTTCGGGCGGATGCCAATATTACTTATAAATTCTTTCGCTACGGCGAACCGCAGTGAGTACGCCTCGCCGGTCCGCGCCGCGTTTCGATAAGGAGTAATGCGTCAGATCCGAGCATGAATCGGGCGAGCCGGAGACCCAACGCTGACCATCATTGCCGGCAGATCCGTAAACACCGAGCTTCGCGAACCGACGACCGCTCCCTTGCCAATGGTGACACCCGGCGCGACGAACACATCGGCCGCGAGCCATGCCTCGTCCTCGATCACGATCGGAAGAGCTCGAATATCGAAAGTAGGGCTGCGATAGTCATGAGTTCCGGCACAGAGGTAGCTGTTCTGCGAAACGACCGCGTCATTGCCGATGGTAATTTCCGCAAAACTGTACAGCACCGCATTATCGCCTATCCATGAATAGTCGCCGATCTTCAGTTTCCACGGGTAGGGGGTGGTGACGCTGGGCCTGATGATCACGCCTTTGCCGATTTGGGCGCCGAACAGACGTAATAGCCAGCGCCGGAATCCATAAAATAATTGAGGCGAGCATCTGAAGAAAGTCGCCTGGACCATCCACCATAGCTGCACGGTGAATCCCGAGCGACCGCGAAAATCGTCCGGCAGCTTGAAGCGTTTGAGGTCCTGCACTTTAGCTGCGGTCAAAGGGAGCATATCCCGCTTCTGGACGCGCTTCCGCTCCAGTAGGTCATGTCGATTACACCGGAAGGCAATCCCTCCTGTCCGAAGATCCGTACGGGCGCTTCGAACGAAAACAGCGTCGACCCATCACGTGCCAGGGAAAAACTCGGCGTTCCCGGCTGTGTTGGAACCTTGAAGGAAGCGATTCCTGCAGGCGCATTTTGCGTGAAATCATGGCCGCCGATGCTGATCGTAATGACCCCCGGGGCGGTCAGAAATGCCAATAACTCGATGTCATCTTCGGGCGAACTATTCACCACTTTATTGGCTGCCTTTTGCGAGGGACTTACTGCGTTGGTGGGCTCGCGTCGATAGAAATAGTACAAGACATCGTGCGTGATGGCCGGCTGCCGAGCCGTCAAGAACCAGGTCGCGTAAAAGGCATTCAGATCGTAAAAGCCGGTGCCGATATCCCTTCGCAGAGTTGCATCGGTGTACGGTTCGATCTCGCTCGATTCCGAGAGGTCGCTCCACGTGACGATCTGGACCCAGTCCGCGCCGCCGTCAATGGCACTCATCCAGGCATTGCGGAATGTGGCGCTGTTGCCGGCTTCCCAGTAAATCGAGTCTTTGGGGCGGTATTGTTGCGGATCCACCGACATCATGAATGTTTTTCCGTAGCTGCCGTGTGCGATAGCGGGGTCGCCTTTCATCCGATCCGAGGCGGCCGCAGTGGCCGTCCCCCAGTCGCCAAAACCGTCGCTGATCGCCGAGAATGCCTTCGCTTGTCCTCCCCAGCCGAGAAATGTCGGCACGAAAGAGACATTGATTCCTCGCGATTTCAGCTGGGTAAAGATGGACCCCCACCATTCAGGCGGATTCGCGCCGGCGTTGAAAGCCGTCACCACCAAACGTCCGTCGTTTAACCGATATGCGGCCGGACTCGACGCAACCGAAGCGATGATCTGAGTGACGGCGCCAGCGTCCGACTTCAGGGCGGCGAGGTCCGGCATCACCACGATTTTGAAGCGAGGATCGACTGCTTGAGCGGCACTCAACAATTGATGCAGAGCGCTGTCTGCATCGGTCGCCTGGTTGACGCCCATGACATCGATCGTGAATCCCGTGATCCCGCGCGCAATGGCCATGCGTACTTCTTGCTCCATATTCAGCAGCCGATAATTAGCGGCAGCGCCATCTACAGGCAAGGGCCTTTGACGAAGAAATCCGCCTTTGTCGGCCCATTTGCCGGATTCACCGTTGGGATTCAGGTGGTTGCGATTGTAGTAGTCCTGGGATGCCGGCTTGTCATCCACCTGTAAAGGAAAGGGATAAAAATAGTGCGCAAACACCTTTTTGGGCGAAGCGAATAAGGCTGCGGGATCGGGCATGGTAAACGGCAGGCAGGCATCGATTTTGTTCGTGTCCCTGCTGGTGGCGGCGGCGACTGCGTCCGGACACTGGGAGACGGCGATGAGCGCGTACAGGCAAACGATTATTGCCGGGTATCGATGCATCATAATGGCCCTTCAACGTTGGCTTGGTATCATGGTGATACTAAGCGAACCCGCCGACTCGCGCACATCAGTTGCAGCCTTATTTGCTGTATCCCAGCAGCATGAGAATGCGCACGTAAGTCTTGACATATTGTTGTCAATTTTACAACGTCGGCACAGTCGCATTATGATTGCGCGCGCGCTGAGTAATTTGCCGAGAGCTGCGTGAATATTGCATGGACTGCCGGGACGGATCAGTGGACGAACCGCTAAACGATGCTCAAGTTGCCGAGTTCTTCCGGCACGGGTTTCTCGCCATCGAGACGCCTCAAATTCCTAAATCCGAGCTCGATTGGTGCAGCAGCATCCTGATGCGCATGCTCGAAAGCGGTGAAGGCCGCAGCGAGGGCAGAAATCTCGATCTCATTGCAAGGGATGGCGGCGGCGACACCGTGTTGCCCAGCGTGCTGCAGCCTTCTTTGTACGCGACCGAATTGCGGAAATTGTCCTATCGGAAGACGGCTCTCGCCATCGCGAGGCAACTGCTCGGGCGGCAAGCCGCTTTTGCAGGGGATCACACGATTTTCAAGCCGGTGCATAAGGGCGGCCCCACCCCGTGGCATCAGGATGAAGCGTTCCGCGAGCCGGGTTTTGAATACGATGAAATCAGCATCTGGATCGCGCTCACGGACAGCACGATTGAGAATGGCGCCATGGCGTACATTCCGGGCTCCCATTTGTTCGGACTGCTTCCGCACCGGTTGAATGGCGGTTCCAAGGAGGCGAATACGATCGAGTGTTACGCGGGTTTCGATCCGCAGATGGCGGCAGTACGCCCGATTCCGGCCGGCGCCATGATCATTCACCACAGCCGCACCATCCATGGTTCATCGGGCAACAAGACCAATACTCCCAGGCTCGCGTATATCCTGCAGTACAGTACACCAGTCAGAATCAGCAAGAAAATTCGCGAGGCCCCGTGGCTCGAGCACCTGCGCAGCGCAAACCAACGGCGGCGCAAGAGATTTCTGCTTCGCGGCGGGATTTTGCGTGAAGTACTGCGCGTTCTACGATCCGATCGCCAATCCGTTGCGTTCTTCTGGCGTCGACGCGTCATTCGGCTGCGTTATCTGTTCAAGGGGTAGCTAGCTAGCCTCAGCGCAGGCGCAGCGGTGCGCCGTATCCCGTCAGTTCCAGATATCCACGACCTGCGGGCCGCCGCTGCTCATATGCCCGTACCGCACCCTCCCAGTAAATTGCACCCGTGGAAAGCCGAGTATCGTTCTCCTGATCGTCGAGCAGCGGTTCGAGATCGAACTCGCGGCTGCCCGCGCGGATATGCCACTGCACCGGATAGACGATTCCGGTTCGAGGTGAAACCCAGCGCCGGCCGGGGCGGAATGCAATATCGGCCGGTTGTAAAATTTGCACGCTCCCGTCGCTGCTGCGCAGTGTGCCGCCCGCCCAACGCTGCTCGCCCTGAGAGCCGCGGATGCGAAAAGCCATCAACGCCGCGCCATCCTGCAAATTGATGCCTATCCAGTCCCAACCGATTGCTGCCGCGTCCAAGTACTCGCTGGACCATTCATGATCGAACCAGGCTTCGCCGGTCACCCGGTCCCTGTGGCTCTCCCGCGCGATGCTGCCCGATACTTGCAAGTGCGGCAGGCTGTAGTAGTAGCTTGCGGCGGTCGTGACCGGCCCCTTGCGGCTGACTCCTGAATTGCCGTTGAGCAGAACGGCCTGCGTTTCCGAAAGCGTCAAATCGAATGAGAAATCCTCTGCATGTATTTTGGCGGTGTATGCGGCAGCGGATGCATTGCGCTCGAGCTTCCAGTCGTCTATCCATACATCGGTGTCGCCGGTCGCCGCTTCGGCGAGGTCCAAGCCGGCGCGCCGGATGCGCTGGTCCTGCCATAGGCGGCCGCGCTTCGGGTCGCTGATGGCGCAATGTGCGATCAGGATTTGATGGGGCGTGAACGAACTGGGATTGTTCTCATCGATGTCGGGCTTGGTCCGAAAGAAAGTAATTTGAAATCCCAGCGACTCGCCGTGCTCGGTGGTCAGCCAGCCGGTGACATACCACCACTCGGTGCGAAACTGTGGATGGCTGCCGAAGTCCGCGGGAAATGTCATCGGATGATTGTCGGCGACCGGCGCATACGCCGGCGCAGCGGCCGAGTAGGATGCCAGCAGGGTCGCGACGGCCATGGCGCCCGCAACTGCGGCGGCGGCACCTCCTGCCTTCGCCATGGTGAACAGGCGTGCGGTGCATCGCGCGCGTGATGTACTCATGGCTGCACCGCGGTGCTCATGCATTCACCAGTCCTCGCGCACTGCCTGCACGGCATCTCGACTCGTCGCGGCGCGTCCGCTCCAAATCGCGGTGATGGCGGCCGCGGCGATGAGGGTCAGGCTCAGTATCGCGAGCTGCCAGCCCGGAATGGCGAGATCGATGCTCCAATTGAAGGATTGGCGATTGACGATGTAAACCAGAATCAAACTCAATGCGGCGCCGAGAACGAGTCCGTATGCAACCCCGAAGGCGCTGGTCAGAATCCCTTCACCAGCCAGCATGGCGACAATCTGACGGCGCAACATGCCGAGATGCCGCAGCATGCCGAACTCGGCACGGCGGGCGAGGGCGGTCGAACTTGCGGCAAAGCTCACGCCGGTGAGCCCGATGATGACCGCGATCGCCTCGAGCGCGTAGGTGATTGCGAAGGCGCGATCGAAGATCTGCAGCGAGCGCGCACGCAGCGCGGTGCTGGTCAGTATTTCGAGAGAATCGCCGCGTTCAAATTGAGATCGCAGCGCCGCCTCGGCCGGCGCGGCGCCGGCGCCCTCATTCAGCCAGACCGAGCCCTCGTTCGCGCTGCCGTCGCCGGTTGCGGCGAGATACGCCTGGCGCGAAATCACGATGGCCCCGGTCGTGCGCGCGTAGTCGCGCCAGATGCCGGCCACGGTGAACTGCCGGGTGCGGCCCGCCAGCGGCAGGCCGATGGGATCGCCTAACTTGTAGCCATAGAGGTCTTGCAGCGCTTCGGATATCCACGCCGGTTCGGCGTTGGACCGCAGAGGCAAACTCTCGCTTCGCAACAGGGGCAGCTCCTGCGCCGCCGCGGCGGCCGTCGCTCCGCGGGCGATCAGCGTCACGGGCGCACGCGCGGGATCGAGCAGGATCTGCTGCGTGCGGCGGAACTCGATTCGCGATATGCCGGCCACATTCGCGAGTTTCGCTTGATCGGCGGCGGACCAATAGGCCGTGTCGTTGCCCAGGGGTTCGCGCATTTGCATGTCGGCGGGCAGGAGTTTGCCCAGCCAGTGATCGAACGAGACCCGGAACGAGTACACCATGATGGCCATCGCCACCATCAGACTGAAACTGACGATGATGGATGCCACGCTCAGAGTCGAGAGGCCGACGTTTTCGCGCAGCTGCGCCACGGCGGTGTCGAGCACGACGCGGCGCGTGCGCGGCGCCAGGCTCAGGCATTTAACGGTCAGGATGGGCACCAGCAGCACCGCGCCGAACAACAGCGCCGCAATGGCGGCATAGCCGAAAACCGGCAATCCGCCCACCGGCGGCAGCCGGGACAGCGCAGCCCCCAACACCAGCAAGGCGATGCCGGCAAAAGCACCGGCGCGCGCGACCGTGGCGTAGCCACCGTCGCCGCCTTTCAGAGCACGGGCCGGAGGCTGGCGCGCGGCGTTGCGCGCGGGCAGCCACGCGCCGACGCTCGCCGCCGCCGTGCCGATTGCGAAAAAAGCGAGCATGGACAACGGTACCGCGCCCAGGGAGAGGATCAGGGAGGCGCCAACGGTGCGCAGCTGGCCATTGCCCAGATCTGCCTCGAGGAAGCGCAGTACGATCGCAGCGAATGCCAGGCCGAGAATGACGCCGAGAAACGAGCCGGCGACTCCGAGGGCGGCGCCTTCGCCGATGAGGGCGCGCAGCAACTGACCCCGCGTCACCCCCAACGCGCGCAGCAGTGCGAGGGATCGGCGCCTGCGCAGCACCGATAGGGATTGAGTCGAGAAAACCAGGAACGCGCCGGTCCACAGTGCGACCAGCGCCAGCACGTTGAGATTGACTCGATAGGCGCGCGTCACGGTGGTGGCGCGGTTGCGTTCGACTCGTGGAGGTACGGCGAGCACGCCCGCGGGCAGCTCCTTCCCGAGCGCACGGCGAAATGCGTCGACATCCCTGCCCGGCTTCAGGCGCAAGTCGATGCGGTTGAGGCGGCCGATGTCATTGAACACCCATTGCGCCGTGGCGATGTCCATCAGCCCCAATGCCTGCGCATAGGTCGATTCCTGCAAAACTCCGGCCACATGCAGCGCCTTGGGCGAACTGCCGACCATGACTTGCAGAAGATCGCCGCGCCGTAATTCGAGATCGCGTGCCGCCGTGCTGCTCAAATAAATGCCATTGTCTTGCAAGAGCGCGAAGACGCCGACCCCCATATCGCCGATCAGAGCGGGTTGCAGCGCGGCGGCGCGGAACGGATCGACGCCGAGCACCTTCAGCGTTTCGCGCCGCCCGGGCAGAGCCACATCCAATTCCAGCACGGGACTCGCCATGCTCACGTCCGGGTCTCTCGCCAGCCGCGAAAATAGTGCCTCAGGAAAACCTTCAGGCGGCCCGCGCACGAGGATATCGGCTTCACCCGTCAGCCGTTTCGTCGCCAGACCGAATTCGTTGAGAGCGGCGCCGTTGACCAGGTACACCGCCGCGCCCAGCGCCACTCCCAGGGCGATGACGAGGACCGTGATGAGCAGCCGCAGGGGTGATTCTCTCAATTGCGCGAGCAGCAGCACGCGCCAGGTCATCAATGCCCCGCGATACCCCGGCGGGGTGCTCATCCGGGTTTGAGGCCGTCACCGTCGAGCACCATGATGCGGTCGGCCGTCTCGGCCGCGGTGCGCGAATGGGTGATCAATATGCCGGCGCCGGCATTTGTCTTGACCTGCGCGCGCAGCAGCGCCAGGGTTTGCGCGGCGCTGCTCGGGTCAAGATTTCCCGTCGGTTCGTCCGCCAGCAGCAGCCGCGGGCGGTGCACGACGGCACGCGCGATGGCAATGCGCTGCACTTCGCCGCCGGACAGCTCACGCGCATGGCGCCGGGCGAGCGGAGCGATGCCCACGGCCGACAACATCAGGGCGGTGCGCCGGCTGCGTTCGGGTTCCTTCACTCCGAGCAGATCGAGGGGTAGGGCGACATTTTCCTCGACGCTGAGATAGGGCAATACGTGAAAGGCTTGAAAGACGAACCCCACCGCCCGGCGCCGCAGCAGGGTGACGGCATCATCGTTCAAGGTGGACAGATCCACGCCCTCGAGCAGCACGCGACCCGAATCCGGCCGATCGAGTCCCGCCAGCAGATTGAGCAGCGTCGACTTGCCGACGCCGGACTCTCCCATGATGGCGAGGTACTCGCCCTGCCGCAGTTCGAGATCGAGGCCGGCGAAGAGGGCGGGGCGATCCGGCGAATAGCGCTTGCCGAGATTCTCGAGCCGCAGAACGGCAGGTTCGGCCAAAGCCCCGGCGGGGTCGGCCAAGGCCCCGGCGCCGACAAGAGCCCCCTCGGGACGATGGCCGCCTCCCTCGAGCCTCAAGCGGCGTCGACTCCGATCATGGCTTTGACTTCCAGGAAATCGCGCAGGCCGAACTCGCCGTACTCGCGTCCATTGCCGGACGCCTTGAAGCCGCCGAACGGAGTCTGCATGTCGCCCGACGCTCCGTTCAAGGCGACCTGGCCGGCACGAATGCGATTCCCCACACGCCGCGCGCGGGCCTTGTCCTGCGACCACACATAGGCCGCGAGGCCGTAGGGCGTGTCGTTGGCGATTTGCACGGCCTCCTCCTCGGTTCCGTAGGGCAGGATGCACAACACCGGCCCAAATATTTCCTCGCGAGCGATGGTCATGTCATTGCGCACGTTCGAGAAAATCGTCGGCTTGACGAAGTAGCCCTTTGCCAGCCCAT
>Ga0302324_100028622_pt1 | contig 10586 bp, 12 predicted proteins | sample Palsa_T0_1_FD_201949 | JGI IMG/M metagenome (GOLD analysis project Ga0302324, IMG submission 201949) | Peat permafrost microbial communities from Stordalen Mire near Abisko, Sweden - Palsa_T0_1 | ecosystem: Environmental > Terrestrial > Soil > Palsa > Peat permafrost | place: Sweden: Abisko... | reverse complement strand
TCGAGGAAGAGCCGGGGAGGACAAGCGTCCTTTGACGATTGATATCCTGTCCGCCAGGCAAACTTCGGATTCGCAAAAGGAGCAAGTTCAATGAAATACGCAACGCTCGGCAATACGGGGCTCCTGGTCTCGAAACTGTGCTTCGGAACCATGACCTTCGGGGACGGTAGAGGAATGTTCAAAGCCATCGGAGCCGTCGGACAGGCAGAGGCCGATGAACTGGTCAAGACATCGATTGAGAGCGGGATCAATTTCTTCGATACCGCAGATGTTTATACGGAGGGGGAGAGCGAAAAGATCCTCGGACAATCGCTGAAGAACCTCAAGATCGCGCGGCAACATGTCGTGATCGCGACCAAGGTCTACGGTCGCGTCGGTCCGGGGCACAACGAGGTTGGCGCCTCCCGCGGCCGCATCATGGACGGCGTCGAGGCGAGTCTGCGTCGCTTGCAGACCGATCATATCGACCTCTACCAAATCCATGGCACCGATCTAGTGACCCCCGTCGAGGAGACCGTTCGGGCTCTTGATACCCTCGTGCAGCAGGGAAAGATCCGCTACATCGGCTGCTCCAACTGGCATGCTTGGAGGATTGCCAAGGCACTGGGTATCTGCGAGTCAAAGAACCTCGCGCGGTTTGACACGCTGCAGGCGTACTACTCGATTGCCGGCCGCGATCTGGAACGGGAAATCGTTCCTCTACTGGAATCCGAAAAGATCGGATTGCTGGTGTGGAGTCCCCTTGCAGGAGGGTTACTATCCGGCAAGTACAGCCGGGCGAACCAGAAGCCCGCGGACTCGCGTCGGTCCAACTTCGACTTTCCCTTCGTGGATAAGGAGCGGACCTGGAAGATCCTGGACGTGATGGAACCGATCGCGAAAGCGCACGCGTGCAGTCCCGCACGGATCTCACTCGCCTGGCTGCTGGCGAAGCCCGTGGTGACTTCGGTCATCATCGGCGCAAAACGTCACGACCAGCTGCAGGATAATCTCGCGGCGGTGAAACTCACGCTCACCCAAGACGAGCTGAAGCGGTTGGATGAGGTCAGCGCTCTTCCTCCGGAGTATCCCGGGTGGATGTTGCCGTTTCAGGGCGCCGATCGTCTCGAGGCAGTTGACCGCTTCAAGCAGTTCCGCGAGTAGTAGCTCCAGGGCCGGCCTGCGAACGCAGATCTTCCAGCTATCTCACAGGAGACACTACGATGGTCAGCAAGAACACGATCTTTCTATGGTATGACGGTGGCGCTCTAGACGCCGCGCGCTTCTATGCCGAGACCTTTCCCGACAGCGCCGTCGGCGAAATCCACCGCGCACCGGGCAACTATCCCAACGGCAAACAGGGCGATGTCCTGACGGTCGAATTCAGCGTCATTGGCATCCCCTGTGTGGGGCTCAATGGCGGCCCGGCGATGAAGCACAGCGAGGCGTTCTCGTTTCAGATCGCGACCGATGATCAGGCCGAAACCGACCGTTTGTGGAGCGCTATCGTGCGAAATGGCGGGCAGGAAAGCCAGTGCGGCTGGTGTAAGGACAAGTGGGGCGTGTCTTGGCAGATCACCCCGCGCGCGCTCATCGCAGCGATCTCGGACCGCGATCCTCAAGCGGCCAAGCGTGCGTTCGACGCCATGATGACCATGAAAAAGATCGACATCGCCGCGATCGAGTCGGCGCGGCGGGGCGGTCAAGCGAAATCGTAAGGGCCGCCGGGGCTACAGCAACTCGATCGCCTCTGCGACCTGCTTGATTGCTTCATTCAGCGCGGCAGACATCGGCAACTGGCCAATTTCCGTCGATATTGCAAGTAGATCTCTCTCCGCACTGACGGCGTCGTCGCGCCATAGGGCATCGCCGGGCGTCAATTTCCGCTCGACCTTCTCGATTCGCTGTGACAGCGGGTGCTCAGCGCCGAGTGCGAGACGGGCCGAGGATAAATGGTCACGGATCGCTTTCAGGTCCATCGAGTTTCCTCCGGTTCGCCTCTGTATGGCCGCATCAACCTAGTCTATCTAATCAGACGATTGCAATTGGCGTCGCTGCATATCCGCCATCTGTTCCCGCGAAGGAGTCGCGGAGGAGCGCACCAGCTCGGCGCGCCCGTCGACGGCCGAAAGTTTTCGGGCGCGCTCGATGTTGCCCTTGGTACTCACGATCCACAACGGGCCGTCCGCGATATGATCTAATCCTTCCTGAGCAACCTTTTCGGGCGCCTCGGCGACACTGATGTCGATTCCCAGGCGCGCCATTGCGGGCGTTGCGGTGAAGCCGATGTTCAGGTGAAGCACGTCCACACCCAACGGCTTGCATTCCGCCCAAAGGGCCTCGCTGAGAATTCGGCTGAACGCCTTCGAGGCGGTATATGCGGCGAGCGTGGGCGACCCCATGTAGCCACTCAAAGAGCCGGCCAAGATCATCCCGCCGCGACCACGCTTGCACATGAGCGCCCCATAGTGCCGGGCAAAATCCGCCTGACCGAGAACATTGATCGCAATGACGGATCGAGTGACCTCTTCCGGCAATTCGACGAACAGGCCGCGGGTGTTGTTGGCACCGGCGTTATAGATCAGCAGCCCGATTTCGATGTCGTCGGTGACGGTGCGCGCTCTGGGTAACGCCTCGGGTTGCGTCAAGTCGACGGAGAGCACGCGAACTTCGGCGCCGTTTCCATGCAACTCGGCCGCCACTGCCTCGAGCGGCCCGGGCTTGCGCGCAACCAACACGAGTTTAAAACCGCTCTCGGCGAGTTTGCGCGCGAATGCTGCGCCTACGCCCTCCGAACCACCGACGACGAGCGCCCAGGGACCGTATTTCTGCACATCCATCGCCATTCCCCCGCTATTTCGCCAACTGTACAACGATCGCAGCGTGAAAGCCGCGGCGGTGGACCTATTCAGTAGCGCTTCAATAGCTGCGCCAGCTTTTGGATGGCTTGCGCCATCGTCTGGGTCCACGGATGGCCGGTATTCAGCCGCAGATAATTCTTGAATTGCTGGCGCGCAGAGAATATGGGGCCCGGCGCGACAGAGATACCGAGTTCCAGCGCCCGTCGATGCAGATCGAGGGAATCAACGCGAGCAGCAAATTCAACCCATAGAAAATAGCCGCCGAGAGGCGCGGCCACTCGAAAGCCGGGAGGAAAGTAGCGCCGAAGTGAGTCCAATGCGGCGTGCTGCGACACGGCCAAGCGGCGGCGCAGCCGGGTCAAGTGCGCATCGTAGCCGCCACTGCGGAGCATCTGCGCAATCCCCTGTTGTACCGGGAGGCTGGTGGCAATGGATGACTCCATCTTGCGCCGTGACACTTCCTCGGCATAACGGCCGGCGGCCACCCACCCGAGGCGGTAACCGGGCGCCAGGCATTTGCTGAATGATCCGCAGTGAAGAACATAGCCGTTCCGGTCAAAGGACTTTGCCGGCGGCTCCGCTTTCGTCGCAAACTGGAGTTCGGAATAGGCATCGTCCTCGATGAGCGGGATCTCACGGCTGGCCAGTAACCGCACCAACTCCGATTTTCGCATGCGCGGCAGCGTGGCGCCGGTTGGATGGTGGAGCGTCGTCATGAACCAACAGGCGCGGATCGGAAACTTGGCGATCGCCGCTTTCAGCGCCTCAATATCCAGACCGTCGGTCGGATGCATCGGAATTTCAATGACATTGAGTCTCAAGCGCTGGGCGGCCTGCAGGCAACCGTAAAACGTGGGCGATTCGATCGCAATGGTGTCACCCGGACGGGTTACGCACTGCAACGCGAGGTTCAGCGCCTCGAGTGCGCCCGCGGTAATGATGATCTGGTCGATCCCGACCGACATGCCGAGGCTCAGATATCGCTTCGCGATCTGTCGTCGAAGATCGATGCTCCCGGGCGGCAGACTTTCGACGGTAGACCACGGATCCAAGTGCCGTGCGCTGCTGCCCAGGCATCGTGCCAATTTGGGCCAGGGAAATTGCATCGGACTGGGAAAGGCGGAGCCGAGCGGCACGACTTCCCGGTTTCGCGACGCCTCCAGGGTTGCGAAAACGAAATCGCTCACCGACAGACGCGTGGAGCCTGCCTTCGGCCGCGAGGTTCGGGGCGGCATCGGCTGGGGTCGAAGCTCGCGAATATAATATCCAGAGCGCGGCCGCGCTTCGATGAGGCCATCGGCCTCGAGTGCCTCATAGGCCTTCAGTACGGTGGCGGGGCTGATCTTGCGTGATTGGGACAGTGCTCGAATCGAGGGAAGCTGGTCACCGGAGGCCAACGATCCGCCGCGGATCATGCCGCTGATCTCTTCTGTTACGGTCCTATAAAGCTTCACACCCAACACAATACGGCGGGCGCGGACCATGCGCCAGTACGGCCGTCAGTGCATGGTATTCGGCGCAACCAAGCCAAAATGATAGCTGAGAAGCAAGGTGACGAATAAAGCCACCGAGAGTCCAATTCGCCAGCTTAATGCTTGCACCACGCGGGCGGCGTGCTCCGGACCTGATGACATCGAAACAAGAGCTTTCCCCAAGCTCACGACGATGGCGAGCAGCGCCAATACGATCAACGGCTTCATATAGACCTCGTTTTGGATGCGCGTTCTTCGCGCCGAATGGTCGCAATCACGGTTCCGAATCCAGCGGCCACCACGCCGACCATCGCAACCATTAAAAACAGCAGCCCACCGGCCAGCTTGTAGCATTCATAAAACCCCTCCAAGAGACCCAGCGGCGTCGTCACGAGTAGCAATGGCTTGGCAATTCGCATGAGGTGTTTTCCTCTTTCGGACGTGCATAGATTGACCCAGCTCCATACTAGTAGGGCGGTCAGGAAATAACAGATACACGTAGCGACGAAAAAATGCAGTACAGAAATGTCATGCCAGTGCAATATTCCCGTGCGACCGTACGTGCCGGCGCAACTCACTGCCGCTAACAATTAGATTGGGGTGCTGATCCATGAAGAAGCAACGCAGATGGCGATGGGGCTCGATGATTCTTGGCACTGCGATCGGTTCCTTGATCGGCCTCGTGAGCTTCGGTCGTAGCCATACCGATCACGTGACCACGGATGCGGCGCACATCAGGCACGTGTTCGTCATCGTGCTCGAGAACAAGACATACACCGACACCTTCGGCACCAGCACCCAGGATCCGTACCTACAGAAAACCCTGGTCCCCATGGGCGGCCTGCTTACCGAGTACTACGGCACCGGCCATGTCAGTCTCGACAATTACATCTCGATGATCAGCGGCCAGTCCCCCACCAAGGACACGGACGACGACTGCCTGCCGGGATTTACGGGCTCGATCGGAAATTACAACGACGTGGGACAGACCGGCGTCGCGCGACAGGGACAGATCGCGGCCACCGGCGGTTGCATCTACTCGCGTCAAGTGCCCACATTGCCTGCGCAACTCGAGCGCGCGGGTTATTCGTGGAAGGGCTACATGGAGGATATGGGTAACGACCCGGCGCGGGAGAGCGCGACCTGCGGACACCCAACGATCGGCATCGGCACGGACAATACCAACACGGCCGAAGCGCCAAGTGCCGCAGTGCCGTTGGGCGATGCCTATGCCACACGACATGATCCTTTCATGTATTTTCACTCGATCATCGATTACCCGAGCTGCCATACGCACGTCGTGAATCTGAATGTGCTCACCGAAGATCTGGCCCAAGAGCGGACGACTCCGAACTATGTATTCATCACGCCCAATCTATGCAGTGACGGTCACGACGGCAGCGGCACGGGCGCGCCCGGCACTACCTGCGCGAATGGACAGCCGGGCGGATTGACTTCGGCGGATGCCTTTTTGAAGGAGTGGGTGCCGAAAATTATGGCCTCGCCCGCGTATCAAAAGGACGGCCTCCTGATCATCACCTTCGACGAGAGCAACTATGTAGAGCAGGTCAGTAATGATTCGAGTACCGGTCAGACCACGGTGGACATTACGTTCCCGGGTCAGACCTGCTGTGATCAGCAACCTGGTCCAAATCTCGCCGGCCTACGGCCCGGTAGTTTCACATTGGTAAACACCCCCACGCTGGTCGAGAACATCGTGATCAACGGTTACGGCGGCGACCGGATCGGCGCGCTCCTGCTTTCGCCATTCATCAGTCCCGGCAGTACCTCGAGCACGGCTTACAATCACTATTCGCTGTTGCGCAGCCTCGAGGATATCTTCGGACTCGACGGACATATCGGTTACGCGGCGGATGATCCACGGACGGGTTACTATCTGGACAGCATTGCCGACGACAAGAGTGTGTTTCAGCATCGGAGCGAGTGGGGGCCGTGGACGCAAGCGCCGGCTGGACCCAAGTTTTAGATATCCGAGCCTCGCGCCCTAGGGCGCGAGGCTTCTCCCTCATGATTTGCGCGCTGCTTGCTCCGGCGCAATTGACGATGAACGGAATCAGCGAGGCTGCTATTCAGAGCCCCGCGCCGACAGCATCGGACCTGGCTGCGCTGGGCAGGCAAATCTTCTTCGATCCCTCACTGTCGGCCTCCGGTCGGCTCTCCTGCGCGAGCTGCCACAGCCCGGCGCACGCCTATGGACCGCCCGATGGGCGCGCCGCGCAGTTCGGCGGCCCGGACTTGAGCCTTCAGGGCGGGCGTGCAGTGCCGTCCTTGCGCTATACGCTGAATCGAACACCGGTTTGGAGCAAGCACTATGTTGCGAGCACCGCGGATCGCATCTTGGAGGGCAACGAGCCGCCCGCGGGTGGCTTTGGCTGGGACGGTCGCTTCAACACACTGCGCGAGCAAGCCGCATTCCCGTTAATGGCGCCCAATGAGATGGCGAATTCGAGCCCGGCGGATATCGCCGCCAAATTGCAGCGGGCACCCTACGCTCCGGAGTTTCGCCGATTGTTTGGCGCTCAGGTTTTCGATGATCCGGCAGCGGCTTACACTCGAGCCCTCTCGGCTCTCGAGCACTTCGAGTTGGACGACCCGAGCTTTCATCCGTATACGAGCAAGTACGATGGGTTTCTCGAAGGCACCGCAGTCCTGAGCGCGCAGGAGCTGCGAGGGCTGGCACTCTTCAATGACCCTCGCCGCGGCAACTGCGCCTCCTGCCATCTCGCGGCCAAAGGCGCGGATGGCTCTCACCCCATCTTCACGGACTATCAATTCGAGGCGCTCGGCGTGCCGCGCAACCCGGAGATCCGCGCGAACGCCTCGGCGGCCTACTTTGACGACGGCCTGTGCGGTCCGCTGCGCAGCGATCAGGCCCCTGAAGCTGCATACTGCGGCATGTTCAAGACGCCGACGCTGCGCAACGTGGCGATCCGCACAACATTTTTTCATAATGGCCGCTTCCATTCTCTAAAGGAGGCATTGCGCTTCTACGTGCGTCGCGACACCGAGCCCAAGCTCTGGTACCCGGTTTCCGTTTCAGGATCGGTCGACAAATTCGACGACTTACCGCCCGCGCTGAAAGCCAACGTGGATGTGATCGATGAGCCATTGACGCGCCAGGAGGGCGCGGCGCCCGCGTGGAATGACGCCGAGATCGATGATGTGATTGCGTTTCTCAATACGCTCACCGACGCGGATGCGCAGGCAGCTTTGGATCCTTAATGCGCGCTATCCTTTGGCCGGCCGACTCCTAAGAGAGATAGCCCACACCAGAAGGCCGCCGAGCGCGAGCCCGGCGCCCACGTAGCCCGTCGAGACGAGCCCGAAGCCGGCGGCGATCGACATGCCGCCCAGCCATGGCCCAATGGCATTCGCGATGTTGAACGCCGAATGATTGAGCGCCGCGGCAAGCGCTTGAGAGTCTCCGGCGACGTCCATCAGGCGCGTTTGCAGCACGGTGGCCAGCGCGCCGCCCATGCCAATGGCGAAAACGTCCAGGGCCACCGTAACGTAGTGGCCGGCTGCAAGCGGATAGAGAGCGAGCGCGGCCGCCGACCAGAGCAAAAGATAACCTGCGGTCGGCATCAAGGCGCGATCGGCATACCGCGGTATGAATAGGTTTCCCGCCGTGAGGCCCATGCCGAAGATCGAGAAGATGAGCGGCGCCGCTGTCGGGGGGACTCGCGTGACATCGATGAGCGTCGAGCCGAGATACGTGTAGACCGAGAACAGCCCGCCGAATCCCACCGCGCCAATGGCCAGCGTCAGCCAGACCTGCGGTCGCCGCAGGCCTCCCAGCTCTCTCAACGGGCTCGCGTTGGGATCCACGCCGTCGGAAGGGACGAACAGAAACACCAGCACGGCGCATGTCACGGCGAGCGCGGCGACGATCCCGAACGCGAAGCGCCAACCCACGGTCTGACCCAGCCAGTTCGCGAGCGGCACACCGACGATGGTCGCGACAGTGAGCCCAAGAAGCACGCGACCGACGGCCTGGGTTCGCCTGTCAGTCGGGACGAGCGAGGCGGCCACGAGGGCGGCAATTCCGAAGTAAGCGCCATGCGGGAGGCCGCTCAAGAATCGAAACAGCAGCATCCAGTGATAGCTGGGCGCGAACGCCGAAAGTCCGTTCGCCAGGGCGAAGACAGTCATCAGCCCGACCAAGAGGGAGCGTCGCGGGAGGCGTGCCGCGAGCACTGCGATGACCGGCGCACCGATGACGACCCCGAGAGCATAAGCGCTGATGACGTGGCCCGCGGTGGGCTCGTCGATGCCGAGATCACGCGCGAAGTACCGCAGCAGGCTCATCGTGGCGAACTCGGTAGTGCCTATGGCGAAGCCGCCGATCGCGAGGGCGAGATGGACTATCCCGGGGCGGACGGTCCGGCGGGTTATCGCGCGATCTTGAAAAGCGGATCTCGCGGAAGGTAGGGTCGAGGCTTGGTCGACAGGGGTGAGTGACACGCCACGACAGAGTGGCCGGCTTGGATTGCCGGCGCAATGCCAGAGGTGTTACAGGTGAAATGCAGTAGCCGATATCGAGACTCACCGCCTCGGCGCTCTCATTGCCTTTTGGCGCTCGAAAATTGCACACTCAGGCGCTGGGCGCGGCCGTCCCCAGATCTCGGGTATCGGATTCGCAGCCGTCCTTCAGCGTGGTCCTGTGTCGGTCGTGCGGCGGATGGCGCGAAACATACCGCTACGATCCGATTGCCAGCGACGCCGGCCGATGATGGACAACAAGGTCTTGGCGGTTAGTGGCTTGATCTGCGCGACCTGAGAGGCGGATTCGAACACCAATGGTTCGCCGAGCAAACGGGCCGCCTCGGCAGGGGCCACCGCTTCAAACCCCATGATCCAGTCCGGGAACTCACGTTCCGCAACCGGCTCGCGAAGAATGGCGCGCATTTCGCGTTTCGAAGCAGCGATCTCCTGGAACGCCGCATCGACCTTGTGCGCCTCGCCTTCGAGCAACAATAAGAGACCGCCTCCCACGTACAGCATCATGCCAGAGACATCGTTCTTGCGATTCGCCTTGCGTGCCTCCTTGAGAAATTCAGCCGTATCGTGCTCTGAAATCTCGGTCGCTGCCGCACCGACGTAGATGACGTGGATGAGATGTTCCATGGATGCACCTCGCCTCTGGTCACGCCAGCTTAGAGATTTCGGGGAGCGCGGTGCCCCCAAGTTTACCGTTTTGAGACGTGTGCAATGCTGGTCGCAGATCAGCTAGGTGATCTCGATGGCTGTGGGTAAGGGTTCACCCTACAATGAAGATCAAGGGCTCGGGTGATCACGGCAGCTTTTGAAATGGCGCTCATCAGTTGACCTTGATTTCAACCCGCAGCGACGGCGGCTCTCCGGCAACCGGCTCAAAGTCCACCGTTTCGATGACATGCAGCGGTTCGGGCTGCACCAATGAATCGACCAATGTCCGGGATGAGCCGGTGTATCGGTCCCCAACTGTTGGTGGACTACGCCGCCCGGTTGATGACCTCCAAAACGCGAACCAATGCGTTCTCGAATATCACCTTGTGACTGCCCGGCGCGGCCTGAACCGCGTCAAATCCTTCTGGGAAGCCGGGTTTGTCGCCCGCCCACGCGCGAATCTGCCAGATTCCCAAGGCAGAGCCACTGAGGATAGACAGCGCTACAAGTCCTGTTCCTATCGTCCGACCGTGCATGTAATCCGCTCCTTATTCCGCTAAGTTGGCCAGCTTGCGCCAGCGTCCGACGATTGAGCCAGACGAGACCACGAGGCATTTCGTGGTGTTCGCCCGGAGAGGCAACTCGACGCGACTCCACCGTGACTGTCGCGTGGGTTTATTGCCGCTCCGCGAGGCCGCCCACCTCGCGGGCCAGATAGGCGGCGAGTTTGTTGAGTGCATCGTTCCATCCAGTGACGTGAATGTCTCGACTCTCTACGCTGGCAAAACCTTCTTGTCGCAACTTAAGCTGGGTCTCCGCTCCTTCCTCGCCAAGCGTGAGGGTGATCAGAGTATGACGCGCCGGATCACTCTCCGCGCCCCAAGTGAATGCGAGAGTTCTCGGTGCGTCAATGGTTTGAAAGATGCCCGCGACGGGAATCACCCGGCCGTCAGTCAGGCGCATGATGATGCGATAGCGGCCGCCCACGCGCGGTTCGAGGAGAGGCACCTCGCAGTGCAGGCCCACCGGCCCAATCCAGGACCGCCATTCCTCGCGATTTATCCAGGCATCAAAGACACGCGCCGGCGGAGCATTGAACAGGCGG
>Ga0302324_100028621_pt1 | contig 10587 bp, 8 predicted proteins | sample Palsa_T0_1_FD_201949 | JGI IMG/M metagenome (GOLD analysis project Ga0302324, IMG submission 201949) | Peat permafrost microbial communities from Stordalen Mire near Abisko, Sweden - Palsa_T0_1 | ecosystem: Environmental > Terrestrial > Soil > Palsa > Peat permafrost | place: Sweden: Abisko... | reverse complement strand
CCGGGGGGTGTTCGGCGGGGAGCGGGCGCGCGCCGCGCTGGCCGGGATGGCGGCGCACTCCATGGTCGACCTGCGCCGGCCGATCACCGCCGGGTACGGGCTGCTGCTGGCCGCGCTGGCGCACCAGGTCGGGTGGCCGGTGGTCCGCGGCGGGTCGGCCCGGCTGGCCGAGGCGCTCGTCGCCCGCCTGATCGAGCTGGGCGGCGTGGCCGAGACCGGGCACCGGGTCCGTGACCTGGCCGACGTGCCGAACGCGGCGGTGATCCTGCTCGACCTCACCCCCCGGCAGGCGGCCGACGTCTGCGGCGACCGGCTGCCGCCCGGTTACGCCCGCCGACTGCGCCGGTACCGTTACGGTCCGGGGGTGTTCAAGCTCGACTGGGCGCTTGACGGCCCGGTGCCCTGGCGGGATCCGGCGGTGGCGGGCGCGGCGACCGCGCACCTGGGCGGGACGCTGGACGAGATCGCGGCCGGGGAGGCGGCGGTCGCGGCCGGCCGCCACCCGGAGCGGCCGTTCGTGCTTGCGGTCCAGCCGTGCGTCGCCGACCCGTCCCGCGCGCCGGCCGGCCAGCACGTGCTCTGGGCCTACTGCCACGTGCCCAACGGCTCCACGGTGGACATGACGGCGGCGATCGAGGACCAGGTGGAACGGTTCGCGCCCGGCTTCCGCGATCTGATCATCGCCCGGTCCGCGCACGACACCGCGGCGATGGAGCGGCACAACCCGAACCTCGTCGGCGGCGACATCGCCGGCGGGTACAGCGGCCTGGCGCAGTTCGTCCGGCGGCCGCGTCTGTCGCCGCGTCCGTGGGCCACGCCGCTGCCGGGGGTGTACCTGTGCTCGGCGAGCACGCCGCCGGGGGCCGGCGTGCACGGCATGGGCGGTTACCACGCGGCCCGCCTCGCGCTGGACAAGCCCCCCGCGGGCTTAGCCGTCGCTCGCCCTGACCATTCATGGCCTTATGCATTACTTATTGATTGTTATCGATCTCGTGCGTGGCCACGCCATCAAATTCCATCGATGTTATTTACATCGATTACCAACCGCGCCACGCGATCGTAACCTCACATGGGCAGCGTTATTCCTCGGGTGTGACCATATTGACCTTAAAATGCGGATGCCGGAGAATTACGCCGGTATGGTGCGGCGGGGCCGTGCCTGCGAAGCTAATGGCCATATAGCTTCAACTAACTGGAGGAAGCCGTGACCACCGCAGGGCCCCGGGCTGGTGCACATCCGCCCGCAAGCAGCCGGAACCTGTTCGTAAGGAACGCCACCGGCCTCGTCCGCGAGCTGAGCGCGTTCGACGCCTTCAACTTGGTCTTCTCGGCGGTGCTCATCCCGGTCGGGATTACCGAGGTGATGTCCTTCACCCCGCAGTTCTGGCCGCACGCCAACATGCTGCTGTCGTTCCTGCTTGCTCTGCCCCTGGTGGCGACCTGCGGGCTGGTCTACCTGTACTTCACGGTGATCATGCCGCGGTCGGGCGGAGACTACGTGTGGGTGTCGCGGACGCTCACCCCGTTCCTCGGCTTCTTCACGAACTTCTCGCTGACGTTCGTGTTCCTGACCTGGATCGCCTTCAACTTCACGTACATGCTCAACATCATGGGCCCGTCCCTGGCGTACGTGGCGGGCTGGAACGCCGGCTGGCTGACCTCGCCCGACAAGACCGAGCTGATGGTCTTCGCGACCGTGCTGACCGTCATCTTCACCGCCGTCATGGTGCTCGGCGTTCGGGTGGTCGCGAAGTACATGATGGTGACCTTCGCGATCGTCTGGCTGGGCATGATCGCCTGGCTGATCGACCTGGCCGTGGGCAGCCGGTCCCACTTCACCAGCTCCTTCAACGCGAGCTCGGGCACGACCGTGGCGCACGTGCTGTCGAACTCCTCGCACCTCGGCTTCAGCGCGGCCGGCGCGATCGGCTGGGGCGCGACCCTGTTCGGGATGATCTACTCGTTCCAGGTCTACACCGGCTTCCAGTGGACCGGGTACTTCGCGGGCGAGATCCGTAACGTGCGGCGCACCGCCACCACCTCGATCCTGGGCGCGCTGCTGATCTCGGCGATCGGCTACGTGGTCGGGGCCGCGCTGATCTACAAGTACTACGGCTTCCAGTTCTTCGGCTCGATGGTGTTCCTCGCCTTCGGCGGCAGCACCTTCAAGTACAACCTGTCGTTCCAGCCGTACCTGCCGTCCCTGGTGCACTTCCTGCCCGGGCCGCAGTGGCTGCTGGTCTTCATCGCGCTCTGCTTCCTGCTCGCCATCATCTGGTGGACACCGACCGGCTTCATGATGGGCACAAGGAACATGTTCGCCTGGTCCTTCGACCGGCTCGCGCCGGAGAAGCTGACCCAGGTCTCCGACCGGTTCCACACCCCGGTGATCGCCACCGTCACCGTCGGCGTCATCGTCGAGCTGCTCAACTACCTGAACATCTACCAGAGCCTCGGCAACCTGCTGCTGAACATCATCGCGGTGATGGGCGTGGCCTTCATCATCACGTCGATCGCGGCCGCGGTCGCGCCGTGGCGGCGACCGCAGTTGCACGCGCAGGCGCCGGGCTGGGCGCGGGCGTCGGTGGCGGGCGTGCCCGTCATCACGATCGCAGCGGTGATTTCGGCTGTCTCCTGGGGCTTCGTGATCTACGTGGCCTTCCACACCGGGTTCGGCGGGAAGTTCGGGCTCAAGCCCATGCTTGAGGCCTTCGCCGCCCCGGCGATCGGCATCGTCTACTACATCGGCGTCCGGCTGGTCCGGCGCGCGCAGGGCATGGAGCTCGGCTCGACCTTCGCGGAGATCCCGCCGGAATGAGCGAGGGCAATACCAATTCTGCCGTTAATCCGGGTGGGACGGGCACGGAGCCGGGCGGGCAGCAGCCCGCCATGGTGACGGAGGGCCGCGGCATCGTGGCCGCCGCCGCGGCCCGCTCCATCCCGGTCCGCCTGGTCGGCGGCGTCGCCATCTGGCTGCGCGGCTCGGATGCGGCCCGGGCGGCGCTCGGCCGCAGCTACCCGGACGTCGACCTGGTGGCGCACAAGAAGCAGGCGCGCGCGCTCCGGTCCGTCCTTGAGGAGGAGGGATTCGAGCCGGAGCGGGTGTTCAACGCCACCCACGGCGCCCGGCGGCTGCTCTATCACGGCCAGGACGGCTGGCAGATAGACGTCTTCCTTGACACCTTCGAGATGTCGCACACGCTGGACCTGGGGAGTCGGCTGGAGGCCGAGCCGGAGACGCTGGCGGCGGCCGAGCTGCTGCTCACCAAGCTGCAGATCGCCGAGGTCAACCGCAAAGACCTGTCCGACGCGGCGATGCTGCTGTGGGACCACCAGCCGGGCGACGCCGACGGGCCCGGTTGCCTGAACCTTGGCCCGCTGGTTGCCCGCTGCGAGGCCGACTGGGGGCTGTACACCACCGTGACCGACAACCTGGCGGCGTGCGCCGACCTGCTGGGCGAGCTGGTCGTCGGCCAGGCCGACCGGGACCGGATCGCCGGCCGGATCGCGACCGTCACCGACGCGCTGACCTCCGCGCCGAAAACTATATCGTGGCAGCTTCGGTCCAAAGTGGGACGAAGGGTACGCTGGTACCAGCTGCCAGAGGAGGTCACCCGTTGACCATGCGGATTTACTTCGCGACGGACATCCACGGCTCGGAGGTTTGCTGGCGTAAGTTTCTCAACGCGGGGCGGTTCTACAAAGCCGACACCTTGATCCTCGGCGGTGACGTCTCGGGCAAGGCGGTGGTCCCGGTGGTGACGCAACCGGGCGGCGGTTATCTCGTCCGCCAGCTCTCCGGGAACAAGGTGCTTGACAAGGAAGAGATGGCCCACGCGGAGACGCGGATCAGGGACATGGGCTTCTACCCCTACCGCACCACCGACGAGGAACTCGACGACATCTGGGACAAGCCGGAGGCCGTGAACGCCATCTTCCTCGACCTGATGCGCGAGACGCTGTCGCGCTGGCTCGACCTCGCGGAAGAGCGGCTAGCGGGGACCGGGATCCGGCTCTACGCGATGACCGGCAACGACGACCCGCCCGAGCTCCAGGACATGCTGCAGCAGTCGCCCGCGCTGACCGAGACCGAGGAGGGCCTGGTCGACCTGGGCGAGGGCATGACGATGATCTCCTGCGGCTACTCCAACCCGACGCCCTGGCACACACCGCGGGAGATGACGGACGAGGATCTAGAGCGGCGCATCGACGAGCTGGCCAGCCGGGTCGAGCACCCGGAGCGGGCGATCTTCAACCTGCACGTCCCGCCGGCTCACACCTCCATCGACAAGGCCCCGGCCCTGGACGGCACGCTGAAGCCCGTCGTCAAGGGCGGCGCGGTGGTGATGCAGTCGGTCGGCTCCGAGGGCGTGCGGCGGCTGCTCGAGCGCTACCAGCCGATGCTGGGGCTGCACGGGCACATCCACGAATCCCGCGGCGCGGTGCGGATCGGCTCGACCGTTGCCATCAACCCTGGCAGCGAGTACGGCGACGGTGTGCTCTGCGGCGCGATACTCGACCTCGACCGCAAGCGCGGCGTCAAGCACTACCAGCTTCCGGCCGGCTAGCCGCGCGCGACCGCGTCCAGGCTGTCGCGGACGGCGGCGGTGAGCGGGTCGCCTGGTGCCAGCACCCGCTCGCAATCGGCCAGCGTCTTCTGCAGGATCGTGCTGGCCTCGGCGCTTCGCCCCATCGCGTAATAGGCGTGCGCGAGGTTGGCCCGCGCCGCCAGCGTGTCCGGGTGATCGGGCCCCAGCGCCCGCTGGCAGTCCGCGCGGGTGCGCTCGTAGAGTTCTAGCGCGGTGGCCATGCGGCCGGCCGAATGGTATGCGGACGCCAGATTGCCGCGCAGCCCGATCGTCTCCGGATCGTCAGGCCCTTGCGCCCGTTCCCTGGCCTCGAGCGCCCGTTCGTAGAGCGGGATGGCGTCCCGCAGGCGGCGCGAGGAATGGTAGGCCGAGGCGAGCACGCTCACCGCGTCGATGGTGTCCGGGTGATCGGGGCCGAGCACGCGCTCCGCGCCGGCCAGCGCGCGGCGGCCGTGCGCGACCGCGTCCTTGCTGCGGTCGGCCGCCAGGCAGGCGCGCGCCAGCTGCCGACGGGTGCGCATGGTCTCGGCGTGGTCCTGCCCCTGGCTTCGCTCCCGCTCGGTGAGGGTGCGCCCGGCCAGCCGGATGGCGTCGTTGTGCTGCCCGGCCGCCAGATAGGCGGCGACCAGGCTGTCCTGCAGGGCGAGGCCATCCAGGTCGCCGGGGACGCGGCCGCCGCGCTCGCCGACGGCGAGCGCGCCTTCCAAGAGGGCGATGGCCTCCTCAGGCCGCCCGGCCGCGAGCAGGGCGGCGACGAGATCCGCCCGCGCGGCGGCGGTTCGCGGATGGTCGGGGCCCAGGCGACCGGTCTGGGTGTCCAGGGCCCGCTGGTAGTAGGTGACCGCGTCGTCGCCCAGCCCGGCCGCCAGCGCCGCCCCGGCCAGCCGGGTGGCGGCGGCGACCGTGTCGGGATGCGAGGAGCCGAGTAGGCGCTCGCTGGCGTCGGCCACCGCCCGCCAGTGGCTGACCGCGGGCCCGGTCAGCCGTGCGTCGTCGAGGCTGCGCCCGGCGCGGAACAGGACCTCGCGCGATCCGTCGGCCCACAGGGCGTCGCCTGCGGCGCGCTTCAAGCTCGTGACGCAGCCGCGCAGCGCGCAGACGTGCAGCGATCGCTCGGCGTTGTCCGGCCACAGCTGGAGCAGCGCGTCGGCCGCGGCCCGGGCCGCGCGCTCTTGCATCGCTTGCGGCATGGCCGACAGGACCGCCGCCTGCACCGCCGGGTGCACCCGCACCAGCCCGGCCGCGTTGCCGGGATCGAGGGCCAGCAGGCCGGTGCTCTCCAGGGCGGAAAGCGCAGAGCGGACCCCGGCCGGGTCGCCCTGGACGCCGGTCGAACCCGCGATGAACTCGGCCACGGCGCGGGTGGAGAAGACCGTCTCCGGTATCCCCTGGCAGCCAAGCAGCGCCGCCAGGGCGAGACACGACTGCGGTAGCCCGCCCGGGGAGAGCTCGTCCGCGCACTCAAGCGACAGCGTCCAGGTCACCGCCTTGGCGGCGGGCGCAACCCCGGCCGACTGCGCGATCTGATCCCGCTGCTTGGCGAACATCTCGCGGTAATCGCGGCAGGTCACCCCGGAATTGGCGATCGCCGCACTGGCCTGCGCCAGCGCCAGCGGGTCGCAGTCCAGGTCGTCCACTAGGTCCATCACGCCCAGGCGCTGGTCCGGGTCCGCGCTCAGCCGCGCCATGAGGTAGCTCAGGGCCTCGTGCGAGCTGTACCCGCCGACGGGAAAGACCAGCGGATTCGGAACGCTCGCGACCGCGCCCGCGGTCGCCGCCGTCACCAGCACCCGGCCGGCCGGGCCGCCGGGCCACAGCCCGTCGAGGTCGGCCGGGTCGGCCAGCCCGTGCAGGACCACCAGCCACGGCTCGCTCGTCTCGGCCAGCCAGGAGACGAACCGGGCAGCGGTCGTCTCGGCGTCGCTCGCCTGCAACGACGCAGGCCCGGCCGCCGCCGCTTGCACATACCCCGACAGCACCGCGTCGCGGCTGCTGGCCGTCAGCCAGATCAGCAGCCCGTCCGGGTGCTCCAGGTACCACGTTCGCGCCAGGTGGGCGGCCAGCTGCGTCCGCCCGGTGCCACCGGGCCAGTCGTAGACGCGTTTCTGCGGCCGCGGCGGCCCGGCCAGCACCAGCCACTGGCCCGGCGGGAGCGCGGCCAGCGGGCCGGGCCCGGTCTGCGGCCGGGGCGTGAAGCAGTCCGCTGGCGCGGGAACAATCCCACCGATCACCGCAACCTCCAATGACTCGTCATGATCGCCCGGTCGGCACGGCTTACCGCACCCGGCCCGCGGTGGCCGGTTGGCGGTCGGCGATGGTCTCCACCAGCGTGATCAGCACCTGCTTGACCGACGCGACGTCACGGGCGTCGCACAGCACCAGCGGGACGTCGGCGTCCAGGTCGAGCGCGAGCCGCACCTCCTCCGGTTCATACATCGGGGAGTCGTCGAAGCAGTTGACGGCGACGACGAACGGCAGCCGCAGGGTCTCGAAGTAGTTGACGGAGGGGAAGCAGTCGTCAAGTCGCCGCACGTCGGCCAGGATCACCGCGCCGAGCGCGCCGTAGGCGAGCTCGTCCCACATGAACGAGAAGCGCTCCTGCCCGGGCATGCCGAACAGGTAAAGCACGATCTTGGTGCCGAGGGTGATCCGGCCGAAGTCGAGCGCAACGGTCGTGGTGGTCTTGCCGTCCACGCCGGTCAGGTCGTCAAGGCCGATGCTGGCGGTGGTCAGCGTCTCCTCGGTCCGCAGCGGCCTGACCTCGCTGATCGCGCCGACGAGGGTCGTCTTGCCCGACCCGAACCCGCCCGCGATCAGGATCTTGTGCGCGATGAAGGACGGGCTCGCGGCGCGAGCGTCGGCAGGGGCGATGTCAGAGCGCGCGGAGGCCATTCAATATCTCCTGGAGCACGTCGTTGCCGGTTCGCTGGTCGGGCGGTCGTTGCCGTACCACCGTGATCGCTCCCAGCTGGGTCAGGTCGGCGAGCAGTACGCGTACCACTCCTAGCGGCAATGCGATGTCGGACGCGAGATCGGCCAGCGTGATCTGCCGACGGCACAGCGCCAGCAGCCTGCGGTGCTCGGGCGTCAGCCGCGCGGCATCCTCGGCCGCCGCGGGCTGCCCGGTGGCGACGATGACGGTGAGGAGGTCGAGCACGTCGCCGTCGGCAGGCGCCGTCCGCCCGCCGGTCACGGCGTAGGGCCGCACCACCGGGCCCGATTCTCGATGCCGCCACTTGTCGTCCGGGGACACCCCAGTCACTCCACCGAGATCTCAGTTGCCGGATTCCTCGGCAGCGCCGCCAGGTGCGGCCTGGCCCGTTTGACTAGCATCGCCATCTCGTAGGCGACCGTGCCCGCGTCGGCCTGGGCGGGGCAGAGCGCCGCCAGACAGCTCCCCTCGCCCGCGGCGATGAGGAAGAAGAGACCCTGCTCGAGCTCGATGATCGTCTGCCGCACACGGCCCGCCGCGAAGCGGTCCCCGGTGCCGGCCGCCAGGCTTTGGACCGCGGCCGCGACCGCCGACAGGTGCTCGCCGTCCTCGCGGGACAGGTCCTTGGAGGCGGCGATGAGCAGACCGTCACGGGACAGAATGACGGCCCGGCGGAAGTCCGGTACCCGGTCGGACAAGTCGTCGAGCAGCCAGGCCAGATCCCTTACTGGAGTTCCGCCCTCAGCCATTACAGCCATAACCCTTCCTCACCGTCTGGTGCACTCTCCGGTTGCCGGCTCCGCTGCCAGCTGTTCTGCAGTGACGCAGCAAGGCTGCGCGCGTCTTCTGGTCCGGGCGCGTCTACCGGCGCGCGCCTGGCCGCGAGCCCGTCCGGGCGCGGCGCCGCCGCCGGGTCGTCGGCCGGGCGGCTATCGGGGCGAACCCGCCGGGGCAGGCTGCGCAGGGGAGCCGGCCGGGACGCCTGCGTCTCGGTCGGCGCGGTCGCCGCCGCCGCGGCGCGGTTGCCCGCGCCGCCGGAGACCGCGCCGACGGTGGAGAGCATCTCGGGCACCCGCAAGTTGAGCTGCGCGGAGTCACGCAGGGCCCGTTGCTGATCGGCGACGTCGGTCCGCACCGGCGCGGCCAGCACGCTGTCAGGCAAAACCACGACCGCCTTGGTCCCCCGGTAGGCGGACTGGCACAGCGAGACGTCCACGGCGTGCCTGGCCGCCAGCCGGCCGGCCACGAACAGGCCGAGCCGGTCGGCGTCGGCCCGGTCGAAGTCGGGCGGGTCCGCCAGCTGGGCGTTGAGCGCGGCCATCTGCTCCGGGGGGATGCCAAGGCCCCGGTCCTCGACCTCGATCGCGAAGCCGTTGGCGACGCGCTCGGCCCGGACCTCGACCCGCGTGGTCGAGGGCGAGAACAGGGTCGCGTTCTCGATCAGCTCGGCCAGCAGGTGGATCAGGTCGGTCACCACGGGCGCGGCGATCGCTTCCTCGGTGTCGGAGACCACGCTGACCCGCGTGTAATCCTCGACCTCGGCCGCGGCCGCGCGCATGACGTCGACCACCTGCACCGGCTGGCTCCAGGCGCGGCCGGGTGTCGCGCCGGAGAGGATCGTCAGGCTCTCCGCGTGGCGGCGCATCCGGGTGGTGAGGTGGTCGAGCGTGAACAGCTCGGCCAGCGCGGTCGGGCTGGACGCCTGCTGCTCCAGGGTGTCGATGATACGGAGCTGCCGGTGCAGCAGCGATTGGTTCCTGCGCCCCAGGCTGACCAGGATCTCCCGGAAGCCGGTGCGCAGGCCCGCCTCGGCCGCGGTCGCGGCGACGGCCGTGCGGTACATGGTGGCGACCGCCGCGGCGGCGGCGTCGATCTCGCTGACCCGTCCAGCGGGCCACTGCGCGTTCACGGCCGCCGCGGCCGCGGCTCCGCCGTCGGCGCCATCGCGGAGCGCCTCCACGACCCGGGGCAGTCCCTCGTCGGCCAGGCCGCGCGCGATCGCGGCCAGGCTCTCCGCCTCGCGCCTGACCCGGCCGGCGAACCTGCCCATGAGGATGACGGCGACGAGGGCGACGACCAGCCCGCTCCCGGTCACCAGCACCGCCTCGGCCAGCACGCGGTGGCCATGGGCGATCGAGCCGAGCCAGCGGGCCTTGTCGAGCGTGCCGCTCAGCACCGCACCGGTGACCAGTCCCCAGAGCACCAGCAGGCAGGTGACCGGGACAATGAGCCCGGTACCGAAATAGAAGGCTATCGAATGGCTTGCCTTGCGCGGGGGTGCCTGGCCTGGGGAGCTGGGAACGCCCATATATTCACTCCTGCGAATTTCGCCGCGCGCGGGGGAAGCCGGTGGAACTAGACGTGCCGAAGGGGGCATCTCGACGCCATTGTGTCCGAGCGTACAGAACGAGGACGGCGTGTGCCGACCTATGGGTAAATGTCATATGCAGTGGTTAAGGTGGCGCCGCCGCGGTTAGTGACCCCGGTGAATGTAGAGTGTGCAGCGAACTTGAGAGGAGAATGATGTCGGAGCCGCCCGCGACAACCCTCTCGGGTCAAGGAACCGCGTCCGAGCCGCCCGCGCAGCTCGAGCCCAACGCGATCGGGGTGACGCAGGACACCATCATCGGCATGGCCAGCTCCGCCCCGGCGGCGGTGGTCGCGCTCACCCTGGCCTCGCTCGCCGCGACGTCCAACTACGGCGGCGGGCCGATCCTGCTGATCAGCGCGATTCCGATGTTGATCATCGCGAACGCCTACCGGCGGCTGAACATGTGGAGCGCGAACGCGGGCGCGTCCTTTGAATGGGTCGGCCGGGCGATCAACCCTTACCTAGGGTTCCTGACCGGGTGGCTGATGATCGTCGGCTTCATCGTCGGGACGCTCAGCGGCGTCGTCGTCCTCGGGCCCTCGGTGCTGGCCATCGCCGGGTCGTCGGCCACCAGCACCTGGCCCAACGTCGGCATCGCGACCGCGGTCGGGCTGGTGATGCTGGTGATCGCCATCGTCGGCATCCGCATCACCGCCCGCGTCCAGGTCGCCATGGCGCTGGTCGAGTACCTGATC
>Ga0302324_100028620_pt1 | contig 10587 bp, 7 predicted proteins | sample Palsa_T0_1_FD_201949 | JGI IMG/M metagenome (GOLD analysis project Ga0302324, IMG submission 201949) | Peat permafrost microbial communities from Stordalen Mire near Abisko, Sweden - Palsa_T0_1 | ecosystem: Environmental > Terrestrial > Soil > Palsa > Peat permafrost | place: Sweden: Abisko... | reverse complement strand
GATTTGGTTTACAGGCTAGGGCCGCGCTCCCGGTGTTCCCTCGCTCGCCGAGCTAGCCATCGGTTTCGTCACCAACTTCTTCGACACGCTCGGCATCGGCTCGTTTGCGCCCACTACGGCGCTGTTCAAGTTCTTCCGCCTGGTTCCCGATGAGCGAATCCCCGGCACGCTAAACGTCGGCCACACGCCGCCTACCATCCTCGAAGCCTTCCTGTTCATCCTGATCGTGCAGGTGGACATGTTGACGCTGGTGTCCCTGATCGGCGCGGCGATTCTCGGAGCCTGGTTTGGAGCAGGCGTGGTAGCAGGTTGGTCGCGCCGCCGCGTGCAAGTCGCAATGGGAATCGCCCTGCTTACGGCCGCGTTCCTTTTCGTCATGACCAACCTGAAGCTGATGCCCGGCGGCGGACAGTCGTTGATTCTCGAAAACTGGAAACTCGCCGTCGGCATCTCAGGCTGCGTGTTCCTGGGCGCACTCATGACTCTCGGCATCGGATTTTACGGGCCTTGCATGATCCTGATCAGCCTGCTGGGCATGGATCCCAAAGCGGCATTTCCAATCATGATGGGATCCTGCGCATTCTTGATGCCGGTAGCCAGCGCCCGCTTCATCCGCATGGATAGCTATAGCCCGAGAGCGTCCCTGGGCCTGGCTATCGGTGGACTCCCCGGTGTTCTGATAGCAGCGCTGATCGTAAAGGAGCTCAATCTAACAGCAGTACGCTGGCTGGTGGTAATCGCAGTGACCTACGCGGCGATAACGATGCTCCGCTCCGCCATTCTGGAACGCCGCACCGCAAGCGTTACAAACTTGATTCCATGATATGGTTGGTACCTGGATTAGGAGCCTGTGGATAGTGGGCTTCTGCTAGAAGGCTCGAACCAGCCTGCACTGAAAGGAAAAACAAATGCGAAGTATTTTGACAAAACTCACGCTCGGGATTGCGATCACTGCCATCGCAGCGTTTGCGGCTGACAATACCCTCGGGACATGGAAAGTAAACATGGAGAAATCGAAATTCAGCCCCGCCTCTCCTGTCAAGAGTCTCACCACCATCAGGGAAGCATCCGATGGCGGGGTGAAAGTAACCTCCACTGGAGAACGGGCTGACGGCACCGCGATCAACGCCAGCTACACCGCAAAGTACGATGGCAAGGAATACCCGGTGACGGGATCCCCATATGACACCATCGCAATCAAGCAAGTAAATGCGAACACATTCACTTACACGCAAAAGAAGAATGGCGGAAAGTACAATGTCACGGGCCGAACGGTGGTCGCGAAGAACGGCAAGACGTCGACTGCCACAGTTAAGGGGACTAACGCTGAAGGGAAGGCGTACAGCGCCACGATAGTGTACGACAAGCAGTAAATGCAGGTTAGCGACTCCCTTGCGGTCGCGGCTCGGTAACTCATTCCGAACCGCGCGCGAGCAAGCGAGTGGAGAGCCCTTTTTTCACTAACCGGTTGTCACTCGAAACCATGCTACGTCACATCTCCTTACTGCTTGCGATATTTCCGGCGGTAAACTTTGCGCAGACCGCCCCTGTACCGGCAGCGCCGGCACCGCAGCGCCCCGCCATGGCCGAGACTCCCAATACCGACACCCATTATGCCCTCGCCCCGGATGCGCTGGTGCAGGATGGAGTGCCCAAGGGCGAAATCCGGGGGCCGTTCACACTCCCGAGCCAAGCCTATCCCGGCACTCAGCATACGTATTGGATATACGTGCCCGCGCAGTACGATCCAGCCACCCCCGCAAGCCTGATGATTTACAACGATGGCCAGGCATTCCTGGCGCCGGAGGGAGAAGTTCGTGCGCCCGCGGTGATGGACAACCTGATCTATCGCCGTGAGATTCCGGTCATGCTCGGCGTTTTCATCAATCCCGGCCGCCGCCCCGATCAGCCGGAGCCCAGCGGAAGCAATTGGGGTGATCGCGACACCAACCGTCCCACCGAGTACAACACTCTGGATGACAAATACGCGCGTGTCATTGTGGATGAATTACTTCCCGTGCTCTACAAGGATTACAACATCTCGAAGGATCCCGAGCGCCACGGGATCGGTGGATCCAGTTCGGGCGCCATTGCCGCATTCACGGTGGCATGGGAGCGGCCGGATCACTTCCGTAAAGTTTTGAGCAACGTGGGAAGCTTCACCAATATTCGCGGCGGCGATGCTTATCCCGACATCATCCTCAAGAGCGAGAAAAAGCCTTTGCGCGTTTTCCTGGTGGATGGCCGCAACGATAATAGATCCTTGCACGCTGACGGAACCTACGATCAAAGACGCGATTGGTTCTATCAAAACGTGCGGATGCAAAAGGCTCTCACGGAAAAAGGTTACGACCTGAACTACTCTTGGGGCATTCAGCGGCACGGGCAGAAAATGCTGCAGACGGTTTTCCCGGAAATGCTGCGTTGGTTGTGGCGGGACCACGACGTTTCCACCGACGTGCATGACAGCGTGGAACGGTCTTTCGCGGCGCCCGCCAAAAAACAGTAGCCCGCCGGCGGAGCAGGCGCTTTTCGCCTGCTAACCGATGCTCGTGCTAACGTCTTTTCGCCGCTACGCAGCGACCTTGAAAAGTATGCGGCAGTCAGCAATCCTAGGGGCACTGTCAACCTTCGCACCGCTCCACGCCCAGTCTGGTTGTGCAGTCGCTTCGGTATCAGGCCGAATGGCTTTCGTCAGGCAGCAGAATTCGGTGAACTATATTTTCCTGATGGATGTGGATGCCTCCGGAGTGGGTTCGAACCCGGGCCGCCTGACCAACGACATGGAAGCGGAGAATTATCCCGCTTGGACTCCCGACGGAAAGCGCCTCGCCTACCAGCGCGATTTTAATGGCAGCGCCATCTACGTACGCAGGCGGCGAGGATGGTCCGTCCCGCGCCCGGCGCTAAAGAACCGGCGGACAAACAAAGTAGTGATCGGCTTCCCGCGATTCTTGCGCGCACAGCTACCAACGCGCCATAACGGGCCGAGGCTCTCGGCGCCCGTTTAGACGCCTGCCCGATTTCTCGGTCGATAGACCCCGTGGACCAGCGCTACAAGAGTTCACACCACTAGCTCCTGTTTGCTGCCACGCGAGTCGCTCTCGCGGCGACGCCGCCATAGCCTCTGCGCGCGGCTTCCGACCGCAACGCGGTCGCGAGGCGCAACGCTTGGGCCCTTCTGCCTGACGATGCAGCTTGCTCCGCCTGGGTCAGGCGGATCTCGAAGTCGAGTTCGATGTAGCCGGCCTTCCGCGCCTCGGCGGCGAGCTCGGTGAGATTATCCCGGTTCAGGCCCCCGGTCCTAGCGGCTAGCTCCGCAAAGCGCGCATCCAATTTCGAGAATGTTCTGGTGCCGGTCTGCGGGATTGCGATCGCGCGGGCGGCTGCGGCGCGGGCCTCCTCCGCACGGCCCAGCCGGAGTAAAGTCAAGGCCAATACCGAGTCGGCCTCCACTTCGTACCACGCCGCGTGCGCTGCCTTGGCCCTGTCCGCAGCCGCGCGCGCCTGCTGCATGGCTTCGGCGTAGTCCGACGCTTGGCGCGACAACCTGGCCCGCGCCAGCGCGAACGCCATGTCTTCATCGGCTGGGCGGAAATCGGCAACCGCGGTGTGCAATGCCGATTGTGCCGCGACGGTCTGGCCGGTTGCCGCCAGCGCAGACGCCAGCGCGAGGCCGGTTTCGAACTCTGCCAGTGCCCTGCCGGACCGCATGGCCAACTCTACCGCTTTCTTCCCCAACACAACCGCATTCCGCGGATCTCCGCCGATTTGATCCAATTCCGCCAGCGCCATCAGCGCAAAGGCTTCCGACTCAATCTGATGGGACGCACGCGCCTCGGCTAGCGCCAATGTTGCCTGCTCGCGAGCTTCGACCAGCCGCCCTGCACAGGTCAGCACGCGGGCGTAGTTGTTGCGTGTCAGTGCAGCACTCGTGCGAATCTCCTGATGGATGCGAAGCGCTTCCCGAAAATCGCGATCGGCGGCATCCAAGTCGCCCGTCTGCTGATGCAAAAGTCCGAGCCCGTTCAATTCGTTCGGCTCTTCTGCCAAATTGCCGCTTTGCCGTGTGGCCGCGAGCGCTTGGTCATACGCAGCCTGCGCTTCTTGCATCCGGCCTGCCACCAGGTAGCGGTTGCCATCCACGCGCAGGGAATGCGCCACGCACATCCAATCATGCAGTTCCTCGCAGAGCGTTCGTGCTTCCTCGCCCGCTGGGGCGGCGGCTTTCACATCTCCGGCCGAGTACATCGCCGACGCCTGTATCAACCGTGCACGCGCATACACGTCTCGCATTTGGCGCCGCTTGGCTTTTTCCGCGGCCTGCGCGGCCAGGCGCGCGATGTGTCCGAAATCCGAAAACGTCGCGCCCACCGTCTCCGCCTCCATCAGATCGACCTGTGGATCGTCCCGCAGCGCCGGCAGCGCCCGCAAACGCGCGATCACGCGCCGCGCCTCCTCGACCTTGCCCGATTCCCAGTAAGCCTTCAGCAGCGCCGATGCATCCGGGATGCTTTCCGGAACGAGATTCCAGATGGAAGCGTAGATCTCTGCCGCTCGCCCCCAGTCGTGGGTCGCCAGCCGGTACCGCCCTTCGATCGCCAAACGGTCGAGTTCCTCCAGCGGAGAAGAAAGATCGAACGCACGCTTTGCCGTGTCCGCCGCATTCGACTCATAGCCCAGGTCTGACCATGCAGCCGACAGCGCGGAGTAGCACAGCGCGTTGGCCGGATCGGCTTTTACGGCTTCAACCAGGAAGTCCTTAGCCTGCATAAAATCCCATGCCCGCAGCGCCGCAATTCCGCTGGCGTATAACTGCATGGCTCGCGTCGAAGACGGCGCCGGGGAAGGGCGGCTCACCGCCGCCGCGCCGGCGCCCAACGCCGGTCGCACTTGTTCCGCCAGGCTTCGCACTATGTTGAACGTCTGCCCCTCCGACCCCTCGGCCGACGCCCTCGCCACCACCTCTCCGCTGCGAAGATCCTGAACGTAAAGGTCCACACGCACGGGCGTTCCCGCCGCGCTTGAAAGCACCGTGACCGTGCCGCCGAGCGCGTAGTCGACGCCGGCGTAGCCGCGGATATCACGCACCGTTTCCGACGCGGTTCGTCGATGCGGAAGGTCCCGTTCCATGCGCATGGCGTCTTCCGGCGGCGTCAATCGCAACGCGCCGCTTGCTGGGACGCCGAGCTCGTGATACAGCATCTCCGCGATTGCTGTCGAAAGCCATGCGGTTTCCGGCGTCCCCGACACGTTCTTCAGCCTCAGAATCACGGCGCTCCGCCGCTTCGCCAGCTTCCGCGATGCGCTCAATCGGCCATAAATCCCGTAGACCGCCCCGGCCAACACCAGCAATGCCGCTATTGCCGCCACTTTCCGGAACAGATCGAAGGTCTTCCCCCGCAGCGGGCTGGCGCCCGGCGGAACAGCTTCGGGCGCGGGTTCAGCCGTTTCATTTGGGTTTGAGTCGTCAACCTTGATGACCGGCGCCACAAACCGGTACCCCACGCCGGTAATGGTCACGATATATTCATGCTGTCCACGCCGCTCGCCCAACGCTTTGCGGACGGCTGAGATGCATTGGTTGAGGCTGTTCTCCTCGACCGCCGTATGTTCCCACACCGCATCCAGAAGTTCGCTCTTGGTGACCGCCTCCCCGGCCCGCTCCACCAGCGCCACTAACGTCTCCAGCGATTTCGCGGTGAGCTGCACGCGCTCGCCATCACGCAGCAGCATTCGCCGCTTGGGGTCCAGACAGAATGGCCCGAACAAGTACTGGAACTCATAGCCGGATTGCATAGGAAACACGCGACTTCAGAAAATTTCAGACGCTTTCAAAAGACTATTCAGATCGTAGCGAGTATAACTGATCCTGAAAGAAAGAGGAAGAGAATCGAAATGAAATCATCCACCCTACTGCGACTGGCAGCCAGAGCGTCCGTCCTCGCTATGCTGTCCCTTTTTTGGATTTCTGGCGCCGCCGCCGACGTCACCTTTACTGACGCCAACTTCAACGATTTCGGCAGCTACACGCAAACCTACGGACCGCTGGTAAACGAGACCATTACGCCCACGCAGTGTGCGAGCTGCGGCAGCCCTGGCGCTGCGTTACAAATCGTTTTCAATGTCGGCGACACCACCAGCAGCACGGCATCAGGCAGCCTCGGATTGATCAACTCAGCGTTCAGCTACAACCCGGGAACACAGGGGACTGTCCAGTCCATCAACGCTTCGATATTCAAAGACTTTACCCTGACTCCGGCGCCCGCAGTCCCTAGCTACAATTTCGGCTACTCTTTCGTCCCGCTGATCGAGCAGGATGGAAACTTCTACCTGTCCGTGATTTCCGGGCCGGAGCTTTCTTCCCCGAACACCACCACCGGTTTCAATACGATATCGGCTTCCGGGCTGACGGCCGCTGACTTCACAGAGTTCAGCTTCGTAACCGGTGCTTTCATTTCGAACCATCCGAACTTTTCTGGAGACACCATGACGTTTGGCTTAGCCTCGGCACTCATCAACGTGAGCGGCGGGCCGGAGTTTGGAATTACTGGGGTGAATCAGAATTTGTCGATCGAACTGGTGACTACACCCGAGCCATCGATGCTCCTATTGCTGGCGGGAGTGTTGCCCGTGTTGGGAGTGCTGAGGCGGAGGCACAGGAGGGGCTGAAGTGCGATTTCTCCGCTCCCCGATAGCCAGGTGCGCCGGGCTTCTGAACTACCTCTTCGTCACCGTCTGCGGAGTGCGCCCGCTTTTGACGATCAGCCGAGTCAGCAGCTCCACCACCGTGTCCAGCGGCAGAATGTCGGCGATGGCAATCGGCGTTCGCCCGGCTGCATCTTTCACGTCCAGATCGGCGCCCTTGTCCGCAAGAAACTGGACCACTTTCGCAATCTCAGCCTGTGTGGAATTTTGGCTGGTTCGAGTAACCGCGGCATGCACCGCGTTGTCGTTCGACGCGGTGACGGCATGGATGTCGGGATCCAACTCATACGCGTAACTTACGATGCCGGCGTGACCGCTTCCCGCGGCAGACATCAGCAGCGTGGTCCCATCCTGGCCTTTCAGTTTCGGATTCGCGCCGGCGGCTACCAACAATCGCATCACATCTTCATGATTCGCTTTCGCGGCCAGATGCAGGGGAGTCAATTCTCCGGGAGGCCCCCGAAAAGGCCCTGCGCCGCGATCCGCTTGCGCCACCTTCCCGGTTCGCGCATTCGGATCGGCGCCCTTCGCCAACAGCTTTTTGACGAGTTCCACATTGCCGGTTTGCGCCACTACGTGCAGAGGCGTGGCTCCCGCCTTGTCCGCCTTGTTGACCTGGGCGCCTTGCGCAAGAAGAACATCCGCCACCTGAATTCTTCCACCCAGCGCGGCAATTTGTAAGGCGCTCTGACCGTTCGGGACTGTAGAGTTGACGTCCGCTCCCGCACGGAGCAGACTCGAGACTGACTTCGCGTCGCCTTTTTGAGCGGCGAATATCAAGGGTGTGAATCCACCATTGGAAACCGCTCTCGCGTCCGCTCCGCCCCCCAGCAGCACATCCACAACCTCGGGATGTCCAGCGGCGGCGGCCCACATCAAAGCGTTCTGCCCTTTACGCGATTCCGAGGCATCCACTTTGGCGTCTTTTTCGAGCAGCAGCTTTACGCCTTCCAGATTGCCGGAGCGCGCCGCCAGCATTAACGCTGTTTCGCCGTCCCAGCGCGCGGCATTCGCATCGGCTCCCGCTTCCAGCAGTTTCCGGATGACGTTTCCGTTTCCATTGGCGCAGGCTAGCGTAAGCGGCGTTTCTCCATATTCATCCGCGGTGTTCACCTTGGCGCCGGCTTCGATCAGGAGATCCACTGTGTTTTCCTGGTCCAGATAAACAGCCCAGGCCAGCGGCGTGGCCCCGTCCGGCTGCGGCGAATTCACATCCACATGCTCGCTGAGAAGGGAACCCACAGCCTTGGCATTGCGGTCCTTGATGGCTTCAATCAGCCGTAAATCACCTGCCGCGAAACCAGCCGTGTTGAGTGCAGCCGCAAGAGTTATGTGAAGCAGGCGCTTCCGCCTGCCGACCGATCTGGTTGCCACGGGGCGCTAAACTCCGCTGAGGTATTCCACTTCGCCCGTGCTGTCCCCTAGATTTTCCGCCCGAACGCCGGCCTTGTCCAACATGGCCAACAGCAGGTTGTTCATGGGCGTTTCCTTGGGATAGCGGATGTGCCGGCCGCCCTGGATCTGACCGGCCGCGCCGCCCGCTAACACCAGCGGCAAATCGTGATGCGTGTGAGCATTCCCGTCGCTGATGCTGCTTCCGTAAAGGATCATCGAATGGTCCAGCAGGCTGCCATCGCCGTCGGGCGTGGCTTGCAGCTTTTTCAGTAAATACGCAAAAGTCCGGACATGCAGCTCATTGATCTTCACCGTTTTCGCAATCTTCTCCGGATCGTTCTGGTGATGCGTCACCGAATGATGGCCGTCCAGTACGCCGATGGAGCGGTAACTCCGGTTGCTGCCCTCATGCGCCAGCATAAAGGTCACAACTCGCGTCATATCGGTCTGGAAGGCAATCACCAGCAAGTCGCTCATCAGCCTGGCGTGATCGTTGAACTCCTCGGGGATTCCCGAAGGCCGATCCACCACCGGCATCTGCATGGTGGCGCTTTGTTGCTCGGCTTTTTGAATGCGCCGTTCGATGTCGCGGATTCCGTCCAGATACTCATTCAGCTTGCTGTTATCGCGCGCACCCAATCCAGGCCGCAAGCGCCCCACATTTTCCCGGATATAGTCCAGAATGCTCGAGTCCTCGTGCATCCGCTTCAGCCTGGACGCCGGGTCGCTGGAATCACCATCGCCAAAGAGCCGCTCGAACACAGCGCGCGGATTCACTTCCATTGGATTCGGGGTGGAAGGAGTGCGCCAGGAAATCGTGTTGGTATACGCGCAACTATAGCCGGAGTCGCAGCCCCCCACCATGCTGGGCTCTTCCAAACCCAGTTCGAGCGAAGCGAATTGCGTCGACTGCCCCAGTTCCTTGGCGGCTATCTGATCCGCCGAGATACCTGCGTGGATATCGGCGCCCTCGGTTTTCTTGGGGTGCATGCCGGTCAGCCAGGTGGCACCCGCTCGCGCGTGATCGCCGGGCCCGTCGCCCAGAGCGCGGCCGCTCACCTGCGCCAGACCACTCAATACATTCAGCCTGTCCCGGAAAGGCTCGAGCGGTTTCATGCTGGACGCGAAATCGAACCCCACGCCCTCAGCCGAAGGCAGCCAGTTTGCTTGGATGATCCCGTTTGGCACGTACACGAACGCTAGCCGCACCGCGGGCTTCGCCGTAAGACGTGTTGCGGCCATGGCCGGAACCATTGCGTCCAACAAGGGCAAAGCCAACGTGGTGCCAAGGCCGCGCAAAAATGTCCGGCGGGGAAGGGCTTTTTTCATGATGATCATGACTCGGGAGTTCTCCTCATCTGAAATGGCACGCTTTTCACAATTGCGCCGATCAGCGCTCGAAAGCTCGGGGCTGCGGCACTTTGGTCATCGCCCGCGGCGCCGCTGGCTTCGCGTACGATGGATCGCACGGCCGGCCGGTCCGACGTTTCCAGCCCCCGGCCCAGGGCAAAAGTAAGCAGCCGTTCCGCTACGGTTGCGATGAAATCATCGCGGCGCGAAGTCAGAAGCACCTGCCGAAGCCCAGGCATGCCGTCAAACTGGGTCCCGTCCGGCAGCTTTCCCGAAGGATCGATCACATGGCCGGCGTCTTTGCTCCGCCATTTTCCCACGCCATCATAATTCTCGAGCGCAAAACCCAACGGATCCATGCGGGAGTGGCAGGCCGCGCAAACCGCATTGGCGCGATGTTGCTCCATCTGCTGGCGCATGGTCAACAGACTTCCATCTGCGCCGTGCGCCTTCAGGTTGGGGACCTCCGGCGGAGGCGGAGGGGGCGGCGAGCCCAGCAGATTATCCAGAATCCATTTACCTCGCTGCACTACCGAAGTCCGGTTCGGGTACGACGTCACCGTCAGGATGCTTCCCTGCCCCAGCAATCCGCCCCGGTTCGGATCCGTAAGGGCGATCTGGCGAAATTGCGAGCCGTAAACGTTGGGAATGCCGTAATGCTCGGCCAGCCGCTGGTTCACAAATGTGAACTTGGAATCCAGCAGGTCCGTGACCGGGCGATTGGAGCGTAGGATCTCTGAGAAGAACAACTCCGTCTCGCGCTGGAAAGACTGCCGCAAGCTGAAATCAAACTCGGGAAAATCATCCGGATCGGGCTTCACTTGCGCGAGATTTCGCAGATACAGCCACTGCCCCGCAAAATTGCTCTCCAGCGATTTAGACCGGTCATCCTCCAACATCCGGCTCACTTGTTGCGCAAGCACCACCGGTTCCCGCAGCTTTCCCTGCTCGGCCAGCTGCAGCAGTTCGTCGTCCGGAATGCTGCTCCAAAGGAAAAAGGAAAGCCGCGACGCCAATTCGTAATCGCTCACCTGGTAGGTGCTTCCCGCAGCCAGGCCCACCGGGTCGCGCTCGATACGAAAGAGGAAATCGGGAGACACCAACAGCGTGCGTAACGCCATTTCCACGCCACTC
>Ga0302324_100028619_pt1 | contig 10587 bp, 10 predicted proteins | sample Palsa_T0_1_FD_201949 | JGI IMG/M metagenome (GOLD analysis project Ga0302324, IMG submission 201949) | Peat permafrost microbial communities from Stordalen Mire near Abisko, Sweden - Palsa_T0_1 | ecosystem: Environmental > Terrestrial > Soil > Palsa > Peat permafrost | place: Sweden: Abisko... | reverse complement strand
CACGCCAAGCCACACCCACCGCAGTTGGTGTTGTCGCTCTGGAGGTCCGCGCAGTAGGTTGCGCTGCCGTCGCCACCGCACTGCGTTTGACTCGATGTGCACGCGCCCGTGCACATGCCACCGCTGCACGTCTCGAGCGGGCCGCACGGCGTTTCGCAGGCGCCGCAGTTTTGCTGGTCGGTCTTGAGATCGGCGCAGTACGCGACGCCGCCGTCGGGCGTGCACTTGGTCGCGGGTGACGCGCAGCTCCCCACGCAGTCGCCGCTCGAGCAGACCGTCCCAGCGCCGCAGTGGTGGCCGCAGCCGCCGCAGTTCTCGTTGTCCGACTCGGGGTTCACGCACGTGGGCTTCCCCGCGTCCGCACCGCACATCACGTCACCTGGCGGGCAAACCGCGCTGCACGCCCCGCTCACGCACGCCTGCGCCGCAGGGCAAACCGTGCCGCACGTGCCGCAGTTCTCGGTGTCACGCGTCGTGTCGACGCACGCTTCGTCGCATACGCTCTGGCCGGTGGGGCACGTCGTGGTGCTCGAGCTCGTGCCCGTCGCACACGCTGCCGCGATGGCGACCACACACGCGCACACGAAGACGAACCCGCGTCTAGTCATCGTCCACCACCCGACAAGATAGCGCACTTCGTGTATCGTAGGAACGTGCGGTGGCGCTTCGAGCTCGCTGTGGTTCTAAGCCTCGGCACATTTGGGGAGGCGTGCAACGGGTCATCGACACCCACGTGCCCATCGTCGTCGCAGACGTCCTGTAACGGGGTGTGCGTCGACACCAGGAACGACCAAAATAACTGCGGGCAATGCGGCATGGCCTGCAATCCCACGAGCTTGTGCTCCGCCAGCGTGTGCGCCACGCTCTGCACCAACGGGCAGCAGGCGTGCACGGTGGGTGACGGCGGCATCTGCACGAACCTCCAAAACGACAACGAGCACTGCGGCGCCTGCACGACTGCGTGCGCACCCCTCCAGGTGTGCGCCACGGGCATGTGTCAGGGAGGCTGCCCACCGAACGAGATTGGATGCTTGCCCGACGGCGGTGGCGCGCCGTACTGCGCGAACGACAAGTCCGACAATCAGAACTGCGGTGCCTGTGGCTCCGTATGCGGTCCCGAGCAGGTGTGCGCCGGGGGCATGTGCGCGTCGAACTGCGTCGGCGGCCAGACGCTCTGCACCCCGGATGCAGGGCAGTACTTCTGCGCGAGCACGGGCACCGACAACGCGAACTGCGGGAGCTGCGGTAACCAGTGCGATCCGCTTCAGGTCTGCGCGGGCGGCGTGTGCGCGAACACGTGCTTGTCGACGCAGGTCGAGTGCTATCCGGATGCCGGCACGAGCATCGACGGCGGCCCGCCGCAGCCTTACTGCGCCGACGTGAAGAACGACAACGAGAATTGCGGCTCGTGTGGATACGCCTGCCCGTCGAACTTGCCTCTCTGTTCCGGAGGCATCTGCGTGAGCCTCGGGTAGGTGCAGGTTCAAACGAACAGCGTCGAGGTCGACACCCCGAGCGGGCCGATGCGCATGTACATCCACCGTCCGCAGAGGGACGGGGCTCACGCCGGGATCGTGCTCTTCTCCGAGATCTTCCAGCAGACAGCGCCCATCGCGCGCATGGCCGCGATGATCGCCGGCCACGGGTTCGTCGTCGCGGTGCCGGAGATCTTTCACGAGCTCGAGCCGATGGGCACCGTGCTCCCGTACGACGAGCAGGGCACCGCCGCCGGGAACCGTCACAAGACCGAAAAGGCCGTAGGTGCGTTCGATGACGATGCGCGCAAGGCGATCGACCATCTCCTTTCGCGCGACGACTGCAACGGAGCGATCGGCGCGTTCGGCGTCTGCATCGGCGGGCACCTCGCGTTTCGTTGTGCGTTCGATCCGCGCGTTCGCGCAGCGGCGTGCTTTTACGCGACCGATCTCCACAAAGGGTCGCTCGGCAAAGGCGGAGACGATTCGCTCGCCCGCGCGGGCGACATCCGAGGCGAGCTCATGATGGTGTGGGGGCGGCAGGATCCGCACGTCGACGATGCGGGGCGTCTCGCGATCGAGGCCGCCCTTCGCTCGGCGAAGACGCGATACACGTGGCACGAGCTCAACGCAGCGCACGCGTTCCTCCGCGATGAAGGCCCGCGGTACGATCCCGCGCTCGCGCTCATGTGTCAGCGCATGGCCCTCGACCTCTTCATGCGCATGTGACTAGTCCTCGCGATAAACGGGGTCGGGCCCGTAGAAGTCGTACGCGCCAGTCGGCATGAGTGAGCGGCGGCTCTCGTAGGCGTCGATGAACGTCAGCACCTCGGGGTGGCGCAAGGGAAGCCTCGCGATTTGCTCACGCGTCATGTAAGCAGCTCCACGCGAATGATGGTCGGCTTCGCGCTTGACGGGCGCGTCGAGGCCGCGATAACCGGCGAACACGAAGCGCAAGCGCAGGGTATCGGCGCGCACCTCGTGGTCCATCGCGAGCATCCCGAGGACGCCGATGAGCTGTTTGGCTTCTTCGATGGTCTCCCGCACGACGGCGGCGACCAGGTTTTCGCCGCGCTCGACACGGCCGGCTGGAAGGTAAAACGTACCATCGCGTTCCTCGACCACGAGGTAGCGCGCTGGTGATTCGACGGGGTGAAACGGAACCACGGCGAGGACGAACATCGAGGCTTTCATGCCTGGGATCATGTGTTCGATTGCGATTGCCGTCGATGCAACTTCACGCCACATTCGATGCAACGGTTGCATGAAATTCTCGGGCGACTTGGTGGAGCACGTACGGGCATTCGTCGTCCTGTCTCATGAGCTCGAGGCGCCAGGCGCGGGCGCATTCGAGCGCGCCGCGCGCAAGCTCCACGTCGACACGAGCGTCTTGCGCAGGCGGATCGCCGCGCTGTCCGAGTACGCGGGCGGCGAGCTCGTCGCCGGGCGCGGCCGTGACCTTCGCCTCACACCGCTCGGCCTGCGCACGCGTGCGCTCGCAGGAGAGCTCCTCGACCGTGCCGACGCCATCCGCACGAACGAAGGTCCACCCGAGCGCGTCGTCATCGGATGCACCGGCGCGATTTCGGGTGACCTCCTTCCACCCGTGCTCGCCGCGGCGCTCGCGCGCTCTCCAACGCTGACGATCTCGCTCCGAAGGCTCGGCACCGAGGCCTGCGTCGCGAAGCTCCTCGCTGGTGACGTCGACCTCGGCGTCGTCCGCGGACCGTCCGTCGAGCCTCGGTGGCCGCGCGAGCTCGATTGTGCGCTCGTCGGCCGCGACCGCTTGTGGCTCGCAATGCCATCCAAGCACCCGCTCGCGAGCATGCGCACGGTTCGCTTGCGTGACATCGCGCACGCACCGCTCATCCTTTATGGCGCGACATCAGCGACGAGGCGTCGCGTCATGCGGGAGCTTGCCCCGCTCGGCGGGCGCGTCGTCCTCGAGGTGGAGGGTCGCGCCCCTGCGCTCGTCTACGCGCGGATGGGCGTTGGCGTCGCGTTCTTGTCCGCGCTCGCTGACACGGTCCCGCGCGCGCCGGGTGTCCACGTGCGCGACGTGACGCGCCTCTTCGAGCCCTCCGCGTTCTGGCTCCTCTCTTCGAGGGCCAAGAGCCCGCGCGTCGCGGCGCTCGGCACGGCTCTCCTCGGACGCAGGCGCTAAGTTCGGCTACTGTCGCTCACCCAATGCCCAACCGCCGTTTCCTGTGTGTCCCTCTTCTCTTCACTGCGTGTGGGGCATCGCCCACTCCCCCACCGACTCAGACGCCTCTCGACCATGCACAGGTTAGCGATCAGAAACCCGCGAAGGTCGAAAGGCCACCCGGTCTCGCTGCGTGGCTACACGTCGAGAACCCCCAGCGCCTCGCGGCGTTGATGGATCGCATCGGTCCCGCTGCGGCCGACGCGTCGTGCGCGAAAGGCGACCCACGGGCGTGCCTCGCGCTCGCCGATCCTCGCGCGCCGGTCGACGTCGCGCTCGCGCCGTCCGACGGTCATGATGACGCACAGGCGTCGGCGTTCTCGGTGCAAAGCCTGAGCGCGTTCCGCGCCGCGGCGGACAAGGACTTTCAGGTGACCCAGCCGAGACCCGGGCGCCTCGTGCTCGGCACGAAACCCAAGGCCCCCGAGGCGAAGGCGGCATCGCCCGTCGTTTGCGATGTGAGCGCCGCGGAGGGGTCGGCGCATCGCGTGGTGTGCGGCAACGAGGAGGGAGTCACACGCCTCGGGCCGTGGCTGCTCACGTCACCCCATTTTGGTCGCTCTGAGGCCGCGACAGGCCTTCCCGGTCGCTCTGATGCGATCGCGCGCATGGAGGTCTACAAGGAGCCCCTCGTCGCCTTGGCGGACAAGCGATTGGCAGGCGACACGTCGCTGCAACGCGAGACTCGCCTGCTCGCGCACGACTTTGGTGGTGCGACGCTGGAGCTCACAGGTGACGCAGCCGACGCGCAGATCGCTCTCGACGTCGACGTCCGCATGCAAGACTCACAATCTCGATGGACGAAGGTCCTGCTCGCGCCAGTCGATACGCCAGCCGCGATTCCGGACACCTTCGCGCGCCTGCCGGTCGATACGACCGCGGCGTTGTACGTGCCTGGGGGCGGGCCATTCGTCGCCCTTCTCGACCCGCTCTTCGCGGAGCTTGCGCTCGACCCCGCCAAGGCCAAGCCGGTGCTCGATGAAGCGCGGGCGGTCCTCGGTCGTCCGATGGTGTGCGGTTACGCCGTCGATCTCGACGACGGGCGCGCCGCACTCGCCAAGCTTCGCAAAGCACCCGAAAAGGATCGCAAGAATGCCGAGAAGGCGCTCAACGAGGCGCTCACGGGCCACGTCGTGTGCGGCGTGCAAGAGCCCGCGAAGGCTGCCGAGCAGCTCGCACGAAACCTCGCTCGGCTCGCGCCTCCGAGCCCGGACGAGACCTACGCGGTGCGCCCTGCTGCGGGTCTCGGGTTACCAAACGGGAGCTTCCTCGTCGAAACGACGCATCGGAAGGCTGCCTCGTCCGCGTCCAAACCGTCCACGCATACGAGCACGACGCTCGCGGTTGCAGATGGGAGCACCACCTGGCTCGTGTTCGCCGATGACGCCAGTGACGTTCGTCGCGCGGCTCGCCTGAGTGCTCGCCTCTTAGCCGACCCGAAGAAGACCGTCTCCCCGTTCTCCGTAACGCAAGGAACGGTGTTGACGGGTTACGTGACGACGCTCCTCGGCGCGTTCTTTTGGGACCTCGCCATGCGCGAGTTCGACGGGGTCGAAAGGTCGCTCGCAACCACGTCTCCTGGCCGCCTCGGGGTTGCCATCGCGCAACACGTCGCTAGCCCTGGAGGATCTCTGTCGCTTCACCTGTCGACGGACGCGGCTTCTCTTCCGACGCTCGCCGTGCGCGCCGGCGTTCTGGCATTGCCCATCGCGCTCCTCATCGCTGCCACGGCTGGGAGCGACTCGCCGTCGAAGTAATCCTCTTCACGCACATGTGACCCGCGAGACGAAGCGAAAGGACGCTTGCACCGAGCGCTCCATCCAACGCGCGAGCGAAGCGAGGTGGTCGGGTGGGACGTATCCGAAGCCCGAGGCGTTCATCAGGGCTGCGAGCGCCCCGTCCGAAGCGATGCGTGCGTGACGAAGCGCGCTGCCGAGCGCACGACCGATGCGAGGCTCGATGGCTCGCGTCACGACGATGACGTCACCTGGGATTTGCCCTGCAACACCAAGAATGCGGGCCCCCTCGAGCGCGGACGAGGTGTGGAATTTCCCTGCGTGCGCCGACGCGTACGTACCGATGACGTCGACCTCACCGTCGAGCAGCGCTTCGACCGCGCGCCCGTGGGTGTGGAAGAAGCTCTCGTCGAGGCGGTCGACCTCGATGCCGAGCGACTGAAGGTAGTCGCGCGGAACGACGTAGCCGGCGGCCGACAGACGTGAGACCCACCCGACGCGAGCGCTCTCGATGTCGGAGATGTGGCGAACGTCCGATGCGGCGCGCAGCACGGTCGCGACGGGGTCTGCGGCGGCCACTCGCAAGAGATCACGCGCGACGAGTGGAGGGCACCACGCGGCGTCGGCCGCGTGCAAGTGGACGGTCTCGTAGAGCGACACGTAGTTCGGCACGAATACCGGCTCGATGTCGGGACCGTCGGCGACCGTCAGCATGGTCCGCAGCTCGTCGAACGCGTCTCCTCCGAGCTCGGGTGTCGTGGCGACTGCAAAACGAAGGAGCGTCATCGCGATCGATGATGCCCGCCGTCGTTGACCGGCGTGCGGCGGTCAGGTGACTTTGTGCGCCGCAGGGCGAGCCCAGCGGGATCGCATGTCACCGCGGCCGTGGCGCGCCGACATGCCAACGCATGAAATCCGATGTGGCACGCGTGGTGCTTTGGGATGGGTCATGCGCAACTTCATCCCCTCAGCCTTGATCCTCCTCGGTCTTCCGCTCGGTGCGTGCGCTGGGCAATCTCATGCCCAAGCTCCGCTTGCGTCGCGAAGCGGCGATGCCGTCGTGATTTCCGCGGCGAGCTGTTGGCTCGGCGGCCTGTGGAGTGACGCGGTCGGAGAGAAGAAGCTCGCGTGGAGCGACACGCGAACGCCGGGCATCGAGAGACGCTGCAAGGATGTCCTCGACACGGACGGCATGCGCACCATCGATCCGCGCGCGGTGGAGACGGTCGCTCGAAGGTTGAGCGACGATTCGCAGCGCACGCTCCTTCGAGAAGTGGCGAACACGGCACGCGAGAACCAGAGCGCTCGCCGCCTCGCCGATCGCGTCAAGGCCGACTACGCCGATGACACGACGACGGTCACCGAGCGCAAGAGCGACAAGCTCGCCGCCGCCCCTGCCCTTCGCAAAGCCGACGCCCTCTTCGCGCTCATGCACGACAGCGGCCCCTTCGCAGCCGACGCCCACGCCATCGCGCTCCTCTTCACGCTCGACCGTCTCGAGATGGCGCGTGGCCTGCCGAAGCACTTGAAGATCGAGCTCCTCGCGGGCCCCTTTCAGGAGGTCTTTGGCGTCGCCCCGCCCGCGCTTCCGCGTGACGATACCGCGCCGATGCCGACGGGAGTGTGGCTCTCGTACCTCTCGGGCGTGGCGAACGCTGCGGGCCACGCCATTCCCGGAGAGGCGTCGAGCGAACCCGCGCATCGGGAGCCGCTCGCGTGGAACGGCGTGCTCGAAGGGCTCGCTGACAAGCTGCGCATGCTCGAGCCTCAGGTGGGGCAGGAGGCGCGCTTCGGTCAGGTGGTCGATGCGGTCGTCACGCGGCTCGATGGGCAGTACGCGACGGAGCGCTCCGTAGCGCTTTCGTTTGCGCCGAAGAAGCACACAAGCTGAGCACATTATCGAAAGAGGGCGATCCACGCGACGACGACGATGAGGCCGGCGAGCGTGCCGAGGAGAGCGAAGACGATCACGCCTCGCGTCGCGGTGACCGCGGCGGGCTCCGGGTTCGGTTCCGACTCCGACTCCGACTCCGACTCCGACTCCGACTCCGACTCCGACTCCGGCTCCGGCTCCGGCTCCGACTCCGGCTCCGGCTCCGGCTCTGACTCCTTCTCCAGGTCCGCCGGGATGACTGGGGCGCTCTCCTCTACCGCGGGAACTTCCGCGACTGGGAACGACGGGACGAAGCTCTTGCGGTCGTGGCCCGTCGCGTTGCTCAGCCAGTCGGCCTGTTTCTCCGCCTCGCCTGGGAAGAGCTCCTCTACGAAGCGCACGAGCCTCGTGCGGAGCTTGGCGAGGCGCGTCTCACCCAAGAAGAGATCGAGGTCCGTCGCCATCGCTCCCGCGGTTGCGTACCGTGCGTCGCGGTCTTGCTGCAGCGACTGCTCGATGACCTTCCAGAGCGGCTCGGGAAAGCCGTCGATGAACGTTCGGGGGTCGGGGACCTCGCCCTTCTGGATCGCCTTCACGGTCGCGATGTCGGTGTCGCGCTTGAAGAGGCGGCGCATCGTCGCGATTTCCCAGAGCGTCGTTCCGAGCGCGTAGACGTCGGAGCGGCCATCGAGCTGGGACTCGGTGATCTGCTCGGGCGAGAGATACGGGATCTTGCCCTTGATGAGGCCGCGCGTGCTCTGCGTCTGACGCTTGCGGGCTTTGGCGAGGCCGAAGTCGATCAGCTTCACCGTGCCGTCGTAACCGATGAAGACGTTGCTCGGGTTGACGTCGCGGTGGACGATGTTGAGCTGCCTGCGATCCTCTTCGTCGACGAGCGTGTGGGCGTGCTCGAGGCCGTGGGCGACCTCGCACGCCACGAATGCTGCGAGGTCGAGCGGGATTGCCTTCTTCGCGGCGCACGCCGCCTCCCACACGTCGAGCAGCGAGCGACCGAGCAGGAGCTCCATCGCGATGAACCACAGACCCGCCTGCGCGCCGTAGCCGACCGTGCGAATGACGTTCGGGTGCGAGAGCTGCGTCAGGATCTCCGCCTCGTCGAGAAACATCTTCTCGTAGTCGGCGTTCTTGACGAGCTCGCCCTTGATGACCTTCAGCGCGACGACCTCTTGGCCCGCGGGCGGCTCCTCTCCTGGAGCCGCCACGTACTTGCCGAGGTACACCGAGGCCATCCCCCCGCCGCCGATCTTCGGGCCGAGCGCGAAGGGTCCTAGTAGCTCCTCGGTCAAGTCTTGGCGAAGACCAACGTCATCTTGTTCTTTTCGTCGCCCGCCGTGCACGAGAGGCTCTTGCCGCTCTTGGTGCACTTCATTTCCTTACCGGCCTTGTCGCCCTGGGTGACGATGATGGTGTCGCCGTCTTTCTTCCAGGTTCCGGCTTCTTCCTTGTCGCCTTTGGGGTCGGGCTTGCCCTTCATCTCGGTCTTCGAGCTGACGACGCCACCGGACTTGAGCTCCATCGTGACGTTCATGTCGTCGAACATGGCGAGCATGAACTTCGCGCCGGCCTGTTGGTCCGCGGGCATCTTCGCCACCTCGGCCTCCATCGACTTCTTGGTCTCTGCCTTGTCGAGCGTGTACGTGCCCTCGACTCCCCCACAACCCACGAGCGCCAAGGCGCCGAGCACGAGCAGCTTGTTCGTCTTCATCGTTCTCATCTCCATCTGTCTGGTTTGAAAGTAGCCGCGACTTATAGAGCGGGCGCGGTCTCCTAAGCAAGTGGTAACCTTGGGGAATGCTGCTCTCGTTTCGCCGCGTTGCGATCCCCGAGATCCAAGCGGTCGTTGCGACGAGGGCTGTCGTCCACACGGGCTATCGCGTGCACGTGATCCACAACCACGGCGTCGTCTGCGACGACGACCTCTTTCTCCCGTCGATCGCGCGGATCGGGCGAATCTCGCGGCCGGTGCTCACCATCATCCTCGCGGGGCGCGCACGCATCCGGCTTGAGGGATTCGAGCGGTGGCTGGAGGCCGGCGACGTGGTGCTCTTGCCGGTCAAGGCGGTCGTGGCGATGCGCCAGGAAGGAACGCCATTTCGAAGCATCGCGATCGAGTGGGACACCGGCACGCTCGGAGGGAGCGTCACGGCGCCCGACGTCGTGCGTCTCGATTCGATCGCGTTCGCGCGTGCGCTCTTGCTCGCGGACGCCCTCGAGGCGTGCCCCGATACCGTCAACGCTTCGGCTCTGCTCGCCGATATCATGGCGCTGCTTCGGGCGCAGGGCGCGCCGTTCAATCCCGTCGCTGCGCGAGCGCTCATCGAGCCGGTGCCCCACGCCGTCGTGCGGCTCGGTCGCGCGCTCGATGCGGTGCTCTCGCGACTCGCGCACGCTCCCGCGCTCGTCGACCTCGACTCCGCGCTCGGGCTGTCGCTCCGCCAGATCAACCGCGTCGTCACCCAGTTCAACCGCCGCTACGGGTTCAACTCGCTCGGCTGGCGCGACACGCGCAATCGGAGGCGCATCCTCGTCGGCGCAACGATGATGACCGCGCCGGGCGCCCGCACCGAGCTCGTGGCACGGGCGATGGGCTACTCGTCGCCCACGGGCTTCTGCCACGCGCTCGACCTCGCGGGTCTTCCGTCACCGGGCGCCACCGCCGAAAGAGTCGAACGGCTTCGGTGAGTCGATGACCGAAAGTAGCAATCGCAACTCCCGCAGGACTTGCCAACATCCAAGGGCATGAGAGTCACCTTTGCTTGCGGCTCGAGCCTCGCCATCGTCGTCGCCTCGTGTGCGGCTCCGTCGGGTGCTCCAGCCGATTCCGGCATCGACGTCCACCCATCGGACGCCGCCGACGCCGTGGACTCGAACGACGCGAGCGTCGCCGACGTCAAACAGGAGACGTCCACGCCCACGGAGGACGCAGGCTCGCTCGCGTGGTTTCCGGGCAACTACGTGCTCTTGAACTCGACCGACAACGCCACCACGGAGCTCGAGGCCGTGCTCGCGAGCACCACCGACTCCGTGTTCGACGGGGTCGAGAAACGCTACGACTGGGTCGCGTCGGAAGGAGCCGAGGGCGACTACACGCAGGGCGTCGCCAACATCGAATCGGACCTCGCCGCCGTCGACGCCGCGGGCAAGAAGCTCCTCGTCTTCCTCGTGTACAAGACGTTCACGGCTGGGCAGCACACGGTGCCTTCCTACATGCTCTCCACGGGTCCTTGGTGCTCGGGCACCACGTGCGGCGAGGTGGCGATGTCGAACGGTGTCACGGCC
>Ga0302324_100028618_pt1 | contig 10587 bp, 10 predicted proteins | sample Palsa_T0_1_FD_201949 | JGI IMG/M metagenome (GOLD analysis project Ga0302324, IMG submission 201949) | Peat permafrost microbial communities from Stordalen Mire near Abisko, Sweden - Palsa_T0_1 | ecosystem: Environmental > Terrestrial > Soil > Palsa > Peat permafrost | place: Sweden: Abisko... | reverse complement strand
GGTACTTGCCCCTACGCGGCCGCCAAAGGTCTCGTGAATGCCTATTGGTGTACCGGAATGGTCAACTGCGGCGACGTCTGCGTTTCAAATCCGCCAATCGAAATCGTCACCGGAGTGTCTCCGTTGGGCGTCGACGCGGGAACCCGCACATTGATCTGATAGAGGCCGCCCAGCGATCCCGGCGATGCGCCCGTGTACAAAACATCCGCCGAAGATAATGTAGTGCCGCCGATCGTTACCGTAATCGGACTCACCACCATATCTGCGATGGTGGCCAATTGCCCCGTGGGAATCGGCTGCATAAAATCGCCGAAGCCGGTGCCGTATAGAGTGATGAGTTGGCCTGGCTTGGCGGCTTCGCCGCCCGAAACCAGCGCAGGATCCGCAACTGGTGTGCCTGTTCCGGCGATCTGGGCCGCAATCGTGGTCGAGCCTGGTATGAAGAAGAACGCCGGCGCAAACGCTTGCTGGGAGTTCAACGTCGCAACATCGCTGACGAGTTGGTTCGGTTTGTCCGGATTCAAAATCACCCGCACCATCACCGGCCCGGTACCGGTGAATTCAGGAGCCTGCGCGTTGACCTGATCTTCTTGCACATACGCAATCGGAATTCGGACCGGCGTAGTGATCCCAGGTCCCGAGACTTCTATCGCCAGGCAGGCCAACACAGTGGGGAAGGTGGTATTGTTATTTTCCAAATCGCCCAATCCAACAGAGCGTTTGAGTCCCGAGACCTGGAATCCTGAACCAAAAACCGTAATCATGGCATTCGAGGAAATCGGCGGCTGGAACGAAGCTCCGTTCATTACCGTTCGCAACGTAGGCATGACGGCCAGGCTGCAGGCGCCCACCGCCGAAATGGTGGCTTCGAACGTGTATACATGATCGCCAAACGGGGTGCCATCCCCATTCGCCGCCACGGCCGAGACGTAAACATGCAGGCGGCCGACCTCGGTCGGAGGGGGCGTCCAGGGTACCAGCCAATCGAAACCCGCTCCGGCGGGCGTGCGCGGCGCATCCGTCTGCTCGGCAAATTGCCGGCCGCCATTCCCGCTGCATGGGGGCGCCGATCCAAACTCCGATCCGTCATCGCAAACCACCAGAATTCCTGAAGACGCCACAAACGTTCCAGCATTCGAGGTCTCGTCGCTCACCTCGCGGATGGTCATTTGAAAGCCCCAGCGCGACGCCGTTGGATGGCTCACCGTCACGTGAACCATCTGCTGCACACCCGGGTTGTAATCGGTAATTGAAACCGCTACCGATCCTTGCGTGTCGCTGTTAGCGGCGCCGAAGCTGCTATGACAGACGCTGCAGTTTTGTCCATTGTGATCGGCGGGCGCGCCGGTGTACCCAATGCTGGGCATCGCACTCTCGGCCAGCATAACGGCAGGCGCCAGCGCGAACAGGATTGCGGAAAATATTCGATTCATCCAGTGGTGAGACTGCACACACGGCAAAACGTTACACTTGCTTCTAACCCTACACGTGTAACCCCAGCGGCCTTAATCCAAACAGGCCAGGGCCTTCCTGGCCGTAGTGCTGAACGGAACCTGATCGATTTTAGACTTTGCCAGCCAACGGAATCCCGCGGGAACCAGGGATAAAGATGCACGAAAAATATGACATGCGTAATTGGTATTCACGATCGTGTGCCGGAATTGGCCGATTTTGCAACCCAACTTCACGCCCGCTAATTGATCCGGCTCCGGCAGTTCCCAGAATCCCGCCAACCGCTTCTGTTCCCGCGGCCTCTGCCAAACCAGGATTTTGCCGGCTCTCTCTATTACGAGCAGCTCTTTTTCTACACGTTTGGCCGCCGGACGGACCGCTTTCACCGGTAGTTCATTTTGTATTCCAAGCTCGAGCGCAACACATTGGCGCCCGAGCGGGCACTCTGCACAGCGTGGCTGCTTGGGCAGACAAACCGTAGCCCCGAGTTCCATCAACGCCTGATTGAATTCCCCGCTGCGCGAGGGATCAAGCAAGTTTTCAGCCGTTGTTCGCAGCCGGTTTCGCACGGCCGGCGAATCCACATTGCCCCGTTCACCGGTGAACCTGCTCAGAACGCGCTGCACATTGCCGTCGTACACGGCGTGCGGCAGACCGAAAGCGATGCTGGCGATAGCGGACGCCGTATAGTCGCCCACGCCAGGCAAGCTGCGCAGCGTGGAGTATTCTCGCGGGAAATCGCCGAGCTCCCGGATGCTCTGCGCGGCGCGCTGCAAATTTCGCGCCCGGGAATAATAACCCAGACCCGCCCAAGCCGCCAGCAGCTCTTGCTCGCGAGCAGCGGCCAGCGCGCTGACGTCCGGATACCGTTCCAGAAACCGTTCGTAGTATGGAATAACCGCCGCCACGCGGGTCTGCTGCAGCATGATCTCGGAAATCCAAACCCGGTAAGGATCACGCGATTTCCTCCACGGCAGCTCCCGCTTATGTTTTCCATACCAGGCGAGCATCCGCCGCCGTATCCAATTAATCTCCACTTTGCGCCAATTCGCTCCTTACCCCACCCCAGCCGCCGGCGACTGTTATCATGCATTCGTGAAGGCTTCCCGCGTCGCCGGCCTGGTGATCCTGATTCTTATTATCGTGGCACTCGCCTACGCCTACTATCCTCCTTTCCGGCTGATTGGCTGGCCGAAGATCGTTCGCTCCGCCCGTCCCGATGTTTTATATTTCAAATAATCGCGGCGCCGTTTTGTTTCTTTGCATTTTTCTCAGCTCCTGCGCACGCCACTTCCACGCGCAAGGCATCGTACTCGCCGTTGACCCGTCCAATCGCACGCTCAGCGTCTCGCATCGCGCCATACCCGGCTACATGGAAGCGATGGCCATGCCATTCCATGTCGAAGCCGCCGCCGATCTGGCGCCGCTCGCGCCCGGTTCCCGTATCGATTTCGAGCTCAAGGTAACCCGTAGCGCCGCCGTCGTGCGCCACATTCACCTGCAACAGACCGCACTCGCAGGCGTCGCTCTGCCCAAGGCCGCAGACCAGATCGCCATCGGAGAACGAATACCGGATTTCACACTGACCGATCAGAATGGTAAAACTGTCCGATTGTCGGGCTTTGAGGGACAGCTCGTAGCAGTCGATTTCATCTACACCCGCTGTCCTCTGCCCGATGTTTGCCCGCGCCTCTCGGCGAACTTCGCCCGCCTTCAAAAGAGATTCGGTGGAACCATCAAGTTGCTCTCCATCACGCTAGATCCTCAGCACGACACTCCTCGGATTCTCGCCGAATACGCCGCCCGTTGGCGTGCTGATCCCAACACTTGGCTGTTCCTCACCGGCTCAGAAGATGACATTAGAAAAGTGGCCGGCCACCTTGGCGTGGTCTATTGGCCTGAAGAAGGCGCCATCACACACACGTCCTCAACCGCTATCATCGACCGCACCGGCAAGCTGGCCGCTTTCGTGGAAGGCTCCTCGTTCACCTCGCAGCAATTAATCGATCTGGTTCGCGCCCAACTGGACCGCCCCTCAACCCCGATCCCGTGAACATCAGACTTGGGCCATTGGCCTCGAGAATCGCGTTGTTAGATGGCATATGCTGGAAGCATGGCGACCTCCTCCGCCGTGTCGGTTGAAGAATATCTCCGCACCACTTACCACCCTGATATGGAGTATCTGGAGGGGCAACTTGTGGAGCGACACGTGGGGGAATATTTTCATAGCCGGCTGCAACTCTTGATCGCAGCGACTCTGGCATCCAGGGAACGCGAACGCCGGTTCCGCGTCTTCACAGAACAGCGTGTAAAAGTGAGCGATGGTCCGCGCTACCGCATTCCCGACATCTGCGTGAAGGCGCTCCCCCACCAGATCACACCGATTTTGCTGAGACCCGGCCTGGCAATCGAGGTTGTTTCTCCCGACGATCAAGCCGCTGAAACGCTAGCGAAACTCGGCGACTATCTTGCAGCGGCAATTCCACACATTTGGGTGATCGATCCTTATAAGCGCACCCTGGTGGAAGCGGATCAAACCGGCATCCGGCAATCCGAAACGCAGGTTCTGGCAACGCTGTTAGTAGGGGAGATCGATTTTGCGGAGTTGTTCCGCCAGCTTGCCGAGCCGGCGGAGTAGCTTAACGCAAGTCCTCCACGACGTCATAATCTAAAGACCACTATGCAAGGTCTCATGATGGACTATCCGCTGACGCTCACCCACATCCTCGAACGTTCCGCCAAGTTGTTCCCCGGCCAGGAGATTTCGAGCAAAACCTCCGAAGGCATGCACCGCTATGCCTACGCCGACTTCCATCGCCGCGTTCACTCGCTGGCACACATTCTCTCCTCGCTGGGCGCCCAACCCGGCCAACGCGTCGGCACTCTCTGCTGGAACAGCTTTCGTCACTTGGAACTCTACTTCGCCGTCCCCTGCTATGGCGCCGTGCTGCACACTCTCAACCTGCGCCTCCCGTCCGATCAACTCGCTTACATCATCAATCACGCCGGGGATCAAGTCATTTTCGCCGACGCATCGCTCTTGCCCCTGCTCGATCCAATCCGCGATCAGATTCCTTGCGTCCAACACATCGTAATCCTTCCCGATCAGGACTCCCCGGCCGCCGATTACGAGCAGTTACTTCAATCCGCCCCGTCCCATCCATACCGGTGGCCGCAGCTCGACGAAAACACCGCCGCCGCCACTTGCTATACCTCGGGAACCACCGGCCATCCCAAGGGCGTTCTTTACAGCCATCGCGCCCTGTTCCTGCATACCTTCGCGCTCGCCATGACCGACAGTTTCGCCATCTCCGGGCGCGATACCGTGCTGCAGATTGTGCCCATGTTCCATGCCAACGGCTGGGGCATTCCGTTTGCCGCGGTAATGACCGGTGCGCGCATCGTTTTCACTGGCCGCGATCTCCAGCCGGCCAATCTCGCCGATCTCATTCAGAACCACCGTGTCACCTTCACCTGCGGTGTCCCCACCATTTGGATGGCTCTGTATGCTTACCTCCAAACCCATCCGCACGATCTCTCCTCGCTCCGCCTGGTGGTCGCGGCCGGTTCGGCCATGCCGCGCCAGTTTATTGAACTCTACGAAAAGAAGTACGGGGTCCATTTCCGCCTGGCCTGGGGGATGACGGAAACTACGCCCATCGCAACCTTCATGGCCCTCAAGGGCCACTTGGAAGACCTTCCGGAGCAAGATCACTTCCAGCTTCTCGCTCGTCACGGGCTCCCGATCGCTGGCGTCGACATCCGTATCGTGGACGCTGAAGGCGTCGAACTCCCCTGGGACGGTTCCAGCATGGGCGAATTGCAAACCCGAGGTCCCTGGGTGTGTAGCGGCTACTACAACGATCCGCGCGGCGATGAATCGTTTTCCGATGGCTGGTTCCGCACCGGTGATGTCGCCACCATCGATCCGGAAGGCTACCTGCAGATCCTGGATCGCACCAAGGATCTGGTAAAAAGCGGCGGTGAGTGGATCTCCAGCGTGGATCTTGAGAATGCCATCATGGCCCATCCCAAAGTAATGGAAGCGGCCGTTATCGCGGTTTTCCACCCCAAATGGCAGGAGCGGCCACTCGCCTGCATCGCACCGCTCGAACAATATCGCGGCGAAATCACCAAGCAGGAGATTCTGGATTTCTTAGCCGGAAAAATCGCCAAGTGGTGGCTCCCCGACGACATCGTTTTCCTGGACGCCGTGCCGAAAACCAGCGTCGGCAAATTCAACAAACGCGCCCTGCGCGAACAATTCAAAGACTACGTTCTCTGAAGTGGAGCAGGCGCTTCCGCCTGCCAACCGGGCATTACGGACCAGGTTTTTCCCCGAAATGATGCCACTTCCCGTCCCCAGAGCTCGCCGTGGACCGGTTTTGCGAATAAGTCGGAGCCCGATTCTGACTGTACTCCGCCGGAGGCGGATCAGCGTAATCGTAGGCGTCCGGTGAGTACCCGTAGGACGGGGCATACGAGTATCCATACGTGTACGGATTCGGATAGTAGGCAGGGTAACCATACCAATAGGGGTTGTAATAATACCCCGGCCAATAGCCGTAGCCCAGACCAAACCCGAATCCGAAGCGACCGTACCCGTATCCGCCGTACCCGAACCCCCGGCCTCCGTAGAAGCCGCGCCCACCACCCACAAAGCCGCGTCCGCTAAAGCCTCTGCCTCCTCCGCCGCTGAAACCTCTGCCTCCTCCGCCCATGGACGCGTGTCCGCCACCCCCGCCGCCACGCCCTCCGCCGTGCTGAGCAAAAGCGGTCCCAGCCAGAAGCAAAGACAAAACCAAAATATGCAACTTGCGCATACATTACTCCTTGCCCACAGAATACCGCGAGCGCGAGCCCCCCGCCAGCCCCCAGCCCCAAGTCCCCAGCCCCGGGGCAGACATTGCAGACTCCTCCCCCCATCTGGCACACTCTAAGTTCATGCCAGCAAGCCTCCCCCCCCGCCTTGCCTGCGCGTGCGCGATGTTACTGGCGAGTTCCCCTACCTCTCTTCCGCAATCCAAAGCTCCTGGCGCGCCATCCACGGCGTTTCCCTCCCAGGAAACCATCACCTACGACATCGAATGGCGGTTGATCTACGCCGGCGGCGCTGAGCTCAGCCTGCATTCGAAACAGTCCGCTGGCAAACAGAATTGGCAAACTAAACTCCATCTGGAATCCGGCGGCCTGGTCTCCAAGCTCTATAAGCTCGAAGACAATTACACAGTCCTGATGGAAAATCAGTTCTGTGCCATCAGCACGGAATTCAATTCTTTGGAAAAAAACCGCCATCATGAGACCACGGTAAATTATGATCCCCAACGCCACAAAGCAACTTACCTGGAACGGGACCTTCTCAAAAACTCCACCTTCAAGACCGCCGAAACCGAAATCCCCCCCTGCGTCACCGATATTATTGGCGGCCTCTACAAACTCAGAAGCTTGAAACTGGACCCCGGCCAATCCACCCAGTTGCCTATCAGTGACGGCAAAAAGACCGTCTCCGCCCGCATCGAAGCGCAACAGCGCGAACAGCTCAAAACCAACGGGGGGACATTCAACACCATCCGCTATGAAATTTTTGTGTTCAATGGCGTACTCTACGCTCGGAAGGCCGAGTTGTTCGTCTGGCTGTCGGACGACGCCCGCCGCTTACCCGTGCAAATCCGCGCCAGGATGGGATTTCCGATTGGCTCTATTACATTCGAACTCCAGAAGGAAGAGCATTCCTGACGCCGTCGCCTCCCGCCGCGGTAACGATCGGCCTCCCTGCAACGTCCTTCCGCCAGTGACGCGGAACCTCGCGAGTTTCGTTCTATTCGCCGCCCTGCTGGGCGGCCAGTCCAGCGCTCCCACAAAACCGGGGAAAGTGGAAGGCGTGGTGATCAACTCCGTTAACAACGATCCGGTAAAGAAGGCCAGCGTGACGCTGCAGGCGTTTGGAAGGCCTGCCAACTATTCCACAGTTACCGATGCAGCCGGTCATTTCCAGTTCGATAGCGTGGAGCCGGGCAGGTATCAGGCCACGGCGAACCGCGATGGATTCAGGACGCCGCGCCAGTACCCAGGCAATCGTTTTGAGAAGGCAATTGTTGTCGCCGAAGAACAACAAGTGAAAGATCTGGTGGTAAAGCTGCTTCCGCTCGCAATGGTGAACGGGCATGTCTTTGATGACGATGGCGATCCCCTAGTGCGGGCTCAGGTGCAAGCGCTCCGCTACATGTATAACCAGGGTCACCGGCAACTGAATCCCGTCGGATTTGCTTCAACCAACGATCTCGGCGAATACCAATTCCTGGATCTCGAGCCCGGCCGATACTATTTTCTCGCCGCGGTTCGACCAGGTTTTGGGCGTCTCCCCCCAAACACGAAAAGCGCTACTCCCGAGCAGACTTATCCTGACACTTTTTACCCGAGCGCATCTCAGGCGGAGCAGGCCACTGCCTCCGAGCTCGCCGCCGGCGCTCAAGTGAACGGCATAGATTTTCGTTTGCGCAAAGCTCCAGCCTTCCATATCCACGGTAAAGCATTGGACGGCCGCACCGGGGAGCCCCTCCGCAATGCCAGACTTCGTATTCAAACCCGTTCCCACATTTTCCTCCAGAGTGTCGCAGTGCGGCAGAACGGAGCCTTCGACGCGCGCGGTCTCGTGAGCGGGTCGTACCTGCTGATTTTGCAGACCTCGGAACAACTTTCGGCTCATCAAATCGTAAACGTCGGCGATCACGACGTGGATGATGTAGCGTTGGTCTTGACGCCGCTTTTGGAAATCTCTGGTACCTTCCGGCTGGAGGGTGACCCGCCTCCAGCGCAGCGCAGAAGCCAGACGCGAGTGGGCTTGAACGAGTTTGAGATTGGTTCTTCCGCCTGGAGCGCGGTCAATGCCGACGGGACTTTTACGCTGAAGGTAATTGCCGCTGTTTATCAGATCATTGCCTCCTGCGATGCCGGTGCCTACCTGAAGTCAATGCATTTCGGCGACCACGACGTCAGCACCGGGAAAATCGATCTGACGCAACAGACCACCGGAACACTGAATATTGTATGCGCCACCGATGTCGGTCAATTGCATGGCTACGTTCAAACCGAAAGCGGAGAACCCGCCGCGCAAGCTCTGATCACCATTGAGCCCGTTGACGAACATCAGAGCCGCCCGGACTTGCACTATCAATTGATCAGCGATCAGAATGGCAAGTTCGAATACCGCGATTTCGCGCCGGGCGAATACAAAGTGTTTGCCTGGGAAAGCACCGATGCGGACCCGCAAATGCTGCAGTCCGCCGAATTTCGCAAAGCGTTCGAAAGCCGCGCGGCATCGGTAACGGTTCCACCCGGCGGAAGTGCATCGGTGCAGTTGAACCTGATTCCTGCAGCGGATATCGAAGCCGAAAAGAATAAACTGCCATGATCAGGATCTTGCTCCCCGCAATTATCGTCGTCAGCGTTGTTGCGGCGCAGGAACCCCCGCCTCGTCTCTTCGTCTCCGGCATGGTGATCACCACCAGCGGAGACCCGGTGCGAAAGGCCAGAGTGATCCTGCGCGCCAAGGAGGAAGCCGCTTTCAGCTACACGGCCGACAGCGACGCGAACGGCCGCTTCCTCATCCAGGATGTCCAGCCGGGCGTTTATTCGGTCTCCGCCGATCGGCCAGGCTTCATGGCTGACAACGACGGTGCACCCGGCGTGCCTCCGCCTAGCCTCAAGATCGAAGCCGGGCAGTCCATAAAAGATTTGAAGATCAAACTGATCCCGCTCGCCATCATCACCGGCCGAGTGCTGGATCACGACGGAGATCCCATCCGCGGCGCGCGTGTGGAGGCTGTGGCGTATATCTACCAGTCCGGCAAGAAACAATTGAACAGCGTAGAACAGATCTCAGCCAACGATCAGGGCGAATTCCGACTGTTCGGACTTCATCCCGGAACCATTTACCTTCGCGCTTCCGGCCACGACGGCGGAACGGGGTCGTTCGCTCCAACATATTTTCCAGGTACAAAGGATGCCGTCCATGCATCGCCCATCGATCTGGAAGCCGGCGCTCAGTTGCGCGGCATCGATATTCTTCTCCGTCGCGAGATGCATCATTCGGTACGCGGTAAGTTACCGGATGAGTTCAAACATCAGGGTGCGCGAAGCAGTTTGCAGATTCTGCCCCGAGACGGAAGCGGGGCGGACTTCTCAATGCGGCAGGACGATGAGACATTCGAATTCCTGAATGTGTTTCCCGGATCCTACGTAATCGTGGGCGCTGTCACTACCGGCGGCAAGCACAGCGTTGTACGCGAGCCTGTGGAAGTGGTGAACGCAGATGTCGAGGGCGTAACTCTGCGCTTCGTGCCTCCCATCAATGTCTCAGGTGTTGTGCGCGTCGAGGGTGCTGCGCCCCGCCCGCTGGACAATTTGTCGGTAATCCTGGAAAGCGATACCCAAGGCCAAAGCGGAGCGCGGGTGAAGCCCGACGGTACCTTTACGATTTCCGACGACGTTTTGCCCGACGTATATCGGATCACCGTAGGTTCTCAACCCGGCGCCTATGTAAAAGCGCTACGGTTCGGCGACGAGGAAGTGAACGACGGCCGCATTGATCTCACCAAAGGATCGGGGCCCGTGACGGTTCTACTCTCCACCGACGTGGGTGCTGTGGAAGGGTCCGTAAAGAAAGCCAACGGCGATCCCGCGGTGCGTGTACGAGTAACTTTGATTGCATCCGGAAACCACCTGGGCCGCTCGGATCTTTCCCGCTACGCCTTTACCGACGAGCAAGGAAAATTCCACGTGCCCGATGTCCCACCCGGCGAGTACCAAGCCTTCGCCTGGTCGGACGCACCATTCGGAGCGCCGCAAGATCCCGATTTCCGAAAGCCATTCGAGAAGCGCGCCGTATCAGTGAAGCTGGATCCGAACGGCCACGCAACCATTGATTTGACCGCCATCTCAATCAAGCCGGCCCAGTAACTTTCTAAAACCCCGGCGTGGCCGGCTCCAAATTGCGCGCCCGCGCCGCCGCTTTACTATACCCATACCGGATGCGCGCGATAGTAGCAGCCAACACCATCAGACCGCACAGTTCCACCAACACCTTCTCCCCGTCCAGAAAATCGGTGGGTTGATTCTTCAGGTTCTGGTCGATCA